>Ga0136600_1001396_pt1 | contig 11179 bp, 13 predicted proteins | sample AntRauMFilla2698_FD_104634 | JGI IMG/M metagenome (GOLD analysis project Ga0136600, IMG submission 104634) | Saline lake microbial communities from Rauer Islands, Antarctica - Metagenome Filla 2 #698 | ecosystem: Environmental > Aquatic > Non-marine Saline and Alkaline > Saline | place...
AGCGCAGTCTCTTCGACTTTCCTACGAGAGAGGCAATAAACAATGCCGGACTCCTCTTCCCTACCTTTTAGAAAAGTCTTGAGCTGCTCACTGCCTTGGCGCTCTCTTTGGGTGAGGGAATAGAAAAGATTAGGGCGATCAAAGCTACCGAGAAAAACTCGAGCTGATTCAAGTTTCAGCTGCTTAATAATATCAGCGCGCGTGAACTTATCGGCCGTTGCCGTAAGGGCAAGCCTTGGAACCTCTGGAAAGTTGCGCGCTAAAATCGCAAGCTTTCGATATTCCGGCCTAAAGTCATGGCCCCACTTTGAAACACAGTGGGCCTCATCGATGGCAAAGAGTGCAATCCCGTGGCGCATCTCAATCTCTTCAAGAAGATCGAGGGTTCCACCACTCATGAGCCGCTCTGGGGCCAGATAGAGAAACTCGACTGAGCCTTCATAGAGCTCTTTTTCAATTTGCCGCTTATTCTTAAGTGATAGAGTTGAATTATAAGCATAAGCATTAAAGCCCAGCTCACACAAAGTTTGAACCTGGTCTTGCATCAAGGAAATCAGAGGAGAGATCACTATCGTCAATCCCTTTCGCATGAGCCCAGGAATTTGATAACAAAGAGACTTACCACCACCTGTTGGCATCAAAACAAGGCCATCACCACCAGCGGCCACATGATTTACAATCGCCTCTTGAGGTCCGCGAAAGTTGTCATAGCCGAAGGTGCGCTGAAGTATGCGCTTCGCTTCAAAGCTATCATGCACTATATTATTGCTGGAAAAGAGGCTTTGTTGCAGAGAGAGTCCTTCTTCTTAGTAGCTTTTGGATAACTTTTGCTATTTCCTTGTGTTCACTTAAAATTATAGCTGGCCGCCTTTTAAATGAATAGGGCCTTCTTTATAGTAAGAGCTATGAAAAAACTCAATCCCACAGTAACTTCCTTTGAAAAGAGCATTTTTTCCAAAATGACCTCTCTAGCCGCAGAGCACAAGGCGATTAATCTCTCCCAGGGTTTTCCCGATTTTGAAGGCCCTCAATTCTTAAGAGATGCCTACAGAGACGCCATTAATGACTCCTGCTATGGCCAATACGCCCCTATGACCTTTAGCCCTGTTTTAGGAGAGGCCTTAAGCAAAGTTTACAAAGACCGCTACGCTCTTCATTTTAAAAAAGATGAAATGACCATAACCAACGGTGCCACCGAGGCCATCTTTTGCACCAGCCTCGCACTTCTCGCTCCAGGAGATGAGGCAATTTTGATTGAGCCCTTCTATGACTCTTATCCCTGCGCTGCCAAACTTGCGGGTGCGGATTTAAAAACGGTCACTCTCCATGGCCCCGACTTTAGATGGAATGAAGAGGAGTTAGAAAAAGCTTTCAGTAGCAAGACAAAACTGGTCTATCTCAACAATCCTCAAAACCCAACAGGTAGAGTCTTTACTCAAAAAGAGCTCAACTTTCTCGCAAGCCTTGTTGAAAAATATGACTGCTATGTTTTATCCGACGAGGTCTATGAATACCTAACTTTTGGAGAACACAAACATATCCCTTTTGCGACTCTTGAAGGCATGAGAGAGAGAACTGTCACCATAAGCTCTGCCGGTAAAACCTTCGGTCATACAGGCTGGAAAGTAGGATGGGCACTAGCAACAGCAGAGCTCAGTGATGCTATTCGTTTGGTTCATCAGTACAATGTTTTCAGTGTCAATCACCCTGCTCAGTATGCTGTGGCCAAGGGTCTTGATGAATTGAATAACTATCTTCCTGATTACCGCACTCTCTACAATGATCTGCGCCTTATCCTCAGGGAGTCTCTTGAGAGTTGTGGCTTTAAGCCAGCTCAAACGGAAGGTACCTACTTCACGATGGTGCCAATTCCTGAGATGGCCTTAAAAGAAGGCCACACAGATATCAGTTATTGCGAATATTTAATGAAAGAAAAGAAAGTGGCGACCATTCCCCCTTCTGGCTTCTATCTTGGTAGCAGTGAAGGCAAAAAATACCTGCGCTTTTGCTTTGCCAAACAAAAAGAAACCCTAGAAAAAGCCTTCGTCTATCTAAAAAGCTAGACTGCCTAGGCTTTAGGCCTAGGCATATTCACATCTATAAATTAAACTGAGTCAATGACGACAATGAATAAAATGAAAGACATTATGGCTGACAAAAAGAAAACCAAAGAAAATAAGACCATCAAGGAAACAAAGGCTCCCAACCAGAAGGCAAAAGAAGAAGCCATCGATGTTGATGCAATTGACCTTGAACGCATGAAAACCCTCATCTCTGAAGACCCCTCTCAAAGCGAGTATGCTGTGGAGAGAGGTGGAGTGGCCTTTGCACCGACCAAAGCGGGCGCCATCAAGTCTCGCGCCTTTAAGGTTATGGATGAACAAATCGGCATGCAAATGGGCAATATCATGGAACAAATTAAGGTGCTGGCCCGCCAAGCAGAAGACCTTAAAGATCGTCGTATTATCAGTGAGAGTATTTACTCTTCTAAAATGAATTTTGAGCCACTTGTCGGTGATTCTTACTACCTCTACAGCACTCCCAAAGGCCGTGTTTTGAGTATCCTCTCACCACAAGAGTTTGGTGACAAAAAAATGGCAGAAAAAGCTTACATCTTTATCGCTAAAGCTCGTCTTCTTGCCGACTGTACTTGGGAAGTTCAAGAAAAGGGCGAAGAGGAAATATAGCTTCCTCTACTCCCCATTGATAAAAGCATTTCCTATTCTACGATAGAGTTCATCACCAAGAACCAAATCTTCAATTCCTTCATCGAGACTGGGGTTGTCATTAACCTCAACTACCATAGGAATTCCGTTAACCTCTTTGATATCGACTCCGTAGAGACCATTTCCAACAAGGCCTGAAATCTTCACTGCCGTTTCGATAATATTGGGGGGTATCTCTTCTTTAGGAAGAGTTTCACTCTCTCCGGAGACATCATCACCACTTTTCTTATGATCGTAAATCTGCCAGTGACCGCGACTCATATAATATTTACACCCGTAAAGAAACTCTCCTCTGAGCACACCAATTCTCCAATCAAATTCGGTTGGTAGAAACTGCTGAACAAGGACCAATGCTGATTTTTTTAAAAATTCAGCGAGTAGCTCTTTAAGCTGCTCCCTAGTCTCTACTTTCTCTACTCCTATACTAAAGCTACCATCGGGGATCTTTAAGACCATGGGAAAGCTCACTTTTTCTTCAAGCTCTGCTAGTGTCTCTTCCGAATTTTCAGAAACAAAGAGTGAAGGTATTTGGGGAATATCATGCCTTTTCATAAGATTAAACATGAAGACCTTATTGGTGCATTTTAAAATACTTGTGGGGTCATCAATAACGACAAGCCCTTCTTGTTGGGCGCGATGACTAAAGGCATAGGTATGGTTTTTAATAGTTGTCGTTTCCCGAATAAAGAGACCATCAAATTCATTTATCCGAGCAAGGTCTTTACGCGTTAATCTCTCAGTATAGATTCCTTGCTGATCGAAAACCTTTTCCATTTTCTTTAAGGCCGCTTCATCTGAAGGTGGAAGTTCTTCTTCAGGATTAACCAGAAGGGCTAAATCAAATTGATAAGACTTCTTTGGGTTAGGTAAGCGCCAAATCTTAGTTGAAAACAATTCAAAAAATTTCCCAAAGACTTCCTCCTCTCCCTCATTAAGATCTGTTAGCGCAATCGGCAAAACACTTTCAATCCGCCACAGTTTCTTTAGTGTAAGGCGAACTTCTAAAATTGGGCAGGGAAATTGATCAAAAATTTGGCGAGAGAGATCTTTAAACAAAACATCTTTCGTTTTACCAAAATACAGACGAAAAGCTATCGTCTTAAGTCCTTGGGTATTTTTGGTGAACTTTAAAGCCGCTTTTTCGGCTAGCTCTTGGAGCTCATCGAGGTCATAGAGATATAATTTCTTCTTACCAAGATCATTTAAAGTTTTCGGTGAGGGAATGATCCTATCACCTCTCGATTCAGCGAGAAGAGAGCAATAATACCCAATAGATAAATACTTATAGCTTTTACAAAGGTTAATGATACGAGTCTGTCGCTTCGACTTCTCACCCAAATCTTTATTAAAGAGATACTCATCAGCAGTCATAAGGTGCTCAGAGGGGTAATAGGCTTGCCAGTCCTTAGTTTGATCAACCAAAACGATAAAATCTTTCATTTTCTTCCTTTTAATAAGAGGCAATTTTAGAGCGTGATGGTATTCTTTCCTCGCAAGTTGGTCACCAAAAATTGAGGAAAAATGAAATACCGGTCGGCAAAAGACTCAGACATTTCTCGCCTAATCTCCTTAGAGAATAGCTCTTTTGATAGCGACAAACTTAATAAGAGAAATTTCAAGTATTTCATTGGCTTATCCCATGGAGAAATCCTCGTTCAAGAACTTGACCACAAGATTATAGGTTACGGAATCCTCTTATTCCATAGGGGAACAGCGCTGGCCCGCCTCTATTCCTTTGCAGTGGATCAAAGTTACCGAGGTAAAGGCCTAGGCAAAAAGTTACTGGCAAAGCTCGAACAACTGGCTAAAGAGAAGGGTAGCACCTATCTACGCCTCGAAGTTAAAGTCTCAAATAAAAAAGCTATTCTACTTTATGAAAAAAGTGGTTATCGAAAATTTGGCACCAAAAAGGATTATTATCAAGACCATACTGATGCTCAATGCTACGAAAAAAAGATTCGCTCCCTTTCAGGAAAAATCATCAAAGGGCCAAAAGTACCTTACTACCAACAAACGACAGAGTTCTCCTGTGGTCCTTCGTCCCTAATTATGGCGATGAAGGCCCTCGATAAAAAAATCAAAGTAAACAGAGAACTTGAATTTGATATTTGGAGAGAAGCCACAACAATTTTTATGACAAGCGGTCACGGAGGCTGTGGTCCCCATGGCCTAGCACTGGCTGCACATCGACGAGGCTTTGAAGTCGAGCTATTTCTCAACTCCTCTGCACCACTTTTTGTTGATGGAGTCAGATCAGAATATAAAAAGGAAATCATTAAGCTCGTTCAAAAAGACTTTGAAAAAAAGATTAAAAAAGAAAAAATTGCTGTATATAAAGACGAATATGACTGGGAAACCATTAGAGAAATTTTTTCTAACGGTGGAATTCCTATTCTCTTGATCAGCGCCTATCGTCTAACCGAAACGAAAGCACCCCATTGGATAACTTTAACGGCCATGGAAGAAGAATTTATTTACTTCCATGACCCTGACGTGGGTGGTAACCAGACTTACGTTGATAATATCAACGTTCCTGTTCGCCGCGATGAATTTGAATTGATGGCAAAATATGGTTCTCACCAAGTAAGGTGCATTGTTGCCCTTTATCCACTTAAAGCCTAACTTCTAATCCATTGTATCCATTAGTTCTCCAGACTTGTCCTCAACATAATCTGCCGATTCCTCAGCTCGATTTTTAGCTTTCTCTGCTAAGCATTCCAAATCTCCCTCTACACAAGTTTCCTCCTCAAATCGATTCATGGCCTTTTGTGCTGACCTTTTCGCATTATTCATTGAGGCATCAAGCTTTTCAGTTGCACTTTGCTTTTCACAAGCAAAGAAAGAAAAAATTAAAAAGAAAAAAATTATTAAACTATTTCTCATATCTATTGCTCCAAAACACTAATTTAGAGTTTGTCGATCTTGCATTAAGTTTATGGCCCCAATAATCACTGCTGCGACAAGAAAAAGATGAATATATCCGCCCAGTGTATAACTCGTCATCAAACCGAGTACCCATAAAATCAACATTACAAAAGCTGCTGTCCACATCATAATTTTTATCCTTGTTAAAGTTTCTGTATCTTATTTTTTATTCTTTCTGGTATATAGCAACTGATTGCCATCAGCTTTCCATGTGAATCTCATCAACCTAAGTGAGATACAAAAAGCACGGATTTAAGGAGCTTAATCATTTTTTGGTATTCAAGATAGACCAACCCTGATATTTTACGATTCATGAACGAGCTTCTTTTCACTTCCCATGACTACAAAGACGTTATTCGCCTAATCCTAGAGACCAAGAGGCAACAAGATTCTAGTCTTACTAATAAATTTCTCGCCGAAAGAATTCCTATACAAGCTACTTATCTATCCAAGTTTTTTAACGATCAACACTCTCACTTAAAGGACGATACTCTTTTTCGAATGGCCAAAATCATGGACCTATCTGACGAAGAGGCAGACTTTATTCTTCTCCTAAAGAACTACCAAACTGCTGAGGCTCCAGAGCGTAAAAGCTTTCTCTTGAGAAAGATCAATGACCAAACCACAAAGTCCCGATCCATTGAGATGACTGCAGGAATCGATAATAAACTAAAACTTGAATCCATGTATCTTTTAAACCCTAAGTGTATGCTGGTGCAGATCGCTCTAAATGTTGAAAGCTATAGAACCACCCCTCGCCTTCTTTGCGCTCCTTTGAATATTGAATTGAGTGAGCTTATTTCTATACTTGACCTTATTGAAAAAAATGGTTTTATCAGTCGTGGCGAAGACCCGCTCACCATTAAAGAAGTAAGACCTGCTACCTTTCATATTGATTCCAATGAACTAATGAGAATTCATCAGTACCTTATGAAGACGCTTATTCCAGGCAGACTACAAGAAACCTCTGAAGAATTAAAAAAGAGTTTTCTTGTGACTTTTAATTTGGATGAAGCTTCTTACAAAGAATGCATTGATAAATTTGATGGTTTTATTGACGAGATCAGAAAAATTTCAGGAAAGTGTCGTGTGGAAGGTGTTTATCAACTCTCTTTTGACTTCTTTAAGTGGTGTTAAAAAAAGCCCCCTTTAATTTATCCTTCACTTAGGATGCTCTAAAGGAGGCCTCTTTGGTAAGCGAGCTAGAAAATCATTCCCAGCCCAACCGTTACATATGTTCCACTATAATCAGCACTGCCATCGACACCAGTATCAAAGGCTTGAAAGCCCATATCTGACACCTTGGCGTATTGATAGCCCCCTTGGATAAAGGGGACATACTTGCCAACCAAATACCTGGCGCCTATTGAGGCGCTGGCATAGGGTAGACTTGAAGAGTCAGATTCAAAGCTTTCGCCAAAAACATCACCACTGGCCTTGGCCAGGCCAAAGCCCACATCAACAGAGGCAAATGGTCTGAGAACACTACCATCAAGGTCAAAATCGTAACTCACGGACTGTCCGATAGTCAGAATATTCATCTCGACTTCGTAGCGAGCAAAGAGATTAGATGCATCAGCATTGATATTCTTTAAACCAATACGGCTTCCGGTCTTTAGCGTTTTATCTGGTAACCATTGATACTCGACACCTACCTCGTAACCTGTGACACTTTCTCGTTCTCCCATAATCTCAACTTCGGCACCTGTTCGACTTAAGCCGATGTAGGGCATAACCCCAAGGGACTCTCCCTCCATCTCCGAAAGATTAATCGCAGAGGAGTCGAAGCTTAGGACAGTGAGAACAAAGGCTAATACACAATTTTTCTTAATCATCACTATCCCCTATCCTTTAAGTGAACACTTATAGGTCAACTGCCACTCTTTCTTTTGAGTTGTTGTTGAACTTTGGTTTGTTGATTCTGGTGAGCTTGATGTGAGAGGAACACCAAAGAGTGAACCAAACTTAGAAGAGCTCCCCTTATTCTTTTGAGTATTTGAATTGGTGATAGTACCAATGACCACTTCACCTTCATCAAGTACTTTGACTTTCTTAGACCCACAATTTTCTTTCATCATAGACTTTGCGAGATCACGATCTTCTTTTCTATGCTCAAGCTTTAGGGCCACCACACCAGAGCGGCTTGGCTTCTTTTTCACATTACGCGCATAAGGATGATACTTCATCATGCCCGCACAAGAATTGAGTAGAAAGAGAGATCCTAAGATTGTTGTTTTTAATGATACCTTACCAAAGATATTTGACTTCATTACTAACTCCTTTGAAGTTCAAGTTGTTTCGTTGGAATTAGAATGAATCTTTGCTCTAAGTTCTTCAAAGAAGTGCCAGTAGAACAATTAAGGATTAGTTATATAAGTAGTATAACCCATTGATAACACGGGGCGCAGAGATAACTTTCTTTGACAGAGAGAGAGGGCGGATTATATCTCTATACCTCCCGAAATTACTTAGAGGAGCATTCGTGAAAAAGACCTTTTTGGCCCTTTTATTATCTCTATTTCTATACTCAATAACCCTACCCCTATTGGCAGAAGTAACAGTTGATGATTTTTCTTGGAATATGGAAAAAGTGGATCGCTACTTTGCTGGAGAGACTTTCAAAAGCGCTCTTAATTGTGGGGACAAGGCTAGCTTTCAAGCCGCAAAAAATATGTGCACAATCTCTTGTGAGCAAAGAGGCATTTTTACTATGTGCCAAACTCTTTGCATTCCACCGGATATAAATTCAGAGAAAGTCGTTCAGGAGGTCGTTGCTTGTGAAGATAACAAAGTAACAATATTTGGAAGTGATGGCGACATTAGAACTATTACTAAAGATGACTTCCACAAATATAAAAAAAATCCTTTAAGAGAGCTTTTTAATGAGCTGCCCAGTTGGCTTGATGGCGCCAATAAAGTCACCATCTATCAAATGACCAGCACTAAGCATACTCTTGGTTGGGGAACTGAGAACGAAAGAAAAGTTCCTGCTCTTCAATTGCAAGGGCAAATTCATTATGCAACTGGTACCGGTAGTGATCAATTTGAAGAGGCCATTTTTACCGTTATTCTCGATGAGAGCATTCCTTGGTTTGCAAGAGCAGCAAGGGTAAGGCTTACGGGTGAAGGCACAATGTGGAGGCTTGATGAAGTTCTCTAACTTATTCTTTAGTTTTCTCTGTACTCTTCTTTCAATCACAAGCCTTGCTTCTAATGGCGGCGGTTGGATAAGCTCCGGTGGCGAGAGTTTCTATGATGCCAAAAACCCGTGGTTTTTAAGAGGTGAAAGTATAAGTTATTGTCTAGAGGTTGATGAAAAAAACATCACTCTCTCCCAAACGCAAATCGATTCTATTTTAGAGAGGGCCATAAGCTACTGGCAAAGTGAATTCAAGGGCAATCAAGGCCCCATTTTTGGCCACTTAAGAAAGAGCTTTAAACTTGGTGAAAATAAACTCATCAAAACAAGTGGAAGCACTTGTAAGGGTGACGAAGATCTCAGGGTTCTTATTGGTAGTGACACCTTAAATGAAGAAGAGAAAAACTATCTCTTTAGTAAAGATCAAAATTATGTTGGTGTCGCTGTCCGCACAAGCTATGACCCCAAAAGCCTAAGGGCAAAAGGCTTTATCTATATGGCCTCAGATAAAGATATTAATGGTCAGAACTTATCCACAGATAATATCACTTCACCCTGGCAACATGAGAAACTCCTATTACTTGGACTTATTCATGAACTTGGTCATGTCTTTGGCATTCCTCATATGGGCTCATCTTTAATGTCTGAAGTCTTTATCGATTTGCTCATCAGCAAGTACTATTATGCAGACTTCATCAAAGCAAAAGTTGAATCCTTCATTGGCTCACCTAGAAAGATTCAACGCTGTAAATACTCCACTCCGGACATGGTTAAGTTCTTTGACATTAGCTCTAAAGTCGCTTGTCTTGAGCTAGAGTGGAAAAATGAAAAAACAATTGATATCAGGGCCATCTACCCTAGTGGTAAAACTGAAGACATCGGTAAGGTGGTAAGCCTTGAAGTCGACCCTTTTGGAATAGAATCAAGACCCATTGGCTTTCTTCGCTTAACGAAGGCACAACAAGTCTTTACTCCTGACCAAGTTAATTTTCGCTCCTTAGTCCCTGGACCTCTTCTTGAAAGGTATAAAATGAAAGGCAAGGTTATTGTTCTTAAGAACTTCAAGAGCTTTCCCATTTACCTTTCCCTCTCTCCTGAAGCAATGGCAATCAATGCGGCAAAGGACGAGAAGCTCATCACAATATTTTCTTATGATTCACCTTATTCAAGTATTCTTGGTCAAACACTGGATATCCAACTATGAAATTAATCACGATTGTCTTCCTCAGCCTCGTTACATTTTGCGCCTCAAGCGAACCCCTTAGTTACTACAAGCAATTCTTCGACCGTACGAATAATGTTACTCATGACCCCGACTTTCCTGAGTATGAATTTGTCTCGGCCAAGAATGACCTCTACCAAGTAGCAAAAACGGGACCAGATAACGCCGTTGGTGCAGTATTAAGCTTCAGCCTCAGAGAAAATGGTACTTATTCATTTTGGCTCTTAACAATTCCTCATCGCTGGAAAAATGAACAAAGACAAATTCGCATCACAAAGTGCCAAGCTTTTAATGGCCATTGGGAACACAGAGAAGGAAAACTCTTTCTAGGAGAAGACCTCATCCTTGAGCCCACTTTCCTTGATGGGCAAAACCTATTGAAGCCAACCTTTGTAAAGACCAAGAGACCGGCTGGAACCGAGAATATTAATATCACGATCAACGATGGCTCTATCGACACAATCGGTGGAGTTGCCCCAGACTCTCCTAATAATGGCATCTTTAAATGCGGTGGTTTTAGTCTCCCCTTTTGGATCCCAATTCCAAATGAAAGACCTTGGTAAAATAAATAACGGATAATAAGGATAATAATGATGAAAAATTTAACTTTCTTTACAGGCCTCTCTATGGCCCTCTTCTCAGGCTTTTTCTTTATTCAAAGTACCTCTGCGAATGTAGCTGACTTTCAGTGCGTAACGGCCATACCCACCACGTCTATTATCATGAAAGATACAGACGGCAAGAAATGGTTGGAAATTATTCACCATAACGGAATACAATTCGCTCCCATTCATAGCGGTACGATTACTCTCAATGACTTCGACTTTATTCAGAGAAAAGGTCAACTCTTGGCAAAGATGGGTGAGATGATTCGCGTCTCATTCGAGCCAGAGTCTTGTAAGTATCATGAAGCTGGCAATTACAGTTGCTATAAAAATATCAAAACAACCATTGGCTCCCTTGCAGTAAATGGGTATGGTATTCAAACCTATAGCTCAGAGAGCTTCCTCTATGGAACCAGTTTTCGTGAGTTTCATTTTAAATTCTATGTAAATACTAGTGGCCGAAACATAGATATGCAGATGAATTATGACCTCAACTCCCGAGATTGCTCTTTCGATCAGTTCTAATTTCACCAAAGCGTTTTCTTTATGAAAACGCGAATTC
>Ga0136600_1001399_pt1 | contig 11160 bp, 11 predicted proteins | sample AntRauMFilla2698_FD_104634 | JGI IMG/M metagenome (GOLD analysis project Ga0136600, IMG submission 104634) | Saline lake microbial communities from Rauer Islands, Antarctica - Metagenome Filla 2 #698 | ecosystem: Environmental > Aquatic > Non-marine Saline and Alkaline > Saline | place...
AAACAAGCCAAGATGATGCTAAAAGTGTCGATAGTAATATAGTTGAAGTAGAAGATTCGAATAAAGTTTATGATCTTACGTCATTGGGCTTATCTTTCTCATATCCATCAGACTGGACTATTTACGCAACATATCCAAACGGGGCCACATTAAAAAGCGCAGATTTTTCTTCTGATACTAATAACCATGCCAATATTTCACATGGCTCGTTAGTCACGATATCTAATGCTCCCAAAAGTTCTGTTTATACAGAAACTGACGAATCTCTGCGGTCAAGTGCGTCAAATACAGCAAATGGACAACCTGAGAATAGCGAATTTGTTGATGTTGCTGAGCATAGGGCTATAAAATTCAATCATTCTTCTGGCGGAAATCGAAATACACACACTATTGTCTTATTTGTGAAAGATAATCAACTATATACAATAGACCAACAATACGAACTTGGTTCAGCTAACCCGTACCCGGATTTGATTAGTACAATTGTGTCAACTCTTGAATTTCTTGATTAGTAAATTGAATTATTTCCTTAAACACATCCACTAAGCCCAGCCAAAGAAATAGGAACCGTTTCAGGTTCCTATTACTTTGGCTCTGAGCGGTTTGAACCCCCGGTTTTGCGCAGCAAAACGACGGAGGGTTCGGTGAAGTGAATGAAGCGCAAAAGTGTTTACATTTTTGCGGGAATGAACGGAGGAGCAAGCTTGCTTGCGATAACCTCATCCCCAGAACCGCCATTAGTCATGATAAAAGACTCCAAAAGGAGCCTTTTATCATATTTGTTGGCTTATTTATTCTTGTGGTATTAAGACGGCGTCAATCACATGAATGATTCCGTTTGACCCAAGAATGTCGGTCTGGACAACGTTTACGCTTCCATTTAGGACAACTGATCCTTCAACGACTTCGATGCTCACATCTTGTCCTTGTAGGGTGGTTGCAGAAGTCAGGTTAACTACATCACCAGCTGGCACATTACCCGCAACTACGTGATAGGTTAATACATTTGCAAGTGCGGCTGGGTCAGCAAGGAGGCTATCGAGCGTTCCTTCTGGTAAGGCGTCAAATGCGGCATTAGTTGGTGCAAATACGGTAAATGGACCTTCACCAGACAATGTGTCGACCAAGTCAGCCGCTTCTAGCGCGGTTACTAATGTCGAGAAGTCTGGGTTGCTGCTCGCAATTTCAACGATGCTCTGAGCTGGGGCTACTTCTTGAGTTGTTTCGGTTGATTCACTGGTTGCCTCTTCTTCGGCGCTGTTGTTGACTAGGGCGTAGATACCCAAGCCTAGGAGTACGACGACAACGAGTCCTACGATGACTCCAATGACTGTTTTATTGCTTTTCTGTTCCATAATAGTTCCTTTGTTCAGTATTAATTCTTAAATGCTTGTGGATACGTTTTTTAGGCGTGTCTTGCTACATTTAATCCTCCTTCCGTTCCATCGATCGTGACAAAAATGTAGCAATGTCGGCGACGAGCTTGGTTCTCTCGTCTCCAGTGGGAGGGTCGGGAAAGTATTCAAGTAAAAAGCCGTTAATGGCATGGGTCATAATTTTGGCATCACGCACTGGGTCGTCCGATTCGTACTCGCCGGATTCAAGGCCTTTCGCGATAACCTCATCAATGTGCAAGTAGGCTTTGGGTGGAATAAACCCTCTTGGGTTACGCAAAAAATCTGGACGGTAATGCAAGTAGTATTTAAGGGCAAACACAACCTTATCGATGTATTGAAACTGAAATTCAATACGATCGTGGAGCATTTCCTTGGCAGTGGAGCGCTCGGGCAGATGCTTGCGGGAGTGGCCAAGTTCAACGCCGACGTTGTCAAAGATTTCTTTTAAGAGAATGTCTTTATCAGTAAAGAAGTGATAAATACTAGATAGAGCAACACCAGAGTTAGCAGCGAGTTTTCTCATACTGATAGACTCGTAGCCGTCGCGGGCAAACAGCTCGAAAGCCGCCTGCTGTATAACTTACTTTGTGTTACTCCCCATACTTAAATTGTAACGAACGTTCGGTACAATATCAACAGGATTTAGAAAATTTTCATAACGCTTAAGCATGCGCTATTATATTAATTATGACTCGACCAAAAAAATCTCAACCCACACAGGTCCCAAGATTTGTCTGGATCGCACTACTGATACTAGGCTGTATTGATTTAGTACGGGGGTTTATGCATACCGTTGTCCTGGAGTACGCGGCACTTAATATTGCTGGGCTTGACCTGGCATCATCAACCGCGATTGAGCAGCTGAGGCTACTGGGGACTTTCGGTATCTCGAACTGGATTACCGGAGCACTATTTATACTTATTGCCCTGAAAGCTAAGCATCTGTCGCTGTATGTGATGGGCTTAATTCCCGTTGCCTATGGCCTTAGCATGCTCGCAATCTCTGCTAATACGTCGGGCTATGCCACGACAACCGCTGAATGGGGCGGGATGGCCCTTATGGTACCGTATTTGATTTTCAGCGGCGGTATCTTTATTGCCGGTGCGACTGTGATGATCAGGGCGAGGAAAAAGTAGTCCTGAAGTATTGGCGTCGGACCCGTCTGCTCAGCCACATCGCTTCATCCCTTGACCCTCGAAAGGCGCCCAGCCTGGTTGCTGCAACAGTAGCTACGACTGGTTCAGGCTCAACTGGGGTAACCTTTGGCGTCTCGATAGATGTGCCACAAGCATGCTATTCTATAAGCATATGCTTAGTAACGACCATACCCGATTAGATGACAATACAAAACGAATTGACGTTGGTGCGCTGGTGACCCTCGCCAATGTATCGACCAACGAGCGGGAGCATTACTATATTTCTGCTGAACAAAACGAGCAGCCGTCGCTTCATGCCCATGCACCCGTGACCGTCATTGCCCCAGATGACCAACTGGCGTTGATGTTGATAGGCAAGATGAAGGGCGAGAAGATATTTTTCCGACACGACCTATTAATCGAGTTTATCGAGTGGCCAGCCAGTACCAAGCCGCGCACGTAGGTTTTACAGAGGTACCGTGCTATACTGTAGTCAGTGAAGACAGTTAAAAAACAACTTTCTAAAGCAAAACTAATTCGCCGGATTGCACTTGGCGTTCTTTTGGTTGCCGTAGCTGGATTTGTTGCCTATAACCTGTATGCGTCACGCGATATTATGACGATTGACCAAACAACGGCGACCGTCGAACCAACGACTCAGCAACCGGCTGAATCTGAACAGCCCGAAGAGCAGGGAGTGGTCAGGACAGGAACGTTCGAAAGCTTGAATGGTTATACCGTCAGTGGCGCTGCCGAGATTATCACCAAAGGCGAAGACCGCCGCCTGGTGCTGAGCGATGACTTTTCATCGAGTATTGGCCCAGATGTTCTCGTCTACCTTTCAAAGAACAATGTGGTTGCAGCTGGCGGTGCACTAGAAGAGCCTGTTTCGCTTGGATTGATTAAAAGTTTTACCGGAAGCCAAGAATATATTCTGCCAGCAAATGCTGACGAGTATGCATCGGTAGTATTGTGGTGCCGAGCCTTCTCGGTGTCGTTCGGAGCTGCTTCAGTTTAAAGTGTCATGATTGCAAATATTACTGTCTCCGAAAAATCATTCGGCCCTAAATCTTTAATGTCCAACGTCCGTTTTACTATTAATGATGCCGAAAAAATTGGTGTGATTGGACGTAATGGCGTCGGTAAGTCGACATTATTTGGTGTGCTGGCGGGAACAGACAAAGATTTTACCGGCGAGATTGTCTTTAAGCCTGGTGCGGTGGTGGTGGCGACTCTGCAAGAGCACCACGACGTAGGCGAACAGACGGTCTTGCAGTATGTGCTGCAGGGACTGCCTGAGTATGCTGACCTCAGCTATATTATTGAAACGTATCCATCGACGATGGGTGATGACCTGCAAAAGATCAACGACTACAGTGAAGCGATTCAGCGCTTTGACGATAAAGGGTTTTATCAAATTGAAGAGCAGATCGAACGCGAGCTGGATAACTTTCAGCTTCCCAATGTGGCGCACCGGCCTTTTCGGACACTTTCTGGTGGACAGAAGCGACTGGTAGAGGTGGTGAAGATTATGCACTCCCAGGCGCAGCTGGCGTTGGTCGACGAACCAACCAACCACATGGACTATATCGCCAAGCAACAGTTTATCGATTGGGTGAAACAGGCCCGCGAGTCGGTGTTGGTGATTACTCACGATCGTGATGTCCTGCGCGAAGTTGATCGGATTATTGAGCTGAAGGATGGTGGATCAGCTAGCTTTAAGGGAAATTACGATGCCTATCTAAAACAGAATGCTGTTACAACCGGGACGCAGATGAACGATTTCGAAATGGTCGAGAAGCGGATTAAGAACTTGAAAGCTAAGGTGATTGAGTACCAACGTTTTAAGGAAAAGTCGCGCAACCCAAGCACTATCCAGCGTTTTAAGCGCCTAGAGGAAAATTCACGTAAAGAGCTAGCTGAACTTGAGACTCGGCAAAAGCCGACGTTCTGGATTGATAAAGAATCGGTCTCGAATTTGAATTACAAAACAGCCGGGCAGTACGAAAAGTTCAAGGCGAAAAACGTGCGGATTAACTTGAAGAATGATGAATCGCGCAGTAAGCACGTGCTGGTTTCGGCTCGTAACCTGAGCCTTGGGTACGACGCACCACTCTTTAAGGGCTTGAACATTGACCTGCGTGAAGGTGAAGCGCTAGAATTTCGTGGGCGTAATGGAGCCGGTAAGACGACGTTGATTAAAGAAATTTTGGGAACGAGTGAGGCTACCCGTTTTGACGGCGAGCTGACATTGGACAAGCAGATTCGAGTAGGAATATACGAACAAGAAGTATCGCCGACCTACTTTAACCTTCCGCTGGAGGCGGCCATTGAGGAGATGTACTTGTCTCGCAACCTGAGCATTTCGACAACAAAGATCCGTTCGATCATGAGCGATTATTTGTTCAACGAAGGTGACGGCAAGATTCCTATTAAAAACTTGAGCGGTGGTCAGAAGGCGCGCTTCCAGTTAATTACGATGTTGGCGAACGACCCACAGTTGTTGATTTTGGACGAGCCAACCAATCACTTGGACTTACCGAGTATTGAAGAGCTAGAGACGGCCTTGGGGAAATATTCTGGCGCAATCATTTACGTCAGCCATGACGGGTATTTCCGTGATAAGTTCGACGGCGACGTGTTAAAAATCGGCGCGCAGTAACGAATTTTTTGGACAAATCAAAAACGACTCGTGGTGAGTCGTTTTTTGTTACAGGACTTTGCTTTTCAATTTCAGACTTTTCAATTTCTTCTTTAAAATGCGTTTACGTGCTGCGCCGTGCCAGTTCTTGTGTTTTGCCATATCAATTAGTATACCATATCGGGGGTGGCGTCGTATACTAAAGAGTATGATAACAATCTTGCTACACTCCTCGAAGACGATGGTGCCGGTAGAGACTAGTCGAGTGCTGACTCGCCCAGCTTTTTTAAACGATGTAGAGAAGCTCGCGAGCTATCTGAAGACATTGTCGGCAGAGAAGATTACTGGGGTGATGCATGTGTCAGAAAAGCTGGCCAGTGAAGCAGCTCGGTTGATTGCGGCGTGGGGCGCTGATGGACAGCAATCTGCCGCTATTGAGACGTTTAGGGGCGATATTTATAGCGGCTTGCGAGCGCTAGAGTTTAGTGAAGCCGAAAAAGCGTTTGCTCAAAAACACCTACGTTTGCTCTCGGGGCTGTATGGGATTCTACTGCCGTATGATGGTGTGGCGCCGTATCGACTGGAGGCTGGCTATCGGCTGCCCGACGATCCCTACAAAAATCTCTACACGTACTGGGGTGAGAAGCTGGCTGGGACACTTCCGGCAGCTGGGCCAATTATTAACCTGACGTCAGTGGAGTACCAGCGGTTGGTGCTGCCGTATGTGGACGTATCGCGAGTCGTGACGCCTCGTTTTTTGAGTCGGATGAACGGAAGCGAGCCGCGCTTCGTGGTCGTGCACGCCAAGATTGCCCGTGGAGCCTATGCGCGCTGGCTTATCAAGCGTGGACAGGCGAGCGCCAAAGGTTTAGAAAAATTTAATGATTTGGGCTATCGCTACGACCCAGCACAAAGCACGCCGTCAGAACCGGCGTATATTTGCGATGACTTTCAGGGGATTGGGCTGAGCCAGCGGCTTGCTTGATTGCTACGTCAGATGAAAGCTTATGCTATAATTTTATAAACAGTAAATTCGTAAAAGGATATAAATGAACCCAGACCAAGATGGACCAGCCTTTCGCCCTCCAACTCCAGATACCACACCAAATAACGGAGCCCCACAAACTCAGTTTAACCCTCCGGCTAACCAGCAGCCATCACCTCAGGGGGTGCAGATTCAGAACCAGAATCAAGCGGCTCCTCCAGTGATGCAAATACAACCTGAAGCTTCGCCTCAAACTAGGAAGTCTTTGCGCAAGAAGGTTACGATTATCGGTGCTGTGTTGGGAGGGTTGATCCTGCTTGGCGTCGGTGTCTGGGCCTTGACGGGGTCTATACTCGCAGCACCGCTCACAGAATACGACGAGGGCGAATACTCGATCGGTATTCCTGAAGGCTACGAAAAGCAGCCATCGCGATACACCGACGAATATGTAGCCGAGATGAGAGCTGCCGTGCAAGAAAAAATTAATGAGTCGGACGGTCTAATTTCTGGTGATAGATTTAGTGAATTTAGTGAAGAGCGAATTGCTGAAATGCGGCAGGACGAAAATCGTCGCTGGCTGGGCGGTAACGGCGAGAACGAAAAAAGCGCTATAGTTGTTTCAAAAAACAGTTTCTTCGGTACAGTAGAAGAAGAAATTGAAGAGACCAAACAAGAGGGAACCGAGAGCGATTCGATAAAGAATATTACCTATAATGAAGAGAGAATACAATCATACGATTCACTTGTTGTCACATTCGATGCTTTAGAGAACGGCGAGCTTTATAGTAGGAACAAATATGCATACATATTTGTTAATGAAGATACCTACTATAGCGTTAGTGTCTCAGAGAGAGTAGAAGACGAGGGCACGCTCATAAAATTTTCTGATCAAATTATTAAATCCTTCAAGTTAAACTAGTGCAGTTGTTGGGATGAAAGCGGCTCTCATCCTCGCGACGCAGCTGCTGCGCGATCACCCGGCGATCAATGATCCATCCGTTGACGTTTTTGTTATGATCGAGGCTGAAGATGCCTGCCGGAAACTACCGTATCATCAGCACAAGTTGGTGTTGCTGCTGGCGGGGATGCGAGCATATCACATGTACCTGGAATCGCTTAGCAAGAAGGTCATCTATCGGAACGTTGACGAGACGAAAGAGTTTGGCGCTGCTTTGCGAAGTATCTTAGATGAAGAATCCATCGATCACATTTCATGGATGCGGGCGAGTGACGTCCCGACGCAGGAGCGACTTGAGAAACTCGTTCAAGGTGTCGAGCGTGAGATATATCCGAATGATTTATTTATCACACCGGAAGGCGAGCTGCGGGCTTGGTTTGAGGGGCGAAAGTCACCATTGATGGAAACGTTTTATCGTTGGCAACGTCAGCGAACCGGCATCTTGATGGACGGAGTGCAGCCGGAGGGTGGAGTATGGAATTATGATGCCGAGAATCGAAAGCCGCTTCCTAAGGCCGGTATCGATGTTCCATCACTACTGTCAATCGAGCATTCTGAGCACACAAAAGACGTGATTGAAACTGTCGCACGGCTTTTCCCGGATCATCCGGGTAGTGCCTCTGGTTTCTGGCTACCGGTCGACCATGCTCAGGCTGATGTGTGGCTGGATGACTTCTTCCGTCGGCGTTTTGCGCACTTTGGCATCTACGAAGATGCCATGAAAGCAGGCGAGCCGTTCTTGTTTCATGGTGTTCTTTCACCACTGATTAATATTGGTCTATTGACTGTGCGACAAGTGATTGATGGTGCGCTGGCTGCTTATCGTCGCGGCGATGCGCCGCTTTCAGGCGTAGAAGGATTTATTCGTCAAATTATCGGCTGGCGAGAGTACATGTACGGGCTCTATCTGGCTCGCCCAGATATGAAAGAGCTAAACTTTTTTGGTTTCACAAAGCCGCTAGAAGACTGGTGGTATAGCGATGATTGGAAAGATCAGGATTTGCCACTTCCAGTGCAATCGGCGTTGGAAACGGTGCATCGCTATGGCTACAATCACCACATCGAGCGATTAATGGTGCTGGGAAATTGGTTCTTATTAAATGAGTACGATCCGGCCGAGGTCTATCGTTGGTTTAGTGCTATGTACGTCGATGCCTACCAGTGGGTAATGGTGCCGAATGTTATGGGCATGAGCCAGTTTGCCGATGGTGGCTATACAGCGACAAAGCCGTATATTTCGGGCGGAAATTATTTAGAAAAGATGGGTCGCTGGTGGGGATCAACGGCTGCGGCGCGCGATAGTGAATTTACTCGGCTGTATTGGCGTTTCCTCAATCGACAGCATGATCACCTGAAAGGCAATCACCGGATGGCCTTGGTGTTGAAGCAGGCGAGGGTGAGGAGAGACGCGCAGTAAGCCCTGCTTATGTTTGACGGAAGTGCAACAGTCGCTTACTATTTTTATAAGGGTGGGAGAGTGTTCCAAACTAGTAACATAGTAACATCTGCATCACAGCGCCCGTTCCTAAGAAATATGAGGGACGACGTGCAACCCTGGGAGCGACCCAGCCGAGCGCTATTTGGACGATATTACTTTTTCGTCGCAGTTTTCTAGCCATATTTTAGGTCACAAGATGCGTCGCACGATTCGAGGTGTAATTGAAGATACTCCAGGGATGAAGGTCAACCATGCGAAGTCGCAGGTGGTGCAGCGAGATTCCCGCCACGTCGAAATAACAGGCATGGCGATTATGCCCGATGGGACAATCATGCCAAAGCCGCGTCTTATGGATACGATACAAAAAGAATTCAACGAAATTGAGCATGGACTAGCGTCGGGGCGGTTGATGAGCATTTATGATCTGGGAAAGCTGGATGGCTATCATGGCACTCTTAACGACATGTCGGTTGAGCCGTATCATCCAAGAGTACTGTTAGCGATTGCAGACTACTATCGACTTCGAAAGCTAGTGGTTGCAGCGATAGAGATGGACAGTGAGCCTCCGCGGGTGCCCAAACTTCCAGAGCCTGCGAAAATAAAAGCCACTGAAAAAATGTTGCTGAGCGCTCATCATGGTGATGACGAGGCAAGCGAGCAGTTGCGGCTGAAGTATCCATCAATATGGGTAGAGTTAGCACGGCATGGAATGATTGATTACTATGGCGACGGTTTTATCCGTTCCAGCGACTGATGTAGCGCGCAACGTCATACTTGCGCATCAAGCCACCTTCGTTCATGTAGCGGATTTTGCCAAAGACGGGACGCTCGAACCACGGGCGGTCGTGCAGGCCGACGATAGACCAGAGTATGCCGACATAGCCATTTGGGTCGCCGCCGTCGATAGAGTATTTGTCGTTGAGGTAGATGCAGTCTTTCAGGGCCCGTTCGGGACTTTCGGACCATTCTAGCATTTTCTTCGCCCAGTACATGCGCATGTAGCCGTGCATCTTACCGGTTTTGCGCAGCTGATTCTGGGCGGCATTCCAGGACTGGTCGTGGGTGGCGGCTTCTTCCCATTGCTGGCGGGTGTAGATGAATTCGCGTGGGTCGTTGGCGTGTTCGGCCAGGGATTGCTGGGCCCATTTAGGCCCGAACGTCAGGGTGCGGTAGTCGTCGGCATAGAAACAGAAGTTATCGGCAAGTTCTTTGCGCACCACCATTTCTTCCAGTAGGGCGTTCATGCCGTCGTAGTCGGAAGGTGTCTCGCCGGGACTGGCTAATTTTATTTCTTCGAAAAGAAGTGGGCGGCGATCGGTGGCCTTGATTGTTTCAAGGGCGACGCGCAGGCTGGACAACTGGCCATAGTGTAAGTAGGGGCTAAGGCGGCTTTGCTGATCTTCGGCAATGTCGTTGCGGCCTACGGCGTAGCGTGTCAGGTGATTGGTGAGAAAACCGTTCAGGTGTTCGTGGGCGGCTTTTTCGCCGGGCACTGCATCGATAGTGATACCGGCAGCGGGGACGTCTTGGATGAACTCGCGCGCCTGAGAAAAACTGACTGAAGCAGGCGAACCAGACGGTGGCGTTTTATGTGGAGCGACTTGAGGCGGTTCTTTGATGTAGTTTTCCAGGTACTTATGGACTTTTCGTCGCATGGTGTGGGCAGCGAATTCTTGTTTGTCAGACGCAATCCAGACGGGGATGACATTATGGGTATCGACGATGCTGACAGCGCCTTTGAAAGCGCTGGCGACTGATGTGGCGATAGAACGGGGGCCTTTGAGGGGGCTAAAATCGAAGAATAGAGCGCCAGCTTTGGCTTCATCAGCGAAGGTCAGAATATTTTCGACGGCATCACCGGTTTGTAGCACAAAAGGGATGTTGAGCTTCTTTAGATCTTTGGCGACTTCTTGTAACCCATCGAGCATAAATTGGTAGTGCTCGTGCGAGCGGCCGGACACTGCTCGTAAATTAAAGAAAACATACAGCGGTACCTTGTGTTCGATGGCTAGTAATTGGGCGGCAATCAGGGCGTGATTATCTTGCACGCGTTGGTCGCGAGACATAACGTAGATGACGGCAGTGCCGTCGAACTCTTTCTTGTTGAGATGGGCGATTCGGGAGTTTTGCATACCCTATTATCATAATCGATTTTGGGGAGAATGGGTGTATAGTAATGGTATGAGTAAAAAAATCTCCCCGAAACAGCTCAATATATTAAATATTATTGCTGGATTTTTACATCTTATCCAGGGTTTCGTAATCGTCCTTCTGAGCGTGGACTTTACGCGGTCAATCACCGGCGCCTTCTTGGGCTTTGACCCGCAGACACAGTCGTTGCTCCCGGACAATACAGTGTTGTTTGACATCTCGCTCCCTTGGCTGGTAGCATCGTTCTTCTTCCTGTCGGCGATTGCTCACTTTACGATTGCGACAGTCTACCGCAAGCGCTACGACAAGGAATTGAAGCAGGGTATTAACCGCGGTCGTTGGATCGAGTACTCGCTATCGGCTTCGATTATGATGGTGGCCATCTCGCTATTGGTCGGTGTCTACGACCTCATGAGCCTGGTGATGATCTTCTTCCTAGCGGCCATCATGAAC
>Ga0136600_1001401_pt1 | contig 11159 bp, 12 predicted proteins | sample AntRauMFilla2698_FD_104634 | JGI IMG/M metagenome (GOLD analysis project Ga0136600, IMG submission 104634) | Saline lake microbial communities from Rauer Islands, Antarctica - Metagenome Filla 2 #698 | ecosystem: Environmental > Aquatic > Non-marine Saline and Alkaline > Saline | place...
ATATTGGCTTACTCGTTGCTCATACAAACCTAGATGCAGCCCTAGACGGCGTATCTTTTGTTTTGGCAAACATGCTTGGGCTTGATGATCTTAGTTTTCTATCAAAAGATTATTCTATTAGTAAGAAGATTAGCCTTGTTAGTGCAATTGAAAACAGCGATTCAATGGTACAACTTCTAAATTACTATTCTGCTGAAGATGTTCATCATTATAGCATAGAGAGTCGCGAGAATGATCTTAGATGTTTTGAGGCCACTATTGACAAACATCATCTTCCTGCTTTACGAAAAGGGCTCAAGAAAGAAGGTCTATTGAAAGACGGAGCTCTCCAAGTTACTGATCTTGTAACTACTTCAAACAATTTTGGAATGGGAGTTATCGGGCAATACCCTGATGAAGGCCTTGGTAAGAATGAATTTCTGCATTTAGTCTCGCAGGCTCTTGATGTTAAAGCTATCCGCTTTTCAGGTGATGTGAAAAGAATTAAGACTGTTGCAGTTTGTGGTGGAGCAGGTATATTCCTTAAAGATCAAGCCATTAAAAGTGGTGCTGATGCTTTTATCACATCTGATATCAAGTACCACGATTATTTTACTGAGCAAGAGAATTTTTTATTAGTTGATGTAGGTCACTATGAAAGTGAATTTCCTATTGCCGAAGCCTTAAGAAAAGAACTATCTGAAGCCTTCGACAATCTTTCCTTATCTGTTACGAACGTTGTAACAAATCCGATGCAGACCTATGTGTCGGAATCTAAACCCCAATCCATTCAATCAAGTTGAAAAGCAATCCATGAAAGAAGCACTCCAACAATTAGCAAATTTACAATACATTGACAGCCGAATCGACGAATTGAAGCAGTTGAGAGGCGATCTTCCAGAGGAGATTCTTGATATTGAGACTGATATTGCTCGCAAAGAAGCTAAATTCTCAAAGCTTGAGCAAGAAGAAAAGGATCTCATGGTTGAGTTTGATAATCTGAAACTCGAGTTAGCTAGCTCAGAAGAGAAAACCAAGAAATATGAAGATCAGCAATTAGCAGTACGTAATAACCGCGAGTATGATGCTCTTACAAAAGAGATTGAAGCTCAAAAACAGGTTGTTGAAAACGCTACTTCAAGAATTGAAGAAATCGAAAAGCGTCAAGAAGCTATTGGTCCTGAAATTGAAGAAGCTAAAGCTGCATTAGAAGCAACTCAAGCAGATCTTAAAGAAAAAAACGGCACTCTTTCAACAGTAACAAAGTCTACGCAAGACGAAGAGGATATTCTTCTTAAGAAAAGAGACGAATTTGAAAAAGAAGTAGATGCTCGTTATCTCCGCAATTATAATCGCCTCAGAAATGGTTTAAACAATGGTATTGCTGTTGTAGCTATGGATCGTGGTGCAGCTTTTGGTATGGCTCTTCCGCCACAAACTCAAGTTGAGGTTCGTAGAATGAATAAAGTGATTATCGACGAAAATAGTGGTCGCATTGTTGTAGATCAGTCATTTTTCGATAAAGCAAAAGAACAGCTTTCTATTTAATTTTATCTGTGATCAGCACAGCTTTTTTGAAGGGAAGATCCAGCGATCTTCCCTTCTTTATTTTATAGAGGTTATAGTGTTCTTATCTAGCGACTTTTTCCAAGCAAAATAACCCATCGTTGCCAGTACAGTAAAAATCACAAATTGAAAGCCTGTCAAAGTTAGTCCTTTATAAAAATATAAAGGGATAGATATAAGATCTGTAATAATCCATGCTATCCAATTTTCTAATTTCTTTCGAGCCATTAACCACATTCCCAGAATTGCAAAAGAAGTGGTTGTAGCGTCCCAGATTGGCACATCGCTATCTGTAAAATTCATTAGTGTGAATACCAGTATCCCAAAACTTCCAAGAAGAATACCTAAAGAATATATATTCTCTTTTGGGGAATTAATCGATACTGCTACTTGAGTACTTTTATCATCGGTATTAGTCCAATAATACCATCCATAAACACTCATTACAAAGTAGTACCCATTTACACCCATATCTGCGTAAAGCTTATACTGAAACGCTAAATAAACATAGATGAGAACACTTATGATCCCAGTTGGATATACAAGGATGTTTTCGCGCATCGAATAAATAACACTAGCTACTCCGCATATGACTGCAATCCACTCTAAAGCTGAGGTTTGAATTACTCCGTCAATAATTCCTTCGAGAATCGGGTGCATTTACTGTCCCTTCAAAACCCTAGATAGATTAAGTTTATGAATCGGAATTAAGTAACTAGATCGTAGTTCATCTTTATGAATACCCATAAGCCCAGTTCCCCTAAAATCTACTACGCATACTTTCTCTTCCAATTGTACGACTTCTCCGATTCCGTAATATTCAGGGCTAGGGCCATAATAGACTAAGTCACCTATCTGTAAGTCATTCTTAGCTCTCATATGATATGGAAGTATCACCGGTAATAAATCTAACCGATATGAAAGTCTGCGTTTTTTTGTAGATGACATGTTTAAACTTACTACTCTTTATGAATAATCTAAAATATTAATACTCCTTTTTGATGCTCCAGTGTGCTTAAACTCAATTTTGATCGCATCTTTAGGAATTAAACCTTTTATCTTAGATGGCCATTCAATGATAGAAATTCCGTCACCATATAAATAATCCTCTATTCCTATTTCTAGTGCTTCTTGTTCTTTATAAATGCGGTAACAATCAAAATGATATACTGGAATTTTTCCAAGATATTCATTGATAAGAGTAAAGGTTGGGGAGCTCACGTTTTCTGTGTTAATTCCAAAGTAGCTTGCTACACCTTTAACAAAGTGAGTTTTTCCGACTCCCAAATCTCCTTCCAGACATATTATATCACCAATGCCTAATTTCTTCGCAAATTCTTTTCCAATTTGAATGGTTTCCTCCACAGAATTACTCTCGAAATTCATAGCTATTTAGGCTTCATGGTTGCAACAGGTAAAATCATTTCTTCCATAGATGCACCACCATGTTGAAATGTATCTTTATATTTATTCTGAAACCTGTGGTAATTTGTTGGGTAGACAAAATAATAGTCTTCCTTGGCAATGATATAATTATTAACCCCGGTAACGGCAGGTAATTTAAAATCTAATGGATTATCCATAAAGAATACCGCGTTACTTTCCTCTGCTTTTAGATTTCTCCCATACTTGTAGCGTAAATTTTTCGCTGTGTCTTTGTCACCGAATACTTTGGTATCCCTTAAAGCTCTAACTGATCCATGGTCAGTAGTTACTACCACAGTTACGTCTTCTTCAGCCAGTGTTTTAAACATTTGAAGCAAGTTAGAATGCATAAACCATGCTTCGGTTATTGATCTAAATGCTGATTCGTCGGGAGCTAGCTCTTTAATAACTGCAGAATCTGAACGTGAGTGAACTAATGTATCTACAAAGTTATAGACAAAAGCTGCAAATTTCGACTGTGTATAGTTCTGCATTTTATCAGCTATTCGTTTCCCTTCATCTGCATTTAAGATTTTTTCATATTTAAAATTGATGTCGATACCAGCCCTTTCAAGCTGGCGTTTAAGTAACTCTTCCTCATGACGGTTTAATGATGTTTCGTCCTGCCCTTGTTGCCAGAGCTCGGGGTACATTCGATCAATTTCAGAAGGGTATAAACCTGCGAAAATTGAATTTCTAGAATAAGGTGTCGCAGTTGGAAGTATTGAATAATAGAAATCAGTTTCGATGGTATAATAATTGGATAACTCTCTTTCAAAAGTCAACCATTGATCGTACCTCATACAATCAATTATGAAAAACATCACTTTTTCATTTTTCTCCAGATGGGGCTGTACATATTTACTAATTATATCAGGAGAAAGTAAAGGTGCTCCTTCAACTTCGTTTAGCCAACCCTTGTATTCTTTTTCTATAAATTTACCAAATTCTCTATTTGCTTCCTCGAGTTGATCATCCAAGACATGAATGAGATTTTCATCACCAGATGATAGATCCATTTTCCACTTTGATAATTCTTTATATATATCAATCCATTCCTTCCAACTCGTATTAGGATGTATTCTGGATGAAATTTCACCAAATTGCTTTAAATAGGTTTGAGCTGACTTTTCATGTTGAAGTCTTGAGCGTTCTAAAATTCTTTTCGTAGTAAGTAGAATTTGATTTGGATTTACCGGCTTGATAAGGTAATCAGAGATTTTTCCTCCAATCGCATCTTCCATTATCGATTCTTCTTCACTCTTTGTAATCATTACAACCGGCAACTGTGGCCTTAACTTCTTGATTTCTTCGAGTGTTTCGATTCCACCCATTCCAGGCATTTGTTCGTCCAGAAATACAATATCAAATGATCTCTCTTTTATAATTGTCACTGCATCTTGACCATTTGTAACAGGTTCTATAGAAAAACCTTTCTTTTCTAGAAAAATGATATGTGACCGCAGTTGATCAATTTGATCATCAACCCATAATATATCTGGCATAGATTCCTTTAATAGTTCATTTTAGTTTAACGAATGCTTCAATATCTTCTAATCTTTTCTTACCAATTCCTTTAATATTCAGCAATTCATTTACTGCTTTAAATTCGCCGTTTTCTTCCCGGTAATCAACAATTCGTTGGGCATAAGTTTCTCCGATCCCTTTAAGCTTTTGGAGCTCTTCAATTGTTGCTGTATTTAGATTTATAACCAGTGTTTTATAAACAGCTTCATCAGAAGTTTTATTCTCTACGGAATCGTACTGGCCAGTATATTTCTTTAGATCCTCTGATTTTTTTGTTGCAATAGCCGCACTTTTCTTTTCAAATTCTCGCCGAATTTCATTGTATTTATCTGAACTATAATTGTATTGTCTTTTAAGAAGCGAAGTTAAAACAGCAGTACATACAATTAAAACTAATAATGCTGAAATTACTATACGCTCTTTCCGCGTTATCTGCAGTCTTTCAATCCAGAAAAAGAAATCTCTTTTAAATTTTTTCATAATCAATGAACTTATTTTAATAAGAGAACAAATTATCAGCAAGTCAACTTGTTTTCAATGTAGTTAAGTGAGATGTTTAGCAATCAATTATGGCAGATGCACTCTCTTTTATTTATAAGAACCAAAATATCGCTTTCGAAAAGGTTGGATCAGGTAAACCTATGATTATTCTCCACGGTTGGGGGAGTAGTAGGCGGGTGATGATGCCTATTGCTAAGTCTTTGAGTCAACTGCGTACTTCCTACGTGCTAGATCTTCCAGGGTTTGGAGACTCTCCTGAGCCTGAACAATCATGGAGTATTGATGACTATGCTGATGCTGTAGAATCTTTTATTTCTTCACACTTCAATGAACCTGTTGATTTACTTGTACATTCTTTTGGAGGTAGAATTTCTCTTAAACTCTGTACCAGAGAATTTGCTAAACAAAACATTGCCAAAGTTTTAATTACTGGTGGAGCAGGAATGAAACCCAAGCGGTCACTTAAATTTTACTATAAAAAGTACCTAGCGAAAATACTTAAGGCACCTTTAGTAATTCTTCCTGAGTCTTTACGACAAGCTGCTTTAATCAAACTTAGGCAAACTGCCCTTTGGAAAAGTTTAGGATCTGGTGAATACAATCAATTATCTGGAACAATGAGAGAAACGTTTGTTAAATCAGTGACCGAATACCTTGAGATTTGCTTACCTCAAATTTCGCATGAAACACTATTACTTTGGGGAAGAAACGATGACTCAACTCCTGTTTACCAAGGTGAGCGAATTGAGAGAGGTATTAAAAACTCAGCCCTTGTTATAATTGAAGATGCCGGACATTATGCGTTTCTAGACAAGCCTAAGCAATTCACCGCCATATCTGAGGCTTTCTTTAAGGCTTAATCGCTTATATTTTTTACCCCTTTATTTTGTAGCGCCATCTTCGATTACCGCACCTATCTTGGGTGGTTTATTTATAAACTAATCTTATTAAGCTTTTTTAATATGTACCGATAATTCTATTAATCCATATTTACTTGGAATAATAAATCCGCAAGAAGATGAAACGGCTTATACTTTTAGAAGACGACCCACTATTAGTCATAGTTCAGAAAAGAATGCTGTAAAGTCTTGGATATGACGTTATCAAAACGTCTCCTTCAGCAGAAGAGGGTCTCAATCTGATCAAATCACTTGAGCCTGATATTATAGTCAGCGATCAAAATCTTGCTGGAAGCATGAAAGGACTTGATGTGGTTAAAGTTTTACGTGACGAAAACAACTTTACCCCAGTTCTTTTTTTGTCTGGCGATACTACTTATGATCATTTAAAAAAAGCATCTATCTATAAGGATGTTCAAACACTTGCAAAGCCTGTAAGTATAGATGACTTGAAAGAAACATTACTAAGTGCCGAAAACTCCGTTAAAAGAGCTCTAGCTTCCTGATTTAAGAATTCTCTTTTTTCTTTTCCATGTTAATCCAATCCCGATTAATATAATCGCCATAGAAAAAATGGAAGCGCCTATCGGTAACTCCTGAAAAAGTAGAAAAGCCAATATAGAAGCTAAGACGGGCTCTACCAAAATTGACGTAGATAATACAGTTGCAGAAACATACTTGACAGCATAATTCAATGATCCATGGCCAAAAATTTGAGGACCAATAGCCAAAGCTGTTCCAATTAAAAGTAACTTACCGTCCAGATGGTCTGGGACTCCTTCAGTAACTAAAAGAAATAGAACACAAATCAGAGCCGCATATCCATACACTGGAAATACATATCCAATCCAGGTTCTCTTTTGCCGAACTTTTCTGCCAATTAGAAAATATAAAGCAAAAATTACAGCGGCTAGAATTGCCAATCCATTACCTAAACCAGCATTGGGAAATAGGTTCTCCTCATTAATGTCAAAATAGCCTAAGAGTAAAGTCCCAACAAAAGATATTATAACTCCAAACCACACAATTGGTTTAAAGGACACCTTCATCACTGTTCTTTCGGCAACTATTAAAATAATTGGGTGGATACAAACTAACACTGAGGCAGAAGAAATAGAGGTATAGTATATGGAAGAGATCCAAGCTATAAAATGGAGCCCTAATGCCAGGCCGGCAACAGCTACCCAAATATGGTCTTTGGTTGGTACTTCACTTTCAATATTAATTTTTTTTCTACTATATAGATAAAATGGAAGCAGTATTATAAACGCTACTACAGTTCTAATTGCCGCTAAAAATACTCCTGAATACTCAGCTGCATATCTAACTAATATTGGAGCAAAGCTAAACGCTGTTAGTCCTACTGCAAGTAATCCATAGACTTTGAGGGGCGAAAAATCATGGTCTGTTTCTGCAGAATTCATCTAATTCTATCAATAGAACGAACCAAATCTAAATCTTTTTTGATAAAGCGAAGTGCTAATCCATTAAAAAGTAATGCTAAACCTGCTAGAGCTACACCTATGGCTTCATCCCAAAGATACGTACCTATTCCGCCTAGTGAAAAGAGCACGCCTACAGCAAAACCTATTCCCACAAGCTGTGGAATCATCAAAGTTTTAACCCACTTAATTTGATTACCTCTATCAGAAAACTTAAAAATAGAAATAAGTATCAAAACCATTGTCAAAGCCAAAGAGCTTGCAAGACCATATCCAATCCACAGTTGAGAATCTTGCATAGCACGATCATAAATAGGAGTAAAATAGACTACCAAGTTTGAAATTAAGCTAAGCGCAAGAAATAGTGTTTGAGGTCTTTGTATCACAAATAGAGAATTTTTCGATTATTGTTAGCCCGAAGTAAATTGAAAAGCATTTTCTTTAAACGGACTTATTCGTCAACATTTTGAGTCAAAATGAAAAAAATATCTCCCCAAAACATGAGGAGACTTTTAATTTAACTTGCAATATCAGCAGCAGCTGAAAACACAAAATCTTTAATAGCGTCAAATGCTTCTAACGTTTTATCAATATGCTCATCATTATGAGCAGCGGTAGGAATTAAACGTATAAGTACTGTTCCTCTTGGCACCACAGGGTAAGCTACACCACTAACAAATACTCCATGCTCTTCTCTAAGCTTCCGCATTATATCTTGGCAAAGATCAGTGCTTCCTTGTGTAAGAACCGGCGTTACAGGACTTTCTGAAGGAAGGATTGTATATCCAATTTTCTGGAGTCCTTCACGTAATCTAAGTGTATTCTTCCATAGATTTTCGCGCCATTCTGGATGCTGGCGTATCATTTTTAGACGTTCGCGAGCTGTAACAACAATTGGCATTGGTAATGACTTTGCAAAAACCTGACTTCGTACATTTGCCTTTAAAAATTCAATTACTCTTGGTTCTGAAGAAACAAATGCTCCAATTAAAGCTACTGCTTTTGCAAATGTACCAAAATAGATATCTATACCGTCTTGACAGCCAAGTTGAGTTCCTGTTCCAGAACCATCGCTTCCTAAAGTTCCAAAACCATGCGCGTCATCAACCAGTAACCTGAATGGGACTTCTTTTTTTAGTTCTATGATCTCATTTAAAATTCCAAGGTCTCCTGTCATGCCAAAAACACCTTCGGTAACAACAAGAATTGAAGAATTATCCTTTTTCTGAGAAGCAGCACGATAAAGCTGCTTTTTAAAACTCTCAATATCGTTGTGCTTAAACACTGATTTATTAGCCATAGAAAGTTGCTTTCCATCCACTATACAAGCATGGCTTAGTTCATCATAAATTAGAAAATCATTTCGATCTGTAAGCGCGTGGATTACACTCATTATTCCCTGATAACCGAAATTCAATAGCTGAGCAGCAGGTTTATGAGAAAACTCTGCTAATTCTTCCTCGAGCAACTCATGTTCTGTTGAGTTTCCCGTCATTAAACGAGCACCCATGGGTGAGCTTAAAGAATATCTAGCAGTAGCTTCTGTGTCGATTTTCTTTATTTCTTCATTACTTCCTACACCTAAATAATCGTTTATACTCCAAACGATCATATCTTTACCATTAAATTGCATTTCTGGCCCAAGTGGACCTTCTAATTTTGGAAAAGTGTAGTATCCGTAGCCTTCTGAGGTAAATGGTCCTAACGGGCTGGGCCTGCCCTCAAGTTTGTCAAATAAATCCATAAAAAATTTGGTAGAAATAATATTAATTCGGTGTTCTTCGTCTATATATTAGATATCAAAAACGTGAAAAAGTTAAGGAAAATAGTGCCTAACTCAAAGAAATCTAGTCTTATAATAATTAGAACAGCATAAACTTAAGTGGCATCAGTAATTAAAATAAAAAAAGTCATTTTTCTTAATCAAAATTAGCTTGCAGTATAAATAAGCCTCTATTTATATCGCTCATTATTATGATACCACTTTCAAAATATGGGTAATTGCTCCATGTTCCTTCAAATTCCGTATTTGGCCTTGTAAAGTTATTAGGCTCAGAATCAAAAAAACCAGAAAGAGTTAAATCAGCTGCTCCAATATCGTTCATCCTAATAACCCGGAGACCAGAAATATAGTTCGACGCATAAACATATTCCCCTTTTATATATAGATTGTGATCAATTGACTGTGTATTGTGCTCATAGAAATTTACAAAAACTGGATTGTCCAAATCTCTTACATCAAAAATATATGTTTTAGTTGTGCGTCCAAGATTAAATTCATCAAGCTCGTCATTCATCAGAAAATATGATTGATCTTCCGTTAACCATCCTTGATGCGAATAAGACATGTTTGGATCTGTTGCAAAACCAAGAGTTTTTATTGAATCTTTATCTGAAACATCTGCGATTATCAAAGATCTTTCAGCTGAGTTGAAACAAACCTCTTTTCCCGTATAATCTGAGTCCGGACCAGAATAAACAACACATTGTGCATCATGTATATAAGCTGAATTTGATACTCTTCGTGGAGGAGTAGTATCTTCATAACATCCTGCATAAGTAGGGTTTTGGGGATCATTTATATCAATAATGTGAAGTCCGCCACTTTCACAAATATCCGCATTAGTAGCTCCTGCCGCATATGCAAAGCCCGTTTCTTCATTAATAATTACATTGTGCGAATTGGCTAATCCCGTATAAAGAGCATCTTCTGTAAACTCTAAAAAAGTACCGTTGTAAGACCTAAGTTTACCCAGATCAAAAACCTGAATACCATGTGGTTGCGCATCGCTTCCAATAAACAAATGGTCTTTAAATACTTTGTGGTCTCTCCAAGGTGAGCCTTCATTTAAAGATTTAGATTTTTCAGTATCTCCTATACCTATTTTACAAGCTTCATAATCGGGATCTGATAACACCTTGTATTTAGCAGCAATATTGCTCTCAGCTAGTTTTCCAATTACAACAGGTTCCAAAGGGTTCGAGACATCCACAAAGGCAACGGCATTAGTCAACCCCACCAAGGCATACTCCTTTCCTGTTTCTGAATCGGTCCATCCCCAAATGTCATTCAAATTAATACTAGAAGAAGCTGTACTCTCTAGACCTTCAAGTTCTTGCGGTGTAACTATAGATAATAAATCCACATTACTACAAGGATATTTTCCATCGGCTAGACCTCCTGTACATGCGAATGCAGGTTCCAATTGTATTGCATCTTGAATATCTTCAACAGGATCTGTTGAGCTAGTTTTACAAGCCATCAGTACAATACAAACAAATACTGGTATTAATGTAGTTTTCATAGATACCTATTTTATGATAAAATCCTTTTAATTTAAAATTAATTCATTTATCTAACTAGCTAAAATAAATTATATTGAATCTAGATCTGCTAAAATTCATTACGGGCAAATATGTTTCTCATACTTAAATATGTTGCAAAGTTATTAAAAGCTCTAGCTTCTGAAGCTTCACCTAATCAATTAGCTGGTGGCTTCATTCTTGGGATGATAATTGGATTAACTCCTCTTGCATCTGCACATAATCTATTAATCATAGTTCTTATAATTATTTTTAAAGTAAATATTGGAATGGCATTTCTAGCCTTTTTGGTATTTAGTGGCGTTGCTTATATCGCAGATCCATTATTCCATAGTTTCGGTATTTGGATGCTTGAACTCGAGAACATGAAATCTACCTGGACTTCGATGTATAACAATGAATTCTGGGCGATTACAAAGTTCTACAATACTGTTGTTTTAGGTAGCTTTGTGAGCGCATTGCTACTATCTATTCCTATGTTTCCTATATCAAAAAT
>Ga0136600_1001405_pt1 | contig 11138 bp, 11 predicted proteins | sample AntRauMFilla2698_FD_104634 | JGI IMG/M metagenome (GOLD analysis project Ga0136600, IMG submission 104634) | Saline lake microbial communities from Rauer Islands, Antarctica - Metagenome Filla 2 #698 | ecosystem: Environmental > Aquatic > Non-marine Saline and Alkaline > Saline | place...
ATCCATCCTGAGCGCGAAGCAGTCGAAGGATGGCGGGATAATAGCAATCAATGGCTACCAGCGTAATTTCTGCATTGCGAAATAAAGTAGTTCTCAGATTAAGATTTCATCACCTACACTAACCCCGTCCTATCGCCCTTCCCCCGAAGCCTCGGGGAGGGTGGATTGATATTCCATTCATCATTTTATGGCTAATCATCCATGGTGATCCGCCAATCGGCGGAGAATCATGACGGGACAATAGTTGCCAATGGCTACCAGCTCAATATCTGCCTTTTCAAAACAATGTAGTTCTCAGATTATGAATTCATCACCTATTCAAACCCCGTCCTATCCCCCTTCCCCCGAAGCCCCGGGGAGGATGGATTGCTTATTCATCATTCCTTTATGTTCCAGACGTACTTTTCAGCCATAATTAATTACCGTACATCAACCTGAAAACCGGCAGTTATGAAATTTCTCGCTTTCCTCGATCCGCTTATTACCCGGTGGATGGCCAAAAATGGCATCCGTTTTCTGCGCTACAGTATTGCGCTTATTTTCATCTGGTTCGGGGCGCTTAAATTCTTTCCGGGTGTGAGTCCCGCCGAAGCGCTGGCCACCGACACCATTGCGTTGCTAACTTTCGATCTGATTCCCAAAACAGTTACGCTTCCTCTGCTCGCGGGTTTTGAAGTGCTCATCGGACTCCTCATTTTAACCGATCGTTTTCTGCGATTGACCATTCTGCTTCTTTTGGTCCAAATGGTCGGGACTATGTCTCCTATTGTTCTTTTCCCGGATCTGGTTTTCAACAGTTTTCCATTCGTGCTTACCATTGAAGGTCAGTATATCTTCAAAAATCTGATTGTGATCAGCGCCGCGATTACGGTTGGAGCCACGGCGAGAGGCGGGCGGTTGGATCCTGAGCCGTCCAACATTTAGGTATCTTATTCCCCCTTCTTCTATGATGAGCTTGTCGAGCCATGACGGGACAATAGCAGATAACGGCTACCAGCGCAATTTCTGCCTTGCAGGAAAAAAGCAATTCTCATATTAAAAGATTCATCGCCTACATTAAACCGCGTCACACCACCCTTCCCCCGAAGCCTCGGGGAGGATGGATTACATAATTTATGTTACATAAAAAACGTAATGGCTTTATATTTCAGACTCGCCCTCATCTCCCTATCTTCCAACCATGAAATCTCAAAATCAACAACCTCACATTCACGATCTCATCATCATAGGCGCCGGAGCGGCTGGACTCACGGCGGCGTATTTTGCCTCCGAATTTTCTGATGATGTTTTACTCCTCGAACGCACCAATAAAGCGGGTAAAAAGATTTTAATCTCAGGAGGAACACGATGCAATGTGCTCCCGGTAAAGATGGAATACGACGATTATTTCACTGATTCATCTAAAAACCTGATGAAACGCGTTTTTAAATCGTGGAGTCTCGACCGCTGCAAGGACTGGCTTCAGTGGGAGATTGGGCTGAATTTAAATTGTGAGGTCGAATCGAACAAATGGTTTCCCACCAGTAATTCCGCTAAAGAAGTGCGTGATAAATTGCTCGATGGCGTAAAAAACGGCGGTGTTGAGGTCAGATACGGACATAAAATTATCGCCATCAATCGCTCAACAGACGGCATCTGGACCATTCAACCGGAGAAACAGCCTGAATTACAGGCAAAGAAAGTGATTTTAGCCACCGGCGGGTGTTCTATTCCAACTATGGGAACCGATGGCATCGGTCAACGCATACTGCAACAGCTGGGAATTCCTGTCACCGAACTCTATCCCGCGCTCACACCGTTGCTGTGCCGCCATCCCGGAAACGAGCCAATTCCCGGACTTTCTCTTGAAACCAACGTCACCGCAGCCGATCCTGAAATCTCATACACAGCAAAACGCACTGGTTTTTTGTTCACACACAAAGGCATCAGCGGACCGGCTGTGCTCGACATCTCTCACATTTCGATTCGTCACCATTTTGATCAGAAAAAAACTACGTTTGAGGTCAACTGGCTGAGAGAAGATCCTCAAGACGTGGATAACTGGCTGCAATCTATTAACACAAAAGTGGTCAACGCGCTGAAGGAAAAATTGCCGAACCGTTTGGCAGAAGCACTGGCTGAGGATTGTAATCTCACCGACCGCTGGGGACCGGAGCTCAGAAAGGAAGAGCGCAAAGAATTGGTTGAAAAACTCACGGCGTATCAACTCAAAATCACCGGAACGGAAGGCTACAAGAAAGCTGAAGTCACTGGCGGCGGCGTTCCCCTTGAGGAGATCGACACGGCCACAATGGAATTGAAAAAGCTGCCCGGAATTTACGTCTGCGGAGAAATCATTGACGTATTTGGAAGAATCGGTGGATTCAATTTTTACTGGGCGTGGTTAACAGGTCGTTTGGCGGGAATGAAGGCGGTTGGGTGATTTCAGAATTCTGATGAATCAACGGATTTGAGGCTGGTTCGCTAACAGCTAAGCAATCAACATTTCAACAATCAATACGATTTCTCAATAACAGTTAATTATTTGCACGAGGCTCTATCTCCAAAAAGCTACGGAGTAGCCCAAACACACGGTAGTCTAATACGAGCCCGAGAAAATTTTACGAGGAGACTGAACATTATTCAATGGCGCATTTTAACCGACGAGTATCAAAAAAAGTCAAACCATTGCTATCATGGTAGCTCCATCTCGTCCTCTCAGTCTCCGCCGGTTCGCTTTTTCCCTTTTCAAACATATTGACGGCGGAGCCAGCTCTCCTGAATTACGTTTTTGCCTTTGGCTACTTTTTGCCAGAAGAGCAGTGGGCATTGCGACATTCATTGCAATTTTTTAATACCAGTTAATTATTAGCAAGGGGCTTTGTCACAAAAAAAGCTACGGAGTAGCCTCAACACACGGTAGTAAAATTCGAGCCTGAAGAGTTTGTGCGAGGAGGCTGAACATTCTTCAAGAGCAAGATGTAACCGACGAGTTTCAGAAAGAACTTATATCAACCGTTGAGAATGATCGCCATTTAATTCACAATCAAGATTATCTCCATCGAATTCGCTCCATCTCGTCCTCTCAGTCTCCGCCGGTTCATTTTTTCCCTTTTCAAATATATTGACGGCGGAGCCAGCTCTCCTGAATTACGTTTTTGCCTTTGGCTACTTTTTGCCAGAAGAGCAGTGGGCATTGCGACATTCATTGCAATATTTTAATACCAGTTAATTATTTGCACGAGGCTCTATCTCCAAAAAGCTACGGAGTAGCCTCAACACACGGTAGTAAAATTCGAGCCTGAAGAGTTTGTGCGAGGAGGCTGAACATTCTTCAATGGCGCATTTTAACCGACGAGTATCAAAAAAAGCTCAAACCATTGCTATCATGGTAGCTCCATCTCGTCCTCTCAGTCTCCGCCGGTTCATTTTTTCCCTTTTCAAACATATTGTCGGCGGAGCCAGCTCTCCTGAATTGAGTTTTTAGCCTTTGGCTACTTTTTGCCAGGAGAGCAGTGGGCCTGATTCAGATTTCAGCCAATAATCTACACCATCTTAAAAATTAACCCTGAGCCCAAAACGAACCGGAAAACTGTCGATGATAACTGAGTTTGTAGTGCGCTCATCACTTTCTAATTCATCGCTGGTCATGCTTCCGTTCTGAATCGTTTGTTCCGAAAGCTGCGAATCCTGAAAACTGCGTTCGTAGCGAACTTGCAATCCATATTCAGCCAACAGAAATAAGTTATCCGTTAAATAGTATTCCGCCCCGGTAATGAGCAGAGGTCCAATACCAAAAACATGAGCACTTGCATCTCTCTCTTGCTTAATATTCGCTTCAACTAAAGAAGTACCTGTTCTTTGTTGTGTATTATCCGCATCAATTGATCTATTGAAATGACTGAACGAATAATCAATTGCAATTCCCACACCCCCGTAATACCTGATATTCTCATTAAACGGTTGATATTTAATCCGGATTGCTCCAACTGTAAAATCGATACTCACATCGTCACTATCAACCTCATCCACCTGGTCAACTATCACAGTGTCGGATCCGGGTTGACTAAAGTTGTCAATATGAATATCTCTGTTCTGATCATCTGTGGTGTAGTTACCATTTAGCTGAAAATAGAATCTGTTTGATGTCTGGGGATCAACCTTCTTCTGATACGCAAATGTAGCTCCGTTAAAATTTGTGGGTTTAAAATTGCTTCCGATTTGAAATAGAAAAGATTTTTCCAAGGTCGAATCAGATTCTGCTTGAGCCTGGACGGCATCGAAATTAAAACAACCAAAAAGTGTTATAAGAGTGACTAATAGTAGTGTTCGCATAATGAAGTGTTAAATTAGTATAAATGGAATTACTTGTTTAAACCCTAATTATAAATTTATTAAATACAAATACTTATTTCAACAAAAATCTGAACGGTTGTTCATAAATAAAAAATGTGTTTAGCCGTTATTAATATGCTCATCGATTGAGTTTTTAATATCTGCAAAGTTGCGGTTTAACCCATGACCACAAATCAACACAGAACCTTTTATATTGAACATACTTTCAAACAGCTATCTCATATTTTTTATGACTGTTCCGCACAATTACATCTCTGTCCTTTTTCCATTTCTCACGGCCGACGCTATTGAAGACATCAGCGAACAAGCCATCTACAAAGAATTTGAATCTGATACTGAGATTCTGCGCAAAGATCAGTACGTAACGGCTGTTCCTTTTGTAATTGAGGGATTAATCAAAGTGTTTTCGCTATATGAAGGCAAAGAACTTCTTCTGTACTACATAGAAAGCAAACAAAGCTGCACAATGTCGTTTGCCTCTGCGCTGAAACGTGAGAAAAGCCGAATTTTTGCCGTGACCGAAACGAAGACAAAAGCACTCCTCATCCCAATTGAACTGGCCGAAAGATTAATAGATCAACACCCGCGCTTTAACACACTTTTCTTTGACCTGTTCAACATTCGCTACTCAGAGCTGCTCGAAACGATCAATCATCTCCTGTTCGACAAACTCGATACGCGACTCATTACTTTTTTAAAAGACCGCATGAGAGTGACCGGAAAATCATCCATTAATATGTCACACAAAGTGATTGCAAACGAATTAGGAACATCACGCGAGGTCATTTCCAGAATTCTTAAGAAGCTCGAAAACGAGAGGATTTTACAACAGACATCACAGGGAATAATTTTTTCTGAGTAATGTGACTAAAGTCACTGACTCGCTCTCTTTATCCTGTTATATTTTGATAAATCAACAATCTAAACTCACAAAGAGGTATCATTATGAATAAGAACATGGGAAATGCTGACCGGCTCATCAGATCTGTCATCGCCGTAGTTGTAGCAGCACTCTATTTCACTGACGTCATCACCGGAACACTCGGGATCGTTTTGATGGTGTTTGCCGCTATCTTTCTGCTTACCAGCCTCGTAAGTTTCTGTCCGCTGTATGCGCCATTTGGTATAAAAACGTGTAAGACAGGAAAGTAGTAATAGAATAACTTTTCCAACCTCTGAATTCTTCAGAACATATTTCACTTAAATTTCTTTCGGGAAATTATTCTCCAAGGACGGTCTCTTCCGTCCTTTTTTGTTTAGGCTACAGTTATTATCCGCCCTAATATCCTGAATTTATGTGGTGACTATATTGATCTGAACCGATTTGGTTTTACAGTAAAAAAGCTCCGCTGATAAACGGAGCTTTTTGTAATTATCGTGATTGGAAATTTTTTCAGCTTATCTCATTTTCAGACCAGTTCCGGTGCTTCTTCTATATGCTCTCCTTCCCATTTTTCCTGTGTGGCCTCAAGGGATGCCTTTGCAATTTCTTCTGCTTTCGTACTATCGTCCAATAATTCACCTGATACCACAAAAGGTATTACGCGACTGGTGCTTGTTATTAATTGGGTGATGTGTCCTAAATGCTCTTCTGTCACATTTACCAATTCTTCATCTTCTGCGGCACGTGCAACAGTATTTAACATGGTATATGAGATAGCTACCATACTCAAGGCCGTATAATCATCACGTATCATTTTAGATGTTACGTCGTCTCTGACGGAATCGATCAGTCCGGCAACTGATCCGGTGAAGGAAGCAATTTTAGTCTTTATTTCACTTTTAGTTTCTGCGCCAAGGCGGTCGAGTATTTGCCCCAGATGATTCACATGTTCAGTGATCACCTTGTCAATATTGTGAAAAAATTCAGAGGCACGATTGTCATCTACCTTAGATGAGCCTTTTTGCTTTTTAACTGCATTCAGCAGATGTTGCTCTAACGATAAAAGATCGGCTGTATAATCTTTAAGTGTCTCCTGATTGATTGTACTCATAAATGAATCTTCGTTTTTTATTTAATGATTCATTTATCATAACATGTACATCTGTTTGATAATTTCGATCGGGCCGGTTTATCTCATAGAAATTCCAAATGACTCATAAACAGCATCCATAAGTCATATTAACCGTTTTATCTATTAATCAAACACAGGTTTTACACCTTTCAGCGGAAGCGGGCCATTTTTATCCACATCTTCTTCCGAGCGCTCCATCTGTATTTCGTACGCCATTTTATCGTTACGCATATAGCGCTCCTGATAATAGATGAGTTTACTCCCGCGGGCAAAAGAGTAACGGCGAAACATCATAAGCGGCGCAGAGGGCTCTACATCAAGCTGTTCCGAGACAAACTTATCAGGCAAAACCGCCTCCATTCTCACCTTCCCCGATTCGATCTGAATCTGATATTTTTGCTCCAACACCTTATATATAGTCGTTGTGTTCATATCCTCATCATCAATCAACTGACCGTACATAATAGGCAGCCACGTGGTGTCGTAGGCCACGGGATGATCATTTCCCAATCTTAACCTGTCGAGTTTATACACTTTTGTTCCCGGCTCGAGATTCATCTTCTTGAGAATGTCGTCATCAGGTGTCACTATTCCTTTCTGCACAACCACGGATGAAGGTTTCAGTCCTGCGCCGATCATATCTTCCTCAAAATCGGAAAGATGCACAAGTTCTTTTGCTCCCTGCTGATCTTTCACAAATGCGCCCAATCCCTGACACCGATAGATCAATCCTTCCTGTTCGAGAGTTTGCAAAGCCCTGCGAACGGTCAATCGGGAGACTTCATACTGTTCACAAAGTTCGTTTTCTGAAGAGATTTTTTCATCCACCGCCAGCGCACCTTCGTGAATGTGTGAGCGCAACTCATCGCTGATCTTTTTATGAAGAGGTTCTTTTCTCATGCTTTTTTGATTCTTGTAATTACAACTTCACCGACTTGTGTTTAGAAAATCATCCGTGATAATAAACTTTCCCCTCATCATCGTTTCGGACGGGAATGGGAATTAATTCAGGCTCAGAAGATTGTTCAGAACCATCAAGAAAACCTTTCAAATGGTCTAAAACCTTGTCTAATAGTTCCTTTACAGTTTCCCTGATATCGTTACTCATGGTTAACATTTCTAAATAGTCGAATCTTTTGCGTCTGTTTCTGTATGACAAAAAACAATATAGTGAATATTTTCAATACTTGTATTTACAAGTTATCACAACCTTTGTATATTCTGACGTAGCTGATAGTCAAAAGTCCAATCGGGTGGCGGGCAATCAGCTGATCAGACTTATTATATACGAATATCAATTAACACTTTATCGCATGTATTTCAAACAAATATTTGAGCCCAAGCTTGCGCAATATGCCTATTTAATCGGCTGTCAAAAAAGCAAAGAAGCCATTATTATTGATCCGATGCGCGATGTGGATCAGTATTTCACTCTTGCTAAACGTGAGAATCTTAAACTTGTTGCGGCGGCAGACACCCATATTCACGCCGATTACGTATCGGGACTTCAGGAGATGGCCGAACGTGGAGTTCACGTGTACGCTTCTGATGAGGGTGATTCTGACTGGAAATACAATTGGCTGAAGGATTCCGATTACGTCCACACGCTTCTCCACAATAATGATGTGATTACGATTGGAAATATCCGCCTGAAAGCCGTTCACACTCCGGGACACACACCCGAACACCTCAGTTACGAACTGGTGGACGGAGCAGCTACCGATAAGCCCATGGGACTTCTCTCCGGCGACTTTGTCTTTGTTGGTGATGTTGGCCGCCCCGACCTGCTGGAAACAGCCGCGGGACAAGCGGGCGCTATGAAACCATCCGCTCAACGCCTGTTTCAATCGCTTCAGTTTTTCAAAGATCTCCCCGATTATATGAAGGTCTGGCCCGCCCACGGTGCCGGAAGCGCCTGCGGAAAAGCCCTGGGAGCCGTTCCCGATTCTACCGTTGGCTACGAAAAAGTTGTAAGTACAGCTATAAAACTCGCCGACAGTGAAGAAGAGTTTATCAACTTTATCCTCGATGGGCAGCCTGAGCCTCCGCTTTACTTTGCCCGGATGAAAAAAGTAAACAGAGATGGAATTAATGTGCTTGGAGAACTTCCTGCTCCAAAAGCGATGCAGCCTGAAGAATTGATTGATCGGGATGATATTACTGTTCTCGACACCCGAAGTATTGACGAATTCATGCATCTTCATCTCAAAAATTCGCTGCTTTCAACCTGGAATAAAGCATTTAATACCGTTGCCGGAAGTTATATCAAGCCTGAAGAGCAGATCGTTCTCATCATCCATTCCGCACATATTGAAGAAGCGGTAAGGGATTTAGTCAGAATTGGCCTGGATAACGTAATCGGATTTGTTGATGTACAGGCATTTACCGAGTGGATTCATCAGGCTGAGAAAGATCACACATCGTCAATCCCCACGGTGAAATTTAGTGAGTTTAATCCCAATAATCCTGAAAACGGCAAAGTTCTTGACGTTCGAAAAAGGTCAGAATGGGATGAAACCGGGCATTTTAAAAACGCTCGGCATATCGCCCATACACGGTTACTCGACCGATACGAAGAACTTGACCTTAACACACGATATTATGTTCACTGCGAGGCAAGCGGACGAGCTTCTGTAGCCACCGCACTTTTAGCAAAAAAAGGATATAATGTGGTGCTCATTCACGATGATATCAAACAGATCGATCCGTCACTGCTAACCAAAGATTGATCGATTGTTCTCAATTAGCTTTTCAGGAAGCCGGTTCAACCAATTATTGGTTACTCTCTGCCCGAGATATACCGGCTTCTCTTTTTTCTTCCACATTTAATCAATTCGCCATATGGAACTTGCACTCATAGGAGCTCTTATTGTTGGAGTCACCCTCGGACTGCTCGGTTCCGGCGGATCAATATTAACCGTTCCCATCTTAATCTATCTTCTGGGCGAACACGAAAAAGTGGCTATCGCCGAATCGCTGGGAATTGTGGGAGTGATCGCCTTTGTGGGAAGTATTCCGTTTATCGCGAAAAAACAGTTTCACTGGCCTTCGTTTTTTCTATTTGGGATCCCCGGAATGTTGGGAACCTACGGCGGAGCCTGGCTGGCAGAATATATCAGCTCACACGTACAGATGATTATTTTTTCTGTTGTGATGCTGCTTGCCGCCATGATGATGCTTCGTAAGACAACGCTGATCCATAAAACACAGACAAAACAACCACTAAATCTCATCCAGGCGCTAAAAATTGGTTCCGAAGGCGCTGTGGTTGGAGTGCTTACCGGACTCGTAGGCGTTGGCGGTGGATTTTTGATTGTCCCCGCTCTTGTTCTTCTGGGCGGACTCCCCATTCATCTTGCCATCGGCACAAGTTTGGGAATTATAGCTATGAAAAGCGCAGCCGGATTTTACAAATATACCGATGTCCTTGAAACCCTGAATCTGTCTGTGAATTGGGAGTTGGTTGGTATTTTCAGTCTGGTTGGAATTGCGGGTAGTTTTGTCGGGAAATACTTGAGTACCCGCATTCCTAACCAAAAGCTAAAACAGATTTTTGCGTGGTTTTTATTGGTGATGGGGATATTTATGATAGTTCAGCAATTTCTGTGATTGAGAATTTTTCACCGAATTCCTGTCTTACATTTTGATTCCATCCCGTGTAGTCGATCATCATGATGATCGACTACACGGGTTTCATGCTTAATGAATTCTCAAGTTTCAGCTTCAGTCAGGGGAATTTCATGAAATTCCCCTGACTGATCATGAAATCGGCTAAATTCTAAATCCTCACGGCACCACACTCTGTCAATCTCCGAGTATTTTAAAAAACAGCATGTCGGAGACCATTCGCAGAAGGACAAACAGAAACATTACGATGCCGTATCCTGAACCGAAGAATGAAGAGAAAAATGAGTTGGAAAAAACGGGAATCAACATAACGCCACCGACAAATGAAATCATAAAAACAGCCCCCGAAAGCAGGACAATTCCAACAGTATGTACCACATCCTTTGATTTCCATGTCTCAGGTGATTCCAGACGTAGAGTTTGAACACAGGGAATAAGATAGAGCAGAGCAATGGCAACAGTGAGTTGAAAAAACTCATAGTAAAATGTAGTGCTTTTAAAAAAATCCCCCGACAAAGACAGGACAAAGAATAGAAGCCCGAGAAGCATATACCCTCCGACAAATAGTTCAAAAAAGATTCGAAATATCCTGCCGGCTAATCCATTCTTCCTGCCACGGATTTGCATTCCAATGTTGGTGATCTGAAAAAATAAGAGATACAGCAAGCGATCAATAAAATAGGCCGCTAATATGTGGATAGGTTCCCAGTCAAACCAAATTACTCCCAGAAACGGCAAGAATGAGAGCACAATAAAAGCGGCCAAACTACTCTGTCTCAGTCTCGAAAAGAGCACTAACCCCGAAAGCTTACCAAGTAAGGATACAATCATACCATCCACATGAATTACATTTCAATTGAATTAGAATACTCTATTCTCAAATTTCAGACAACTGTCAGAGGAATTTTACAAAATCCCCTTGACTGTAAATCGGGAAAGAATAACTATCCGAATTATCGCAATTTATAAATAAAGGAATTATTACAGCACTCTTTTCCTTTATATAGGTAAACCCTTTTATAAAAACCGTTTACCTATGGTCTCACCACAAAACGTCACACAAAAATTAATCTCTTCCCATCTGGTTGAAGGCGAAATGACGCCCGGCTCAGAGATCGGACTAAAAATCGACCAAACACTCACACAAGATGCCACCGGAAC
>Ga0136600_1001409_pt1 | contig 11103 bp, 5 predicted proteins | sample AntRauMFilla2698_FD_104634 | JGI IMG/M metagenome (GOLD analysis project Ga0136600, IMG submission 104634) | Saline lake microbial communities from Rauer Islands, Antarctica - Metagenome Filla 2 #698 | ecosystem: Environmental > Aquatic > Non-marine Saline and Alkaline > Saline | place...
CCTTCGCTGCGCGGCAGCATCCCGGCAATCATGCCCGCCGCCTGCCCCGCCACGCCGATGATCTGTTCCAGATCCTGGCCTGAGACGTTCAGTTCGATCGTGCGGCCGCCGCCGACCCCGCGCCCGAACAGGGACGGTTGGGTCATGAAGCCGAACGTGCCGGGTTCGGCGAAGATCGGCCTGGACAGGATCGGGATCAGTTCCGCCACCCGGTCGCCATCCATCGCGGACGCGCCGACAAAGCTGTTGCCCGGCAAGGCCACGAAAAAGAAACTGTCGATGCTGGGCCGGCCATCTTCGGTCGCCAGATCGGGGGCCGCTTCCCATAACGGGCGGGCGGTTTCTTCGACGCGTTGCGCGATGGTTTCGGTTGTTTCAAGGTTATAGCCCGGCGGCGGGATCAGCAGGCCGAACACCAGGTTGCGGTTGCCTTCGGGCAGGTATTCCAGCTTTGGCAGCGCGGACCACGCGCCAAAACCGGCCCCGCCCGCGATCACCGCGACCATGACCAGCCCCAACGAACGGTAGCGCACCGTCATGCGGGTGTAGGCCATGACCAGCGCCTTGAAACCCCCGCCCAGATGGTCGATCACCGGCAGGCGCAGCGGCTTTTGTTTCTCGACCCCGCTGCGCAGCAGGCGCGAGGCCAGCGCCGGGATCACCGTCACGGCCACGGCAAGCGACAGCAGGACCGACACCGAAATCGCCACGGCGATGTCGCGGAACAACTGCCCGGCCTCAAGCTCCATCACCAGAATCGGGATGAACACCATCACCGTGGTCAGCGCCGATACCAGGATCGCGCCCCAGACCTGCCGCGCGCCATGATACGCAGCCTCGCGCCGGGACATGCCCTGTTCGCGCAGCCGGTAGATGTTTTCCAGAACCACGATGGCCGCGTCCACGATCATGCCGACGGCAAAGGCGATGCCCGCCAACGAGATCACGTTGAGCGTCCGCCCCGTCGCGGCCATTGCCACGAAGGTGGCCACGATGGACACCGGGATCGCGAGCGACACCACAAGCGTCGCCGCCGGGCTGCGCAGGAACAGCAAAAGCACCCCCGCCGCCAGAAGCCCGCCGATCCAGATGTTCTGGATCACCAGATTGATCGCGCCTTCGATATAGATCGTCTCATCATAGACCTGCTCCATGATCAGGCCTTCGGCGGCGACGGGTCCGCGCGCCAGTTCTGCCAGAACGATGCGGATCTCTTCCATCGTTTCGATCACGTTGGCCCCGGCCTCGCGCACGATATTCACAGCCATCGCAGGTTCGCCCTTGAACCGGATGCGCGCTGTGGGTTCCTTGTAGCCAAACGCCACCTGCGCCACGTCGCCCACCCGCAGCCGCCCGCGCGGGCCGTTCAGCGCCTCGCCCGCGTCAGAGCGCAGCACGACGTCGCGCACCGCCTCAAGCGTGTTCAGGCTGCCTTCGGCGCGCACGACATAGCGGCGCTTGCCTTCGTCCACATCGCCGGCCGACAGGGTGACGTTTTCGCGCCGCAGCACAGACACGATTTCGGGAATGGTCAGCCCGTAGCGGGACATGTCATCGGGCCGCACGATGATCTGCAATTCGCGGCTGACCCCGCCAAAGACATTGACCGCCGACACGCCGGGCACCCGCTCCAGCCGTTCCTTGACCACATCTTCGACGAAATCCCCGAAGTTCGGCATCGGGGCCGTCACGCCATCGGCGCGGCGCATCGTGATCCAGGCAATCGCGCTGTCATCCGCGCCAGAGGTATCCAGCGTCGGCTCGCTTGCTTCTTCGGGGTAGCCGTTGACGCGGTCCAGCCGGTTGGACACCAGCAACAGCGTTTCCGTCATGTCGGTGCCGATGGCGAATTCCAGCGTCACCTCGGCCTCGCCGGTTTTGGAGCTGGAGGTCATGATGTCCAGCCCGCCAAGCCCGCGCAGCGCTTCTTCCTGCGGGTTGACGATCTCACGCTCCACCTCAACCGGGGCGGCACCAGGCCAGTTGGTGGTGACCACGACGATGGGTTTGCGCACGTCGGGGGCCAGCTGCACCGGGATCCGGCTAAGCGCGAGCGCGCCGAACATCACGGCCATCACCACGATTGCCAGAATGGCGACCGGACGATCAATGGACAGGCGGATCGGATTCATGGCGTGGTCTCCGGTTCGGAATACGTCAGTTCTGGGTCAGGTTTGCCTGGCGGTCGGTCGGGCCGGCTGCATCGGCCGTTCCGGCGGCGGCACCTTCGCGCACTGCGGGCGGACTGGCGGGCTGCGGGGCAATGTCCTGCATCGGGCGCAGGCGTTCGTTGCCGCGCACGACGACCTCATCGCCCTCCGCGAGGCCGGACAAGACTTCGAAATAGGCCCCGAAGCTCGCGCCGATCTCAACCGCGCGGGGGACGGCCTTGCCATCCTCGTGCAAGAACACCGACCACGCCCCGCGGGACTGGCTCACGGCGTCCTTCGACACCAAAAGCACGACGCGGGGCACGGCGCGCGGCACGTTGAGCGTCAGCGACTGCCCCACGGCCACACGGTTGCCCAATTCGGCCAGCTCTGCCCGGAAACGTACGGGGCGGGTACGCGTGGCGGTAAATTCGGTGGGCAGTATCGCGCGCACCGTCAGGGTAATCGGCTGCCCGTCGGCAAGTGCTGCCTCGATCCGCATCTCGGGCGACAGGGCCGAGATGAACTCGGCCGGAACATTCGCCTCGATCTCAAGGTCGTCCACATCCAGCAGCCGCGCAACGGGCGCGCCGACCTGAACATATTCGCCGGGATCCACGGTCACTTCCAGAATGATGCCCGCAAAAGGGGCGCGAACGGTGGCGCGTTCCAGATCATAGGCAGCCCGGTCAGTAGAGGCTTGCGCGTTCAGCAGCCGCGCCTCGGCCTGTGCCAGTTCCCCGCGCGCCCGCATCAGGGCACTTTCGCGATCCTCAAACGAGCCTTGGGAGAACGCATTGGTGTCGCGAAGACCCTCGACACGGGCAAATCCCCGTTCCGCCAGCGTCAGGCCCGCCTGGGCGACAGAAATCCCGGCCTGCGCTTCGGTCATGCTCGCTTTCATGCTGCGCAGGTCCAGTTCCAGCAACTGCCGGTCCAGAACGGCGAGGATGTCCCCTTCGGCAACCCGCGCCCCAGTTTCCACGGGAACCGCTGTCACCGCGCCGGATACGCGAATGGCAACTTCGCTTTCGCGGGTCGCGACGACCTGCCCAAACACGGATACGGTTTCGGACACTTCGCGCTTTTGCACGATCTCTGTCATCACCGTTGCGGGACCGCCCTGGGCCATGCCGATGGATGGGGCGGCCAGAGCGACGGCGGCGGTAAGAAGTGCGGACAGGACGCTGCGCATTGGAACCAGCTTTCTCATGCTTGCGGAAGAGTTAGCACATAAGGCATCGCCCCTCGAAGCAAAGCTCTTTCTGCGATGCAGCACACGCAGGGCAAGATCCGGGGCGACAGATTGGTGAACGCACCATTACACCGCGCGCGCACCATATGGTGTGGGTGGCGCGAACCACCGATCCATCTGTAGACCGTACGGGCAGAGGCTGATCCAGGTGGGCCACCGCCCGCCGCACCCGGACCCACACGATTGTGACCGGCGTTTCGGGGGCGGGGCCCAACCGACAGGCCGGGCCCCGCACAACAGGGGCTCTATTCGGCGATGATGCCTTCGACTTCGATGATGATATCCACCTGATCGCCGACAAGTCCGTTGGCGACCCCGTAATCCATTCCGTAATCGCTGCGCATCAAACTGCCACGCGCCGAAAGCCCAACGGCTTCGCGCGAATGGCCAAACGGGTAGACCGCGACCTTGTTGAGCGTAACGTCAAGATCCAGCGGGCGCGCTGTGCCCAGAAGCGTGAGCGTGCCGGACACGGTGCCGGCGGTGTCGCTTGCCGCTGTGCCGCCATCGGCGGTGAATATCATTTCAGGATGCTCTGAAGTGTTCAGGAAATCGCCCCGACGCACATGGGAGTCGCGCGCGTCGTTATCGGTCTGCACGGACCCGGTGCCAACGCTGACCGACACGGCGCCAAGCTCCTGTGTATCGGCATCGTACATGAAATGCCCCGAAATGTCGGTGAAGCGCCCCAGCGCCTTGGCGTAGCCGAGGTGATCGACCAGAAACGCCACCACGGTATGCTCGCGGTCGATCTCATAGCGGGCCATATCCGCGGATGCACCAAGCGGCGCAATCAGCAGGGTGGCTGTCAGGGACAGGCGGGTCAGCAGGGTTGTCATGGGCAGTATCCTCCGGGGTCAAGCGGCCGCGCGCAGGGCCGAGCGCGGCGGTCGTATGTCTGTGCCCGGGCTTTCTTCGGGAATGTCAAAAAGCCCGAGCCGGCACGTCAATGCGCCCAGCCACGGTTTCGTAGTCATCACCGCCACCGGTATCGCACAGCTCAACGAGATGAGGACAGGGGCGGCAAACCAAAGCGACCAGGACGCCATGGAAGCAAGATAGCCTGTCAGGATCAATCCGACCAGCGTTTGTGGCCAGAGCGACCGCGCGGCCTCACCCCAGCGCAGGCTGTCACGGTCGCGCGATTGCGCCTCCCATGCCATGCGGCCGCCCATCATCAGGCGCACGACGCCCAGTGTGATGGCCAGGGCAACGGCCGGCGCGATCAGGAACGAGATTGCCATTTCGGCAGTCCCGCCCGCCAGAACCCGAAGCCGCCCGCCATACCGCCGCGATTGCACGGTGCTGAGAAGAACCTGAACAATCCCCATGATCTTCGGCGCAAGGCTCAGCGTCATGATGCAGGCGAACAGCGCAAGCCCTTCGGTGACCGGGACACCGGTCAATTGCTCACCCGTTCCGGCAAGCCCGGCACCCATCACGATGAAGGCGAACCACGCGGCCGGGCTGATATACATCAGCACCGCAAGCGCCAGCTGCACCCGGCTGAGCGGCCGCAGGCCCGGCAGCGACAAAAGCCTGAGATACTGCATGTTGCCGTTGCACCAGCGCAGTTCGCGCTGGATGAAATCGGGCAGGGACGGGGGGTTGTCTTCAAAACTTTCGTCTTCTTCGGCAAGCACGCGCACCTCAAAGCCCGCGCGGCGCATGAGAACCGCCTCGACCTGATCATGGCTCATGATGTCGCCCGCAAGCGGCCCCCGGCCGGGGATCGGCCCCAGCAGGCAGTGATCGTGAAACGGTGCCATCCGGACCAGAATGTTATGCCCCCAGTTCGGGCCGCAATCGCCCTGCCACCAGGCAGAGCCCAGCGTGAAAGACCGCATCCCGTGCCGCATCCCGTACTGGAAGACACGTGTGAACAGGCTGCGCGCCGGTGTGCCGACGACCAGCCCCTGGAGCATTCCGACCTCCGGGCTGGCCTGCATCACACGCACCAGTCGCAGCACGGCGTGCGCGCCCATCACGCTGTCGGCATCCAGCGGCAGGAAATAGTCGTACCTGTCACGGCAGCGGCGCACGAATTCGGCGATATTGCCCGCCTTGAACCCTGAATTGTCGGTGCGGCGGCGGTATTGCAGGCCCGCCTGCGGGGCGCGGGTGCGCCATTCTGCAACCAGCCGTTCTTCGCGCGCGGCAATGGCCGGGTCCGACGTGTCGCTGAGGATGTGAAAGTCGAAATGGCGCGCCCACGCCGTTGCCGCCAGTGCGCGTTGCACCGTTTCAAACCGCGCCAACGCGCCTTCGGCGGATTCGTTGCGGACGGCCATGACGATGGCGGTGCGCGACGTGATCGGTGCATCGCCCTTCACGCGGCGCAGCTGCGGGGTCACATGCCCGGCCGGATCCGCGTGGCGCACCGACAGAACCAGCCCGATGGTCGCGTTCCAGAACCCGATCGCCAGCCACGGCAGCGTCAGCGCAAACGGCACCAGCATCGCCCATTCCGAAGCCACCATCCCCCCATAGGACATGATATGCCCCATCCCGGCAAGCAAAGCCGCACAGGTGGCGATCACCAGACAGCCTATGATACCGCGACGCGCGGCCAGGGATGGGGGGGATGGCGCGGCGGCATCGCTTTTGCGGACCGATTGAGCGAACGTGGCAACGGGAGACGGCATGGAAACCTCGAAAAATGAGTGGGGAAAAATCGTTTATCCCAGATCGCATCACTGGATGTGCAGCAAAGTTCCCCGTTTGCAACGGTTTCCGGATGACGTTCCTGCTATCTGACCCCATCTGCGCGTAATTGTGCCGGGCGTTTTGGCGGGTTTGCGCCGATCCGCGCGGCACGTCTGGTAAAATGCACACCGATGCCGCAGATCCTCATCGTCCGTTCACGCCACCGGAGGATTGATGACAGGCCGCACGCTTCACTTCGCCGTTCCGGGCGACCCCGACACGCTCACGGGCGGGTATATCTTCGACGCGCGGGTTGCGGATGCATTGACCCACGCGGGGCACGATGTGCGCAGGCTGCGGCTGCCGGATGGGTTTCCGGACCCCGATCCTGACGCGATGGCCGCGGCGCTGGCACAGTTGGCCGCGGTGCCTGCGGGCGATGTGCTGGTTGTGGACGGGCTGGCGTTCGGGGCGCTGGATCCGGCCGGCGTGGCGCGCATCTCCGCCCCGATCATCGCGCTGGTGCACCATCCGCTGGCGCTTGAGACCGGGATCACTCCGGCGCGTGCGCAACACCTTGCGGCATTTGAGTCGGCAAATCTGGCCCGCGCCGCGCGGGTGATCGTGCCCAGCCCGCATATCGGCGCGGTTCTGGTGCGCGATTATGGCGTGCCGACCGCCGCGGTGACCGTTGCCTCGCCGGGGGTGGACAGGCCTTCGGGCCCGTGCACGCCGGAGATGCCACCGCTGATCCTTTCGGTTGGGTCCTTGTCGCCGCGCAAGGGGCACGACACGTTGCTGCGCGCGCTTGCCTTGATCGATGATCTGGACTGGCAGGCCACGATTGTTGGCGGTGCACAGGATGCGGCGGCCGGGGCGGATCTGGCGGATCTGTGTGACGCGTTGCGGTTGGCGGGCAGGGTCCGGTTCGCGGGGTCTTTGCCCGAAGCGGCGCTGGCGGCGCGGTACCGTGCGGCGTCGGTCTTTGCACTGGCCACGCATTACGAAGGCTACGGCATGGTGTTTGCCGAAGCCTTGGCGCATGGGCTGCCCATCGTGAGCTGTGCGGTTGGGGCGGTGCCGGGCACGGTGCCTGCGGCGGCAGGCGTGCTGGTGGCCCCGGGCGATCCCGGGGCCTTCGCCGCGGCGTTGCGCCGGATGCTGACAGATGCCCGATGGCGCAACGCCTGTGCCGCGGCGGCGCGGGACCATGCCCGGACCTTGCCAAGCTGGGAAGACACGGCGGCGGTATTCGCCCGGGTCATGGCTGAGATGCAGAACGCCTGAGCCACGCATGGGCCACCCGGGCCGCGGCGTTCAGAACCGGATCTGTAGCGCGGCTGCACCTTCGGTGACCCGTTCACCTGCAACATGGCCCGCGTTCCAGGACCGGCGCAACCCGACGCCAAAGCTGGTTCTGCGGCCCAGCGGCGCAAGGTAGTCCAGCGCAAGATCAAGCTGACGGTCCTGCGGGGCAAGGGGCAGGCCAATGGTGCCGTAGTGCAGCCCCCCGCCGGGCGCGAGCCCGGTGGCCAGACGCAGCGCCGCATGCCCGCCGGTGATTGCCATCGGTGCGCGGGCGGCCAAGGTCAGCACATCGCCGCCCGTCAGCACATCTTGCGCATCCAGCGCCACCGAATAGGACGAAAAGCGGACCCCTTCGAAGCGGTCGATGGCGCCCGCGCCGGGCCCATCGGCCACGCCCCATTCGCCCCGCAGCCGCAGCGCCATGCCGGGTGCCAGCCGCAGGCCCATCCCGGCATTGACCGACAGCGTGCCGGTGGACATCTGATCCGTTTCGCCGGGAACGTGGATCCCGAGCATGGACCCTTCGCTATGGGCCATGTCCAGCCCCAGTTCGACCGATAGCGGCCCGTGCAAGGCCCGGTGCACAATGCCAAGGCCGATGGAGTCGCTGTCATCCTCAAGGCGCGGGGCATGGGTGCGCATCGACCAGCCCGTGGTCGCGCCGGGGCGTCTGCGGGGTTCTGCGCCGCCGGACAGGGCGGCAGGCCCGTATCCAGGTGACATGGACCGCGTGGGGTCCAGAGCGCCGAAGCCCGCGCCGTTCGCGGACTGCGAGAAGGGGAAATCAACGGTATCGAGCCCCGCAAAATCAATGGCCGTGCTTTCCCCCGGCATCAACAGCGCCGCCTCATGACCTGCGGCAAGCGCAAATCCGCCAGGTGCAAGGGCCGCGCGCCGGGCTGCGAGCGCGCTGCGCTGATCCAGAGCGATGGCTGTGCGCAGGGTCCGTTCGCGATCCTGCCCGTGGCGCGCCTGTGCGGCGAAGCTGCTGGCGCGGGTGGCGAATGCGCCCCCCAGACTGTCCGTGACCAAGGCGGTGTGGGCGGCGAGGGCCCGCATCACCGCGTCGCCGCTTGGCCCGCCGCCGACCACCAGCGGCGTGGTGATGGGTTGGGGGGGCGCCCCTTCGCGGGGCACGACCACCGACCCAATGGGCAGAAGGGCTGCGCGCAAATCAATGAAACCATGGCCGAATTCGGGGCTGTAGCCATGCACCAGCCCCGGCGCGAATTCCACGAAGCCCACGGGTGTGAACCAGTCATTATTGGCCGTCGCCAGCAGCCGGTCGCGCAACTGGCGCGCGCTGAGGTTGGGAAAGGCTTCGGCGAGGATGGCAATGGCGCCGGCGATCTGTGGTGCGACGAAGGAGGTGCCGGACGCCACGACATAGCCGCTGCCCCCCGCGTTCGCGGCCCGCACGGTGCCGTTCGCGGCGATGCAATAGGCGGCGGCTTCGTTGCAGGGCGCGGATTGCCTGCGGGCCGCCACGATCCGGTCTCCGGAAAAGATCGGCACGGCATTCATGCCGGCGATCCATGTGGTGGCCAGTTCGGGAAACGCCCGCGGCAGACCGTTGAGCGCATTGACCGAGCTTGCCTCAAAGTCGTTCTGAACGCTGAAAATGATGATCCCGTTTTGGCTGAAGCGGCGCATGGCGTCGATCAGGACGGCGCGATCGCCGGTCCGGAAAGTGTCGTAATTCGTGTTGGCGAAGGTTGCCCCATCAAGGTTCCAGCTGTTGGAACTGGCGATGGCGCCCAGGGCGCGCGCATCGTCGAAATACCGCGCAAGCGTGCGAAATTGGATATTGCTGCCAAATTCCAGCTGCCCCAAATGCAGATCCGTTTCGGGCGCTATGCCCATCAAGGTGCCATCCTGCGCGGATCCGGCCAGGACCGAGGCGACGGCGGTGCCGTGGAACCGGTCCGATGTCGCGGCGCCGGAGGTATAGATCGTCTTGCCCCACAATTCGGGGTGCGCCAGATCAAGGCTGGTATCATTGAGCGACACCAATTGACCCGCGCCGGTCAGGCCGACGGAATGGGCGTATTCGGCCCGGATCGCTTCAAACGCGTTCTGCACGATGGTGACGCCATCCAGAAGCGGATTGCCTGTGAATGTGTAATCGACGCTGACCCGTTGTGCTGCGAAGCGGGGATTGTTGCGGGCCGCCAGAACATCGGCGTCAACAAAATCGGTGACATAAAAGGCAGAGGTCTGATCGTTTGAAAAGCGGGCGGGCGACGGTGCTGCGGATAATGCCTCGCCCTCACTTTCACTTGGTCCGCCGGGCTGACAGGCCGCAAGCAGGCACGCAGCAGCGGCTGACATGAGACCCCGGCGCGCGTGCGGGGCCGTTTTGCGGTTGCTCGACGACGGTGGGGCGCTTGTCGTCAAAGGGGTCTCCCGCTTGGTGGCGTGCGTGCCGCTGATTTGCGCAGGGACGCGAAAGAGCTTGGCAGGCCCCCGTCCTGTTATCCTGCCTCCGGCTAATACCTCGGCCTTAACGCGCAGTTTCCTTGGGACGCGACGCTACATCAAATGACGCTGAAATCACCCTGCGTCAACGCCCAGCCTGCGATGACGGCATTGGCCAGGGCGTGCGAGATTATGGCATCCGTGATGTTGCCGCGCCGCAGGTAGACCAGCCCGAACAGGATGCCGGCAAGCGCTGCGGCGATGTAGCGGTCATGCAGGAATGCGAAGGCCGCGGTGGATACCGCCAGGGCAATTATCCGCCATGTCATCCCGCCAAGATCCAGCTTTTTCAGGATATAGCCCCTGAAAAACAGCTCCTCCACGATGGGCACGACCAGTGCCGTGCCGGTGACGCGCGCGATGACCCAGATGGCGAGGATCGGGGCAGACAGACCGGCCAGACGATCCGCGAGCATGGCGTCGGGCGCCGCTGCGGCAGGTGCAGTGGCCACCCAAAGCACGCCGCAGATGACGCCGCTTGCTGCGGACAGTGTATCGATGCGCCAGGGCAGGGCGCGCAGAACGGTCCAGCCCATGGCCAACACGGTGACGACTGCCATCATGCGCCAGGGATACAGCAGGGCAGGTGTCGCGCTCAGCGCTGACGCGACCGTAGACGACGCCATGAAAACGGCGAACGGCAGGATCATGACCGTCATCGGGTCGGTGATAAAGCTGGGCCGGGTCGGCGCAGGCGCTGCGATTTCCAACGTATCGTCACGGCGCAGCCAGCGCACCTGATGGGCCGCCACGGCCAGACTCACGGACAAAAGCATGAACATCAACCAGCCGGCGTGGCTGTGGAAGCCTTCCACGGCAAGCTCGGGCGAGATATGGCGGCCGATCATCAACAGCGCGGTGATCCGCACGGAATTCAGGCACCAGCTTGCAATGATGCCGATGGGAAAAAGCAACAAGGCCCGGCCAAGGTGAAGTTGCTTGCGGAACAGGACCACGTAACTCGCTGTGAACAGGGAGATCAGCGCGAAGCCTTCCACTCCGGAACACTGGGCCCCGACCAGCACGCGGAAATCAGTGATCCCGATCATCTTTGTCTGCGCGTCGGACACGACCGTCTGCCCCAACAGGGTGAGAATCCCGATGACGGTTTGGAACGTGGCATCCGTCAGCCATTCGTTGCGCCAGATCGGCTGAAGCGCCAGCGCAAGTTCAGGCAGCGCCAGCCCGAGAGCGACAAGCGCGCAAAAGGGGGCCGCGACTGGCTGCAACACGCTGGACAATGTGGGAAGGGAAAACAGCGTTGTA
>Ga0136600_1001411_pt1 | contig 11082 bp, 11 predicted proteins | sample AntRauMFilla2698_FD_104634 | JGI IMG/M metagenome (GOLD analysis project Ga0136600, IMG submission 104634) | Saline lake microbial communities from Rauer Islands, Antarctica - Metagenome Filla 2 #698 | ecosystem: Environmental > Aquatic > Non-marine Saline and Alkaline > Saline | place...
GACTGCATTGATCGCCGGGCTCGTGCCAATGAGGGACACGGTCGACGTGGCCCCACCGTTGTCAGCGAGCGAGGGGTTTGCTCCGAAGATCTGCGGGACGCTCCGAGAGAAGAGGGTGCTGTCGTCGGGAGTGCCGAGTGCGATCTCGGTGCTTTCCGCGGTGCTGAAGACGTTGCCCCCGCGGTCGTCGTAGCTAGTGCCGGATCCGAGTAGCCCGGTGCTGTCGGCGCCGAGTTGGGCGGTAGCACGCGATCCCGCGAAGATGTTGCCCCCGAGTTGCATTGTTTCGTCCTCACCCACCACGAAGATCGCATCGCTCTGGTCGTCCGGGTCGGTCGCCTCGGCCTCGTTGTCGAGGAACGTCGTGAAGCCGATCTCGCCGCCGTTCGCGAAAATGGCGCCCCCGACGTCTCCAGCCGTGTTCTCGACGAAAGTTGAATTGAGGCTCAAGAGGCCTCCTTCGTAGGACAGGCCGCCTCCCGTCGCGATGGCCCCGCCGACGCCGTCCGTCGCATTGCCGACGAACGTCGACCCGGCCGTCGCAGCGTATTCAAGCGCGATCACAGCGCCTCCCGCCTGGCCTGAGGCGTTGTCGGAGAAGGTCGATTCGAGGACGAACGTCCCGGCCGAGTACAGCGCCCCGCCGACAGGTGCCGCGTTCTGATCGAAAGTGCTCGTCTCGATGATGGCCAGATAGGCGAAGACAGCGCCACCGAACTCCGTAGCCGTATTGCCCGTGAAGGTGGAACCGTCGATGAAGGTCACCTGGCCGCGATCGTCTTGGACGTGCAGCGCACCCCCGCTGTAGCCGAACCCTTCGCCCTCCGCTCCTGCCACGTTGTCCGTGAAAGTCGAGTCGTCGATCGAGACGTCGTTGTCGCCCGCATTGTCGTCGACGTAGATCGCGCCGCCGTCCTCGAGCGACTGATTGCCGGTGAAGGTCGAACCCTCGACCTGGAGGTCGCCGTCGATGAAGATCGCGCCGCCCTCGACGCCTCGACCGTCGACGAACGTGACGTTCTGCACGAGCAGGCTTCCCGGGGCGCGACCGACGAGGATCTGCTCAGCCTCGTTGCCATCCAGTACCGCGTCGCTCAGGCCGAAGAGAGTCAGATCGTGATCAAAGTCGAGCGTCGACGGGAGGGGGAACGTGCCCGAGAGGCAGACGATCGCGGTGTCAGCATCCAGCAGCGTCTGGATGTCGGTCCCATCGTCCGTTGCCGCGTCGACCGTGTTGCCGGCGTTGCAGTCGGCTGCCGTGGCGGCGAGGGCGGGAGTCGCACCGACGACGCCCATGCTGACCAAAAGACCACCCGAGGTCACGGCGGCGGCGGAGCGGAGCGTGCGCCGACCGGCGCGGAACGCTCTCGGGATGGCCGGGGTAGTGACGCTTTCAGACACGACGCAGATCTCCTCGGGTTCTCGCAGTGCGCAATCGGGTGCTTTGAACGCGCGTTCGGCTTGCGTGAACTCTACAGTGGAAGCTCGAAGACCGCACCCCGTGCGGAGGACGATTTGACGAGCGGAGCCACCCATTGTTTGCACCCGTGCGGCACTTGACCGAGCACGCGGAGGCGCGCCCCGACGACCTCGCCCTCATCGGGGCCGACGGCCAGTGGACGTTCGCCGAGCTCGAGCGCAGCGTCAGCGCCGTCGCCCGCCGCCTGCGCGAGCTCGGCGTCGAGCCTCGCCAACTGGTGGCGACCGACCTCGAACCCGCCCACGACTGGATCGTCACTCTTGCGCTCTTTCGCATCGCCACGCGCACGCTGTCGTTCGCCGGCGTCGGTTCCTCACCTGCACTGGTCGTGGATGCCCTGCTCGCGCGCCCCGGAACCCGCAGGGTCGACGCCGCGAAGGTCATCTCCGTCGATCGACTGTGGATCGAGCAGGCCGTCGCCGACGCGCAGGAGGAAGGCTCTGCCGCCACGCCGACGGTGCTGTATGCCCGCGACGACGCCATCTGCCGCGTCATCATGACCAGCGGCACAACGGGCACCCCCCGCGGCGTCGAACTGTCGGTGCGGGCGGTCGAGCACCGCCTGGCAAACCTGCACAGGTACTGGACAGACGCTCGAGTCGAGCTCAACCTGATGACGCTGTCGACGACAGGCGGTTTTCACACCGCCCTCGCGGCACTGCAGAACGGTTCCCCGTACCTCGCGGTCGACATGGCCGACGAGCGGTTCCTGCGGGTCGCGATCGACGCTCGGGCCGAGGTGCTGTGCGGCTCGCCCGTGCAGGTCGGGCAGACCCTGCGCCTCCTGCGCGAGAAGTCGCTCGCCCTGCCCCACCTGACCGAGGTGCGCACGGCCGGAGCGCTCCCCACTGCAGCGCTCCTCTCGACGATCTCTGAGCAGCTCTCGGTGCCCGTGCGGGGCGTCTACGGCTCGACGGAGGGCGGTGGCGTGACGATGCGCGTGCTGCATGTCGGCGCAGACCCCTCTGACGTGGGGAGGGCACTGCACGGCGTCGAGTTGCAGATCGCTGACGAGAAGGGTGACCCGGTGGCACACCACGAGATCGGTGACGTGCGCTACCGCGGCCCGGGTCTCGCGAGCGGCTACATCGCAGCCGATGCCGAGCACTCGTTTCGCGGGGGCTGGTTCTACCCCGGTGATCGCGGACGCATGACCGCCGAGGGCACTCTCGTGATCGAGGGTCGCACCGCCGAGATCGTCAACGTCGGCGGGGTCAAGATCGACCCCGCGGTCGTCGACGCGGCCGTCGACGGGTTCCCGGGCATCGTCGACGCCGGCACATTCATCATCGAGAAGGTGCCGGGAGTGCCGGAACTGGGCCTTGCCGTGGTGGCCGACGCCTCGTGCGATCTGCGAGCACTCGACCGGCTGCTGCGTCAGCGACTGCCGGGGAAGCACCCCACGGTGTTCGGCCAGGTCTCGGTGATTCCGCGCAACCGCATGGGCAAGGTGGAGCGACTGCGGCTAACGGCCGAGTTTCGGCGGCGGCTCAGTCTCGACTGAGCGCTATCGAGCCGCCCGTAGCGCTCCCATGAGCAGCCGGAACGACAGCCGCGGAGCGGCAAGCTGATTGATGGTCGCCACGACCGCGAGGCCGCCGACCGGGTCGGCGAACATCACGTGCCCGGTCATGCCCGCGTGGCCGATGAGGGTGCCGGGGCGCGGGAGGCCGGTCAAGAGACGCGGGAGCGACAGCGCCATGATGCCGACGCCGTAGTCGACGCGCGGAAAGAGCGGCAGGCGGTCCCGCAGCGCGAGCGCGTGTGTCGCCGCATCCAGGAGTTCGCCATCGACGAGTGCGCGCAGAAAGCGCATCGTGTCGGCCGTGCTGGAGACGAGAGCCCCCTCCGCGCCGAGGGAGGCGAGGCGGCGAGCGCCGCGGTACGACTGCGTGCCGTGCAGCAGCGGCGACGCGGCGTCGAACAGGTGCAGGGTCCAAGGGGTCAGCAGAGCCGTATTGCTCATGCCGAGCGGGCCGAGCAGCTCGCGGTCGAGTGCGGCGGCGAGCGAGCATCCATACACGGTCTCGATGAGACGGCCCACGAGTTGGTAATTCGTAAAGCTGTACTCGGCGCGGCCGCTGTGCGGCGCGAACGAGGCGCTCATGCCGCGGGCCAACTCGAGAGTGTCGGCGTAGCTCCACCCCGGGTCGGCCGCCGTGACCGCCGCAAGGTCGCTGTCGGGGTCGAGCGCCTTCCGCGCGTAGTAGTTGGGAATGCCCGACGTGTGGGCGAGTACGTCGCGCACGGTGATCTCGTCGGTGTGGTCGACGCCGCCGAACCGGTTGAGGCCCACGAGGTCGTCACGGGGCAGGATGCTCGCGAGCGGCTGCTCGAGCGTCAGTCCGCCCGCGGCGACCTTCCGCAGCACGAGCACCGCCGCAAAGGTCTTGGTGCTGCTCGCGATGGCGTGCGTGGGGCGCGAGTCGGGCGGCTGCCACGCGTAGTCGAGCTCCCCGGCCCGGTCCGTGACCCGCAGCGCGAGCTCGCTCACTCGAGGATCGCGGCTGACCTTCTCGCACAGCCGATCGAGTCGGGAAGAAGGTGACGGCATGTGCCCTCGGCAGGAGTCGAACCTGCGACCAAGAGATTAGAAGGCTCCTGCTCTATCCGCTGAGCTACGAGGGCGGGCGGCGATGTCAGGATACCGGAGGTGCTCGCTCTGGCCGAGAGCCCTGCATATTCCGTAGCCTGGAGGGATGACCTACGAACGGTGGACTCGTCTCTCGGAGTGGCCCCTTGCGGTGGCCGCCCTCGTCTTCTTCGGCATCTACGCCTGGCTCGTGATCGGCCAACCGCCCCTCGTGCTGGCGGTGGCGATCGAGGTGCTTCTCGTGTTGATCTGGGTTGTCTTCGCCGTGGACTACCTCGTGAGGCTGAGTCTCGCGAAACCTCGCGTGCGCTGGTTCGTGCGTCACCTTCACCTGCTGGCGATCGTCATCATGCCGTTCTTCCGACCGCTGTACCTGATTCGCCTGGTGAGCCTGGTCGGCATCTTGAGCAAGGCGAGCGCCTTTCGCGGGCAGGTCACGATGTACCTGGTCACGACGTCGAGCCTGCTGATCCTCATCGCCTCGGTGGCGATCCTCGACGTCGAGCAAGATGCTCCGGATGCCCTCATCACGACGTTCGGCGATGCGATCTGGTGGGCGTTCGTGACGATCACGACGGTCGGCTACGGAGACCTGTACCCGGTGACGACGGCGGGTCGGATCGTCGCGGGCGGTCTCATGATCGCGGGTATCGCGTTGCTCGGCTCCGTCACGGCGACCTTCGCCTCGTGGTTCATCGAGCGGGTGGCGACGTCGAATGACGAGGAACCCGCCGAGGTAGCACAGCGCCCCGGTGAGACTCAGTCGGCGGCGGAGGCGAGCGCGGCGAGCAACCGGGCGAGCGGCGGCACACCCTCCGCCTGAACGACGACCTCGCCGTCGTCGCGGGTCACGACGACCGTAGGGGTGCGGCTGACCCCGCGCGCTTCGGCGCGCTCGAGGTGGTGGGCGACGTCAAGTTCATCCCAGTGCAACTCGGGCACGAGTCGAGCAGCTTCGGCGACCACCTCGCGGGCCCGGTGGCACGGCTCGCAGAACGCGGAGGTGAAGAGCTCAAGCTGCATACGACAAGCCTAGAGCCGGAGCATCCGCACGCGCTGAGACCACATCGCTGCGACAACATCGCTGCGGCGACCACACACTGAGACAACGGGACATGAATTCTGCGTGACGGGTGCGCGATGGCCGCGCGCCCGTCGCCGCCCGTTCACGCGGGCACAGCACACTCGTCGCATGGCACGCTGGGGGCGATACCGAGCGCTCGGCGACGGCGCGAGCGTCATGCGGCGCGGGCTCGGTCAGACCGCTTTCGACTCACCCGTGTGGACCTGGACCGATCGCGTCGCCCTGGCGGTGGAGAGCGTCGCGCGCTTGACCGGAGACCTGTCAACGGGATGCTCGCTCGCGAGCCCCGGCGCGACCGTCGAGCAGCTCCAGCACGAGCAGGTGCCGCGCGCCGTGCAGGAGGGTGCCGACCTGGTCACGATCCTCATCGGAACCTCAGAGCTGCTCGATGGCTCCGCACGCCCCGCTCAGCTCGCCCGCCGTCTGGATGCGGCGGTGCGGGCGTTGCGGGTCGCCCGCATCGATGTCGTGCTCGCTACCTGCCTCAACCCGCCGACGGCGATCGTGCCGCGCCGGCGGCGGGTGCGCACCGCCGAGTTCACTGCGGAGGTCTGGTCGATCGCGCGCGAGCACGGCGCGTCGGTGGTGGACGCCTGGTCGCTGCGTGACGTGCGACTGAGGGCGCTCGGCTTCGGCGAGCGAGTGCAGCTGGGCGAGGACGGGCATCGGCAGTTGGCGACGCGTGCGGTACACCTGCTGGGCCTGCCGTTCATCGAGCTCGGTGCGCGACCCCGGGCGTCGGTGGACGGCGGCTAGACTTTCGGGGTGAGTGTAGCCACGGATCGTCTTGTCTGGATCGACTGCGAGATGACCGGGCTCGATCTCTCTGCCGACGACCTCATCGAGGTCGCCGTGGTGATCACCAACTACGAGCTGGAACCCGTGCACGAGGGGTTCTCGATCGTCATCGCCCCGACCGAGGCGGGCATGGCGAACATGAGCGACTTCGTGCGTGAGATGCATGCCTCAAGCGGGCTGCTCACCGAACTCTCTGACGGTGTGCCGCTCGAGGACGCCGAGGCGCAAATCATGGCCTACTTGCGCGAGCACGTGCCGAACTCGGGCCAGTCGCCTCTCGCCGGTAACACCATCGGCACCGACCGCGCGTTCATCGCGCGCTCACTGCCCCAGGTCGACGCCCACCTGCACTACCGCAGCGTCGACGTGTCGTCGATCAAGGAGCTCGTGCGACGCTGGTTTCCGCGCATCTACTTCAACGCACCGACGAAGGATGGCGGGCATCGCGCGATGGCCGACATCCTCGAGTCGATCCGCGAGCTCGAGTACTACCGCCGTGCAGGCTTTGTCGCCGAGCCGGGACCCTCGAGCGACGACGTGCAGGTCATCGCGAGCGAGGTCGTGCAGAAGTGGGAGCCCCGCCTGTAATACACTGGGGGCTCGGCGCGCGCGAGCGCACCGACATGGTGGGTATAGCTCAGCTGGTAGAGCGCCTCGTTGTGGTCGAGGAGGCCGCGGGTTCAAGCCCCGTTACTCACCCCAGATAGGCGAAAGGCCCGGATTCCTTCCGGGCCTTTCGTGTCTCCTCCCCGCCCGTTCAGGCGCGTGCGAGACAATGGGGGCGTGACGCCTTCTGCCGCACCGTCCTCATCGGTCGCTGAGCGACTCGACGAGCAGGCCCTGCACGCCTCGCAGGTGCCGTGGAGCACGGTCGTGTGGAACGACCCCGTCAACCTCATGACCTACGTCTCGTGGGTGTTCCGCCGCCACTTCGGCATGCGGCGCGAGCAGGCCGAGCACGCCATGCTCGCTGTGCACCACGACGGCCGGGCAACCGTCGCGGAGGGCAACCGCGAGGCCATGGAGCGCCACGTCGAAGCACTCCACGAGTACGGGCTCTGGGCAACGGTCGAAAAGGTGCCCCGATGAGAGGATTCCAGGCCACCGAGCAGGGCTGGCAGGCGATCGTCGAGCCGGAGGAGGCGAGGATTTTGCTCTCGCTCAGCCGTCAGCTTCAGTCGCTGCTGGCCGACAGTCTCGAGCCGGATGCCCGTGATGACGGTGCCGTGCAACGCCTGCTGCCCGACGCCTACCGCCACGACGACGACGCCGCCGAGGAGTGGCGTCGACTGAGCAGGCGCGGTCTCGTGGAGCGCAAGGTCTCCCACGCCGCGACGCTGAGCCGTGCGGTTGCCGCCCCCGCCGTCGCCGACGGCCCGACCACCATCACACTGGCCGTCGACGACGCACTGGATTGGGTGCGCGCTGTCGGAGACCTTCGCCTCGTCATCGCCGACCGCATCGGCATCGTTCGCGACGGCGATGAGGGCACCACGGTGGAACCGGGCTTGCGCGACCTCTACGACTGGCTCGCCTGGATTCAGGATGACCTGGTTCGCGTGTTCGAATCCACCGAGGGCGAGGGCTCGCATGGGGAGTGAGGCTGCCGCCCTCGACCTCGACGAACCAGCGTTCGAGGCGCTCGTGGTCGAGGAACTCGACGCGCTCCCCGACGACATGGTCGAGGGGCTCGAAAATCTGATCTTCGTCACCGAGGCGCGCCCCGAGGACGGCTCGCTCGACCTGCTGGGTCTGTACGAGGGCGTCGCCCTGACCGACCGGGGCCAGTACGGTTTTGGCGAATTGCCCGACCGCATCATCCTGTACCGCGAGCCCTTGCTCGCCGTCGCCGAAGGCGACCTGCACGAACTGCGCGAGCAGATTCACATCACCCTCGTCCACGAGATCGCCCACTTCTACGGAATCGACGACGACGAGCTGCACCGGCTGGGGTGGGCCTGATGAGTACCGGGGCACGCCGAGTTCGGCTGATCGTGAGCGGGGTCCTTGCCCTCGCTGTGGTCGGAGGCGCCGTGTACGGCGCGGGCGCTCTGCTGAGCCCCGTGCCCGCACTCAGCGCGACGCCACGAACCATCGACACTCAGTCCGTGGGAGCATCCCTCGACGCGCTCGTGCTGCCCGACGACGGCTCGACGTCGGTCACGCTGCCCGTGGGCGACCCCATCGTCACCGGCAGCGAAGACCCTCGATCGATGGCGGGGGTGGCCAAGCTCGTTCTCGCCCACGTTGTACTGGCCGCGGAGCCGTTGGGGGCCGGCCGCACGGGCGAGGTGACCGAGATCGACGCGGCGACCGCCAACCGCTACCGTGAGCTGGTGAGCGCGGGAGCCCGCACCGTTCCCGTACTGCAGGGTCAAGTGTGGACCCGGCGTGACCTGCTCGGCGCGACCCTCATCGGCTCGGGCAACAACATCGCCGAGCTGCTCATGCTCGAGGTCTTCGGCGGTCTCACCGCCTACACCGACGCCGCCCGGGCGTGGCTCGATGAGCAGGGCTTGAACGGTACGACCGTGGTCGACGCGACGGGCCTCGACTCGGGCAACGTGTCGACGGCGGAGGACCTGGCGCGACTCGCGCAACTCACGCTCGCCGACCCCGCTCTCGCCAACCTGTTCGCCGAGCGCCCCCGTGAGGCGACCGTGGGTGCCACGTGGGATGACGAAGCGAGCTTCCTTGCCGACACGGGCGCCGTCGGCCTCGCGCGCACCTACACGGATGCGGCCGGCGTCGTCCTCCTCCTGGTCGTTCCCGTCGGCGACAGCGAGGTCGCCCTCGCGATGCTCGGGCAACCCGGCTACCCGCAAGCCGAGCAGGCCGCGCGGGCCCTCATCGCCTCTCTCATCGAGCTCGTGCGGCCCACGACTCTCGTCTCGGCGGGCGACGTGGTGGGCTCGCTCGAGTCTGACTGGGGCCAGAGCGCCACTCTCGTCGCGGCCGACACGATCGAGGTGACGACGCTCGACGCCGCGAGCATCGAGGTTCGCCTGGTGGTCGCCGACCGCCGCACGGTGCTGGAGGGCACAACGGTGGGTCAGCTCGTCATCTCGACCCCGGAGGGCGAGCAGACGTCACGGGTCGTCGCCGGTGGCACGATCGCCGAGCCGGGCATCTCGTGGCGCTTCGCCGACCCGGCGACGATCATCGACCGCTGGAGCCGTTGACAGCGTCAGGTCGTGACGACCTCGTCGGCCCAGGAACGCGGGCTGTGCCGCAGTTCGTGCCACTCCTCTTGGCGCGCCCAACGTTCCCACTCTCGAGCGAAGGGCTCACCGTCGCGGGTGATCGCGCGATCCTTGCGCGCGGCATCCGTCGCCTCCACCCAGATTCCGTGCGTCGCGAGTGCTCGAGCCTTCGCGCTCAGTGCACCGCAGCCCTCAATGATGAGCGCACGGGAGGGGTCGATCGTGGTCCAGTCTCCTGGCCGGGCATTACGCCAATCCCAGCGTCGCCAGCGGGCCTCGCGTCCGGCCGCGAGAGCGTCGAGCACGTGGTGCAGCACGTGCGCTTCAGCGGCCTCGAGGCCGTCCCAGCCCGGGTAGACGTCGTCGAGGCTCAGCAGCTGCGCTCCGGTCGCGTCGGCCAGCTGGGTCGCGTAGGTGGTCTTGCCCGAACCCGACCGCCCGTCGATGAGCGTGAGGGGCGGGCGGGGGGCCTCAGCGGAGGACACCCGCGAAGCTTCCCGTGAGCACGGCTGCCAGAATCGCGATGCTCGAGACGAGCATCCCGATCGCGACGATGACCGAATCAAGCACCCGCCAGGGGGCGGGTCTGGTCCAGGTGCGCGTCACGGGCGCACCGAATCCGCGCGCCTCGAGCCCGATCGCAAGGGCCGAGCCTCGGCGCAGCGACAGCACGAGCAAGCCGAGCATGATGCCCGCGAACCGGCGAAGGCGACCCCGATCGCCGAGGCCCCTCGCGCGGCGCGCACGCTCGAGAGTGCTCGCATCAGACCGCAGCAGGGTGACCAGGCGCAGGGCGGCGACCGCGCCGAGCACGAAGCGGGCCGGCAGACGCCAGGTTTGCCCGAGCGCGTCGCCGAGCCGCGTCGCGTCGGGTCGCGAGAACAGTGCGATCGCCGGAATGCCGATCGCCAGCACGCGCAAGAGCGTGGCGAGCGCGAGCTCGATCGAGCCATCGCTGATGCGCACGAGCAGAAACTCGACGTACACCTCGCCCGAGGGGCGACCGTAGAGCACGATCGTGAGTGCCGTGAACGGGGCTGCGATGAGGATCGGGATGCTGCGGAGTGCGAGCGTGCGCAGCGGCACCCCCAACAGAGGCAGCAGCAGCAGTTGGAGCGCGAGGGCCGTGCCCGCCGAGATCGGGTCGATCGTGATGACGAGCATGAGTGCGGGGATGAGCGCGGCGGTGAGCGCCGCGACCGGATTGATGCGATCGACGAGGGGTGGGCGTCGCGAGGGCTGGCGTCGCGAGGGTTGCCGTCGCGGAGGGTGCGCGTCGTCCACGGCTGCCGGCGCCTCCACCGCGGCGGCCGGCAGTGGCACCTCGCGCGCGTCGAGCGCATCCAGGAGCGCACGGTCGTGGGTCGCCATGATGACGGCCCCCCCAGCATCCCGATGCGCGGCCAGGAGCGTCGCGAGCTCGGCCCAGGTGCGAGAATCCTGCCCGAAGCTGGGCTCGTCGAGCAGCAGGATCGGCGGCGCCGTGGCGAGGGCGGTCGCGACCGAGAGTCGACGCTGCTCGCCGCCGCTGAGGGTGAAGGGGCTCGCCTCTGACCGATGCTGCAGCCGAAGCACGTCGAGCAGGGAGCGCCCCTCGAGCGCGACCCGCTCCTCCTCTCGCCCGACCGCGCGGGGGCCCACGGCGAGCTCATCGCGCACCGTCGCGGCGACGAACTGATGCTCGGGGTTCTGAAAGACCACGCCGAGCCTCGACACGAGGTCGACCGACGACCACGTCGAGGGGTCGCCCTCCTCCCCCACACGCACCAGGCCATCGGCCGCAGGTACGAGCCCCGCGAGTGTCAGAAGCAACGTGCTCTTGCCCGAGCCGTTGGGGCCCGTGAGGGCCACCACCTCACCCGCCCGCACCTCGAGATCGATGTCGCGAGCGAAGACGGCACCGCCCGGCTGACACAGGGCCAGC
>Ga0136600_1001412_pt1 | contig 11064 bp, 13 predicted proteins | sample AntRauMFilla2698_FD_104634 | JGI IMG/M metagenome (GOLD analysis project Ga0136600, IMG submission 104634) | Saline lake microbial communities from Rauer Islands, Antarctica - Metagenome Filla 2 #698 | ecosystem: Environmental > Aquatic > Non-marine Saline and Alkaline > Saline | place...
GCCTTGAATCTCTTGAGAGGATTCAAGTTGCCGATGGTATCATCTTAAAATGCCCAGCTAAGAAAGCAATCAATATCAATATGTCTAATCCCGGTTCCGCAAAAGTGACCTGTAAATCTCTAGGCCTAAATGTAGGAGATAGCTGTAAGGAGGATACTGAGTGCTCTTCACAATGCTGTAATGGCCAAACACTTACTTGCAAAGCCCATAATCCAGCTCAGGACACTTTTTGTAATAAGGACCCTGGTCAATCCTGCTCCTCAGACATATTTTGTAGAGCAGAACTTATGCCCACGTGCCTAATAGTTAAAACTGGAAGAGATTATAGAGGAAATGATACCTGCGCTCTTAGGTGCTATAATCTGGCTCACAGGGGCAGTTGTAATGATGGCGCTTGTAGCCCCCCAGTTTCACCTGATGTCCCAAGCTTTGATCCCAGCAATCCAGACTGCTCTAATGCCGTAGAGCCGCCCAAGGCCTAGTTAAGGCCTTTAGGAAGGCAGTTCTAGCCTTTAATGCATTTCTCTGGCAGTCCTTCCGATAGCGTCACCCTGAATTTGTCTAAAAATTAGACACCTATGAATCTTTATTTCAGGGTCCATTTTGTAAGTAGCTAATCTCAGGTTGAAAACTTTGGCACACTCCTTGCTTATATATAACTATACAAATTTAAAAACCCAATTCGTGGGAGGAGTGGAAATGAAAAACTTATTCTTTATTATGATGGCAATTTTATTGATCAACGTATCTTATGCAGGAGAGCTTGGAGAGGACCAAAAAGGTGAATGCTCTGAGCAAGTACAATCTTCTCGTTTTGCAGCTTCAGTAGATGTAGACGCAGATGCTGCGACTTCAGAAGAAGTTAAAGACAATTCAACATCTAAGCAATAATTTAAAGTAACCCTTTACTGTTCAAATAAAAAGTCCCTCAAATGAGGGACTTTTTTTTATTATCTAAATTTAAAAAAGAATTACAGGTCGCTTGTTGCTGAAGCGCCGGCTTCTTCACCTGTAACAGTAGTGCCTTCACCATCAGGACTCAATGTCGAGTCACTTACGCAACTCATACAATCATCTCCAGGGCATCCTTCAGATTCGCCTAGACCATCTCCGCCATTCGCATAAAGAGATCCCATCATGAACATTAACATTAGAATCGACATTATTTTTTTCATACAATCACCACCGGGTACTTTGGGTTTTTCTTTAGTAATCTTATTTTCTCTTAGGTTCTATCAATTTCCTAAAAAGGCTCTAACTCACTAAAAGCAGGTAAAGCCCCCTGCCAATATTACTTGGCAATTAATCTACATATTTAAATTAACACCTGCTGGCTTAACAATTGCCAGTAAGCTTTGGAAAGCCTGAGTCACCTGCAAAGCCATCTTATGCCCCTGCTTAGACTCTACCTTCTTAATTTCACCATAGTTGTCATAGGCCACGTTAATCTTGCCTATGCCTTTCATGCTTATCTCAACAGGCTTACCAAGAGCATTGTACTGAAAGCTAAGCGTACGGTGTTTATTGGTTTTTGCATCCTTATCAAACATTCTTTGGATGCGACCTTTTGTATCGTAAAAGAGTGCTACAGATTTATTTTTAGAATTTACCGCTCGAACGAGGTTTGCCCTCTTGTCGTAAGTAAACTTCGTCCAACCCTTATTATTAACAACCTTTGTGATCTTATTAAACTGAGCATGATACTCTAGCTCAACCATCTCACCTTTTGTTGAAGTTTTCTTAGTGAGTAGTCCCTTCGCATTGTATTCAAAAGTAGTTGTGTTATTACCTCTCGTAATTTTAAGCGGCAAAGAACAGCATTCTGAATAAATTGTCTCTGTCCCAATACCATTAATCTCAGTCGCTATTCTGTAAGTATATTGTGACCCATCCGGGCGAGTCTTGATCTCGTATTCGTAGCGACTCTTAGACACTTTCCCACTAGGTGACTTCTTAGTCACTGTAGTCCAATAGTGATGTTCTGGATTCTTTGGATTTGATTCGTACTTATACTTAGTAGATTCACTATTTCTCGACACAACCTCTTCTACGAATTGAGTTTTGGGTGTGTATGAGATTTTAAGCTTCGATCCGTCAGCATAGCCGACAGAAGTCATATTGTGATTTCCATCGTAATCGTACTTGAAAATATTTCCCGCAATATCCTTTGATTCAATTAGGTCATCGCCACGATATTTATATAGTGTCTTTTTATCGCCAGCAGAAGAGATATGCTTTACTTTTCCATCTGGGTACCACTCAAAGAAAAGTTGCTTTGCTTGGCTATCTTTAATACTTACAAGCTTGCCCTTCTTATAATTAAGGCCTACATGATATCCATTTTTGTTAGAAATTTTGACGAGTTTTCCATCGTCGTTAAATACTTCAACTTTTCCGTCATTAAAGATTCTTTTAAAGCCTTTTCCATTTTTAACGAGCTTTTGAAGTCCTCTGGTATTAGAAAAAAGTTCAGTACCATTAGCAATATTCGCTTTGACTTTATACTTTCTTGCATAAGCTTGTCTGAGCTCGGCATCGTTTTTTAACTTTGTAAGAAGGTCATTGGCAGTCTTATCATTGATTGGGCTACGTTTTCTAATAGCCGCAATGATGTTGCTAGCTGCCTTATCCGCATCTACTTTTGTTTTTGGCGTAAACCTCGTTAGAGCACCAGAGCCATTTTCGTGAACAACAACCGAGCCGTCTGCTGAGACAGTAACGTAAGTTTCGTAGTCACTACCCCAACCAAATCCAAACCAACCCTTCTCAGTCGATTTTGAATTATTGGTACGATTAATTTCAAGATCCATTCCCCCACCAGGTACGATAATATCCGTGTAGGAAATATAAAAATTACCATTTTTTAAGTTCACACCACCAAATGCGAACGATGGAATTAACATTAAAAGAATAAATAGTTTCAAAGCTCTCATGTTACTGGTCCTTTTTTTTCTTAAAGACTTACTTTCTCTCTAGTTCTTTTCGTCGGTTAATAGAAAAATCTTTAATAATTTTCTTCATGTTAAATTTTAATTTTTACAATTTTCAAAATTATCCAAAACCCAATAAAATCAAGTACTAACGCAACAAAAAGAAGTATTATCCCTAGCGGGTTTGTTACTAGGATTTTTATTGAGTTGGGATCTGAAGCGGCATAAATACCAGCAATTGCGAATGGCATTGCCGCAATCGTCATTCCTTGAAACATACCCTGAGCTGTATAGGTATCAATCTTTTGCTGGAGCCTAACTCTCTCTCTAATGACACCAACAATAGTATCAAAAACTTCGGCTAGATTACCGCCAGTCTCTCTAAGAATATTTATGGCAGATACAAACATATCATTATCTTCAGTGGGTACTCGCTTCGCCAAATTTTCAAAACACTCTTCAAGAGTAACACCGATTCTATTTTGCTGAAGGATAAGGCCAAACTCTTGTGATAAAGGAGGGGACAATTCGTTAACAACCATGCCGAGGGACTGAGGCACCGAAAGGCCCGCACGAATACCGTTAGCTAATAAAGTCAGTCCATCCACCATTTGACCAGAGTATTGTTTAATTCTTCTTTCCACCAGATAATCCACCAAGATCCTTGGCAGTCTAAATGAAAAAATTGAGACGATGACAGCAAAAATAAAACCAAGAATCCAACTTATCCATAATCCAAAAAAGAGAAGTACAAAAGAGCTTAAGGTCAAAGAAAAGATAAGGAGGCCAAGAGTTAGTTTCTCTGGGTCTATTACGATAAATAACAACTCTAGTCTCTCAAGGATATATGTTCTCGTTCCCAGAGTTTGATTTTCAACCCAGTTAAAAATATTAACCGAATAACGAAGACAAAAAATAAAAACAAGAGCGAATACAACAAGAGAGATGCCTTTTTGATCCAAAATTGTAGTAATGACATAATTCATAACAACACCCTCCTAAGCCCTCTTTTTCTTCTGCTCTGGCTTTTTAGAGTTACTACCGCCTTGAGGTGATTCCCCCTCAGCTGGAGATTTTGGCTTTGGGCCACTATTGGGTTGATGAGAGTTATTAAAAAGGCCTCGAGGTACGTTGTATCCCTTCTTCTCTAAAATTTCGATAAACTTGGGAATAAAACCCGTTGCTTGATATTCACCTTGAATTTTTCCTGATTTATCAAACCCTCTTTGATTAAAAACAAAGATATCCTGTAGAATGACAACGTCTCCCTGCATACCACCGAGCTCCGTTATATAAGTAATTCTTCTAGAACCGTCATCTAGTCGAGACTGCTGAATAATAAGATGAACTGCATTAGAGATCATTTCTCTAATCGCTTTTGGCTCCAGACCTGCACCTGCATATTGAACAAGCGTCTCAATCCTTCCTATACACTCTCTAGGATTATTAGAGTGAACCGTTGTCATTGAGCCTTCGTGTCCTGTGCCCATTGCCTGAAGCATATCCAAAGTTTCCCCACCTCGACACTCTCCGACAACAATTCTGTCAGGGCGCATTCTCAGAGTTTGTTTAACAAGGCAGCGAATATCAATTTCACCATCGCCTTCTAGTGAAGGAGGCCTTGTTTCGAGCCGAACGACATGATCTTGAGGCAAATCAAGTTCTGCAGAGTCTTCACAAGTAATCACTCGCTCATTGGCAGGGATAAAGCTGCCAAGTATATTTATTAGCGTCGTTTTACCAGAGCCTGTACCGCCAGAAACAATTATATTTTTATGGGCTTCAACAGCAATCCTGAGAAAATCAGCCATATTTTGAGTCAATGACCCGAATTGAACGAGATCTTTATAGGTCAGTCTATTTTCTGGAAACTTTCTAATGGTGATCGTACAACCATCAAGCGCACAAGGTGGAATGATTGCATGAACCCTAGAGCCATCTCTAAGCCTCGCATCAACATAGGGAGTCTTTTCATCGATCCTTCTGCCAATTGGTGCAACAATCCTTTCAATAACATTTAAAACCTGGCGATCATTTGTAAAAGTCGTGGATGACCTCTTAATTTTACCTTGGTATTCAAAGTAAATTTTATCAGGCCCTATAACCATGATTTCGGAGCAATCCTTATCAGCGAGTAAATCTTCTAATGGACCAAGCCCAAGAGCTTCATCTAAAATTTCTTTTACAATCTGATTCATCTCTTCTCGGGAGCTTAAAATTGCTTTCGTATCTTCTTTATTAAGAAGCTCAACCACCATTTTCTTTGTTTGCTCTCTTAAAATAACTTGAGCTTTCGGATCGTCATTATCTGTTTTCTTTAAATCCATTTCATCAACAAGGGCGCGATGTATTCTAGACTTAAGGGCGGTCCAAGAGTTGCCCTTTCCCTCGTCACTTCCACCAATGGTTGAAGATGTTTTCTTTTGAACATCTTTGGGTTTATTAAGCCTAGCGAGGGTTTTTAAAACATTTTTTTGTATTAATTTTCTAACACACTCTGTAATGCCTCTAGCAAAGGATGAGTTCTTGCCAATAACCATAATAGGCTTTTTCTGGTTTAGAGCGGTTACACAAATTTGATCATCTTTTGGTATCGTAGAAAATACTGGCTTACCGATCGTCTTTCCCATTACTTCTGGGGTCACGGGGTGACCCTTTTGAACCTGATTACCCAAAAGAATAATCATATCTTTTGGAAAAAGCATGGTCACAAGTTCAGAGAATAAACGTTTCGTCTGATTTAAGGCAAGAATGTCTGGGGTCACGACAAGGAATATAGCAGTACTATACTCTAAGGCCTTGAGCGCAAGAGGAGTTAGTTCACTTCCTCCATCAATTATTGTTAATGGAAAAAGGTTGGGTGCAGCCTTTAAAACCTTACCCAAACCCTCACTATTTATAGAATTACTGGCAGCGGGATCATCTGGCATTCCTATATACTGAACTCCCATAGGGTGAGCCGTTACAAATTGCATAATGCTGCGTGGGTCTACTGAGCCATTGAACTCTGAAAGGTCCTTTACTGTTTTTTTTGACTTAAGCCCCGTTATAAAGTTTTGATCTCCAGAGGCTTTTTGATCAAAGTCCATAAGGAGCACTTTAGAACGGGTTTCTCCAGCATAGGCAAATGCTAAATTCGCTGCGACCTGTGATTTACCTACTCCACCTTTGCCACCTATTATGGTGATTACATGGCCGGCCATTAACGCCTTCTCCTTCTGAACTTCTTCTTTATCTTGTCTGTACCAGACGAAGCAGAATCTATTATTTCGGGCGTTACAAAAACGACAAACTGGGTCTTAGAGTTTGAATGAAATTTGCTTCTCACAAAGTTAAAAAGGGGACTTGAATTTTCCACTTCGTCCGGGGGTACTTTATCGTAATCAGTTGAGGATTTATCAACGACAATTCCCCCAATGACAGCAGACTCTTTAGATTTAACAATAATCTTAGTCGTTATATTATTTGCTTGGGTTGTTGGAGGATTTGCACCTGTATTTGTTGAAATACGAACAACCAAGTCCATATCAATTTTTTCTTCCTGAAGAATTTTAGGCGTTACATTGACGCTAAAGGTAGCATTTGCAGTAGAAGCTTGCTGAAACTCCCCTGCCCCCAAGGAGAACCTTCTTGTTTCAGTCTTATCAATAGAGCCTTTCTCATTCTCTTTAACGACAATTACTCCACTTTGAACGATTCTCGCATATCCTGCTTGTTTTGCTGAATTTAATTTTGGAAATAGATTAGAGATTGTTCCTGATAAAGTTCCTTCAGACCGGGTCGTTACCCCGCCAGAGTTTGTTCGTCCAAAACTGATTTCTCCTGAACCATTTGAAAGTAGCGGTGTCCACTTAAAGCCGAATGTTTTTGAATAGTCTTTGGTTAGCTCCACAAATTGAGCCGTAATCTTGAGTAGCTTGGCAATTGGAGGCGGTTCACTTTTTTCATTAACTTGAATAAAGTTTTGTATGTCTGGCTTTCTTGCTTGAACCACCTGATCAGTTCTCTCAGCAAGAGAGGCAATGCGATCAGGGTAGAAGGCTTTTGCTATTTCCTCAGCCCTTCTCTTTTTACTCTCGGTATTTACAATGCCCTCTAACCAGTAAGTATGATTTACAACTCGAACCGTAACATCTCTTAACTGATTTTTCTGAATCTCATCCTGCATTTTTCTAGCCACAAGTCTTTCTGTCTGAGGGCTAATTTCAACAAGAAAAAGTACCTCTCCAAATTTTGTCTGACTTAAAACCTTAACGACTTTTCCGATGTCATTTGGGACAATTATGTTGCCACCAACATAGACAGTCTCTCCCTTAATACCAATATCAAGTCCCTCCACATCTCCCAAGAAGTCCTTAAGCTCTTTCACTAGCCGGGATTGATCATTAGCTGTAATTGTCACCAAATATTTAGCCTTCACATCTCCAACGCTATCTCTCAGAGTGACTGATGTTTTGCCTGGCTTTAAACCCGTAAAGGTTATTTCTCTTTTGGATGGAATAAGAGTCAATCTTAGAAAGGACTCATTCCCTACTTGAACTTGAGGATTAGGCGTAAAGTCTAATTTTTCTATTTTATCAATACCAAGAATTACCTCTACTGGTTTTTCCTTTACTTGACCAACTTGTGAATAGACATAAGAAGGCTTTATGAGAAGACTAGTAATCATTATAAAGAAAAAAATCGAGAATTTTCTAATCACTGCCCCCTACGCTTATTTTGCTGCTCAAAATAAGCTTTCGCTTCCGCGCGACCATCCTCACCAATGACATCAAAGATGTCGGTAGATTTGATTCTTACTATCTTTTTGTCGTTATTATTTCTCAATGCTAGCCAAGGCCTAGAGCCTGAATAAACGAGGAGAAATATTAGCTTTTGCGCTTCATATGGCGTTAACTCTAGAGTTACGGTGTCGTATCTTTCATAGACTTGAGCATTCATCTTCTTAATTTCTCGAGGCGTCTTAACTCCATATATTGGAATTGCATTTGTCATACTCCGCCCAGTTGAAAGAACAAGGACGTCTTGTAGAATAGTGTTCGTTTTTTGCATCTGTTTTTGACCATTAGAAATATCTATTGGAGCAAGGATGTCGACTCGATCACCAGGCTTTATAAGCTTAGAAACCGCTTGCCTCTCTGTAATCTGAATAGCAACCGCTCTTTTACCAATACTCACCTGTCTAGATAAACCTGTTTTAGCACCAGGGTAAGTAATCCTAGGTTTTGTAATCTGCTCCCCCTTCATAACAGGAACAGTGGCCATGGTATTTTCAATACCTTTAATATCTGAAAAACTACCTGGCATTGCAAAAGACTTTGGTACAGACTTTATAAGCACCTTGGTGTCATCAATAAGCTCTAGCTCCTTGATGTCGTTTTTCGCAACAACTACTGAAACATTAGTTCCATACCTTTTAAAGAGCTCACTCTTTTGATCTTCAATGTAGGTATAGACCATAAAGACAGCAATGCCGGCTATAACCAATGCAAGTGTAAAGGCCCGAGTATTCACGAGACAACTCCCCAGAATTATGTTCTTTTAGATTTTAGCAAAGGGTCAATTTAGAAATAGCTTAGGGGAAAACTTGTCCACTCTAATTATTCGAAGATACCGCGCAATTCGCTCTGTTACTTCTTGGATCTGGCGCGACAGAGCCCTCAGGTACAATAAATCTTGATCCATTATAAGAATAGGTCTGTCCACAAATTCCATAAGCTGTGAAAACCCTGATAAAACTAGTCGCCTTTTCACCTCTTATTGGCTCCTCACAGGTCTCACCAGTATCCCCTGTCAAGAAGCCATTAAACCTGAAGCAAGGGCCAAGAGATTTATCCCCACTCCGCTTATCTTCATAACCAATCATACTCACCCCTACCCTAAGGAAGCCCCCCTCCCAACCCTCAAGCTCATTAAAGCCAGGTAATGTGCTATTACCCTTGTTGAGATAGTAGAAGTACCTACGAGTAACTTTTTGTTGATTGATAGATACATTTATCGAACTGCCGATATTAAAAATTATCGTATAGAGAAATATAAGAATTGGCATGAAAATGAGAACCTCAAAGATCGCCTGTCCACTTTCATTAATATTATTTATCTCTTTTTCAACACCCATTATCAGAAACCGTTGAGTGGGGTTTGCATCCAGAGCCAGCACCAACCTCAGCCATTGCATCACAAACTCTTCGAAAACACTCTGCACGCGTAGGCTCTCGACCGAGATAAGACTCACTGACTAGGGGAAAGCCAATTTTCTTACCTGTTCCTGGTATTAGCAAATTAGCTTCATATTCAACTCTTGCACCAACATAGAGGTTGGTTTCATTACCTAAGTGGCTATCTGGATCTTCGACAATCAGAGAGCTATCAAATGCTGGCATTATATTGGGTAACAAATAACTATTAAATACCTTCTCTGCTGCTGTTTTTGCTCCTGCATCACTTCCACTTGGCTCATTACTCCCCCCCTCAAAGACTAAATAGGCCCTAGAAGCTTGAAAGACGGCATAATGAACGAGGTAACCATTTGTAAATGTTATGGCGATTCTAAAAAAAGAAAATACAAAGCCAAAAATGAGAGTCAAACTCACTAAAAACTCTATCGTTGATTGTCCTGACTCACTCTTTTTCATAGACTCTCTAGTTAATGGGGTAATCTGCAGATGAATCATGGCCAAAAAACCTTGTTGAAGAACCATCCGGCGAAACAAAGGAAGGATGATTTTTAACTGGGCTATTAGAAATATTATCAGATTCTGAGACATTCGTAGCATAACGAAAAGTCATGCTAATTCTCCTCGCGATTGCCGAAAAAAATGCGGAGTCGTCTCCAAAAAAACTTTTAAACCTCTGGTTATTCAAAACAGTAGACATCAAAACAACAACAACTGCCAAAAGTAAAATATACTCGACTGTAGACTGCCCTGAATCAGAATTTAAATTTGTAAAAGTTTTCTTATTTCCCATCCAAAGATTATCCAAGAAATGCCGATGACCGGTGCGTAGGCGAACTTCGTTCCATAAACTTCTCTATACCGAGTAAATTGTTTGTACTTTGTTAACTCGATTAGTTTATCAAAGTTTTTAACAGTATTAAATAAAAGTAAAAAAAGACCTATCATAATAGTCGAATATATAAGCTTCATGAAGAAGACTTCATGAAAAGCTTCAGGAACAAGAAGAAAAAAAGAAAATAAAAACTTTGAATCCCCTCCCCCCATAACCTTCAATGTAAAAAGAATAAAACCTACCCCCAGAAAGACGACGGGGTAAAAGAAGGTACCAAATGAGATTGAAAAGAGATCCGGGTAGATAAAAATACAAAACACAAAGACAATTAGGTTTAAAACTGACCATATATTCTTAATTTTTTTATATTTATAATCTAAATAGGAAACAACCGTGAGCTCTAGAAATAGAAAAAAAAAGAGAATGATGGGGAACATCTAGTCTGTTATCCCATTTTGATAACTGCCATAGAAGCAGAGCTTAGGGCACACACCAGTACTCAATTCTTGAGTTAAAACCCATGCGAGGTTTTTAACAGAGGTTGAGACCCCTGCACCAATACTTCTCGCAACTCCCATACCTATCAAAGACATAAAAGAAAAAATAAGAATATATTCTACTGTCGCCTGACCAGCAGTTTTAATACTTTTCACAATGTATAGATTAACAGCATTGAGTAAAAATAGAAAAAGGGGCAAAAGGATTGCCCCCTCTTAAATTATAATTTAAGAGATATTAGTAAATTTATAATCAGGACTTTCAGCGTTAAATCTACTGAGCTTCCGAATTAATCTGATCAACCCAACCCTCAGCACCAGTGAAAACACCGTTAGTGATTGATTCGAGCTTTGTAGTAGCAGTTCCTTTAAATTTGAAAACGATCAGGGCGACAACAGCGACTAAAAGAATATACTCTGTTGACGTTTGTCCGTCTTCATCCTTAAGAAAGGCTAAGACTAAGTTTTTCATACCTACTCCTAATACTTGTGTATGCAACTTGTCGGATGCACTCTCAACAAACTTGAGGCTTTTCCATTCCATTGGACGACATTATTATCTACTATTATACTCCACTATCTTGCGCAGAGCAACAACCAGACAACCGGTCAATACTTCCAGGTAC
>Ga0136600_1001414_pt1 | contig 11040 bp, 15 predicted proteins | sample AntRauMFilla2698_FD_104634 | JGI IMG/M metagenome (GOLD analysis project Ga0136600, IMG submission 104634) | Saline lake microbial communities from Rauer Islands, Antarctica - Metagenome Filla 2 #698 | ecosystem: Environmental > Aquatic > Non-marine Saline and Alkaline > Saline | place...
CCTCGGAGAGCCCAACCTCGGAGATCCCAACCTCGGAGAGCCCAACCTCGGAGATCCCAACCTCGGAGATCCCAACCTCGGAGATCCCAACCTCGGAGAGCCCAACAACCTCGGAGATCCCAACCTCGGAGAGCCCAACAACCTCGGAGAGCCCAACAACCTCAGAGAGCCCAACAACCTCAGAGAGCCCAACAACCTCAGAGAGCCCAACAACCTCAGAGATTTTTTTCATCTTTATCCCCCGCACAGGCTGCGGCTCAGAGACAGGCTGTTGCGGCTCGGGCACAGGCTGCGGCTCGGACACAGGCTGTTGCGGCTCAGAGACAGGCTGCTGCGGCTCGGACACAGGCTGCGGCTCAGAGACAGGCTGGTGCGGCTCCGGTACAGAAGAATGACGTTCAGAAAGGACCGACCGATGCAGCGAGTAACATCCGCCGTCTGTATGAGGTTTATTATCCGGGTTACGCCTTTCCTAAATGGGCGCTGGAATGGGGTCGTGTCCAACCGTACATGGGCTTCACGCGAGTTTTTTACAACGAGAGCGACAAGCTCACGGACGTCAAACAAATCGTCGACAGACGCGAGCCGGTCAACATCGCCGGAGACCAAAGATACTACAAAGACTTGATGCTGGAATATTTTGGCTACACGAAAGGGGCCTACACCGCCAATTCACCGAACGTGGCGGTGTACACGCACACCCCTGTGAAGGACGCGAAACAGGGCCGATTTCTCGGTCAACCGGTGCACATAATCAACCTAATCGGACTCGCGTTCGACACGGTCTTTCAACCCGATTTTCAAAAATACATGCACAGGCCCAAGGTAAATGGACGCTACGGGAAATTTGTCGTTGACGTCCACGGGGTGCGAAACTTTTACATGAAAATGTGGAGGTTGGCGTTCGAGGCGACCCGCGCTCTCAAGCTCGACACCCTGGTGACGTTCGACGTGGGTGCCGGGGCCTTCAACCCGTTCCCTGATGTACATGATTTTATCAATAAAATTCAAGAGCCGGTATTGGAACCGCTCAGGCGACAGTACCCTGATATCAAGGTGATTGACGGATCTTACAATAAGCTGATGATTCCGGGGGTGCTCTCGAGCGCGGGGTTCGATCTATCCAAGACTCTATGGGTCAATGCCTGGGATCCGTGGAGCATGCTCGGGAACGGAAACGGTGAGGACAACAGCCTTGATGGGTTCTGGGGTAGATCGACTGCGATCGCGGTGCTTGGGTGGCCGCGTACCAACCCGGAGATGACCGACGACAAGTACATTGCTGTCTGAAACCGTCATTTTACAGGGCTCTTGACGTGCAGCGTTGGAGCACGAGCCCTGGGAGAACCGTGGTGGACGTTGACAGGGGGCGACGTCTGAGGATCGCGCTTGAGGTCTGCCGCGTGAGTGCGAGGAGGTTTCCCGGTCGCGTTGGGAGAAAGTTGGCGCATTCGCGGATCCCGAGTCGTCGCCCGGAGGTTGAGGCGTCCTGGTTGGCGGCGAGGTAGATGAAGCGCCAGCCGAACTCGGTCTGTGTGGACTCGATCAGCCGTTTGGTGTCCTCCTCGTCAAACTTCTGGGAGGCGTTCTCGAGACCGTCTGTGATGATCACGCAGACCACGTCGCGGTTCGCACTCCCTTTGAGCTTGCGTAGGATGCCCTCGCACACTGCGTCGTGCAGGGCGGTGCGTCCGTTGGGGCGGTACTCGTCGAACCGGATGGTCTCGTGGAGGGCGTGGTCGTCGAGGACGAAGTCGATCACGGAGTTGAAGGTGGCCAGGGTGATCCGGGCCTCGACACCGACCTGGTCGTGCATGAACTCGTTTACGCTGTCCACGGGTTCGGTCCCCATCCGTTGCATCGAGAGCGAGGCGTCGAGAAGCATCAGTACGTTTGCCATTTTGTTTTACCGCCTTTTTATTTTTCAAATTACTCGTTTTCGACGCGGCCGTTTTGGTCGTAGGTGACGACGCTCCCGTCGTCCATGTTGAAGGTGAGCTCCTTGTGCCCGAAGAAGGTCGGTGAGAAGCCGTGGTTTCCGTGCCAGTCGCACTCCGGTCCGAGGTACGGACGGACGAGATCGGTGACATCCTCGTCCTGGTCGTTGATGACCTGGAGCACCGAGTCGGGCCCGGGCTTGGTCTGGACGACGATCTTATAGAGTCGTCCACGGATCGAGTAGGTGACTTCGTACGTGTTCTTGCCAATCGCGCGGACCGAGTTGTTCATCGTCTGGATCGCACCGCTGTAGGTGGCCTTCCAGAGGATCTGGGCGCTCACGCGGGCGACTTCGAGCTTGCCCGCCATCGGCATGGAGGTCCGGGTGAGGTTGTTGAGGTTGTTCCATCGGTGGAACACGTCCTGTGTGAAGGCGTGCACCGCGTAGTGGGCCTGGATTCGGAAGAAGACGGCGATGCAGATCAGGAGCACTATATAAAACATTTCTCTCTCAGTTGAAATGTTTTAGTTCAGGGCGCAATTCAAAAAAAACTTATTCGTTCGGGGAGGCCCAGTTTCCACCCGGGTAGTCGGACGAGACCTGGTGGATCGCGAACGACTGGTACGCTCCGACCCACAGGTCGGGGAGGTGCTCGTAGAGGACAGCGTCGTTCGCGATATTTGCCTGTTCCAACACCCGCATCGGGAAGTAGCTCGGTGTCCAGGTACGTCTGGAACAGGTGCTTGCGAACTGGATCTTCTTGCTCGTGGGGTGGGTGTCCCGAAGGCACCGGAAGTCGCTGTCGGGCCCGGCGCCGTCGAGGTCCCCAAGGTGGAACGTGTCGGTCGACGAGAGGACGATCTCGTCGCGGGCGGCCTTGGTGAGGAGCTGCTCGTTGGTGAGGGTTGGCTTGGCGTACAGCGTTGGGGCGACGAACACGAACTCTCGGTCGGTATCGCCTGTCTCGAACTTCCGGAGCTCGTCGAGGTAGCCGACCGAGAGGACACAGTCGCCCCGGAGCAGCAGCACCCGGTCGTTCGCGGTGCACGTGTAGGCGAGGTACCGGCGGACGGTCTCCAGATCGGATGCGAGATCGTGGGGTGTTCCCACCGGGTGGCTCGCGTCCGGGCCGAGCAGCTGGATCTCTCCGAGGAGTGGTCTGAGCCGGGCGTGGGAGCGGATGATTTCGAGGATTTGGTGATTTGGCAGCTCGACCGGCTGCGAGTTGTAGATCAGGAGCTCGTCGAAGGTGATTGGGTCGCGCGCTAGCGACAGCGAGAGGAAGGCCATCGCGGCGCTGTTGTGGGTGAGACCTGGGTACGAGACGAACACCATCACCCGTCGTGACCGGGTCAGTGCCGTGAGCACCGACGGCGTGATGCTTTGGTACCAGCTCTTGACCATGATGATTCGGACGAGGTTCGGGTACCGTTTCGCCAGCAGGGTGTTGTAGTACTGGTCGTCGTCTTTGATCCCGGTGTCGAGGAGCTCGGCTACGAGGTCGTAGTAGAGCGGGTATACCTTTCTAATCACGGCGCGCGGTCCACCGAATACACCGCCCACGATGGCGTCATGGTACTGTAGGAAGAACTCTCGGGGGTCGTTCTTGGCCGTGTTCACTGGTTCGAGCGCGGTGAAGGTCATCCGGTCGGAGACGCGCGTCAGGTTGGTCGGGTCGAAACTCTGTTTTGAGAGGTCGACGGTGTTGTGGGTGAAGCCGGCGTCTATCCAGATGAAGTAGTCCGAGTTGGGGTCGAGGACGGTAGCCTCGTGGAGGAAGGCCATCTTGTTCGCCACCATCGCGTTGTAGTACGGCTTACAGACCTCTGGGGCGACCGGGTTTGGGTGTCCGGTCGCGTAGTTCGGGTCGGCCTGGATCTCGTTGAGTCGGTCAAAGTGTCGGTACATGTGTATCTGTTCGAACGCCATTCCGACCGTGATGGTCGGAAAGGGGACTTGGCAGCGAACCTCTTCCACCATCTTCACCATCTCCGGACCGACAAACACCACCAGGGGCGCCTGTGTTCGGAGCACGTTTCGAAAGCCCGCCAGGTAGTCGACGAGGGTGCGGTTGTAGTGTTTCCAGCTGTCCCGGCCGATATCGAAGAAGGCGGTGACGAGTGTGTGCATCTATTTGTGGAGCAATTACCACCTTTTTTAAACTTAAAAAAAACGAAAAAAAGCAGAAATGGCCTTCAAGATGCGAAACACGAGCGGAGCGGTGGTTCCCGTCCATGAGACGGTTGACCTGCCGCCGACCCCCCGTCTGGAACCCGACCAGGGGAAGCTCACCCCGGTCAACATGGACCGATATGCCAACAAGACCGACCTCCCGTCGACGACGCCCGACGCCAATACCTACATCCCACCGGACGACTACCTCCTGGAGTATCACCCCGCTACGAACGACCCACCCGGTACGACGCGTGAGGAGATTGTCTTCGATCCCTCCACCAAACGATGGAAACTCGTCTGGATCTCACTTGGAAACTAGCACGGGGTCGCCGTCCGCGAGCTTCTTCTCGCCAGGCTTCTTGTCGTCGTCGTCGTCGTCGTCCTCGTGGAACTTGATCTCGTCGGCCGGTGGGTTCACAAAGGAGGCGGGGTTTTTGTGGCCACTGAGTATCTTGTTGCGCATGGTGGTGAGCGACGGGACGATGTTCTTGAGGAAGGTGTCGTTTTCGGCGCCCTCCTTGAGCATGTCGAACGGCTTGGCCACGATGCACTGCCCGGGCTGGGTGAAGTAGACCTCCGAGTAGTCGTCGAGTATGATTGGTAAGCCGATCTCGTAGCCGGCGATACTGAAGACGTTTGCGAGCACCGACAGGTCCTTGCTCGCGTCCGTGTGTCTCCGTGAGATGCTGCAGTGATAGGAGAAGAAGACCCAATCGAGTTTCCGCTCGGGGTGCGCCTTGTTGAGGACCACCTTGGCGATGACGAAGAGGGCGTAGTCCTTGCTGGCGGCGGTCCAGATCGAGACGGTGAAGTTTTTGAAGAGGTAGTCGAGGAACTCCTGCACCCCGGGTCGCTCGAACACCGCGTAGTAGCCGTCCATGTCGTGCACCACGATGTTCATCGCCCGGTTCTTGAGCTTCTTCACGTCGTGATCCTCGGTCGCGATTGCGCTGATCAAGGTCTCGTCAATGTCCAGGATAAACGGCGGCTTTCCGGGTTCGACGTCGCTTGGGTGTGTTTTGGTCATGACTTTTTTACTATATGAGATCTGTTTTTATTTTTATGGACAAATCATCTTACCGGCTTAAAAAGGTGTGCAGACTCTGCAAACAATGGATCAAGTACTCACCGACGCCCTCAAGTCACTCGACACTGTCGCCACCGTCCCGGAGAGCGAGTCGGCAACCCCTTCCAGTCCCGAGAATCCCAATCCCAATCCCAACCCTCTGGACCAGCTCTTCGGAAACATCATCCAGCAGATGGTCAAGGGCACCGCCCCGAAGGAGGCGCCCCGAAAACGACACCTTCAACGGAAAGACCAGGAGTCCGAGTCCGAGTCCGGGTCAGACACCGAGGACGAGGAGGACGAGGACACGACTTCGGTCGCACAATGGGATACCTTCCGCGACCTCTCGCGATCGCACGACCGCCTCACCGAGGCATTCCTCCTTCTGCTCCAGGAGCAGGATGATCTTGTTATTGACAAGTGAGTATATTACCGGTTTAACAACACGTTCTCCCGGAGAGAAAATGCAAGCACACGAGTTTAATCAGCGGGGGACCATGTTCTTCCACGTCCCGACGGACCTGTCTGTCGGGGCGAAGGTGGCCGCGTTTGATATTGACTGGACGGTCACACACGGTGAGCGACACCTCTACCCGCGGGAGCCCGACGACATCCAGCTCCTCCCGCGGCGGCTCGAACGGCTTCGGCAGATGGTCACCGACGGCTACACGGTAGTGTTTTTCACGAACCAGTCGGCCGTGTCCCCTGCCGAGCGACACAAGCGTGTGCACCGAGTTGCGACCCTGCTTGGGAAGGTTGGGTTCCCATGCTGCGCTTTCATCGCGTGTGGCAAAGACAAGGAGAACGCCCCCGATTTGTACCGGAAGCCGAGCCGCGGCATGTGGGATGCAATGCTGGAGTTTGCACCCGAGGGCGTCGAGGAGGCCTTTTACGTGGGCGACGCCCTGGGTCGTCCACAGGACCACTCGGATGCCGACAGGGGGTTTGCTGAGGCCTGCAATATCCCGTTCTATCCGCCCGAGGAGTTCTTCGGATGTCCGGAGCCGGTGCCCTTCCCGGAGGGGCAGAAACACATGGTGGTGTTTGTCGGTGCACCCGGGTCAGGGAAGACCGAGTACCGGCGCGGACACCTGACCCCAAACGGCTTTGTCCATGTCTCTCGGGACGAGCTCAAGACCCGTTCCCGAGTCGAGCGGGCTGTCCGATACAGCCTGCAGTCGGGTACGAAGAACGTCGTGATCGACAACACCAGCCCGGCGCGGTCCGATCGCAAGGTGTTTTACGATCAGGCCACTGAGCACGGGTACAAGGTGACCGTGATCTACTTTGTGCGCGACGGGCACGGCTGGAACCGGTTGCGGACGGACGACCGAGTCCCGGACATGGCCTACCACTCCTTCTTCAAGAAGCTCGACCCTCCGACCGAGGAGGAGCTTCCAGAGGACGGTCGACTCTTCTACATCGACTGAAACAACAACTTTTTTCTCGGGCAAGCTTGTCCGATAAAAAAATAAACAAATGAAACAAATGAAACAAATGAAACAAATGAAACAAATTTTAGTCGGAGACTAGTGCCGCGGACTTGATCTTGGTCTTCCGGGTCTTCACCTCGATCCACTCGCCGTCGTCACCTGCCCAAGGACGGTACGGGTTGTCACGGTTTACGCGGAGTGCCACGTCGATCGGGATCAAACAGATGGACTGGATATTGTCACCGGAGAGGGTATCCAGCAGCCGGTCGCGGTTCTGGTAGACCGATTCGGAGACACGCGCGAACAGGGCCTCCATATCCCCGTACACCACACTCGCGATCTTGAAGTTGATACAGTCCTCCGATCCCGAAGTTACGGCCATCGCCCCCTCGAAATCTCCGGAGGTGGACTGCACCGGTGTGACGAACCCACCCCAGCACTGCTTCTCGGTCTTGCGCATGGAGTGCTCGCAGTCGATCGCCAGCAGCGTCGGGTTGGCGACGTATAACCCGCACTCTTCCGCCGTCTCCTTAATCACAGTGCGGTCCAGAAGCTCTCGGACGCCCTCGAAGCGCTCTGTTAGGCAGTCGTCGAATCCCGAACACACGTAGTTCTTGTCGTACCGCCGGAGCCTGCAAAACTCACTGTCAGTGAGCTCGAGAATTTGGGCGGCGTCGCGCTTGGACGCCGTCCCAGTAATCCCAACCTGCACTATCCCCGTGTCGTGGCGCTTAGGGTTCGGCGTGTAGTGCACCCCAATGACGCAGAGGTTCTTGTAGTCCCGGCGGCGCAGGTCACCAACTGCACAAATACACTTAGACAGAACTGGGTGAAACCCCCCATAGCTCTTGCGCGGCCATTGTACCTGTCCGGCGTCCACCATCGAGTAGGTAGCGCTCTGCGGGTGGATGAATATCACGTCGTTGCGCCCCGGCATTCCGGGCTCCTCGTCAATCTCGCTGTTTTTCATATTTTCTGTTTTTGTGGACGCTCTCTTTTCTTGATTCCTTTTTCAATTTTAAGTACGATTGCTTTCATGCGGCGCTGCAGCGCCGTCTGCGGTACAAAAGTTTCCCACTCTCGATTCGACCGGTGCATCTCGTGGCACGCGTCGCAACTGCACGAGGAAGGCTCGAAAGGCTCCCCCTCGTTATCCGGCACTGTCGTGACCGTATACTCGGATTTCATTTGATTTACAAATCGCCCAACATTTGTTTTTAAAACAGAAAAATAACCAACTTATAAAATTCAATTTACCAAGAAATGCCACCAATCCTAGTAGCGCACCGCGGAAACGTCGACGGTCCCAACCCCGACCTCGAGAACTCACCGCTTTACATCACCGAGGCTCTCCGACGCGGCTTCCACGTCCAGGTGGACGTATGGTTGATCCCGAACGGCATGTTGTACCTTGGGCACGAAAAGGCGATCTACCCGACCACCGTCGAGTTCCTCCGCCAAAGCCCGCGCATCATCTGCAACGCCAAGACACCGAGCACCCTCTGGCGGCTGCTCCAGGACAATATCCACTGCTTCTCGCACGACCAGGACGACTGCACCCTCACTTCCCGCGGGTGGATCTGGACCTACCACGGGAAAGAGCTCACCGAGGAGTCGGTCTCGGTCATGCCCGAGTGGATCCACCGAGACCCGGACAAGTGGAACACCAACTGCATGGCCATTTGCTCAGACTGGGTCGGCCGTTTCACTGACCAGGCCACCGAAGCTCCCAATCGCGCTGGTTCCGGACCGCCATCTGCCTAGCCATCAGGTCCTCGCGATGACTCGTCGAATCGTTGATCCAAGAGAGGCCCCCGGTGTACTTTGTGTCCTTGGTCCGGAGGTGGTTGTCCCGACGTACGGGATCGCGGTAGTAGACCGGTTTGGTCCGGTCCATTGGGTCCTTGTACACAAACCCGACCGTCTTGGCCGGCTCGGTGAAGAGCGGGTCGAAGAAGGGACGGTCGCTCCGGTTGTAGTACATGATCTGCCCACCGTTGACGTCAGCGTAGGACTGATACCGCTGGCCGTACCCACGGAGATCCTCACGGGTGTTGATCTCGTTGAGCAGGATCTTGTTGTGGATCGGAGCACGGTCAAGGAGGAGCGACGTCGACCGGATCGGCTCCTTGAGCCGGGCGTCGTGCTGCACCTCCGCGTCGTACTCCCAGACCTGCGGGTTCAGAAACTGGTGCGCCGGGGCGGGCTTGGGCTCACCGTCGTCCTGGAGGAACGGACGGTTGTAGTCGTTATAATTGCAGCCCCGGACGGACGTGTTCCCGGGCGGACCGCGCGCGACCTGCTTCTCATCACAGACGCACGACGACTGCCTGTAGCTGTAGATTGTATTGGACATTTTTAATGATAACTCAACATTTATTTTAAAACTCGTCGTCGGTGTCCTCCTCGTACAGGAGCTGCTGGTCGATCAGCTCGACGTGCGTGAGCAGCATCCGCCGACAGCAGTACCGTCGGAGCCCCAGGTCGTCAAGAACCGTCTCGGCCGGCTCCCCGGCCTGGAGCCGGCGACAGTACACCGTCCACTTGTGACCGACGACTTTGCCGCACGTGAAACACCGTACCGGGATGCAAGTCATTTCTCACCCAATCAAGATGCCCAAGTCGAGAGTTTTTTCAAAATTGAAATTACTTTCTATAAAGCAACTGGCTCCTTCTTGTCCAAGCAGCATGCCGAAGAAAAAGGGACAGTTTGTGTTTGTCCTGCAGGACGTCAACCTGTCGCAGATCGACGAAAAGTACCAGCTCAGCAAGACCGGACTCGAGGCCGAAGGCCGGGACCCACCCTCCAACACAACCCGGATCTCCGAGCTCAACACGTCCGAGAAGGGATGCCCAGAGACCATTCCGTTTCTCGACGAGGCGAAGCGGCTCCACTCGTGCTTCGCATCCATGATCGACCATAACACCAACATGGAGGCCGGGTCGCTGCCATACTACTGCTTCTGGTGCCGACACTCGTTCAACACCCGCGGGATCGGGTGTCCGATCCGGTACGTCCCGTGTCAGGCAGTCAAAAACTACCACTCCGAGATCAGTCGGGACCTATACACCATCCACGAGAACATCACCACAGAACGCAAGGACGTAATCGACGACCCCAGGGTGACCGTTGTCGGCTCCGAACACTACGTCACCGACGGCATCTTCTGCTCGTTCAACTGCTGCCAGGCCTGGATCTTGGACAACAAGCACTCCCGCACCTACGACCAGTCGACGATGCTCCTCGCCAAGATGTACAACCAGATTATGAACACCAAGGCCGTCGTGATCAACGCCGCACCACACTGGCGACTCCTCCAGAAATACGGCGGACACCTCGACATCGACCTCTACCGGGACGGGTTCTCCAAGATCGACTACGAGAACCACGGAATGCACCTCCCGACCCTTCGGTCGGTCACAACCTTCTTCGAAGAGAAGATGCGCTTCTAATTACAATTTTACAATTTTATAAAATTATAATCTGACGACATGCTTATTGCGCTCGCTGGAGGCATGCCGCGATCAAACACGTTTGCCCATTCATCTCCGCCCATACGGCCGGGTCGTTCCAGTCAATGCGCGTGGTACACTGCCAGAAGGCCTGGAGCGATCCCGGGGTCGAGTTCTTAGACATCGAGAGCCACGCCGACGACGCGATGAACCGACCGATCACGACCAGAAACCCGGTCTTCTGCAGAATGCTATACAACCGGGGCGAGCGATCCGCGATCCGTCGAATTGGCTCGTCCATCGTGTCACCCCCCAGAAAGAACTCGGACTCTGGGATCGGCGCACCCTCCACGCCAACGCTGACCGGGTTTCGCATGGCCGACTCGATGCTCTCCAGCATCGGCTTGAAGGGAAGGTCGAAGAACGCCTCGAAGTCGGCCTCCATGTACACCCCCGTCTTCGCGTTCAGACGCTCAAACAGCTCGGACCGAAGTCCGGTCAACCGGTCAAACACCTCCTGAAAGTTCGTCGAGAAACCCTCGGTGAACACCGCTCGGTCCCGAGCCTGCTTCGCAGCCATCACCGCCGCGATAGGACAGAGCCGCCGCGGCCGGGAAGAGTTCCAGATAAGCAACACGACGCCAGTCAAAATCACGACCACACTGGCGAGAAAGAGAATAGTCTTCTTCTGCATTTTTACTATTAGCGCACATTTCTCAAATTGCTTTCTAAAAAATACGCGTGCAGCAAGATTTATGTACCTGAGCTTCGCCGTGCCCAGGTTCTGCCGTCGGTGCTCGGGCCGCGCGCACAGATGACTGATGGTTCACGATGCGAGTCGGGCGTTGAACCACTCGAGCTTCGCCGTGCCCAGGTTCTACCGTCGGTGCTCGGGCCGCGCGCACAGATGACTGATGGTTCACGATGCGAGTCGGACGTTGCACCACTCGAGCTTCGCCGTGCCCAGGTTCTAC
>Ga0136600_1001418_pt1 | contig 11016 bp, 9 predicted proteins | sample AntRauMFilla2698_FD_104634 | JGI IMG/M metagenome (GOLD analysis project Ga0136600, IMG submission 104634) | Saline lake microbial communities from Rauer Islands, Antarctica - Metagenome Filla 2 #698 | ecosystem: Environmental > Aquatic > Non-marine Saline and Alkaline > Saline | place...
CTTCTCTTTACACTTCCGCTTGTCTACGAAATGATCTTCCATAACCTGCCAGGAGGTGATTTTGCGCAGTTCCTACTGGCAACACCAGTAATGCTGGTTGGTGGGCCTCGCTTCTTTAAGAACGGCTGGGCCGCCTTAAAGAACCACAAGGCCAACATGGATACCCTTATTACCGTCGGTACGCTCACAGCTTATTTCTACAGTATTTACGCCTTAACCCAAGGGCTGTTCGTGTACTTTGAGATTGCCGCACTGCTCGTCACCTTCATTCTGCTGGGTCAAGTATTCGAGGAAATAACAAAAGGGAGGGCATCGCAGGCCGTCGAGAAGCTGCTCCATTTGCAAGCGAAAGATGCGCTGGTGGTACGAGATAGCAAAGAGGTTCGTATCCCCGCTAATGAACTACAAATCGACGATGTTGTCATCGTCAAGCCGGGTGAGAAAATTCCGACCGACGGTACGGTCATCGAAGGCAGCTCCTACATTGATGAGTCGCTCGTTACCGGTGAAAGTAGACCGGTCCATAAAGAGGTTGGTGATTCAGTGATTGGGGCGAGCATTAACACGGCTGGAAGTTTCCGTTTTAAGACAACGAAAGTAGGCAGCGAAACTTTGTTGGCTCAGATTATCGATTTAGTAAAACAAGCGCAAACGTCGCAAGCCCCTATCCAGAAGTTTGTCGATAAGATAAGCCACTATTTCGTGCCAATCGTCCTAATACTGAGCATTGTGACCTTTAATGTTTGGTATGTACTACTCGGGGCGCCGGTAGCAGCTGCGCTACTCTTTGCGGTCGCAGTGGTAGTGATTGCCTGTCCATGCGCGCTTGGTTTGGCGACGCCGACAGCGCTCATGGTAGGTGTGGGTATGGGTGCGCGGCGCGGTGTGCTGATTAAATCAGGACAGGTTCTTGAAGATGCTCGTGCGGTCAAAACGGTCGTGATGGACAAGACCGGCACGATTACTCTCGGCCAACCCGTAGTGACTGATATCCTTGGAAATGAGGATGAAGTCTTTTCCTATGCCGTCAGTCTTGAAAATCTGTCCGAACACCCTCTCGCTCGTGCAATAGTCTCGCGCGCGTCTGAACGAGGGCTAAAACCAGATAAAATATCGGATTTCAAGGCGCACGAGGGCAAGGGCGTGAGTGGTAGTGTAAAGGGCCAAGTAGTTCGAGTCGGGACACTGCAATTCTTAAAAGAGAATGGAGTCACTGTTGATAAGCACTCTTCCCAGGGGCGGCGCTTACAATCAGAAGCGAAAACAGTAGTCGGAGTAGCAACAGATAAAAAACTACTAGGGATCATCGCTATTCAAGATGCACCGAAACCTGATGCAAAGGAGGCCATAGCCGCCCTGCATAAACAAGGTTATCGAACTGTCATGCTGACGGGCGATAATCAAACAACGGCTGAAGCAATTGCTCAGCAAGTAGGGATAGACGAAGTGATTGCTGAAGTCATGCCTACCGACAAAGCGGCAGCTGTTGCAAAGATTCAAGAGCAAACACCAGTGGCATTTGTGGGCGATGGTATTAACGACGCCCCAGCTTTAGCTGTGGCACGGCTTGGTATAGCGATGGGGTCAGGAACGGACGTCGCGATTGAATCCGGTGACATTGTGCTGGTTCGCAACAGTCTTATGGATGTTAGTCGAGCGCTGAGGTTAAGTCGTAAGACATTTGGCCGCATTAAGCTGAATTTGTTTTGGGCGTCGATCTATAATTTAATCGGGATTCCTATAGCGGCAGGTGTTTTTGCCTGGGCGGGACTCATACTGAACCCTGCACTAGCCGGACTAGCTATGGCTTTTAGCTCAGTGTCGGTTATGGTGAGCTCTATAGCGCTCCTAAGAACAAAAATTTAAGAGGAGGAATTATGGAATTATTTGCACGTATGGACGGAATGATGAATGGCGACAATATGATGAGCGGTGAACACATGATGGACGGAATGATGTCTGGCATGATGGGCGGCATGCTCTTAATCGGGCTGCTATGGATAGTACTCTTACTCGTCCTAATTACTCTTGGCATCATGTCAATCGTCATTCTCTATAGACGATACTTTAGAAACACAGCAGCTAAGACGATAAAGGAGAAAAAGCAGTGATCGATATAAAGAGATTTGTAAAACAACCGAAAGGTATCGCTCTGATTGTTACAGCTACCCTTTTGCTAGGGCTGGCATTCTTTATGCTCTACATCTTCATAGTTTCTCCTGCCGCAGTCCGGAACCCAAAGCTGGAGCATGCTCACTTTCGGATGCAGCTGGTAGTCGATCAAAAGGAAGTTAACTTTGGCAGCAGTACATTCCAGCAGACATATGAAAAAGGTGTTTGCAGTGCTGGGCTTTCGGAAACGCCGATTCATTTTCATGACAACAAGGACGACTTTGTCCACCTGCACTGGAGGGGCATGACCGGCGGACTCGTTCTTAAAAATTATGGCTGGGACTATGCAGGTGGGCCAGATGACTCACTAGGCTACCGTCTCGATGAACTACCAAAAGTAAAGAGTGTGCCGATATATGGTGACGTATTATCAGAGCCATCCGAGAATGCAAAGTTGTGGGTCTATACAGGTAGCTCAGATAGCTACCAGGAGAGATCAGCTGACGAGTTCATTAATCAGGACTTAGAAACGTTCTTTGGAACAAAAAGTCTCATTAAAGTCGAAGAAGAGTTTTCTTTTTGGGATGAGTTATTTCCAAGAGCCATGGCGCGTGCTGGCGAAGCACATGAAGCTGGATCTTCCGAAGAAGACTTGCAGCGTATCAACAACTTGTTTGGCGATGTCATCATCTTTGTCCAGGAGGGCAAGCCAACCGATCAGCAAGTTAAAAATGGTTTTAGTAAATTAGAACCGCTCAGTGAAAGCACTTGTGGAGGATAGGACAAAGAAATTACGATAACATAATTTAAGCGCTGCTAGCTTAAGGAGAAGAACAGTATGGAAGACGAGCAAGAACCATTTCAATGCAAGGAGTGCGGCTTGCATTATGAGGACAAAGCAACTGCCGAAAAATGCGCTGGATGGTGCAGGGAGCATATGAGCTGTAACCTAGATATAACCAAACACTCAATTGAGAGCCAGCAAATTAACCAGTAGTTTTATATCGAATTATTTTGATAATCAACAGATGTAAGCTAAAGTAAAGCGAGCCTAAAATTTAGGTGGTAGAAGCGTCTGGTTCGAGCCCAGCTGCCGGAGCCAGACCAAGCAGAGAAAAGTGCAGACCTAGTTCCTAGACCTGAATTAACTTCTCTCCTTAGTCCGTCAAGAAAGAATTGTGCCGATAACAAAGTACAAATGTTGGAACCGTCAGTAAAGGTGGTTCTTTCGTTTCACCCCTGTAGCCTGGTTCTAACCCAGCCTCTCCCATCCCGAGGGAGCAAGCAAGCGAAAAGCAGACCTATTCCCTAGACCTGTCCCTAGGCTACATTAGGGTTGCAAGTAAGAGTTTTTATTTACATTACATTAATAAAATGGTATTATAATAAAAATTTATCTGAGGTTAAAATTTGTCATTAACTCGCTTGTCTACAATTGAGAACTTTGAACAAAACAAGGGCAGTGCCCTAGTGATGGTTGGTTCTTTTGCCCCTGTTCATGAGGGTCATTTTGATGCAATCATGTCAGCTGAGCGAGCAATGATTGCAAAAGGCGAAGATGTCTCCGCACTCGTGTTCGCTCCAAATAGCGATTCATATGTCTCAACTAAACTCAAAGATATTGATGGTGATTGGAATTTTCAAAGACGAGTTTCTGAATTTATGAAATTTGATTTTCAATTCAAAGCACCTGCATTTATAGACGATATAACAGGAAGAAATCCTCCCGAAAGATCTATAAGCGAAAAGGCTATTGCTACCATTGAGCAGCGACTTGGAATTCAAGCCACTAAGGCTTTGCTCGTCGTAGGCTCCGATCAATTAGCTAGTATGAAGCCTCACTTGGAAGCAAACCGAGCAATATGTGTCATTCGGCCTGGAAGTATTGGCAGTGTGATGGAATATTCAAACGAAGACTGGTTTTCGGAAGCGGTACGTCAAGATAGGTATATCCTTACGGAACGTCATAATAGAGTTACGGACATAAGCTCTACAAAGATTCGTACCGATTTAGCCCGGTTAGCTATGAGGATTAATCCCAGTGATTAGTCTTATTACGCCAAATTATAATGGTGAGCGATGGATTGGCGACTGTCTTGACTCCGTGGCTAATCAAACAATAAACCAGAGTGAGGTTGAAATGATTCTAGTCGACGACGGATCGGTAGACAACTCTAGAGCTATTGCTAAAGATTATAAATCCGATATTCCAGGCCTAAAGATTATCTCGCACGAGCACACCGGCAAGCCTGGTGAATTAAGAAACATTGGAATCAGGAGATCAATTGGTGAGTATGTTTTATTTTTAGATTCGGATGACTTTTTGGGTAACGAGGCACTAGAAAGATTGGACGAATTTACGCGAGCGAGCGAATCCGACATAATTGCATTTGAGCTCGATGGGTTAAATAGGTCAGTACCCAGATCAATGCTTAAAGAGACGCGAGAAGAAGCAGATGTTATTGAATCTGGTTTATATAAAACTCTTGGAACGTGGAAGATGTGTAGGCGTGAATTCTTGAGTGACTCGGGAATTCGATTTAATAATATTAGTCGAGGTGAAGATACTCTATTTTTTGCAGAGGCAATGCTGCGGGCAAAGAAACTGTCGATATTGAGCGGATATCCATTCTATACAGTTCGCGGGCGTGAAGATGGTACGTCGATAACTCAGAAGGAGTGGGATCAAGGAACAAGGATTGATGTCGCCAAAAAACTAGCCGAAACAGCTCTTAATTGGTCGAGAAACGATAATATCGCAAACCATTTTTTAATCCGTGTGTTTAATACCGATGCAATCGGCGTACTCGAAAGCCCTACATCTACAAATGAAATCAGGAGCAAACTAAAGGAAGAACTTGGCCAATACTGGAGTCGAGATGTAAAACATTTAATTTATACAGACGAGAATAGAAAAATTCTTGAAAGCTTCTTCGAAGGAGATACCGGTGAGTAGTGGTTCGTCGATTAATATAAATAGATTGCTCGATGAGAAGCTTGTACCCGCCGATTCTGAGGTTATTTCGATCCACAATAACCTTGTCGTAATTTCGAAAAGAGAAGCAGTAGTATCTCGTATAGGTAAGCTATCACTTATTGCCCAGCGTGAAGATCCTGGTGACATAACTTATTCACACAGACTTGCGTGGGTCTCGAGTGACGTAGCGCCTGTCGTGCGACCTGTTTCAGAAGATCCTATTCAGAAAGAAGATATTATTATTTCTTCTTTTCCTTTGCGAGAAAAAGTTGACTGGAGTACGTGTAATCCCGAATCTATCCACGACATGTTAAGTTATTTTAACGGTGCTTTAACCTACGTGAGTGAAAGGGCAACCCTGAGAGATTTTGATATATCCGAGTATGCACAACAAAGACTAGATTACGCGTATCATCACGGTTTTAATCACATGGAAATACTTGATAATACACAGCGAATACTTTCCGCACACCAAATGGCGTATCCGTTTCATGAGCTTACTGATAACGACCCAGCATTAGTTCACGGTGATCTTCATGCTGGTAATGTTGTAGCCCATAAAAACTCACTTGAAATCATTGACCTTGATTCAGTTGCCCGAGGACCAAAACTGTATGATATTGCATCCTGGCGGCTTCGACAAGAAATAAGCGATGTTGCGCCGGTGGATAGAGTTGTCGACATTTCTAGTAAGCTTGCTACATGGGATGATGAGTCCTACCGCGCTCTTATTGGCTGGAAAATAATCTCGTCCATGACAAATGCGATTAGATATGAAAAATCAGAAAATTTACGAAGTCGAATCGTCGAACTTGGAAGGTGTGCGCATCAACTTGACGCACAGCTTTCAGGAAAGGTGGATAAATAACTATGTCACGACCGCGTGTTGCTGTAGTTGGTTCATGCGTCTCAAGGGACGCTTTTAATCGATCTTTTGCTCCATATTACAAAGATGATGTAGATCTGGTTTCTAGTATCTATCAGTCCTCGTTGCCTAGTTTGATAAGAGAGAAAGAAATAAGATTAGAAACTCCCGGTATGATCTCACAAAACTACTTAGAAGACATTCGACGAGAATATTCAGGTAAAAATATGGAATGGTTAGTAAATGCGAGACCTGACATTATAGTGATGGACTCTTATGCAGATGTGCAATTTGGCGTTACAGAAGTTGACAAACAATACGTAACGCGAAACCACATGGCTTTTACTGCTTTGAGCGCAGCAGATATTTATTACGATGATGAAGATAAATATTTTCCGACGAGAGGTAGATTTGAAGGATGCTCGGAGCAAGTAAATAGCTATTGTCAGTTAGCAAAGGACTCACTGTCTTATTTTATATCTCGAATTCGAGAAAAAAATACAGGTTCACAGATCATTATTAATTCACCGCGCTTCGCATCTTCGTATAAGGCCTCTGATGGGCAAATAAAGTCATACGATAAATTAGGTAGACTAGCAGAAAAAAATAAACACTGGAGTGAACTAGACGAAATCCTCAGACATATGGCTGAAGCTCAGCAGATAACTTATCCAGACGAGTTAATGATAGGTATAGAGGGACATAAGTGGGGATTAAATCCAGTCCACTACGATCAAGTCTATTACGATCATTTCTGGCAAAGTTTGAAGAATATTATCAGTGAATAGCTAGTTATGCGCTAGGGTGAATCTCTGTGTAGGGTTTGATGCTAGACGCGTCTAATAATAGCATCTGAAACTTTATATAGCTTCCCTTATTTCCTGAACGCTCGGCTACTTCGCTGAAGTCTACCCATTCAGCTTTTTCTATCTCGTCGTTTGGCACAGAGAGTTTTACATCCATATCCACAATATCTGTGACAAAAGCAAAATTAAACCTGTCGCGATCCTTGCCGTTCGACGCGGTGTAGACTACTGTTAGTAAATCGCAATCATCATCACTGATCAATAGTCCTACTTCCTCGCTGGTCTCACGCAAAGCGGCTGATTTTGGCGACTCTCTCTCATCTACGATTCCGCTAGGAAATGTCCAATGATCCTTGTAGCTAGCTTTTACCATCAGCACTTTCCCTGATGAACGAATCGCTACACAAGCACTGGTCATTTTTCCTGAGAGTGCTTTCGACCACGCTTGATTTTCTTCTTCTGTAAATATTTTTGTCATACTCTTATACTATACTCTTATACGTAGGCTCATATGTAGCAAATATTTTCGTCGAGAGCTAAGGTTAGCGTGTTTAGCTACAATAGCAATGTCAGTATTCAGTACGGAAACCAGGCTACACTAATTCTTGTATGTAAGTTAAAGTAAGGCGAGCCTATAAATCAGGTGGTAGAAACACTTGGTTCGAGCCCGGCCGCCGGAGCCAAGATGATTATTACAACATTAAGACCGTGTTCCTAGGACCGGTCTTTTTGTTCTCTTTTAATGAGATCCTAGGTCTGCTATTTAGGAGCACGCTATACCCCGGGTCATTACTGCCTATGCTAAAATAGTAGTAATCTTACGAATTTTAAACACGCAAGGAGTGCCAAGCACAGTGAGGCTGTATTACCGGAAGAGTCAAAAAGCAAGACTGTTTATCATAGCAGGCGTTTTGGCATTACTTTCGGTAACTGCTGTATTGATATATCAGTCTTCACGTTCATCAGCTAACCAAGTCACGATTACCTACGACTTTGAAGCTGACACTATTGGTCAAGCCCCGTCAAATATAACTGCTACAAACGGGACATCAACTGTTGTTACTGGTAAGGCTATGAGCCCACAGACTGCGGATGGTGAACTATCTACCGACTCCACAGCCTATTTTAACCTGGATCTTTTTCCAGAGGCGACTGACTACTCAGTAACATGGAAAGAGGCGTACAGCGAAGAATCCAGAACAGCAGTATTGCTACGGGCAACTGGTGTTAGTCAACTATTTGACGGAGCAATGACGGGTTATGTGGTCCAGGCCAATGCAGTCTTTGGGGATGTTCGCATATTTAGCTTTAACACTAATAGCAATACGTTATTGGGTTCAGCACCTCTCGCAGCCGTTGCACCGGGCGTTGGCGTCGAACGATGGTATAGGGGAACTGTCGAAGGCAATGTCATAACAATGGAGTACTCTACGAATGGTACTGATTTTAGCCAAGCGTTGCAGGTGACTGATTCTACGCATAGTGGCCCCGGGACAACTCAACTCGGAAGGGGATTTAACAATCCTGTGACAGGAACTGAGATAGACGATATAACATTCGTGAATAATGACATTCCAGCTAACGACGTATCAATCACAAACATTCCAGACTATAAAATATTCCAAAGAGATGAAACAGATCAGGTAGATATCCCTATTTCTGGTACGTACGCAGGTGAGCCAACCGCTATTGAAGCAAGCTTTAACGGTAGTGATTGGATAACGATTGACGCTAATCCATCGAGCGGAACCTTTTCTGGTGATTTCCCGGGCGCGTTAGTGGGGCAAGGGACGCTATCGGTTCGTTTTGTGAACGATACGGAAGCTTCTTACACTGTTAATAATATTGGTGTCGGAGATATCTTTATCATATCCGGTCAAAGTAACGCGTCGGGCCGGGGCTTCAACGAGCAAACATATACACACCCAACATTGAAGGCAAGCCTTTTCGGGAACGACGATACCTGGAAGGAGCTAGCAGATCCCACAGATAGTGATATTGGACAGATTGATTCCGTCAGTACCGATAACATTTCAGGCAGTCTTGATGGAGGGTCTCCGTGGCCGCTTGTTGCAACACAGATAATGGCCAATCATGATGTTCCTGTGGCATTTGTTCCAACTGCAAAAGGGGGAACGACGGCCACTCAGTGGCAACCGGCAGTAGATAATTCAGACCCAAGTACACTGTATGGATCTATGAATCGTCGTATTGCTGCTGTTGGCGGTACTGTAGCTGGAGTTCTATGGTTCCAGGGCGAATCGGATGCGAACACGGCAATCACCTCCCAAGCATACCAAGCCGATCTTGAAACAATCTTCGATACATTAAACGCAAACTTTCCGGGCACAAAAACGATTGTAGGACAAATCGGCCAGTCTAGTTTTTCAGGAAATGACCGAATACGTTCTGGACAGATACAAATTGTTACCGATAACTCGAATGCACTCATGGGTCCGACAACTTACGACATCAACCTTGCTGATGAAGGCGGAGACACGCTCCACTTTAAGTCAGATGGTGATTTACAATTATTTGCAGATCGTTGGTATGCGGCAATCGATAAAGAGATCTATGGCGGGCTTGATGGGTACGGACCGATTGTCGATGAAATACTGTACAGCGACTCTTTGAATAAGCTCGTTGCGACCTTTGTAGACGAAAGTTCTCCGGCTATTGATCCAGCTTCATCGGCAACGGCTGCATCATTTGAACTCAGAAACGGTGCCAGCGAAGTGGGGATTTCGAGTGTCTCGCTGACTGATGATACCGTCGAGATTACCCCTAGCGCGCCACTCGATACTGGGCAGTCGATTACGCTCACCTACGCATCACTCAACGATGCCGTTGATCAAGCCATTTACGATAGCAACGGGTTGCCAGCCCAGCCATTCTATAACGAGACTGTCGGGCTGAATTTAGCCCCGCAAGCACCAACCGACCTTGAGGCAACCCGCGGTAACGCCCAGGTCAGCCTCAGCTGGACGACACCAGCCGATACGGGAACAGCCGCTATCTCTGACTACCTCATCGAGTACAGCACCGACGGTAACACCTGGAGCACATTTAACGACGGCACTTCGACAAATACCAGCACCACCGTCACTGGCCTGACAAACAGCACCGAATATCAATTCCGAGTCTCGGCAATCAGTGCCGACGGTACCGGCTCACCAAGCACCACAGTTTCAGCCACACCGGCCTCGACGCCAGTCCTGAGCAATATAGCTAGCACAACAACCGCCACCTCAGCTGTCATTAGCTGGTCGTCAGATATCGGCACAAGTACTCAAGTAGAGTACGGACCAAGCAATGCATATGGTATGCAGACAGCTGTATCCAATGACGAAGGAGCTCGTGTTACGAGTCACAGCGTGACACTCAGCGATCTCGTTCCTTGTGCAACATATAGTTACAGGGTGGTTTCTGAGTCCGTTGACATCCTCTCTGCGACGAGTGCTCGCAACACATTTACAACACCAGGCTGTCCCGGAGACGCCACCATCGTGGATCGGGTCATTCAAACAATACCAGTCACAGGTGGAACCGTTGAAGATGACAACTTTGAGCTGACGTTCCCCGATAACTTTACGAACGAAGGCGTTACAATCCAACTCAATCGATTAAACAAGCTAGAAGAAAGCGCAACCAGCAAACCGGGCAACAATCTATTCGTGATTGGAAGCCAGGTATATAGTATTAAAGCGCTCACAGCTGACGGTGAGGTGATTAGTAACTTTAACCAACCAATAACAATCACCGTTCAGTACACCAACAGCGAAGTCAGTGGCCTTGTTGAGTCAAGCTTGCGCCTCTACAATTTGCACGAAGGTTCGTGGGAGCAACTGACCGATTGTGTGAATAACACCACCACAAACACCATTAGCTGCACAACCGATAAATTCTCTGTCTTTGCTATATTTGGCACGAAGACCCCTGCTAGTGAGCCGACCGCTCCAGTAACGATTCCGGGGCAACAGCAGCCTCGCCAGAACTTCACGAATCCGACCATTGCTCAGGCAAACACTGACACAGAAGACGATACAGAGACAACGACAACAACTCAAGAATCTTCCGATGGAGGCACCCAGACCAACAGCGAGTCTCAGCCAACCGAAGCTACTACGAACGATGCCGATGAAGATGAGCAGTCGTTTATAGGCTGGATCATTGCAGCTATTGTTGCTGGCGCAGCCGTGCTATGGGCTGTTGTTGCAGGTGTGCGGCGTAAGAAACAGGCCTAGCGTTGGTTCTGC
>Ga0136600_1001420_pt1 | contig 11003 bp, 13 predicted proteins | sample AntRauMFilla2698_FD_104634 | JGI IMG/M metagenome (GOLD analysis project Ga0136600, IMG submission 104634) | Saline lake microbial communities from Rauer Islands, Antarctica - Metagenome Filla 2 #698 | ecosystem: Environmental > Aquatic > Non-marine Saline and Alkaline > Saline | place...
CACTGAAGAGCATTCTGTAAAATATGAAGGCGAAAGAGTTAAGGAAGTTCTCACTATTTATAAGGATCCAAGTGGTAAAGAAATTGCCAGCTTAAAGAGTGTTTTTAAAAATAATTTTCATCTCCCAAACACTCACTTTATAGATAAGGAAACTGGTTACGAAGAAGTAACAACTCTAGAGGGTGACAAGTTTATTCTTAAGACAAAGGACCCTAAAAAAGGTGAAAAGAAGGGAGAGCTTAGTACTACGGGTAATATTGTCTGTGGGCAAGGCTATCATAATTATGTCATTGAAAATCTTGACTCCTTTAAGGTCGGTCAGAAATCAGAGTTAAAGTTTGTGATTCCAAGCATGAGGGATTACTTCACATTTGACCTCACCTACTTAGGGGCACTTGATCCCAAAAATCCTGACGAAGTATCACTTAGGTTAGATATCACAAATTGGATTCTAAAAATGTTCGCAGATAAAATTCAAGTAACCTATTCTAAGAAAAATAAGACCCTTATTCGCTATGATGGATTAACAAACCTTACAGATAAGAATGATGACCAATATGATGCGAAAATAACTTACTTATTCCCTGAGAAGCCAAAGAAATAATGTCATTTCTACAAAGTCTTCTCTCTGATTCAACCTATAAGATAAATAAAGATAATCCGAATGGATCCTTGGTGCTTATCTCTGAGGGTATTCTCGAGTGGCAACCAAAAAATGCTAATCTAGCAAACGGCCCTGATCGTCTTATCTTAAGCTGTGGTATTCATGGTAATGAGACGGCTCCTATCGAAATACTGGATAAGATTGTCCAAGATATTAACACAGAAAAGCTGAATGCATCCAGATCTAGCCTCTTTATATTTGGTCATATCCCAGCAATGAAAGCCCAGCAACGCTTCATTGATTTCAACCTCAATCGTCTCTTTTCTGGAGAATACTCAAAGCACCTAGATGCCATTGAATCAAAAAGGGCCCAAGAAATTGAAAGCGCCTGCAATCAATTTCTACGCGGATGCCTTAATCCCTGTCACTTAGACCTTCATACTGCAATTAGATCTAGTCATCATAAGAGGTTTGCCGTCTTTCCACTTCAAAAAAGAAAAAGCCTAACAACATTTGAAAAAAGCCTGCTCTCGTCGTTGGGGATTGAGGCCGTGTTACATGCAAATGAGACAGCTAAAACCTTCTCTCACTTTTCAGCTAATACCTACGAAGCGACTTCCTTTACCTTAGAACTAGGGAAAGTAGAACCTTTTGGGAAGAATGAACTCCAAAGTTTTCAGGAAGTGACCAGTACCCTTGAAGACTTACTTTGTGGCAACCTCATTAAAGAAAAAGAAAAACTTCTGAACTATCTCGTTGTGGATGAGCTGATCAAAGATCATAAAGATTATGAGTTTCTCATAGATGAAAACTATGCCAACTTCACTCCCTTAATGCCTGGACAACCAATAGAGAGAACTATCGGTGGGGAGCGCCTAGCAAAGGATGGCGAATCTATTGTCTTCCCTAATAAAGACGTTCCCATCGGTCAGAGAACCGGCTTAATTGTTAAAGCTATCTTTTGAGCAAGCTTTAATATTTTGAGGTTCTAGATAGTAGAACCGATGGCTCTCAATACTACTCTCCATTGATTTCAACTTACGGCAGGGATGTTTGATAGACTTCAGGCGAGGTAAAACAGTTTTATCGTCCTTAGGATATAAATAAAGAGTCTCTTTATGCTTTCTTAAAAGAGAGAGAACGTTCTTCCCCGGTAACTTCGTCAATTTCTTAAAGCACCAAGGTAAGCTTAAGGCCAAGATTTCCGCTTTTAGTTCAATCTTCAATTTCTTATCAAAAGTTAGCTCTCTAACATAAATTCCTTTACTACTTCGCCATGAACTTGAGACTTTTCCGACTTCTTCTATTTTCCATTCACAATTTTCTTTCAATTTACAAAGGGTATCTTTCTTTACTTTTTTATAGCTCGTAGGACAACTCACTTCTAGTTTGAGATCATTTGCGAGCAAGCTTTCAGTACCGAAAAGGCATAGGGCAAAGACAAGAAAGTAATTCATATGATTTCCATTTTTAATAATTCAAAATAGTATAGTTACTAAACTTCATTCCACTCTTTTCAAAGAAGTCATCTATCACTTGAGAATACTCTTCTACGGTAACACATTTACCAAGTTTTTTACTAAGAGCATGACCAAAGTTTAACCACACCGAAGAGACCCTTAAATAGAACTTAATTTTTCTATTGGCATAATCTGGTTCGAAGTATTGAAAGCAAAATGCACAAAACTTTCTTAAAGCCTTACCATACTCATAAGCTTCTTCCTCTAAGGTCTGAGGAGCTCTTTCTCCTTCTCGCCCTAATGGCGCTTTAAAGCCTAGCTTCTCTCCTATTTGCCATAACATCCAAGGCCTGCCTGTCAGTGCGCGACCAATCATGACACCGTCACAGCTCGTTTCCTCAAGCATTCGAAGAGCATCTTGATAGACCTGGATATCCCCATTTCCAATAACGGGAACAGAAACCCTTTCTTTAAGATTTCCAATTTGGGCCCAATCGGCATGCCCTTTTCTCTTTTGCTCAGCCGTTCGCGGATGAAGACTAATAAGGTCGACTCCAGCCTTTTCTAGTCCTTCACAAAACTTGAAAAAGAAATCGACATCTTTTTGAAAGCCAACTCTCAACTTAACTGAAACAGGAAGAGTAGTACTTCGCTTTGTCATCGCCACAACTTCAGCAGCATATTTAGGGTCTCCCATGAGGGCGACACCATAATTATGCTTCAGAGCTTTCTGTACTGGACAGCCCATATTAATATCAACACCACGAATGTTGATTTTCTCTAATTGTTTTAAACTTTTAAAAATAAAGCTTTCATTATTTCCCAGAATTTGGGGAACAAGAATTTTATCGCTTTCACTCACCATTGTTTCAGGTGTCTCCCCAACCTTTTGATTAGGCAGTCTACGGCTATTGAGCATTTCAGTAGGCCAAATAGTCTGCGCATTACTTGGCAAATAGGATTGTATGAGACTTCTTAAGGCAACATGGCTAAGACCAACCATGGGTGCGAGAACAAAGGGAAAGTTAACTTCCGGCCATAAATGGCTTAAACCATCTAGGCGCATCGTTCTCACTTCTTCAATACATAGGCTTTCTTTATCGAAATATTCTCGGTGGGAAGATTTTGGAAAGGGCCATTCTTTGTGGTTGCTGCTTTTTTAATTTTATTAACAACACTCATTCCCTTTTTCACTTTCCCAAAAACAGCGTATCCCCATCCTGCCCTTGTTTTAGATGAATGATTAAGGAAAGTATTGTCGGCAACATTAATAAAGAACTGAGCAGTTGCAGAGTTTGGCTCACGAGTTCGTGCCATGGCCAAAGTTCCGATCTCATTTCTTAGGCCATTATCTGCCTCATTTTGAATCTCAGCTTTAGTAGGCTTTTTCTTAAGGTTCGCATCAAAGCCCCCGCCTTGAACCATAAAGCCATCAATCACTCGATGGAATATGGTTCCATCGTAATGAGAGGACTTCACGTAATTGAGAAAATTTTCACTAGACTTGGGAGCTTTATCCTTGAAAATTTCTAGCTCAATAACACCACTTGTCGTTTCAAGAACGACCGTCGGGTTTTTAGCCATTAAGGAGAAGGTTAAAATAATGGTGGAAATGATGAGAGTAGTTTTCATGGCATTATTAAATCAATTTGGAGGGGGAAAAGCAATTCCCCCTCCAAATTTGAACTTTGTTATTTTGTAGCAAGCGTCATTTCTACTTTTACTTCGTCATGAATCAATTTGTCCCCTAGCCCTTTAAAAAAGCTTCCTGAGCCATACTTAATTCCATGCTTTGTTCTATCAAAGGTAAAGTTTGCTACGTAAACATCACCCTTCTTATTAACAGTCATTGAAATTTGTTGTTTTTTGCCCTTAACTTCAAGGTCGCCTTTTAAAATATAGGTATTTTTACCCTTTGCTTCAAAAGCGTCTGATTTAAAGGAAGCTACTTTATGATTCTCTACATCAAAGAAGTCTGGACTTCTCAGGTGATTAACAAGTTTTGTTGCATATTCACCAGTAATGTCGGTAGTTGTAATTGAAGTCATGTCCATAACGACATTAACAGAGGAGAGGTTTCCCTTTTCTCTCATCAGCTTGGCACTCTTTACTGTGACCTTACCCGTATGACTCCCTGTAACCTTAGTGCCAGTCCAGACGGCATGAGATTTCTTGAGGTTAACATCAATGGCTTCGCCAAAGACGTTTGAAGTAAACATAAGCATTAGTGCAATCATTAAGTTTTTCATTTCTTCCTCCTTAGGAATTATTCAAAGTGATATTAGAGAGCATTTGATACAATGGCATTGTCCTTCTTTTTTATATAAATTTAAAATATTATTTACGCCTATAGTATATAGCCAAAAGTTATAATCTAAGTAAAGTCAGTACCTTAGCTTACTCTTTTGAGTTGAATATATTCAGGAGTCACCTCAACTTCTTCACGAATGATGAATTTCTCCAGAGCCTGGATAAACCTCATTGGCCATCTTCTTTGAATCAAATTAATAAGCCAAGTAGGCATCCATCCCTTCATATCCCCTTCAAAAGTGAAGCTAATAAAAGTCTCATTTTTATTCACCTCTCTGAGGATTAAGGTGATCTCCCTCACGTCACACTGAATATGGTCTATTCTCTTTAAGTGATTTTTCAAGATACTTTTTGCAAAGAAGATAACTTCTTTCTTCCCCTTAAAAATCACTGAACCTTTTAAAAGAAACTCCCTATCAGTTGCAGGCCATGGTGTTTTATAATACTCACTGAAGATAAAGGTATTGCTATTTACCAACTGATGGAGCTTGGTTTCTTTGAGCTTAGGTGCCCACAGATTCTTATCTTTGAGATTCATTAAGGCCTTCAGGTAATCTTCAAAACGGCCCTGAAGAATCGCTTCTGCTCGAAAAGGGATAATGCCCTTTTCCGCTTTCCTCGATTTAAAAAGTGTGACTCCATCCTCAACATGAAACTCCTCCCAAAGAGATTCTTGTCCATTTTTCCTAGCACAAATCGAAAAAGGCAAAATGAAAAACACTGAAGAGATAAAGCATCTTATTAATAGTAATTTCATGCCTACTAATTATCGATGAATTTCTCTATTTGTCATGAACTTTAGGTGCAACAAGCTAATGTCCTTTTTTCTCATTACTTTCTTTTCTTTACAAAGCTCACTGCTTTGTTAAATGTCAGGGCATGATTTTCTATATAGCTGAAGCCTATTATGGTGGCTCCCATGCCCTAGTCGCCAATCTTTTCACAGACCAACTTACCTCTCTCGGTCATGAGGTTCATATTTTTAAGCTCTCCCCGAGGCATTGGCGCTGGCGCTTACAAGGTGGGCACATTTCACTCAGTGACAAAATGAATTCCTTTTCCCTCGAGACGGGAAAGACCCCAGATTTTATTTTGACGACAAGTATGACCAATACTCTTGCCCTAAAAGGACTACTTAGGCCCAAGGTAAGGAGGGCAAAGTTCATCACCTTCTTTCATGAAAATCAGCTGGCTTATCCCGCTAACCCAAAAGATCTGAGTCATCCTGAAAAAGCAGAATTTCTCAAATTTTATTATTCCGAGTTTCACCTCAGCCAATGCCTAGGTTCAGACTACCTCTTATTCAATTCAAACTATAATAAAGATACGACTCTCAAGGGCATTGAGAGTTTTCTAAGAAAAGCTCCTGATGAAAAACTCATGCATCATTTTGAACTTTGCAAAGAGAGAGCAAAAGTAATTCACTTAGGAATTCCTTCTCAATCAAGAAACGAGGCGTCCTGGGAAGCAAGACCCTATAGAATTCTCTGGAACCATCGTCTTGAGCACGATAAAAACCCAAGTGAGTTCTGCCACCTCGCTAGAGAGCTAAGATCTTCACTCTCATCCTTATCTCCGAAAAATTCTCTAGAACTCTCCCTTCTAGGAGAACTGAGAGGCGAGAATGATCCCTTTCAAGCTTTAAAATTAGAGTTTGGCAGTCAAGTTATTCATTCCCAAAGGATAGAATCGCGAGTCGAATATCTTAATGAGTTAAGAAATTGCAGGCTATTACCTGTGACAAGCTACCAAGAGTTCTTTGGCATTAGTGTTATGGAAGCTATTTTCCTTGGGGTAATTCCACTTTTACCTAATCGATTAAGTTACCCCGAACTCATTCCAGCGGAATTACACAGTGAACTTCTCTATAGTGGCCATGATGACCTCAAACGAAAGGCCCTCAAGTTAATAACAGAAGGCCTAGAAACCCAAAAAAGAGACTTCTTAAACCTCCATTGCCAAAAGTTCCAAATAAATCCATTTATGAAGAGATTCTTTAAAGAAATCGGTTTGTCTTAACCGAATTTACATACTTCTTTCTTTAAAATTATCCGCAAAGTATCCGATAATTAAGTATAAACCCTAATAAAGGTCAAGCATGAGATTTCACGTCGCCATTAAAATTCCAAATTACACAGCTCAGTTTAGCTTTGAAACTGAAGAAGAGAGAGAAGAGTTCATTCAAATCACAAGAGAGTCACACCCCAATGTAGAAGTAGTCTGCAGTGAGGAAGATGGCGGCGTTCATGCAAAAATGCCTGAAATAGCTACGGCTTAAAGCGCCTTTCAACTATCTTTATTTTTTTCTATACTCCCACCTTAAATAAACTTCAAAAAGGATGGGAAATTTGTCATCAACACTTAACCTTAAAATTCCAAAGACCCTAACCGAAATCAAAGCTATTTCAAAATCTAAGAAGATTAAGGTCACAAATGGCGCCACAACTTTAGTCGTCTGCAAACATTCAAAACTAAGTGCACTAAAGAAAGATCTAAAGGAGCACCTTCAGACCTTTCAACTTAAAAGAATTACTGATGAAGCTCCTTTTAGTTATCAATTTGAGACAACAAAAGGAATTCTAGCGCTAGTTGTCCTACCTGAAGAGAATATTGAACTACTTGACCATGAAGGCTTACTTGATCCCAGCGGCTATGGTTTGGCCAGAGACTTTGTTGGAGAAAAAATTATTCAGCTTGAGGCATTTAATCTCCCTAAGCTCAATCTCCATGGCTACCATTTAGAATATGATGAATTGCTTGGCTCACTCTTAGGTATTGAACTTGCAAGATATGACTATAAGAAGAGTACCTCGAAAATTGAATTCACTTGCTCCTACGATGGTGACCTCCCCACTGATGCCCTAAAAGAAATTTTATCTAATGCTCTTGCCATAGGTAATGGCATTAACCTTGCGAGGTTCTTAGTCGATGTTCCCCCTAATGAGAAGCGTCCAGAAACTTATGCTGCGGGAATCAAAGCACTTTTTGAAAAATCAAAATCAATGCAAGTAACGATCTGGGACGACAAACGCCTAAAGAAAGAAGGCATGGGCCTTATGCTTGGCGTGGGTGGTGGCTCTGTAGAGCTGCCTCGTTTAGTTCACCTCAAGTACCGTCCAGCAAAAGCTCGAGAAACTGCTCCCGTGGCCTTTGTTGGGAAAGGAATTACTTTCGATACAGGCGGCCTCAATCTTAAGCCAGGAAATTCGATGCGCTTAATGAAAAAAGATATGGGAGGCTCCGCTTGTCTAGTAGGTCTCGCCTCTTGGCTTGAAGCCTCTCGCTCAGACATTCCTTGTGATATCTACCTGGCCCTTGCTGAAAACTCAGTGGATGCCCACTCCTTTAGACCGAGTGATGTTCTCACGGCAAAAAATGGTATGACCGTTGAAATTGATAACACTGATGCTGAAGGAAGACTGGTCATGGGAGACGCTCTTTGTGTAGCGAGTTCTGCCAAAGGAGCCGACAAACCTCAGTTTCTTATTGATGTCGCAACCTTAACGGGTGCGATCAAAGTTGGACTAGGAAGTGACATAGGAGGACTTTTTTCCAATAGTGATGACCTTGCTTTTATCCTCCAAAGTTGTTCGCAAATAGCAGGAGACCCACTATGGCGCATGCCCCTTATGAAGAGCCAAAGGGAAAAACTAAAGAGTGATGTGGCAGACATTGCCAATAGCTGCTCGGGCTTTGGTGGTGCCATTCGTGCGGCAATGTTCCTTCAGGAGTTTACGGGAGATATTCCTTGGGCCCATCTTGATATTTATGCATGGAATGAGGGAACTAACTCATTCTATCGCAACTCTGGAGGTTCAGGTCAAGGCGTGCAATGTTTGGCACAATTTATTAGCCAGCTTTAAGGGGCTTATTCTTTTTCAAGGCGCTTAATAATTCTGTTGAGCGCCGAAGCTGTGATACCAAGGTAACTGGCCAGGTGGTATTGCGGAACCCTGCGAATGATTTCAGGTCTTGTTTCAAACACATCGAGATAGCGCTCTTTTGCATCTTTTGTTAAAAATGCCGTTTCTCTCTGCATTTTTAAAAGGTAATTCCATTCAGCAACCTTTCTTCCAAGCCTTTCCCAGCAAGGGTGCCTCGCAAAGAACTCTTCAAACTCCGCGTAACTTGTCACCAATAATTCTACATTTTCCATGGCCTGAATATTGTATTTAGATGGGACTTTCTCAAGCAAAGAAGGATAACCTGCAACAAGTTCATTCTCAAAATTAAATGTATGATTAGACTCAGATCCGTCTTCGTGGATATAAAACTGGCGGCAAAAACCAGAAATGATGAACCCGACTTCCTCTGCCATTGTTCCTGATTTTAGAAAAAAATCTCCTTTACCCAGAACACGTTCTTGTAAGACCTCACTTAGAGCACTCCATTCATTTGATGGAATTGGTGCCCATTCATTGAGAGCATTAAAAAGCAGTTTATGTTTAATCATGCCATTATTCTAATCACTTAAATAATTCTCCTCTACAGGAACTTTGATCCTCTTGCATAAATTGATATTTTACCCTAACATAATAGAACGACCGTTCGTTTTTATCAATATGGGAGGCAAGAATGACGATATTTCAACAACTTATAGTTAATTTAAAGGTAAGCAAAGAACCTAACCTCACGAAGCTTTTAAATGAGGCCCTCGAATTTTCTAAAATTAATAATATTAGAGAGCTGATTTTAGAGGTTAACTCTGCATTAGAGATTGCTGATCACCTTTCCCAAAAAGGCCAAAATGCTTTTTATGAGAGGCTGGTCGATAGGGATTTAGACTAAATAAAAAGTTCGTAAAACTCATAAAAGACAATTTCACTCCTCTAGTGCTAGACTGGTGGCCTTATGACTAAAGGAAAAGAAACAAGAGAAATTATTCTAAAGGCAGCTTTGGATTTTTCCAGCAAGCTAGGACTTGAATCTTTAAGTATCGGCGAGCTCGCCAAGAAAGTAGGAATGAGCAAGTCTGGCCTCTTTGGTCACTTCAATTCTAAAGAAAAACTGCAGATGATGGTGATCGACTATGCTGCACAAAACTTCACAGAAAATGTCTTCATTCCAGCTATAAAAAAGCCTCGGGGAATCCCAAGAGTTGAGGCCATCGTAGAAAATTGGCACCGTTGGTCTGGTAAATATTTTACTGGAGGCTGCCCCTTTGTTGCTGCAGCCTTTGAGTATGACGACAGACCAGGCGCAGTTAGAGATCATTTGAAAAATCATCAAATGACTATGCTTGGCTCATTTGAGAAAGCTGCAAGTATTGCTGTCTCCGAGGGCCACTTTAAAAGTGATGTTGATTGCAAAGGTTTTGCCTTCGAGTTCTATTCTCTCATGCTTGGCTATCATCTCTACTCTCGCCTTCTTCAAGATGAAAAAGCCAAGATACGCCATACAAACGCCGTCAACCAGTTGATTGAGCGTTCAAAACCTGTTTAATGATCTTTTTAAAAAATTTATTCCTCAAGTGGGACCCCATGGTTTCCGCTTTTGATCAATTTTACGAAGAGCTTTTTCAAAGTGAAAGCTATTCCCAGTTGCAAATGGAACTGGGCTTGAAAACAATCTCATACAATCTCATAAACTCCCACGAAGAGAACTTATTAGAGAATTGGTTAAGACAGCAAAACGGCACCCTTTTAGATTATGGCTGCGGGCTCTCTCTTCCGTCCCAACTGTTACAGCCTTGGGGTCCTCTGCCTGTAAAAATAGAGGGCTTAGACTTTAGCCAAAAAGCTATCTCTTATTGCCTTAAGAACTTTCCAGAGCATTCCTATCGACAGGAACACCTATCTCTTCATTTGAGGAAAAAGTATCACTGTGTTTTTATAGGAGATTCACTTTATCACCACAAAAGACCTCAAAGAGCACTTAAGAGTCTATTAAAGAATGCGACAAAATCACTCTTTCTCACTCAGCTATCTCGAAGCCCTGAAACCTTTTATCTAAGAGGAGCTCCTGATCCTATAATTTTAGATGTTTCAGAGAAATTTAGAGAGTCACTTGAAGTTCGGAGCCTTTTTCTTGAGTCATCAATTGTGAAAGCAGAAGGAGAGATTTTTCCTACTCTATGGGATACAATTCGGAGAGAAATCGCAATCCATCTTGAAAAGATTCAAAGAAAGGAAGTCAGACGCTATGTGGTCACCTATAACTTTTAAAATGCTACTCATCTTCCTTTTCTCATTACTCATGACTCTTGGCTGCCAAGAAGTTGAAACAATTCACCTTAGAAAAAAAGTTATTAAGAAAATCTACCCTGCAATTGTTGAAGTTGTTGTCCCCAAAAAAGAAGATCAAGACATTACCTACCAAAGACCACTGCCCTTTGATCAACTCGACTTTAAAGAAAGAAATGATAAGTACCACGCCATTGGCACGGCCTTTTTCATTTCCCCTAGCCGACTTATTTCAGCTGCTCACGTTATTCCAGCTGATGAATTCAGTGTTCATAAAGAATACTTTATCCGTACCAATGAAGGCACCGTCCATAAGCTAAAAACGATTTATCGCTATTCTAGTTACCGAGACCTTATTGAATTTGACATCGAGGATTACCCCAAACAAGTGACCTCCTTGAAATTGGCCAATAAAGTAGAAATTGGAGATATGGTCTATGCTGTTGG
>Ga0136600_1001422_pt1 | contig 10998 bp, 20 predicted proteins | sample AntRauMFilla2698_FD_104634 | JGI IMG/M metagenome (GOLD analysis project Ga0136600, IMG submission 104634) | Saline lake microbial communities from Rauer Islands, Antarctica - Metagenome Filla 2 #698 | ecosystem: Environmental > Aquatic > Non-marine Saline and Alkaline > Saline | place...
GATTCGAGGATGTCACATAGTTCTACATGCTTCTCATAGTCGTAATCATTCTTAATCTGCCACTCCTTCCATGCTTGCCAAATCTGCTTTGGTTGCATTTTCTGTAATTGATCTCTGTCAAATGACCCTGTGAAAGGTGTTAATCTACCTTCATCCCTAACTAGATAATAAACTCTTACAATCTCTCTCATGCTGATCTCTTATGTACTTCTGTAATGCACTCTTCCCAAAACTTCTTGAGGTCTTCATGGCTGAATCCTATCTCCATGAGTGCTTGATTGATGCGATATACTTTGTCTATGACTTCTTTTAATTCCATGTTCTTAACTGTTTTAAAAAAAAAGCCCCGTCATGCCGTCTGCTTTCAGGGGCTTTCGCTCCAACTAACCGCTTCTTTATATCATAGGCATCATCAATGCCGTGTAATCTTCATCTTTAATGATCATTGCTTTCTTCTCTGATCCGCAATGGTACATCCTGAAATCATCGCTCGGGCTATTGGATATGCAGTCTCTTATTAGCATGTAATCCATGCCAATTTGCACCTCTTCACCTGTGTAATCAATCTCTAATTCGCCCGTGTAATCTTCACCAAAAGAGATATTTTTGCTCTCAATTACCAATTTCCCCGTGCTGATGTTGAGTATAATCTTGCGGTCTTTCTCTGTAAATAACGCTGCTCTACTCAGCTCTTTTAGTAAGAGTGATTTATCTACTCTCATCGCAAAGTCTTCTACTATTTCGGGCATTACATTATCTATATCTGGAAATCTCTCCTCTATATTTCTACCTTCAATTGTCGTTCGATCTCCTATGATAACGTATCTCTCAGTATCTACTTTTAATGTCAACGGCTGATCGCTTACAAATAGATCTTTAGCTATCCTGAATTCTCTATTCACTACCGTGCTGATCTCATTATCTGATTCTACATCTTCCATCCTCACGACTACAGCTCCATGTCCATCTGTAGATCTGGCTTCACTTTTACCTCCTGATATGAAGATATTAAGCCCCATCATAGCTGGTCGCAAATCATCATCGCTTACTCTGTGAAAGCATTGATTAATCACATCTATTAGCTTGTGAGAGTTGATTGAGAACTTAGATGATTCTTCGCTTATCTCTTTCACCATCGGCCAATCTGCTGGCGACTCTCCAGCTATCTTTGCTTTCGCTTTTCCTGAAACTATCTGCGCTGATCTTAATTCGTTATCCCAAATGATCTCCACATCTACCGTATTTAGTTGTGAACTGATCGCCTTTAGTTTGGCATAACCAACACACATGATAAACTCAATATCGTTTTTCTGCTCTATTCTGGTGGTGATGGTGGTGTTTAGGTTGGAGGTTTTGAAATTGATGTGATCTTTCTTTACCTCTATCATTACGTTTTCCAAAATCGGAACTACCGTATTGTTCACTACATGACCTACGTCCTTGAGCGCCTTATTTAGTTTGTCTCGTGTTATGATTGCTTTATTGGTCATTATATGAATAGTTTGAATTTGGTTTTCTTTGGCTGCTTTGGCTTTCTTGGAAAATTCCTATAGAATATTGCAAGTGCTATTAATCCTATTATGATGGATAATGATTTCATGATTACTTGATTTGTGAACTGGATAGATAAATACACATAGGGATAAGTACTGCAAAAACGTATGCTATCCATGTAGTCTTTAGCTTGTGATTCTTAGTGAGGTTGTGCGTGTAGTAGTATAGATTGATAAGGATAGCTACGAATGCACCTCCTAATGCAAATAGATGTTTACCATCTAGCACAAATCCAATAATCATTAGCTCGACTATCATGCAAAACATTACGCTCTGTGTATTCTTAAATCGCTTCAAGGTGCTGAACTTATCAATAGCCCAATAGGTATGAAAGACCTGTGAGAGTGTACTAAGTATGGCGATGCTGATCCAGAAGTAGTTCATACTACATTGTACTTAGATGGTAATTGATTTCTTTCTTCAAAGCTCATCTTCTCCACTTTACAAAACATCTCGTTCCATTGCTCCCATTTGATTAAGTGATGGACTTGTGCGAATCTTGACATCTTATCTGTATCTAATCCTATATTGAATTGATGGTTTGAGTTTTGTAATGTTTCCGCTATTTTTTTAACTGGCGATTCTCTTTCATAAACGCTAAACCCTCGATCTTCTATTTCATCAATCAAATCATGATTATTGAAATCTGAAATATCTACTTCCGCTTCTACTGATATTGTTTTGCTCATCTTTAAAATGATATAAGGTGAATATTATTGAACATCGTGCCATTCTTTGATTTGGATATGTGGCACTTCATCTCCGCGTTCTCCATTATAGAACCAACTCTATCCGCTCCTAATCTTTGCATTAGGTTATACACGCTTTCGCTTACCTGGACTTTCATCTCTCCATTGTTAGCTTCTCGCATGACTAGCTCTTTGAAATGGCGTGTTTTGGCAGAAGGTTCTACTATCTCTATGATTTCAGCAGTAACTCGCATAATTCTCTTGTCTTACGTATTTGTGATTTCAGCTTATTAGCTTCTTTAGTTAGGATCTCTTGTGTCTTCGATGATGACTCCCAATCAACGCTCTTGATTACGTGATAAACTTTAGCCCTTAATGTCTCATCGTTTGGTAATACATCATTTATCTCGGCTTTCAATCTCCCGAAATATGAACCGTCTATTTTTCTTAAATCATCTTCAATCAGCCGTAGGTAATGGCTCGACTCTTCAATGAATCTGATCATTAGCTGTATGCGTTCATAATGATCCTCTACCGTCTTCCATACTGCATTTTGTATGCCTGTGTAAGTGTTGGCTTTAGTCTTGATCGCTTGGATTAGAAACTGCTTTCTTAGCTCTGTGACTCTTCCAGTTACTTGATTGATGGGTATTTTTAAATATTCCGAAATATCTGAATTGGATGCTTTACCTAAATATCTGATGGTCTGATAAATGAGTTTCTGCTTGTCTGAAAGATCATCTACTATCGCTAAATATGCTTCATTTCGGGTTTGGATGGATATGCTCATAATCCTAGTTCTTTTAAAAGTTCGTTTTTCCTTCTTACTGCCATCCTGAGTCGCACTATCAATCTTTGAATGTCCGTTTCGTTTCTCTCGACTTTTGATATGACGATCTGTTTAGTCTTATCCGTAAATCTTGGATCGTAGCTCACGAATTGCCATTCTGATTTCCCAGTTAAAAGCATGTAGCCTTGCACTTGCCAATAATATCTCTTTTCGACTTCCTTTAGTGTTGGCTTAATTACCTCCTCTTTTCCCATGATCGGTTTGAATCCTATGATGTAATTCAAATGGGTCTTACTATCTGGACACTTAACCTCTAAACCTCGCTTGTCGTCAATCTCTCCATCTGGAGTCCCACCAGCATTGCCGTTAAGTATGTCGTCTGAGTCGCCTTGATATTCTATGAATTCTTGACCTATCCCTATCTTAGCTACTTTAATCCCTGTCTCTTTGGTGAATCTCTCGACTGCTTCTAGTTCATGGTCTTTGCCCCATTGCATCGCATCGTTAGTCCAACTGTCTGAGAAGTTGCAACTGTCTGTAAGTATCTCACTTACTTTCTCAATAACTACGGTCTCAGCTCCTTTCGGGAATTCGTCTATCTTGTTTTCATAGGTCATTAACTTATGAAACTCGGAACATGTGAACTTACCAATTCGCTGTGTTTCCAGAAGTAGACGCTCATTGAGTTCTACTTCTGAAATCTCAGCTTGATGTAAGTCTATATCTCCAATGTGGGCTAGTTCTTCATCAATCATGATTATGCGCTTAAAGGTCTAACACTCCAACGATCAGATAAATAGCTGTTCGTCTTGTTTTTCTCTTTGCCTAAATACGCAAATTTCAATGGCGTGCCTGACTCAATACTGCCATTGTTTACTGCTTCTTCTAGAGCTGCTACTAATCTTTTAGATCCATTTCTTACGGTCGTCAATGATTTGTCTGATTTCTGCTCAATGAATATCGCACATGGTAGCTCGATTACTTCACCGCTTTTTTCATCTGTGTAGGTGCTGCTTTCGATACGTTGAAAGAAACCTAATTTGAATTCTCCCTCCTTTTCAGGTGTCCAATATTCTGACGTTAGATCGGCTGGAACTTCCCTCGCTGTACTAAGATCTGGAAGGCTATCGCCTGACAAATCGAATGATTGTACTAATCCTTTGTTTTCTGCTTTTGCTAATCCTGTACTCATGATAATTAAATTTTGGTTTATGAAAAATTTTGGTTTTGAATTATTGAATTCTTACTATTTTATATTGTTGCTTTCCTTCGATGAATTCGGGCATGCCAATCTTTACCTTATAGCCTGTAAACTTGCGACCTGGACATCCTTTGCGTTCGCAGTATTGCTTTGCGTATGATGTGCGATTTGGCTTATCTACTATTACAGATTGTCCTATTTCCATTTGGTCGTAGGATACTGTCTTGATCTCTCTGGTTCTGATTAATGGCATTTCTACTAATTATTGGTTATTAAATCTTTGATATAATCTGTTGATTGATCTATTGATGATGTCAATTTCATGGATGTACTCTCTTCTTAACTCTGGAAAAGTACCGCCGAATCCTTCTACAGATTCCATTCTTCTTTGTCTCTTAGTCTCTAAAAATTGAATCCCTTCTAGTATCTCAATCTTTCGATTCTGGATGTCTATCAAGTCTTGCGTTTTGCTTTCGCTCAACTCGAACGGTGTGACTTCTGACTCCTCGAATGGTCTTACCCATGATTTTAATAATGCGTTCATATCGCTAAATGGTTAACTGTGGATAATGTGATGGTTCTGATCTGCTGTGCTGTGAGGTCTAATTCTTTATCGTCCTCATCGTAGATAATGATGCTATCTACTGATACATGTCTTTCGCCTCCTTCAAATTCTGGCTCGCAATCCCAGCCTATGAATCGGCTAGATGATGGGTGATTGGTCACTGTAGCTGTGATCGCTAAAAAATACCCGTCTATCTCGCCTGTAATCTCTGCTTCGTGTGAACCTTCTTCGTAAGGAGCTGACCCCTCTAAGGTTGCACATAAATCTATAATTGCGCTTTTGGCACTTTTTTTGTTCGTATCGGTGGTTACTGATTTCATAACGTATATTTGTTTGATTGTGTAATGCAAGTTTACATCCAAATTACATATTATGCAAGTTGAGCGTTAATATTTATGCAAATATTTTATACATCTTATTCAAACAGACTGATTATGAACCATTTAGAGCTAAAAAGAATTAGGGAAGAATCTGGATTAACTCAAAAAGATTTCGCTGAACGTATATCTGTATCCATTAGAACCGTCCAGAATTGGGAAGGTGATCTTCGATCTATTTCGGAAAGTCACGCTTTTCACGTCAATTCTATTTTTACTTTTCCCATTGGCTATCTATCTAGCTGCTAGTTTTTTTAATTGGCGCAAGCGTGGAATGAAAAAATAAGGCATAAAAAAGCCCCGGACACCTCCGAGGCTCAAACAAAGGGCATGAAGCCCCTCATACACGCTACTGTAAAGCTAGGTAATTAAAATTACCAAATCTTAAACTTTCTTGATAAGTATATCCCAACTGCTATTATTAGCAATACTGGTAATACTATTAACCAGATGGGAGGTCTGGTTTTTTTGTCCAAAGTCGAATCCTGAGATGATTCGCTTCTCGTCATCTGTCGAGCTTGTGATCTAGTAGTGTCTATCTTAGCTACCATGATAGAATCTGATTGTTCGACTTTCTTCTTAATCTTCTTTTCTTTGACTGTTGTCTTGACTGATTTGGCTTTGCCTTTGAATGATCCGTCTGGATTGACTACTATCTCAGCTCCTTCTACGGGTGTGATCTCTGTGATTGTTTCGGTGGTTTCGTCTCCTGAAGATACGATTACCGTATTGACGAATGTCGAATCTATAGATAGCCCTGATTGATTGATCTTGTCAATCTCTTTGGTTTCAATCTTACTCGATGTCTTGGTTTTCTGCTTAGATCCTACGCATGATGATATGCTAATAATGACCGCTAAAAATAGCATCAACCAAAGTAAACCTATGATCGATCTTTCTATTCTACTGTAATCCATACTTCTTCTTTTTTGAGCGCATCGCTTAATTGCTTATACACTCTCTCGAATGCTTGGGTGCTTTGCTGAATGGTGGATCTGTTTTGTGATGGGTCGCTTACAGCTGTATCTCCAGTTAATAAGCATCCTTCTGTGTCTAGCTCTGTATTTCCGATGTGGATATACACCCATTTGAAATTGAGAATACCTAAGATCTGCAAATGGTAGGTGAACCAATCGAATCTATCTTGATAACGCTTGGTAAGTGGTGTGTCTTCTTCTCTGAATTTGATTTGATAGCTACCTTTGGGAATAGCCGTCTGTCCGTTAATCTTCTCGCATCGCTCTGCATCTTCTAATATGAAGCATTCGAAATAACCGTTGATGTCTAGCTTGCCAATTGTGGTTTTAGCATCTCTCTTAAATCGCTGTAGTAGTAGAATCATTGGCTTTTATTATTTCCTTACAAATATTCTAGGTGCAAAGAATGCACACGCTGCGGTTAATGTTAGGTCGATTCCCGTCTCTGGCAACCCCTCTAATGGCATGAACTGCTCAATGGCATACATGCCAATCTCTGGGGCTAACAATGCTCCTAGTATTGACCAAAACCACGTTTTACAAATGTTTTCCCATCGGAATGGCCAATAGTCCATCTTGATTGTGAATCGCTTATTTAGCTTATCCTGCTTGTCTTTCTCTTCGCTGAAATCTTGAAAGAATTGGATGCAACATACAACTAGAAAAACAAACGTTTCAAGAATTAAAATAGGTATCTCGATGGTTGTTTGCATGGTTACAGTTTGTTTTTTATCTCCTCTAATTCTCTTTTTAAATTGCTGAATTCGTTAGTTAGGCTGGTGATCGCTTCACTTTTCTTAACCATCCAATCGGATCGTTCGTCTAATAAATTAGAATTTCTATTTACTATTTGCAAAATCGGTACCATCTCTTTTTGGAAGTCGCTTTGAGAGAATCTAGGCTCGTTTGTGACCTCTTTAACGTTGCTTAATTCTACTTCCATCTTTATGATTCTCTCCCTGATTGAGATGGTGCTGGATGCTACCCATATCACCCCTGCAAAGGTGAGTGAGGTAAATATTTTCATTATATTTTCCAAAATAACCTTTCCGTTTACGCTACTTTTATCTTGTTTTTTTATCGCTTCTAATAACTCCTTTAGCTCTGATGATTTCATTATCCTATTTTGCTGAATCCAAAATTTACACCTCTTGAAGGTGTGCAATTACCTATCTCATTATATCCCCAAAGTGGATAAGCTGCGCTATTTCTATTTAGAAATAATTCTACTAGCTGCCATTTGCTTTCGGCTATTTTTTCGTAATGACCTCTCAAATCCTTTCGCTCATTTCTGTCTGCTCGATCTCCGAACTGGGTAGTCTTAACCACCGTGCCGAATCCTGTGTCTGTATAATCTCCTAAGCTCTTGTATATAGCGTAAGTGAAATCTATAATTACGGCTTTTAGTCCAGGTGAATTGTAACTCTTAGCTTGATACGTATATGATCCTCCAGTTAAAAGAGCTGCGTTAGCTGTGGCCGTTGGATTAGCTATTATGTCTTGGTAGAATTCTAATCCTAGTCTTGATTGAATTTGTGTGAGTTCTACATCTTCAGCTAAGGGATTGAATTTCTTCTCCTGCAAAGTATTCGCTACTTCTCTATTTGCTTTGAATTCTACAAGTGTGATAATGCTCATGCTTTTATCTCTTTTGATTCTACTTGATGCAAAGGCTCTATATCTGGCAATTTTATTCCGTTCGGGTATTTCTCACTCTTGAAGTGCTTGAATACTTTTTGGAGTTCGTTTCTGATCCATAATCTTTCGTCTGATAATTCTTCTTGGTAGAATAATTTAGCCTGAACTAGTAGTGCCCCGCTATCTCCGAAAATGCTATTATCTGAGCTTTCGATAAGTATAGAAGGCACGTTTTGAAATGCTTTGCGAATGTTCTTTGATGCTGTCATTTCGGTGTGAGCGAATAACTTATCATCTATATTGGTTTCGATCTTTTCTACCTTGAAAATCTTATCTAGGTCGTCACCATCTGCATCTGCTTCGATGTGCAATACTCCTCCTGTGCTTTCAACTCCTATAAAATCATTGATCGTTTCTTTGAATGCTTCTGATTGTGTTTTTAGATGTCGGTAATCTTCTACGTCGCTTTCGCTTAAATTGGATGGTGCTACACTACCTAATCTACCTGTCATTGATGGCGTGATAATCATAATCCTTCCAAAGAATCCTTTTCTTAAAGATGCGTTCTTAAATGTGGATGCTCTGAATTCGCTATCTGCATCATTGTAAGCGCTACCATCAATATGGGCTAATGGATAGACGTATTGATCTGGGTGTGATAATAATATTTGACCTCTGTAATTCCCGATATTTCCCTGCTTCTTTACTTGAGCTTGAATGACTTTTTTATTGAAGTTCCAAGTATCTATGAGCTTTACCTTTTCTTCCTTAATTGCTTTTTTTAGCTCTTTCTCGTCTGTCCAGTTTTTAAAAAGGGCAATCTTTCCACTCCAGTCTTGATCGTCTTTTTTGCCAACTCTTAGCTTCTTGAATGCTGGGCATGTAACGCCTGTAATCGCTGGTGATTCGCCCTCAAAACTCCATGCTTTAGCGTGTATTCCGAACCCTCTTTGATATACGTAATTGGTAGCTACCTGACTTAGTAACTCGTATAATGTAAGATCCGTGTCTTTGTCTACGATTAGACTATTAAGGTCATCTCCGAATCCTTTACCTATAATGTGTTTTCGCATCAATCCAGCGCACGCTTTGGCTGTGACTGAATTGTTGATAATAATCTCTATACGCTCTGGGTAGTTATTATCATCGCCATTAGTATAAACGCCCATCTTCTTATCAAAAGAGACTAGGCGTTTGTACAATTCTACTAGATTAGCTACGAAGGCTTTTTGCGCCATGTGATTGATCTTTTCCTACGCTGATAACTCTTTTTCTTTCTCGATGATTGCAAGGATGTTTTCAGCTTTGGTCTTTGGACTAATCTCTAGCTCAATCGCTAACTCTTTAACATCTCCAGCTGACATCTTCTCTAGCTCTAAATGCCTCTCTGATTTAACTTCTTCTGAACCTAAATCTTCAATCTTAAAATCTTTAGGTAGCTGTGAAAATAGCTCAACTCCTTTTGGGTGTTCTGTGATTAGCTTCTTTGCTTTTTCATCGTCCAATGTTGCGTTGGAAACGAAATCTTTCGATCCGAAATCTCTGCTTAATGGAATGCCATTATACATTTCCTTTAGCTTGAATCCTGAGTTTTTTACATCCGCCATCTCTGATAATTTTGATTTGAAGTTTTGATACTCTTGGTATTTTTTACCGCAATTAACGCAAGGATCTTGACCCATTATAGATCTGAAATCGTTGCGATATTCTACTAAGTAGCTCCTATTATCATCAAACTTTCCCTTGGCTAATTCGTCAAAGGAAAGCTTGCTGTAGTCTAATCTTCCGCTCATCTTATGCTGGGGCGAATGCGTTATCAAATGCTGCTTTGGTAGTGGCGTAATCTGTCAATAACAAAACATGTGGCACTCTAGGCTCTCTAAGATTCTCTTTTGATGTCATATTCAAAATGAACATACCATCGTTTTCAGCTGAGTCTTCGTTAGCTCCATCTCCCTGAACTGATAGGCCGTAATTGAGTCCTAATACTATAAATGCGTCCTCATCGTCAACTCCTTTGGCTTTTCTTTCGATAACCGCAACGTAGTTGCCTCCTCCTGCCGCAATAGCATTCAGGGCATCTCTAGCCTCTGCTGAAGGGTCAAGAACTGGCACGTTGTTTAATCTGTGGATGAACCCCGGCATTCCGTTTTCAGGTCTGACAAAGCTCGATTGATACCTGATCATCTCGTGTATTCCGTCAATTGTATACCCTGCTGCTGTTAATGTGATCGCTGTGATGATACCATCTGCTTTGGTGGATGCTGAGATGTTAGCAAGCGGAAATAGAACAACCTTTTGCTCTACTCCTGCCGCTACTTGTCCTTCTCCGCAAACTTTGGCTATATCTGCTGCTAATAATTCGCAAAAACTCATAATCTTCTCGGTTTAGGTTCTTATAGATTGTCTTAGTAAGCCGCTACTGCCATGTAGTCCTCTAGGAATTTAGCATCTAAGCTAAACGCAACATCCATGATGTTTGACTTGGATTTCTTATCGTAGAATGAATCTAACTCTTCGAAATCTTCACTTGCTAACGTTCCTACTGGAATATTAGCCGGAGTAGTCAATAACGCTCTGTGCGGAATATTAAATTTAGTGCCGTTATCTTGATTTGCTTTAATGAAACGATCCCAAACGTACATGATTTCAATCTTGATTCCTTCGAAATACAGTACTGGCGTTCCGTTCTCCATTCGCTCAACGAATCCAGCTCCTTTTGTGTCGGTTCGGATCGTCTGGCGGTAATTGTCGGCTAATGATCTAGTTAGGTAGAATTTCGCATCTGGATCTTCTCTTAATCTTTCATCTGCTGCTTCGTACATTGATTCGAGTGTGTCGAATGCTATATCTGCTGACAATGCTTGAGCTGCATAACTAGCTTCTGCATTCTTAGCAATGTCAACAAAATAATCACCTGATGGTATGGCTGCAAATATTTGCTTCCAAAGCCCGTTGAATGTATTGTATAATGTCTTATCGACTCCTGTAGTCAAGACTCCTCCTGATCCGTGAACCTCTGCGGCTGTATCTGAAAACCAAATCTTAATCGGCAATGTCTCTCTCAACATCGTGCCAACTCTTGAAGCTACTAAGCCTAACTCTTCTGATCCTATCCGATCATAGAAGTCTGGATTTACTTTTTTCGCCTTGGAAAATATCTTCAAAAGGTTATTAAGATCATCCGCGCAATGCGTGAATCTCGTA
>Ga0136600_1001426_pt1 | contig 10964 bp, 8 predicted proteins | sample AntRauMFilla2698_FD_104634 | JGI IMG/M metagenome (GOLD analysis project Ga0136600, IMG submission 104634) | Saline lake microbial communities from Rauer Islands, Antarctica - Metagenome Filla 2 #698 | ecosystem: Environmental > Aquatic > Non-marine Saline and Alkaline > Saline | place...
AAGTCTTATTCGGTAATTAATCCTGACCTATCAGGAATCTGATTTCTTATTCTTCTTTGGTTTTACCGGACCGTCATCATCACTTTGCTTCTCTTTAACTGGTTTTGATGATTCGGCGATGTTTTCACGCATAGAAGTATCAGCCATAACGTTTTTCATATTGTAATAATCCATTACGCCAAGATTTCCGTTTCTGAAGGCTTCCGCCATCGCCATTGGAATCTGGGCTTCGGCTTCGACAACGCGAGCACGCATCTCTTCAATTTTGGCTTTGTTCTCCTGTTCAAGCGCCACAGCCATCGCTCTTCTTTCCTCGGCTTTAGCACGTGCCACCTTAAGGTCGGCACCAGCCTGATCGGTTTGAAGCGCAGCCCCGACATTATCGCCCACATCAACATCAGCGATATCAATTGAGAGAATTTCAAAAGCTGTTCCACTGTCAAGTCCTTTGCTCAATACCATTTTTGAGATATTGTCAGGATTTTCGAGCACGCTTTTATGATCGGTTGAAGAACCTACAGTAGTTACAATTCCCTCGCCCACACGAGCCAGAATCGTTTCTTCAGTTGCACCACCAACCAGACGTTCGAGATTTGCACGAACGGTTACACGAGCAACCGCGCGAACCTGAATTCCATCTTTTGCCAGCGCTGTAATCGGTGGAGTTTCAATTACTTTGGGATTTACTGAAATCTGAACCGCCTCAAATACATCACGACCCGCAAGATCGATAGCTGCCGCTTTTTCAAATACTAATCCAAGATCTGCTTTATCCGCTGAAATCAAGGCCTGGACAACTTTTTGGACATTTCCACCTGCTAAGTAGTGAGCTTCCAGCTTGCTGAGTTCTACCTCAATTCCGGCTTTTGTTGCCGTAATTTCTGCTTTAATGATTGGGCCCGGAGGAACTTTACGCAGACGCATTCCCACCAGATCTTTGAAAATTGAGACTTTTACTCCACTGAAAAATGCCGTGACCCATAAACCAAGCGGCACAAAATAGAGGAAAACAGAGGTCAGGATGATGATCCCGACCAAAATAAATAGTGCAAATGCGATGTCCATAACTTATCTAGCTCAGATCAAGATTGTTGTTGCTGTACTTCTTGTTGGTGCAGTTTTGTAACCACAACGCGGTTTCCAACCGAAGATACAATTTTAACCGATTCCCCACTATCCACAAAATCCCCGTCAGAGACAACGTTAATTCTTTTTTCATTCACTAAAACAATTCCTGACGGACGAAGCGGTGTTACTGTGACTCCGGTTTTGTTAACCAGCGTGACATCAGATGTACTTGAAACAAATCCGGTTTCGCTGGACGTTGCTGTGGTAAGAACCAATTTGCTGAAATAGGGATTATCAGGAAGGTATTTGCTCAGAGAAGCGATCAGAGCAATACCCAAAACCAACGTAATTGTTAGCGTCCATACAGCACCGGCAACTTCAGAAAGCGCGGGGAAGTCAAGTCCCACATTTCCTATCAGAGCCGCACCGAGACTGAATATGGTGAGAATTATGCCCGAAATTCCAGCCACCCCAAAGCCGGGTATGATAAAAATCTCAACTAATATTAAGATCACGCCCACCATGAAGAGAACAATTTCCCAACTTTCGGCAAGTCCCATGATATAGAGTGGGGCAAAAAACAGCATCGCACCTATTCCTGAAATAGCGCCGGCAAATCCCACACCCGGAGATTGTAATTCAAAATAGAGTCCGCCCATCATCATGAGCATCAACAAACTGCTTATTACCGGTGAGCCTAAAAACCGAAGGGCACTTTCCTCCCAGCGTTCATTTATATAAAAAAGGTCATCCTGAGTATATCCAAGCGTCTGCTTCACCTCTTTAATTGTGGCAAATTCAGCGTCAGCTATTCCCAGTTCAACGGCCTCATTGGTACTTAATGTGAGTAATTTGCCTTCAGAGATAACATTTTCAATTTCTATCGACTCATCCACCATCGCCTCTGCAATTCGTGGATCTCGTCCGTTTTCTTCCGCGGTTGAGCGCATTAATCCACGCATATAGCTCTGCATTTTCTCCGAAGCTTTTTCTCCCGTTCCCTGAACCACCGTTGCCGCTCCGATAGATGAACCGGGCGCCATGTAAACAGAATCGCAAGCCAATGTAATTAACGCTCCGGCAGATGCCGCGTTTTTATCTATATAAGCAACTGTGAGCTGATCCATTTCCAAAATGGTTTTACGAATTTTATCAGCCGCATCTACCAATCCGCCAAAAGTATCGATGTGAAATATTACCGTTTCGGCGTTGTATTCATCAGCCATCTTAGCGCTGCGTTCAACGTACGATGCAATCCCATTGTCTATGGTTCCTTCAATTGTAACGACCATTACCTTTTCAGACTGCCCGAAAACAGTTAAAACGGGCAAAAAGATAAGAGCGCTAAAGAGTAAAAAACGGTTCATACAGATATTTGTTAACGTTAATCCGTTCATATAATCATGAAATTACAGTTTCTGAAAATTTTTTTGATAAAAATCACTTTAATCAACATTACGGCAACGCTAAGCTGAAAAAAAACGTTGGGAATCCATAAGATAATGCAACAACTGCAATGTCAGAACGTACGTTTGCAAAATTTTTAAGTTACAATTTGAATCTACAACCTCATCAACCATGATCAAAATTTTCAGCGGGAGCGTTATCGGGCTTTCACTCCTGCTTACTTTGCTGACTTTTTCGTCGGCTACGGGTCAAAATGCCGCTCTCAGTGGTTACATCAAAGATGCGTCAACCGGCGAAACTCTTCTGGGTGCTAATGTAATTTTTCTCGAAACGATGAAGGGCACATCGTCTAATAATTCCGGGTTTTATGTTTTTTCATCCGTCAAACCGGGAACATATACTCTGGTTAGTACTTATGTTGGGTACAACAGATACGAGCAAGAGATCACCCTCAAACCGGGTGACGACATCACTTTTGATATCGAACTTGTTCCTGAATCGTTTGAAACCGAAGAAGTTATAATTACAGCCGATCAGATTGAGCAGGAAAAACAAAATGTGGGGCGTATTGATATTTCAACGGATATAATTAAAGATATCCCCTCTGTTTTTGAGGCCGATGTATTTCGCTCAATCCAGCTGCTTCCGGGCGTGAAATCGGCGAGTGATTTTTCCAGTGGATTATACATTCGGGGTGGCGGACCCGATCAGACGCTAATTCTGTTAGACAGAACGACCGTTTACAATCCCTCTCACTTTTTTGGATTTTTCTCAACGTTCAATCCATCCGCTATCAAAGATATTCAGTTATATAAAGGCGGATATCCGGCAAAGTATGGAGGAAGATTAGGCTCGGTGCTCGATATCTACAATAAAGACGGAAACCGAAATCGCACCGCCGGAGATTTTACAGTGGGTTTTTTAGCTTCCAGAGCTACCATTGAGGGTCCCACCAACAGCGGTTCATATATGCTGGCCGTTCGTCGCTCAACCATTGAACCTATTCTCAGCGCGCTTGAAGGAAGCGTCGACGGCATCCCCGAAGCGTTTTATTTCTACGATGTAAATGGAAAGCTTAATTACGACATCAATTCAGACAACAAACTCAGCCTCGGATTTTACACCGGCGCCGATTATGTCCGTGTACCTTTTGCTGATGATGCTGAAGCTAAATTGAGATACGGAAACGTGACTGGTAGCCTTAACTGGACACACCTGTTTTCTTCCCGCTTGTTCAGCAATATTACATTAACCACGTCTCACTATTTCAACGAGCCTGAACTGAGTTTGGGTGGAACCCCTATTGAGCAGGAAAACACGGTACTCGATTATTCTCTGCGTGCAGATTTACAATATCTGCCGAATGATGAGCATGAGATTGAGACCGGAATTTGGACAGGACGGAATCTGTTACGATTCAACAGCTCATTTGATGGTGAGGAAACATTTTCATCACGCATAGCTCCCATGTATCTGTCAGCCTATGTACAAGACACATGGCGTCCTTCACTTAAGTGGAAATTTACCGGCGGCGTGCTTACCAACTATTTCAGCGAGGGAGATTTTGTTCGTGTTGATCCCAGAATTTCTGTTGAGCATTATCTCACAAGCAAAACACGTTTACAGCTGGCTTTTGGCGGATATTCTCAATTTCTCACGCTCATAACCAACGAAGCTTTTTCCGGTTTTGATACCTGGCTTACAACTGGTGAAGGAGTTTCTCCCGCTTACGGATGGCAGTATATCGCGGGACTTAAAACTCAGCCATTCGAGTCGTATCGCTTTGACGTTGAGCTTTATTACCGCACCATGGAAGACCTTTTCGAACTCGATCCCCGAGTCCCCGATGTGGCCGGACTTCCTTACAGCGATATTTTTCGATTTGGAGAAGGACGGGCTTACGGAGTCGAGCTGTTTTTGCAGAAAGGAATGGGTGATTTAACCGGATTTGTTGGCTATACGTTTGGTGTAAGTGAGCGTAAATTCCCGGGAGTTAACGTAAACCCTGAAACCGGCAAGGAGCGCTACTATTCTCCTAAATATGACCGAACTCACGATATCAAAGCGGCTTTGACCTACAGTTTGACTAAAAGCTGGGACATTACCACCACATTTACCTACGCTACGGGTCAGGCATACACACTTCCTGCATCGCGCTCACAGCTCATTAGTGATCCTTTTACGGATGAAGTGGGTGACTTTTTCACCGTTCAACGCGTAAATGACGCTCGCTTGCCCGCCTATCACAGAATGGATATCGGCGCAACGTATAAGCATTCATTTTTTGGAGTGGGTGACGCCGAACTTCAAATACAGGTTATTAATGTTTACAACCGAAGCAATGTGTGGTTTTATCAATACGATTTTAATGAAAACCCGATTGACCGCAGCGCCATTAATTTGCTTCCAACTATTCCCAACCTCAGCTACAGCGTTACCTTTTAACCCGAATTATTCACAAAAAAGAATATTGAAGATTATGTACGTGAATTATAAAAAAATGCCAGAATGTAAGTACGGCTCAAATTTTAATAAGAAAATGAGGCTTCAAAATTTGCCTGTGGACTGCGTTAAAGCTAAAATAACGCGATCACCCAATAAACATAGGATTCATTTGCCATTTCAGCTTCGCCTTGACCACAAACAAATTTCTCGGTGTATAATCCGGGTTAACTCTCAACTATCATGAAAAATCTCTTTCTCATTACAATCATCAGCTCTTTGATCTGGCTTACAGGCTGCAATATTGCTGACAATAACCAATCTTATCAGCGCGAATATGTGGTTGAAGCCTATTTAGAAGCTGGCTCAACTATGTCGATGATCAATCTTTCCACAACTGCTCCCGTGGATGAAGTCTATTCGTTTCAGAACTTTGCTGTTTCAAATGCCGGAGTGAATGTGTATCACCTATCGGAAGATGGAACCGACACTCTCGAGGTCATCCCTTTCCGAAGCCACAACTCTTTCGACGGGGTTTATGTACCACTGGTATCACATACAGTTCAGGGAAACAGCCGTTACGATCTGGATATCGTGGTTCCACAAGATAATAATCACCAAATCAGCTCAAGTACATTTGTTCCGGCTGAGTTTGAGGTGCTTTCTACAGATAACGACACCGTGATGTATCAGTTGGAGCAGTTTGAAGTCACCTACACGCGATCTGATTACCGTGACCGCCAAAATTATCTGATCGTTACTGTAATAGCTCAGGATACAACCAATTTTGGATTGACGCCTTTTTACGCCGACCAACTCGATAATGATGATGACGATATCAGCAAAGCAGATTTCGTTTCCAACAGTTCAGGAATTGTGAATGAAGGAAATTACGAAATCGGGTCTGACAACACATTAACTATTCGTCTTCCCTGGCTTGCGGTTGCATTTTACGGTCCGCAGGAACTCCAGACGTCTACAATTGATGATAACATTTATGATTTTCGTCGCTCCCAAAACACCCAATTCGGAGGCTCAACCCTTTCTCCCGGAGAGATCTACGATGTAATTGATAATGTTGAAGGCGGTACAGGAGTTTTCGGATCATACGCTGTTCAAAAATCAAATGCCTTTATTGAGAAACCGAATTTTTGATTGAGGTTGAGAACTGCCGAAAATTTTCAGGTGGGTTGAATGGGCAACTCCCTTTTCTTCAAAAAAATATTCTTAATACATCAGGCTCAGAAAGAATTATAACCTCGGGCGGCGGGACGGCAGAGCCATCCCGCGAGGGTTAAGCGGAGCGGAGTGGTGAGCCATCTCTTGATGATTTTAGGCAGGACGGTGAGCCATCCCTTGATGGTTATTTTCCTTGATTTTAAATTGGCGTCAGCCAGCAAACCTGATTTTACTTACCTGAACTCGATTTAAAATAAATATGCAAACACTCTTTTGAAGCACCTACGCATTCGTATAAAAAAATAAAGAGTTCAAAAAATCCTACGCCGAATGGCGTTTAACTCATCATAGAACATGATGAAAATAGCCTCAGGTACCACCTGAGGCTATTTAAAATCGTGATGTCAGTAACCCCCGAATGGGGGTTCAACCTTCGACTTAGTCACTCTTTGTTTAATCCCCATTCGGGGATGATTGATCTTTTTCGTTATGTTTACCCCCGAAGCATCGGGGGCTATTTCATTCTGTTTGTACAGAATGGTTGGACACCTATCGGTGTCTGTTTCCTTAGAAACATATATGCTAATTTGTTAGCATTCTCCTTAAATATGTGCCATAAATCAACAGAGAATGACTACAATAGGTAAGTTTTTGGGGTTATTCTTAATCAAGAGTTTACCTCCTTCTCAGATATTTATTAGTCACTTCAAATAAAGAATCGATCTCAGGTTATTAGCTCCCTAAAACTCCCGCGAGGCGTTTTAATCCCGCTTCAAGCTCGTCCATTTTGGGCCCGTAGGAAATGCGCACATAACCTGATGTTTGCTCTCCAAAGGCTGAGCCGGGCACGGTTATGATTTTATGTTCTTTCAACAAATGCCACACCCACTCTTCATCCGATGAAAACCGGGAATTCAAATCTCTGTCTTCATCCAGTTTTACCAGCCAGTAAAATGCTCCCTCTCCACCATACAGTTTTCGGTGAGGTGAGAGATATTCATGCACCATCTTTGATTTATTATGATAGAGTGATTTTTGCTGAGCAAACCATTTTTTCTCCTCTTCAGTACCACGAATCGCCTCAAAAGTATGCTGAGAAACTGCCGATGCGCACGTTGTCACGTATTGATGCGAAGCGATCAAATTCTTTTTCAGCCAAAGCGGAAAATACATCCACGCAAGTCGCCAACCCGTCATATGATGCGATTTTGAGGCACCACGAAGTACAACCATATTGGGATAGTCATTAAAAAATGACAGCAGAGAGTGATCTTCCTCTTCATACATCATCCCGTAATACACTTCATCAGAAATCAGCCACACAGGATCACCATCCCGATTATTCAGGAATTCTATCAACTTTTTATACTCTTCCACATCCGCTCCCGATCCGGTGGGATTTGAAGGATGCGCCAGCAGTACAGCTTTTGTTTCAGGAGTAATGGCTTCAATTACGGCATCAGCCTTAAAACGAAAATTATGCTCCGCTGATAATTTATAAGTAGCGTGATTCCATTTGTTGATTTTGGCAAGAGCCGGATAGGTCAAGAATCCGGGATCTGGCAGCAATACCGTTGTGTTTTCATGGGCCAGAGTAAAAAACAGGCTAAACAACGCCTGTTGGACTCCTGCCGTGACACAAATTTGATCGGGGTGAATTTGTTGTCCGTTTAATTCTACCGCCAGTTTTTCCCTTAAAGAAAGCAATCCGGCGTTGAGCGTGTAGCCGAGCGATTTGGTTTCAGCCACTTTTTGAGCTGCTTTTCTGATAAATTCAGGCGTCCCCTCACCGGGCTGACCGATGCCCAAATTAAGGGAATCGGCCGGAGCCTGTTCGAAAATCTGACGCAGTTTGCTCTGTCTGAGGTGCGGGTTTTCCGGGATAAAAGCCTGACTCATCTCAACAAGTTTTCAAGTGTTGTGGCCGAGTCGGTTTTATCATCCCGATATTTGATTATGATGGGGGTACTTACAGCCAATCCCTGCTTTTTGGCAAAGGTGTTATTTGTGATTGGCCGTGAACCGGGAATCACAACAGCGTTTTCCGGAATTCTTAGCGGCTGTTCGGCTGTAGCTCGCAGTGTTGTTTCATTCACTAAATCGTACACCGGCGTTGACTTGGTCAAAATCACACCCGCCCCAATTACAGCTCCTTTTCCAATTTGTGTTCCTTCATAAATACCTGTATTACCGCCAATCATGCAGTCATCTTCCACAATTACCGGCAGAGCGCCTATTGGCTCGAGCACACCACCAAGCTGAGCTGAAGCACTGAGGTGAACATGTTTTCCAACCTGAGCACAACTTCCAACCAATGCGTGCGAATCTATCATAGTGCCTTCGCCCACGTAGGCCCCGGCATTCACATACATTGGCGGCATCATGGTTACATTATTTCCGATATGCGATCCTGCTCTTACTGATGATCCGCCGGGCACAACACGAATATTTTGCTTTTCGGGACTAAACTTCTGCGTTGGATAGGTTGACTTGTCATAAAAATATAATGAACCGGCAGAAGCGTGTTCTTCATTAACACCATATTTGAATCCGAGCAAAATTCCCTGCTTCACCCAGTGGTTTACTTTCCACCCGTCATCAACAGGTTCAGCCGACCTGATTTCACCTGATTCCAGTTTTTTTAAAAATTCTGAAAAATGCAGATCGAATGACTCTGGCTTAGTATCCGGTTTATTCTGAAAAAGCTCAGTTATATAATTTTCTAATTTTTTTAAATCCATGACCGATGTTTTATATTTTAATTATTCCAATCGCTAAAAACGCCGAATTAAATTAGGCGAAACAGATATTTTAATAAAATATCTCAACTGATTAGATTTTTAACTCTTCATTAGTAAATTAGCGTGTTAGCATAAAAATAATAGATGTATATGAAGTCGCCTAAGTATTTTATCACAATCATCCTTTTTACGCTCGGAATTTTCTCACATACTGTAGCTCAAAACCTCACAGGTACGCCGTGGACCGAAGCACTTGAAAGTGGCTCTGGCACTATCACTGTGGCCTATTATGAGGAAGACGCATTTGCCTATCAAGATGATAACGGGCAACATACCGGAATGGAGCTCGAAATTCTCAAACAATTTACAAATTGGCTGAAAAACGGCAAGGGAATTGAGCTTGAGGTCAAATATCAACCATACGATTCATTTTCAGCTTTTTTAAATGCTGTCAGAAATGGAGAAGGTGGTGTGATTGGAGCCGGAAATGTCACAATCACCACTGAAAGAGATGAATTTTTAGAGTTCAGTCCGCCCTATCTCAACAATATGGCCGTACTCGTTACCAGTGAGAATATACCCACGTTATCGGCTCTGTCTGATATGAATTCAGAATTCAGGGGAATGAGTGCTGTGGTTTTTGAAGGAACAACCCATGAAGGAACTTTACAGAATGTAAAGGATAATTACTTTCCAACATTGCAGATTAATACAGTAAAGTCTGATCAGGCAGCCCTGAAAGCCGCTTCTGAATCCAATCAGATTTTGACTTACGTGGACCTGTTCATGTACTGGATGGCATCTAATAATGATATTCCCGTTAAGCGCCATCCTGTGGGTGACCGCTCAACCGAACAGTTTGGATTCATTATGCCTGAAGGAAGTGACTGGGCCGGACCCATGAATGAATTTTTCAATATCGGAGCCGGATATCGTTCAAGTTCAGCATACAGAACTATTCTGATGAGATATCTCGGAACTGAAGTCACTCAAATGCTTGAATTAGCAGCAAAAAACAGACGCTAAGCGTTTATTTTTTTAAATTAAAAATGTCATTTAACGGATTTGGGATTTTGGGGGTGTTTTTATGTTTAAGAAAAAGAATGACATTAATCTTATTATTAAAAAGCCTTTTCTTCGGGACACCGGGTTAATCCTGACTCTTACCTTTAAAAAAGTTCGCACGATCTGAGAAACACCGATCAATCAGTTCTTTTATCACAAATAAATCGAAAAAATATTCAATTGCTATGAAACACATTTTACTAATGGTATGCGGGTTATTTATCCTCGTTTTTTCTTCTCATGCACAAGCCAGTTTTACGGGCGATACCTGGGCAGAAGCCCGCGAAAAAGGTTCGGCCGAAATTACCGCGGTTTATCTTGAAGAAGACTCTTTCGCTTACACTGTGGATGGACAGCTTACAGGAGTTGAAATCGACATCTTTGAGCAGTTTGCCACTTGGGTAAAAAACTCAAAGGGCGTCGACCTTTCCATCAATTATGTTAAAGAGACCGGTTTTAACACATTCTATACAATGGTTAAAGAATCAAAAGGCGGAGTGTTTGGCTTAGGCTCAGTTACCATTCTTGAACGCAGACGTGCAGAGGTTCAGTTCTCTGAACCGTTTATCAACAATATTGCGGTATTGGTTACCCACGAAAGTGCAACCGATCTGGACAGTATGTCTGAAATTTCAAAAGTGTATGAAGATATGGTGGGAATTGCACCTGTTGGAACGACACTTGAGGGATATATGGAAGACCTTCAAGCTAAATACTATCCAAATCTGACAATAAACCATATCGATTCACATCAGGATGTGTTAAAAAACATCATTTCTAATCCTAAAGCTTTTGCCTACATGGATTTGTCGATGTTCTGGCCTGCTTATAAAAAACAGGGCGAGCCAATTAAACGTCAGGCTGTGGGAGATTTATCGGCTGAGCAATTCGGATTTATCATGCCCCTCGACAGCGACTGGAGTGTTGTAATTGATGAGTTTTTCAGCATTGGTGGTGGCTACCGCTCAACTTCGTCTTATCGTTCTATTCTTATGAAAAATCTTGGGACGGAAGTACTTCAAATGCTTGATCTCGCACAAAAACGCGAAAACAGAAGATAAT
>Ga0136600_1001427_pt1 | contig 10956 bp, 9 predicted proteins | sample AntRauMFilla2698_FD_104634 | JGI IMG/M metagenome (GOLD analysis project Ga0136600, IMG submission 104634) | Saline lake microbial communities from Rauer Islands, Antarctica - Metagenome Filla 2 #698 | ecosystem: Environmental > Aquatic > Non-marine Saline and Alkaline > Saline | place...
AGAGACCAACGAGAGGCTCAACCCCAGCAACAAAAGAGAAGGCCACGGCTTCTGGTACGAGGGCAAGGGCGACAGTTAAGCCCGATAGGACTTCGATTTTAATGTCGCTTTTAAAGTACTGCTGAATAATAGTCATTTAAATTCCGAGTGAAAGTGCTCCAAAAGGAGGGTTATAGTAATTTGTTTCACATAATAACAGGGCTTTGAGAAACAATCATAAGAAAAAAAGGAAAATACCAAAGATTTAAACAAAGCCTATTGAAATACACTTATAAATTAAGTGATTTTTCAATTTCTTGGACTATTAAAGCAGCTAGCTTACCTCTGGGTTCATCATAAATATGGATGAAGTCACGCCAAGACGTTTCTGGTTCCCCTTTGAGGGCCAAAGAAAGATCAATAAAGGAGAAATCCTTAGGACTGGCGAGAACACGTTCTCTGAAACTTTGAGTCTCTTTCGCCTCCAAGACTCCTTCAAAGTAATAAGCCTTCATCGGTTGAAAGAATGACAAAAATTTTGAACCAAAAGTATGGGAGACTTTGTCCATACGCCTTAAAGATTCGAGGTAATTACCCACATGACTTTCGTAAAAAGGTATATCCCGAGCGCCAAAATAGTAGTGTTTACCTGTTGACCAGAAATGCTCTTGTAATTGATTTCGAAAGAGCTTTCTCACCATCTGGCTTTCTAAAAAAATTAAAGGCAGAACATTATATTTACTCGTGTCTTTGGCCAGTAAGGGATTAACTTCGAAAAGATTATAACTATGAGGATAGCCTACTCTTCTGTGATGCATGTGAATGTCATTTCCCCCACCGTAGGCGATAACAAGATTAGGTGCAAAGGAGACAACATCATTCACCAATCTCATAAGGTCTTGATTCGTAACACTTCCTGCAACTCCAAAATTAAAAACCTTTATTCTTTTGCCATATTTCTTTTGTAAGAGCTCTTCAATCATTTTAGGAAGAGGATAACTTTGAACATAGTAGGGATCATCTCCAAAGACAGTTGAGCCTCCCAACATAAAAATACGCAACTCGCCTTCTTTTTTTTCTTTTGAAGGCAGCTCTCCTGGATAGCCTAAACTATTCATGGCCGGTATTTCAGGATTGGTGACAATGCTCACATAAGGCCTCGGCACCAGCTCGAGAGCAAGAACATCGAAGATCCCCTCTTCTTCTTCCAATGAGTCATAGAATCGAAATCCCATCTCAAAGACAAAGAAGCTAAATATTAAGGAGAGCTGAATGAGGAAGAGCTTGGCAAATAATTTTTCGAATTTCATAGAGTTTTAGGCTAACTCTAAATATATGACTAGAGAAGGGGAATGATTGCGGCGCAAAGCTCTCAATCATCCCCCATTGCTTTATTGATTATATAGGCGAGATTTTAGTAGATGGTGTTTAAGGAATCTCCGTACATTGTTCTTACATGAATAAGAGTTCTTCCTTCTTCACTTGGCACTTGAACATTATAAGTAAAGGGTGTCATTTTCATTGGGCAATGTTGAGAAATTCTCTTCATCCGCGGCAGGATAGTAATGGTATTACGGCCATTATCTAAAACACGAATTTCATCTAACACTAAGCAATCACTTGGATTATGACCTTGGAGCTTAAGAATTCCTTTTTCAGGAAATCTTTCGATATGCTCGACATTGGCATAGGTTTGATTTCGACCGTTATCTCCTCTCGAACCTGTAACATTAAATTTTACCTTTTTTCCGTAATTCGTCCCTTCATTGACACTAACTGTGTATTCACCTTTTTCAAGAAGGCCAAGATTAACTGTTCTTACAAAGGGAATTAAAACCTCTGCACAGAAAGGGTTCTCAGGTCCGTAGTAAAGAGAGTCAAGTGACACAAGTATTTTGTGGCCTTTCACTTTAACGGTGGTCTTTGGATTTTTGTGGCATGTATTGGGAAGGTATCCTGAAACAACGACTTCAGAGCTATCGAGTGTGTCATAACCGCGTGGAGAATAGACTCCTGTGACGGGTACTTTTCTTTCGACTGGCGTAGCTGCATGAGTTGTAGATAAGCTAAGACTCAAAAGTAATAATGCTAGAAACTTCATGAAAACTCCCTGTTATTGATTAACGTATGGGCTAAGCCTAACAAGGAAGAAGCAAGGGGTTCTCTAGGAGACGATTAGAAATTGTGTATTTATTTACAAACTTTAATGTGCGACGAGTTACTTTATGTATTCTAAAACCCTATCACTTAACCAATCATTAAATTGAGCATTAGGGTGACCGTCATGAGGGATATAGTAGTAATGAGGCTTGCCTTCAGGCTCTTGTGGTTTTTCGAAGGTAAAGCGCTCAATGCCACTTCCCTTAAGGCATTTCTCTAATTTTAAATTTATCTCGCCCTTTGAAAAGGGGTGATAGAGAAGAAGAAAGCGACTATCGGGAAACTGCTGATTAAACTCTCTGTGAGATTCTTTTATCAAGTCACAAGTATATTCATAATGAGAGTTAAAAATTTTCAAGGGGATATTAATATTAAACATTTTATCTAGGCCAATTTTCTCGCCTAAGAAGAATAATATTTTTGTTCTCAAAGGAGAGCCTGAAACAAACGAGCCCTTTCGAACTAACCTTCCCTCTTCTTTCTCATAGTAAGGCGTATCCTTAAGCCACAGAAGCTCAGTCAAAAAGCCATTTGAACGGGTAACATGATGATCAATAAAGACGTAAACGAAAGTACCTTTTCTTTGTTCTACTTGTTTCGGAATTTCTCTACTTTGAAGATGAGCAAGAATATAGTTTGTGCCAATAGCGCCGACAGCATAATTATAAGCCGTATATTTCTCACTTTTACGATTTACAAAAGAGCTTAACGTTTCATTATCCTCAAGACCCGTTCCAAAAACAAAAGAGCAGCCATGGAAGATGAGGAAATTCTCTTTTGGCTTTGACTTATTTGACGGATCCACCCGTCGTCCATATTTATCCGTAGTGGCCACAAAGGAATAAATCTCTTTATCAAGGCTTCTCACCATTACAAAATTTTCAAGATTAGCAGGGTTTTTTACTCCGAGGTTTTCATCGGGAACAAAGAGAGAGTGAATACTAAAGTCCCAAAGATCTATTCCTCCCTCATGGTAAGGGTAAGAGCCAAGCTCCTCAAGTACCTTAGGTGCCTTCGTTGTTTTTGCTAAATTGATGCGTTCCCAATCTGCATCCGAAAGCGCCTTAAAGCCAAAGCAAGAGTGGATTAAGAGAAAAGGTATTAGGAGTCTGAGCATGATTTAGCATATATGCTTTTAGGACATACAATATAAGATGGGGGGAGAGAACCTCCCCCCCCACCGGGAAATCTGATTTTTAGCCGTGAGACCTATTCATCAGAAGAGAGGTCTGAGCTCTCGCTGGTGTCTTCCATAGTAGAGTCATCAATGGGAGAAATCTCTTGAACTTCCTCAGATGAGTCATCATCTGCAAAAGTTGGAGTCACTAGGCTAAGAGAGCCTAGAACAATAGTTGCAAGAGCAAAGAAAATTACGGGATTTTTAAGTTTTAATATTTTCATAGTGGCCTCACTGGTTTAAGTCGACTCTCATTTCCCAATCAAGAGTTTCCTTATTATCGTCCTCATTTAGACTTGAAAAAAATCGTTTTATCTGTAAATATAGTTAGGTTTAAACTAAGTATAGATTATGGACAAAATTACTCACGATAGACTCAATTTCAACCACTTCTACTACTTCTATGTGACCGCAACTTTGGGTTCTATTAAGGCGACTTCGGAGAAACTTCATGTCTCCCAACCCACAGTTAGCGACCAGATTAAGTTATTGGAGGAATTTCTCGACTGTCAGCTTTTTGAGAGGCGTAATCGCGCGCTCTTTCTCACAAAAGAGGGAGAGATGGCCTTTAAGACGGCAACCGAGTTATTTGATCGTGCATATGAGCTAACGACAAGACTTAGGCGTAAAGAACGTCTTCCCAAAAAGAGTCTGGATATCGGACTCACACCCCATATGGTGCAATACTTTGATTATAAGAAGGTTCTGCCCTTTTTTAATAACCAATCCATGACCTTGTCGTTTACTGAAGACGAGAGACACTTGCTTCTTGCACAGCTTGAAGAAGAAAATATCGATATTCTCATTTCCTCAAGTAAAGAGGGCATTACGCGTAATATGAGTGCGTTTAAGCTAGGAACGAATAAAACTTTTGTTATCGCCCATAGTCAGTTTCGAAAGCTCAAAAAGGACTTTCCCGCCTCCCTTGAGGAATTACCTCATTTTACTTACTCAAGAAACTCTCCCATGCGGGCCGAAGTGGACCTCTTCTTCACTTCACGTGGTCTTTCCCCCAAAATAATTGGGGAAAGTGATGATTTCGACTTAATGGAGTTGATTACTCTTAATGGACTTGGCTTTTGCGTTGTAAGTGAGGTGGGAATGAATAGAATATGCTCTCATAAGAATGCTATTGTATTGGGAGAAATGACAGAACTTCAAACCTCTGTTTGGGCCATAACGAAAAAGGGAAATCTTATTCCCGAGCTAGAAGTGATGAAAAAAGGAATTAAGACCTAGTGACGAAGGAAATATAATGACAAGAGAAGTAGAGTGCATACAACCTGGTGACTTTGAAGCTGATCATCATTTTTACCCAAAGGCCTTAAACGCCCAACTTCATGCAATGGTTGGTCACTTTTTTAATCTTGATCATGACAGAATCCTCAAGCGCTATGGCCACATCAATCCTCAGGTGGACCTTAAAGCTTTGGAAGAAATACTAAAGTACCAATCAAAACACTTTTTTTGGGGTGGCGCTGACCTTTTCTATGTCACAACAGAAAAGGGCAATAGAAAAATGGTCATCCTCGAGACCAACTCTTGCCCCTCTGGCCAAAAGTCCATGCCACCAAGAACTGACTCTGATGAGCACAGAGGCTATCGCTACTTATTAGAGAATTCTTTTATTCCCATCCTTAAAAAGAAAAAACGCCTACCTCCTGGTGCTCTTGCTGTTATATACGATAAGAATTATATGGAGACGTCAGGCTATGCTGGAACTCTTGCTGACCTAACGGGTGAGAAAGTCTACCTCATTCCTCACTTCAACAACGAAGAACATTATGTCCGTTGGGAAAATGGCGTGATGATGGCCCAGACACCTGATGGAGAAGTTCCTATTAGAGCGGCTTTTCGCTATGTGACCCAAAAGCCTTGGAATCGCATACCTACCACCTCAAAGACTTTTATCTATAACTCCACTTTAGTTTGTTTAGCCGGCGGGAGAAATAAGCTCCTTGCCAACAAAGCCTATGATCTTTTTAATTCAGAGCTCATGGGAACTGGTCTTAAGATCAGCATGCCAGAGACAATCAAAGACGTTAATAAGAATGAAATCCCTCTATGGGTGCAAAAGTTTGGCGGTAAAGCTGTTGTTAAAAACCCCTACTCCAATGCTGGGCAAGGAGTTTTTACCATTACCAATCAAGAAGAACTCGATGCTTTTATGGAAGCGGATAATAATCAGTATGATCAATTTATTGTTCAAAGCTTAATTGGTCATTACAACTGGAGTTCGACGGGAAGCCAAGGCCGCTACTTTCATATTGGGACGATTCCTAATAAGAAAGGCAATATCTACATCTCTGATCTTAGGGTTATGGTTTATTCAAGTCCGGAAGGCTTCTATCCCTGTGCAATTTATGCAAGAAAGGCCAAGGCCCCTCTCACTTCCACAAATCCAGAAAATAGTTGGGAGGTGCTTGGCACTAACCTCTCTATTAAAAAAGGTGAAAACTCATGGGAGTCTGATACCAATCGCCTCATGCTCATGGATCGCAAAGACTTTAATAGTCTCGGGCTTGGAACAGATGACCTTATTGAAGCCTATATTCAAACTGTACTGTCCGTTGTGGCCATTGATAAAATGGCTAAAAATCTTATCAACAAGAAAAATCAATTCCGTTGGAAACTCTTTAGCTCGCTAGATAATGACCAATCTCTCTTAAGTGAAATAATGAAGGTAGATAATTAATGAGCATCCTCACCATAAAAACCAAAGACGAACTTAAAATCTCATCATTAAAAAGAGGAGAAGTGCATCGTCTTCATATTTGCCTATCGGACAACTCTCTCGGTGTTCCATGGCGCGTTCCCCTCATTATTATTCGAGGAGAAGAAAAAGGTCCAACCTTAGGCCTGACCGCAGCAGTTCATGGCAACGAGCTCAATGGTATTTCGACGATTTTTAAACTGATTGAGGAGATTAACCCTAAGAAAATGAAAGGAACTCTTGTTCTTGCTCCCATTTGTAATGTTCCGGGCTACCTTAATAATCAGCGCTACTTCTCTGATAATGTTGATTTAAACCGAATTATGCCAGGAGCGCCCGTTGGCAAGACCAGTGAAATCTACGCTCATCACTTTATTAATAAGATCATTAAACGATTCGATTATCTCCTTGATCTCCATACCGCCAGCCATGGCCGAGTTAATAGCCTCTATATCCGTGCTGATCTCGAAAATGAAGAAACAAGAAACCTTGCTTATCTGCAAAACCCACAAATTATTGTGCAAAAATATGACGAACAAGGAACTCTGCGCTCTTGGGCAAATGATAATGGCATCCCAGCCATTACCGTTGAAATTGGAAACGCCAATGCCTTTCAACATAACCTCATCGACGAAACTCTTGAGGGCATCACTAATACTATGAAGCATCTTAAGATGATCAAAGGACGAGTGCGTGACTTGGTTCATGATGCCGTCATTTGTGATCACTCCTATTGGATCTACACCAAGCGTGGTGGCATAATCGATGTTCTTCCTAATCTCGCTGATGAAGTTGCAGAAGGCGAAGTCATTGCCAAAGTCTATGACGTTTTTGGGCAGGTTAAAGAAGTCATAAAAGCGGACAAGAAGGGCGTAGTTATCGGCAAAAACATTTCTCCTAATTGCGATGCAGGAAATCGTGTTCTTCATCTCGGTGTGAATACTCACGAGCCAAAGTCATCAGAGATTCCCGGAGACAAGTAAACATATGCTCAAAATTAAAAATGTTTCATTTTCGTACTCCGAAGAAAAGCCCCTTTTTCGCGACCTAACTCTCTCGCTAACGACTAATGGTCTTATTCATTTAGAGGGCGAAAACGGAAGTGGTAAAACTACATTTTTAAAAATTTTAGCAAATCTAATCATTCCCAAAGAAGGGTCGTTAACATGGAATGATAGATCCCTCAGCAACAGCGAAGTCACTTACCTCTCGTCTATTAATGAAAGTTCATACCCTTTTCTAAAGGGACTTGAGACTATTGAGCTCTTCTCCAGACTAAATTTCAATAACAATTATAAAAAAACACCTTGGTGGTCTACCTTAAAAAAAAGCACTCTTTTTTGCGAAGCCCTTGAAAAAAGGTATTCCGATTGCTCTACAGGAATGAGGCAACTCATTAATTTTGCAAGGGCCCTGACCAAAGAATCAGAAATTATTATATTGGATGAGCCTTTTCTTGGCTTAGATAAAGACAATCAGAAAATCTTTGAAGAAGTTATAAACCTATACAAAGAAGATAAACTTACAATATTCACAAGTCATAGAAGTCATAATGTTAACTATGACTCTTCGCTGAAAGTATTTAAAGGCAATATTTCACATGTTTAAAACACTCATCTTTTATCTATTACTTGAGAAGAGAAATATTTACATAAATAAGTACATTTTTCCCCTTAGAGTTTTATCTTCACTTTTAAATATGATCTTTTATTACTATGCAGCGAAAGCATTCTTACCTAATAAAGATTTTTTCACAGAAGCGGGTAATACCAATCTCTTTGAGTATGTAATGGTTGGAGAGCTTACGCTTTCTCTAGTTAGTGACTCACTACTCATTTTCAGTCATCATATTAAAAAGATTTTAAACTTTAATATCTTTGACTCACTCTTGAATACGAAATCTTCAATGTATCGCATTTTATTACAAAACGGTATCTCCTCTCTTATTCTAAGCATCCTTCTTATCATCACTGAAATGAGTATGCTCTACTGGATATTTGGCCTAACATTCCCACTTTTGAATCTATTTGGCGCTATTATTACGAATTTAATTTTTATACCTTTGTTTATTTCACTTGGTATCGTTAGTGCATCTTTATTTATAATTTTCAAGCGTGGGACTTCACTCATGGGCACATTTGTTACTCTTTTAAGCTTGGTATCTGGTGTTTACTTTCCTATTGAGACATTTCCAAAAATCTTCTCAAAGCTTCTCGTCAATATTAACCCTTTTCAATTTCTAATCTCTGAAACACGCTTAATTCTATCTGAAGGTTTATATTCACCAAGATATCTCACCTACATAGTTGTCGTTTTGCTTTTAAATATAATAATGAGTTTTGCGGCAAGAAGTATTCTATCTTTTTCTGTAAGAGTATATAAAAGAAGAGGCACTAAGATTTGGCTTACCTCCTAAGGAAGAACCTTCTATTCCTATAAATCCCTGCGTAAAGAAGTAGCTCGAGAGCGAAGAGAATGAAGTCAAATGGTGTTGAATGTTCACCCTCGCCAGCAAATGCACTACATCCAAACCCGCCTTTGGGTTTTACAGCGCTTTGAGAGTGAGGAGATCGTGGAGCAGCAGACTCAGGAGGCAACTCTGGTTCACTAAATGCATCTACCGGTAATTTAAGTGCAGGATCACCAAAGAGGGTCCAACTTCTTTTCATATCATAATCACTGGCCTTATTACTCATGACGGTAGAGGCAGTTAGCATTATCTCACCAAGCCGACTATTGGTACTTGCTGTTTTACTTTTTTGACCAAAGTTAGAGTAAAAACTATTCGCCAACTTCATTTGAGATTGAGGACTGGTTAGCGTTGTCGAACCGTAGAAAGCTATTGCACCTCCATTGGGGTTAAGAACAAGTCTTTCTCCCATACTGAACCAAGTTGTGTCTGGATCATAAAAGTAGGTATTAAGACAATTTAACCCTAGAACAATTGGCAGCTCGGTGTTGCGAAGGGCATCAGCGTGATCAGTATCGAAGAATCCATCATAACCCCATAAATCTTCAGCACCATGACCGACGTAGGTAATCATAAGAGGAGCTTCATTAAACATATCAATTGTTTGTTGATTAAAGGCATCGTCGTCACTGTCATCATTATGATTTATTATATTTGAAGAAAACTCTGTATTAGTTGAGAGAATAGAATCATTAAGATCATTGGTCATTCCAGTGAAGTCTTCATTTAAGCTACTTTGACCTACTATGAAGTTAAACTTCTTTGCCTTTGCTGTCGGCGCGTTGACACCGGCCTCGTAGTTAATAACTTTATCTACATACTTTTCGACTAGATAAGCATCTTTAGTAGGTAATCTGCCAATTGCGACATAAGGTGTGCCCTCTTCCTCTTCTGTTCCTAAACCAATGACACCAAGACCAGAGTCTGATCCAAAGTCATTATCAGTCCCTCTCAGTAGAAGTATGGGATCTGTCTTCTCACCCGCAAACCCCATATCGTCGTTCGGATCATAAGTCGAGTCACCAATAATAAAGACATACTCCGGCTTACTCGACCAATTTTTATAAGCAAAGTCTAAAAACTTTTGGATCGCCAACTGTGACTTACGACCATGTGAAAACTCGCCGTAAACCTGCTCGAAACTAACGACTAAAGTATTGTAGCCTTGACCTTCACGATAACTGGCAAGCCTATACGCCGCAGGTAAAGTGCTCTTTTTTCCAATAATTATATAATTATAATCATTACTACTATTACGTAAGTGCTTCTGAACCCCTACATTCAAGCTTAAACTATCAGGGTTCAAATAACTTTCATTTTCAATGATAATTTGCTTTTTACCGCCAGTACCCAAAAGTCCAGAGAGTGATTTATAGGAGACATCATAAGATGAGCCTGAGTTAAAAGTATCTACAAAGACTTGAGCATATTCAAAAGCACTACTATTTGAGCTAATGTCAAAAACCTTTACATTAGAGTTCGTAAAACCACTTGTTTCAATTTTCTCACCAGGTAGTGCTTTATTCACAAAGGTTTGCCCACCTTCTTTTTCAACTGTCTTTTCATACCTTAGTGTGACTTTGTCTATATCTATTAAATCGAAGTCTCCCAAGCGAACTTTGTCCGCAAGTGAAATGAGGTCAATAGAGTTGTCACCATTTACAAAATAATTAGAAGGAATTTTAAAAGATATCCCTAATGGTTGGTCTGACTGAAACTCTTTACTTCCAAAAGTCACACCGTTTATTTTTACTTGTAGGTTATGGGTAGGATTCCTCTCAAATACTCCTCTACCGCTCAAAATGACATCTAAGAATAAGAAATCTTGATTACCACTCATATCACTTGTGTTGGCGCTGACAGTAAGTTTTGATTTATCAGTTTGTGCATCGCCGTTTTTAGTGTAGATCCTTTTCATGAAAAGGTGATCCTTTCCGAGACCAACAGGATTATCAAAAACAGCGTAATTATTATCATCAAAGACGATTTCTTTTTCTGAAGTATTTCTGATACCCCTATATGTTAAGGTATTGGGCACAAGACTCTCAATACGAATTGCTTCACCTAACTCTTGATCTGCATTTAAAAATGAATGTGTCGTAATGACTACATTATCCATATCGTCACTAATACTCTTCTCATAGGGACCATAGAATATAATGCGATCTCCACTTGAAAAAGAACTCGTAGCTGATTCAATTTTCAAAGCGATCTCTTCACCATGATAATATCCCCTTAATTCATTAATATTTACTCCATCGAATGGGCCTTCTAAATTTTCAATTGCAAGTTGGTCGTAGCTAACCTCATAAATACCCTCTTTTGAGTATCTCAAAGTAAGACCACCCTCAACAATGTTTGGGGTATATTCATTAACATCACTAGGTGGCTGATAATCCCAAACACTGCCTCCGAGACCAATGTCGAGTATAACTTGATTAAGTTTTTCTAGGTTTG
>Ga0136600_1001430_pt1 | contig 10930 bp, 12 predicted proteins | sample AntRauMFilla2698_FD_104634 | JGI IMG/M metagenome (GOLD analysis project Ga0136600, IMG submission 104634) | Saline lake microbial communities from Rauer Islands, Antarctica - Metagenome Filla 2 #698 | ecosystem: Environmental > Aquatic > Non-marine Saline and Alkaline > Saline | place...
GGCGGTCTGCTGTGATCGAAACTTCGTCTGAAGCCCGGCTCAGTATCGCTCCAGCGCGGCTTCAATGAGCGCAAACGCTTCTTCGCTGGCCCACTGCGCATCGCCGTCAAGGCGCCCGATCTCGCCGCCATTGCGGTCATAAAGCACCGTGAGCGGCAGGCCGCGCGCGCCGGCCACCATGGCGGCGCTGAAGGACTGGTCGTGATAGAGCGCCAGATTGTTCAGCTCGTTCTCGCGGTAAAACTCTTCGGCGTCCTCGATCGTGCGATCCATGGAGATGGCGATGACCTCAAAATCATCCGAGCCATAGCGCGCCTGAAGGGTGTCCAGATAGGGCATCTCCACCACGCAGGGCGCGCACCAGGTGGCCCAGAAATTGACCAGCACCACCTTGCCCCGCTTGTCAGCGAGCGTGATTTCCTGGCCGTAGCCGGTCAGCAGGGTGGTCAGCGGCTGGTCTGGTGCCTCGGACGAGGAGCGGAACCCGCTCATGGGGCCGGTGGCAAAGCTGTCCAGCGGCCCGCTTTCGGAACTGACGAGGGCGGACCCGATGACGTATACAATGGTCGCAAACCCGACGAGGAGCGCCGTGATGATGCCGTTCTTGACTGTAAGCAGTGATGTCATCGCCCGCTCAGGTCTCCATGTTGTGGGCGCGCATCACGCGTCCCCCGCCAGTTATAAGGACCGCCCATGACCGAGGACACCCCCGACCAACCTGCCCCGAGCGGCGTCTGGGGCGGGCGTTTCGACGCCGGCCCGTCCGCCGTGATGCAGGCGATCAATTCATCGGTGGACGTGGACCGGCGCCTGTTCGAACAGGATATCGCCGGCTCACTTGCCCATGCTGCGATGTTGGCGGCCACGGGCGTGATTTCAAGCGAAGATGAGCAGGCGATCCGCGACGGATTGACCGCCATCGGTCATGACATCCGCGCCGGGCGCTTCTTCTTCGATCCTGCCCTTGAAGATGTGCACATGAATATCGAGGCAGCGCTGAAGGCGAAAATCGGCGCGCCGGCGGGCCGTTTGCACACCGCGCGCTCGCGCAATGACCAGGTCGCCACCGATTTCCGCCTGTGGCTACGCGAGGCGGTGGACGCCGCAGCCGAGAGCCTGGCCGCCTATCAGGGTGCCCTGGTGAAACAGGCCGAAATTCACGCCGACTGGGTGATGCCCGGCTTTACCCATCTGCAGACCGCCCAGCCCATTAGCCTGGGCCATCATCTTTTATGCTGGGTGGAGGCCGCCGAGCGCGACAAGGCTCGCTTTGAAGATTGCCGCAAGCGCCTCAATGAAAGCCCGCTGGGCGCCGCAGCGCTGGCTGGCACCGCGTTTCCCATCGACCGCGACCAGACCGCGAAGGCGCTGGGTTTTGACCGGCCCATGGCCAATTCGCTGGACGCGGTGAGCGCGCGCGATTTTGCGCTGGAGGCGTTGTCGGCGGCCACGATCTGCGCAGTGAACCTGTCCCGCTTTGCTGAAGAGATCGTGCTGTGGAGCTCGCGCCGCTTCGGGTTCGCCAGCCTGTCGGATGCCTATTCCACCGGCTCGTCGATCATGCCGCAAAAGCGCAATCCCGACGCCGCCGAGCTGGTGCGCGCCAAGCCGGGCCGCATTGCCGGTGCGCTGCAGGGGCTGATCATCGTCTGCAAGGGTTTGCCGCTGGCCTATTCAAAGGACCTGCAGGAGGACAAGGCGCTGGTCTTCACCGCCTTTGACGATCTGGCGCTCGCGCTGGCGGCCATGACCGGCATGGCCGGCGATCTCACCTTTCACCGTGCCGCCATGGAAGAGGCCGCCGGGGAAGCCTACTCGGACGCCACAGATCTGGCCGACTGGTGCGTGCGCGCCCTGAATATGCCGTTCCGCGACGCCCATCACGTGGCCGGCTCGGCAGTTAAGCTCGCTGAAAAAGAGGGCTGCGCCTTGCAGGACCTGTCTCTACAGCGCTACCAATCGCTTGATGCGCGCATTCATCAGGGCGTCTACGCTGTATTGTCGGCGCGCGCGTCCATGGAAAGCCGCACCAGCTTCGGCGGAACCGCGCCGGTGCGCGTGAATGAACAGGTCAAAGCCTGGAAGGCCCGACTCGGACTTTAGTCTGGACCGATGATTTTATTGAAGGACGCCCACATGATCCGCTTCGCCATCGCCTTCCTCGCCGCCGCCGCTGCGCTCGTTCTTTCAGGGTGCGGAATTCGCGGCGATCTTGACCGCCCGCCCCCGCTCTGGGGTCCGGACAATCGCGCTGCTGAAGCAGCTGCCGAAGCGGCTGAAGAAGCGGCCGAAGCCAGACGGGCCACAGCGCCTGCAGTTGCGCCCGTGAAGGTGCCGCCAATTGCGACCACACAGCCGGGCCCGGTATCGCAGGATGACGCCGGCGATGTGGCTGGCGCTGAGGATGACGATGAAGCCGGCACGGAAGCGGCCGACGATTCCGATCCGGGCGCCCGCGACTGAGCGAGGTCGCGGCAATACCGCTTGACTTTAAGTCTTATATAAAGTTTTTATCTTGAAGGTTAAATCGTCGAGGGTTCGTGCCATGTCCGCCACCAAATTTCCCGTGGGCGATATCGCCCTGCTGGCCGTTCCCGCCGGGGTCGGCGCCGTCTTTGTGCTGGACCGGGTTCTCACCGCCGGGCCGGGCGCTGAGCCCTTCGCCATCGCGGTGGATCTGATCGCCCCGGCCTTCTTTCTCTGGGCGTTGTTTGAAGGCGCGCGGCTGATCGTTAAGGCGCGCAAAGGCGATCGCTACGGTCCGGCCATGGTGGGCGGGGTGAGGCGGGCCGGCGCGGCCCTCATGCTGGGTGCGTTCGCCGCGGTGATCGTCGCTCCTGCGTTTCATCATCTTGCAGCAAACAACTTCACCGCCATGACCGGCGTGCGCTTCGCCTATACCATGGAGGCGCTCACCCTGGCGGCGATCGGCCTGCTTCTGCTGGTTCTGGCGCGAGTGGGCGCGGCGTTGAAAGCCGATCTTGAAGCGTTCGTCTGATGCCGGTTCTGATGACGCTGGACATCATGCTGGCGCGCCGCAAGATGCGCGCCCGCGAGCTTGCAGAGCGGGTCGGCCTGTCTGAAACCCAGCTCAGCCTGCTGCGCACCGGCAAGGTGAAGGGGATGCGGTTCGACACCCTGGCCAAGCTCTGCTTCGTGCTGGAATGCGATCCGGGCGAGCTGATCGACTATGAGCGCGATCCCGGCGATATGCCTGAAACCACGCCTTAGGCCGGGCTGCACGGCCCCCCGTGCCAATTTCAATATTCGCGACTATCTTCCATGGTGATGACGCGTCCTGATCCGATCCGCCGCACGCCGGTGCGCCTGGCCTGGCTGGCGCTCCTGTGGGAGCGCGCCGCGCCTGTGCTTGCCGGGCCTCTGCTGGCGCTGGGCGTGTTTCTGGTTCTGGCCCTGTTCGGCGTGTTTGAACGCACTGGCGATCCGGTTCGGGCGCTGGCGCTGGGCGCGGTGTTGATCGCCGCAATCGTGTCGCTGCGCGTGTCATTGCCGCGCTTTACCCCGCCGACCCTGCGCGAGGCAGAGCGCCGGGTCGAGGCCGACAGCGCGATTTCCGGACGCCCCTACGAAGCGCTGCGCGATACGCCCGCCAGCGGCGATGCCGGGCTGTGGGCTGCCCACACAACGCGCATGGCGGCCCGCCTTGGCGGCGCGCACACACGCCGCCCGAAGGCCGCATGGGCGCGTCTTGACGCTTATGGCGCGCGGGTGTCGCTGGTGGTGGTGCTGGGCGCCGGCGTGTTTCTCGCTGGCGATCTGGCCCCGCTGCGCCTGACCGATGCCTTTGCGCCGCGGGCTTTGTCCGGCGGGGGTATCAAGGCGAGCGTGGAATTCTGGGTCGAGCCGCCTGAATACACCGGCCGGCCCGTGATCTATCTGCGCGATCGCCGCGATGTGGCCGCGCCTCAGGGCTCGCGCATCGCTGCGCGCGTCACCGGGCTTGACCGCGACCCGGCGGTGTCCGGTGCTCCGGCCGAGATCGAAACCCTGTCGCGCGACGTGCGCCAGATCACATTCACCCCGTCCGAAGACGCCGAGATTATCGTGCGTTCCGGTGCGCTGCGCGAACGCCTTGCGGTGACGCTGGTGACCGACACGCCACCCAGCGTGCGCCTGGCCGCCGAGCCTGATGGCGACGCCCAGGGCCGATTGATTCTCGAATTCACCGCCGAGGACGATTATGCGCTGGAGCAGTTTGTCTTCGAATTTGCTGGCATACCTGCCGATCCTCTGGGGGCCTTTCCCGATGATTTCGCCGCCCGGGCGCTGAGCCCCGGCGAGGTGAGCGCGCCGGACGGTGACGGGCTGCGCACCGCTACCATCGATGTGGCGCGCTCACCGCTGGCCGGTGAGCGGGTGATGATCCGCATGGCCGCGCTGGACGGCGCCGGACAGCGCGGCGCGTCTGGTCCGATGGCGATCACCCTGCCTGAGCGGGTGTTTCTGGATCCGCTGGCCAAGGGCGTTGCTGATGAACGCCGCCGCTTCGTCATGGCCGCGGGCGAGGGCTATGGGCCCATGCCCGACGGCCCGTCCTCGGCGGTCACTGGCGGCTTCATGGGCGATGAGCCGGAGCGGCGCATCGAGCGCGCCCCGGCACGGGTGCAGCGCCTGGCGCTGGCGCTGGACGCGTTTTCTGATGCGCCGCCGGTGTATTTTGACGATCCGCTTGTGTGGATGGGCTTGCGCGCCGCGCTCAACGAAACAAGGCGTGCGCGTGAGATCGAAGCGCTGGCCCATCTGGACGAGGACCTCTGGGATATTGCCCTGCGCGCTGAGCTGGGCAGCCTGGCCGACGCCGAGGCGGCCCTGCGGGCGGCCGAACGCGCCATGCAGGACGCGCTGGCCCGCGGTGCCGATGCCATGGAGCTGTCTGCGCTTATGGACGCCTATGAGCAGGCAGTGGCGCGCTATATGCAGCTTTTGATGCGCGAGGCCGCCGAGGCCGGGCGCATGGCCGAGGGCGGCGGCGGTGGCAGCGGCATGAATGCCGACAGCCTGCAGGCGCTGATCGACGCGCTTCGTGAAGCTGCCGAGCTGGGCGATGCGGAAGGCTCACGCCGGGCGCTGGCCCAGCTGCAGGAGCTATTGGAGAACATGCAGCTCACCCTGTCTCAAGGCGGTGAGGGCGGCGAGGGGGCCGAAGGCGAAATCGCCGAAGCCTTGCGCGATGCCCTGGAAGAGCTGGGCGAAACCATCGGCGAGCAGCGTTCGGTGATGGAGGACACGTTTAATCAGCAGGGCCAGGGCGCTCAGCCGGGAGACGGGCAAGCACAGCCAGGAGACGGCCAGCTGGGTCAGCCCGGCGACGCAGGTCAGCCCGGCCAGGGCGGTGGCGCGCCCGGTGGTGATCCCGGTACCGAGCCTGGCACCGAGCCCGGCGGCGAGACTGGTGCCGGCACCGGTGACGATACGGGCGAAAACACCGGCGGCGGGCTGGGCGAGCGCCAGCGGGCTCTGGCTGAAGGCCTTCAGGGGCTCGCCGGACAGATGGAAAGCGGCGAAGGCGGCGAGGCGGGCCGCGCGGCCCTTGATGCTGCGCGCCAGGCGATGGAGTCGGCACAGCGCGCCCTGGAGGCCGGGGATGGCGACGCGGCGTTGAGCGCCCAGGACGACGCGCTGGAGGCCCTGCGCGAGGCGGCCCGTGAGGCGTCCGAGCGGTATGAAGAGGCGCGCTCCGGCGGCGATCGCGGCCAGACCGATCCGCTGGGCCGCGAAGGCGGCGGATCCGGGGCTGGCGGTCCTGGAACCGAAACCGGCGTGCCCGACGGGCTGGACCGGCAGCGGGCGCGCGAAATCCTTGAAGAACTGCGCCGGCGTGCCGCCGAGCGCGGCCGCTCTCAGGACGAGCTGGATTATATCGACAGACTGCTGGAACGCTTCTAGCTCAGACTGGCGGGCAAGCCGTGCTGCAGCCTCAGCCGTCGTGGCCCTGAGCGCTCGCATGGTCCTGTCTGGCGGGGTCAGAGTGTGCAGGACCTGGGCTGGCCGGTTCGGTGCTAGTGGGACCAGTCAGGTTAGCTTGCGGGTCTGCTGACCGGTCTGTCGGCGAGTCTGCCGGCGGGTTCGGGGGGCTCGCGATCACCACATCCACGCGCGCGCCGCCTTCGGGTGGGGCCGGGAATGTGGTGCGGAACCGTTCGGCTGCACCGGCGTCCAGCTGCAGGCTTTCCAGCGCCAGAGACCATTCGGCCAGCACCGCGCCGGAGGCATCGCGCACCACCGCGGTGAGTGGCACGGTGTCGCGCACGGAGCGCGCCACATTGCGCACCTGGCCTTCCACCACCAGCACCGGCGCGCCGTCTTCTTCAATCAGCTCGGCCTGAAGTGCTTCCACGGCAAGCCCCACCGGATCGACTTCGACACCGACGGCAGCGTAGGCCCCTGCGGCGCGCGGCCAGGCGTCTACGACATCGATGCGGAACACAAACGCCGCGCCGAGCACGGCCACAAGACAGGCGGCGACACCGGCCCAGCCGGCGCCTTCCACCGCTGCGCGATTGCGCTTGGCGCGCGTGGCGGCGCGGGCGCGAATCGCAGTGTGGGGTTTTTCATTCAACGTCGGCGCGGGCTCTGATTCGGGCTTCGCGCGCTCTGCGGGCGCAGCTTGGGGGGCGGGCGCGGGTTTGGGTGCCGCTTCGGCCACCGTCCACACATGGGCGCAGGACGCGCATTTCACCCGGCCGCGCCGCACTTCCAGCGCGCTTTGCTCGACGCGATATTTCGCCTCGCAGCTTGGACAGGTGACGATCATTTACGTGCGCCTCGTTCTTCCTGCATAGTCTGCCTTGAGCCCCGTTTGCTCAAGCTGGATTTGCTTTGCACCCCATGGTCGACGCCTCAGACGACACACGCGACGCCCGGGCCGTTCGGTTCGACGCGGTGGGCATGCGCTACGGGCGCGGCCCTGAAGTGCTGAGCGACCTGAGCTTTCAATTACCAAGCGGAAGTTTCCATTTCCTCACCGGACCGAGTGGCGCCGGAAAATCTTCACTGCTGCGGCTTATTTATCTCGCTGAACGCCAGTCACGCGGGCTTATAACGCTGTTCGGGCGTGATACGGCCACCCTGGCGCGCACGTCGCTGCCCGATATCCGCCGGCGAATCGGCGTGGTGTTTCAGGATTTCCGCCTGCTCAATCATCTCACCGTGTTTGAAAACGTCGCCCTGCCGCTGCGCGTGGCAGGACAGCCGCGCGCCAGCTATGCCGATGATGTGAAAGAGCTTCTGACCTGGGTTGGGCTGGGCGACCGGATCGAGGCCTATCCGCCCACCCTGTCCGGCGGAGAGCAGCAGCGCGCCGCCATTGCCCGCGCGGTGATTTCCAAGCCCGATCTGCTGATCGCTGATGAGCCCACGGGCAATGTGGACCCGGCCATGGCGCGCCGGATCCTGCGGCTGCTGGCGGAGCTGAACAAGCTGGGCACCACGATTCTGGTGGCCAGCCACGATATCGCGCTTGTCCGCTCGCTGGACGCGCCGGTTCTGGAGCTCGCCGACGGGCGGCTGGTGTCCGGCGGCCGGCGCGCGGCATGAGCAAGGCGCTTCGATCCGCTCCGCTTTTGCCGCCCGATGCCGGCCGGGACCGGCCTCTGTTCGCGGTGGCCGCAATCCTGGTCTTTCTCGCCTGCCTGTCAGCGCTGGGCGCCGCCGGTGCCTGGCGGGCCGCCGAAGGCTGGACCGCCCAGCTCACAGATCAGATCACGGTGCAGATCCTGCCCGGTGAGGACCGCGACGCCGATGAGGACGCGCGCCAGGCCGCACGCCTGATCGCCAATCTGCCCGGCGTCACGGGCGCGCAGGCGCGCACCCGCGCCCAGTCGGAAGCCTTGCTGGAACCCTGGCTGGGATCAATTGGCCTGCCCGATGATTTGCCCGTGCCGCGCCTGATCGCAGTAACGGTGAGCTCGCTGGAGCCGCCAGCCCCCGGCGCGATCGAGGCGCTGCTGGCCGATCAACCCTATGAGCTGGCGGTTGATGATCATGGCCGCTGGGAGGGCGCGGTGCGCCGCGCCGCTGCGGCGGTGCGTTATTTCGCCCTGGGTCTGGTGGGCCTTCTCACCGTGGCGGCCTCGGCGGTGGTGGCGTTTGCGGCGCGCGCCTCGCTGGCGGCGCGCTGGGACGTGGCCGAGGCGCTGCATCTGGTGGGCGCGCCGGATCGCTATGTCACCTCGCTGTTCCAGGGCCGCTTCTTCTGGCTTGGCCTGAAGGCCGGCCTCGCCGGCGCGATCCTGGCGGCCCTGGCGGCGGCCGGGCTGTCCTATGCGGGCGGTGCGGCCGGAACGGTGTTTTTCCTGCCCAGCCTGGAGCTGGGCTGGACTTCGGCGGCGATTCCCGGCGTCGCGGCCTTGATGTCGGCTGGCATAGCGGCGCTGTCGGCCCGCCTTGCAGTCGCCTCCGAGCTGAAAGCGCGGTGGTCATGAACCGGTTTGCCATGGCCTTGCGCGCGCTCGCCTTCATCGTCCTTGTGGCGCTGGTGACCGGGTTTGCCCTGTTCATCCGTGAGGCGCGCGCGCTGACACCGGGCGCCGATCTGCGCGCTGACGCGGTGGTGGTGCTCACTGGCGGCGAGGGCCGGGTGGTCACCGGGGTGGATTTGCTGAAAGACGGGCGTGGGCGCAGGCTATTGATTTCAGGCGCTAATCCAGGTAGCCCGCCGCAGGATATCGCCCGCGCAGCCGGGGCACCGGCGGCCCTGTTTGAGTGCTGTATCGATACCGGCGACCAGGCGGTGGACACCCGGGGCAACGCCACCGAGACCGCCGCGTGGGCGGCGCGCAACGGCTACGCCTCGCTGATCATCGTCACCAATGACTACCATATGCCCCGCGCGCTGCTTGAACTGCAGGCCGCCATGCCCGATACCCGGCTCATCGCTTATCCGGTTCGTGCGCCGAGCCCCTGGTCAGATCCGGGTGAAGCGCGCCGCTGGATGCAGGAATACGCCAAGTACGCCGCCGTCTACGCCCGTGAGCGCATCGCCTTCTAGAGCGCGCGCATAAGGGCGAGCGCCAGGGAAGGGCTCAGGTTTGAACACGCTTCGATCAATCGTCTTCGTGGGCTGGATGTACGGGCTGATGGTGGTGATGGGCGTGATCTGCGCGCCCAGCCTTCTGGGGCCGCGCAGCTGGGTGCGGGCCGTGTTCCAGCTCTGGCTGGGCCTTGTGCTGGGCGGGCTCAAGATCATTTGCGGCGTGGAGTATGAGGTGCGCGGGCGCGAGCACGTGCCGGCCGGCGGCGCGCTGGTCGCCTCCAAGCACCAGTCCATGTTTGAAACGCTGGCGTTCTGGGCGATCCTTGAAGACCCCGCCATCATCTTGAAGAAAGAGCTGAGCTATCTGCCGTTCTTCGGCTGGTACGCCATGAAGCTGAAGAACATCAAGGTGGACCGCTCCGCCGGCTCGAAAGCCCTGCGCGACATGCTCAACCAGGCCCGCGACCGGGCGCAGGAGAGCCGCCAGGTGGTTATCTTTCCTCAAGGCACGCGCCTGAAACCGGGTGAGGCCGACAGCTACAAGCCCGGCGTGGCGGGGCTGTATTCGGCCATGAAGGTGGCGTGCGTGCCAGTCGCGCTCAATTCGGGACTGTACTGGCCCGCGCGCGGGTTCACGCGCACGCCGGGCCGTATCGTCATCGAGTTTCTGCCGCCCATTGAGCCCGGCCTTGATAAGAAGGCGTTTCTGGCCGAACTGGAGCACCGCATCGAAACCGCATCCAACGCGCTTCTCCCCGCTGATCGCGCGCACAACACTGCCGAGGCCGCGTGATGGGCGCCCTGTTTGAACGCTTTCGCCTGGGCCTGGTTCTGCCGTTTGCCGGATTGATCGTCGGGGTGCTGGTGCATGGCCTCTACTGGGCTGTGGTTGCCGGCGGTCTCGATCAGCGGGCGGAGGCCTGGATCGCGGTCCAGGAACGCGCCGGCTATGAGATCGAGCACCAGGGGCTGAGTGTGGGCGGCTACCCGTTCCGCTTTTCCCTGCGCGTTGACGCACCGGTGATCGGTGCCCCGGCCAGCGATGGCGGCTGGCGCGCCGAGTTTGAACGACTGGCCGCCACGGCTCAATTCTACAATCTGGATCACTGGATCGTCACGCTGGGCGCTCCGGCGCGCCTGTCGACGCAGGTGGACGGCGAAGCGGCGGTGTATCTGTTGAACGCGGACCTGGCGCGGGTGTCGCTGGCGGCCACTTCGGGTGCCACAACGCGCGTCGGCGCGGACCTGGACGGCTTTACGCTGACGGTTGAATCCGGCCCCGCCGCGGTGGTGGAGCGTGTGGGCCAGGTGCGCCTTTCGGGATTTCTGGACGAGCAGGACCGCCTCAGCTTCGCGCTGGAGGCTCTGGATGTGCGCCTGGCCGACTCGCAGATGGAGCCTGAAATCGTCGAGGCGTTTGGATCGACCGCCCAGCGCGTGCGCCTGAGCGGGGCGCTAACCCACTGGAGTACGCTGGCGCGCGCGGTGGACCCTTATGTCTGGACTGGCAGTGGCGGCCGGCTGGAAATCGCTGCGGCGCAGCTGGTCTGGGGGCCTGCGGATATCAACGGGTCGGGCGAGATCACGCTGGATACACTCATGCGGCCCACCGGGAGGCTGTCGCTGGTGGTCACCGATCCCGACACGCTGATCGGCGCGCTGGAGGCCGCCGGGCTGGTCTATGACGAGCAGGGCCAGGCGCTGCGCCTGTTCGCGCTGATGGCACCGCGGCGCGACACCGGGATCGCCCTGCCGTTCCGCCTGCAGGACGGCGGGCTGTTCCTCGGCCCCGCGCGCATCGGCAGTGTCGGCGCTTTAAACTAGAGCCTTTTCAGCAGAAGTGGGGACCGGTTCTGCGGTTCGAAAAGGCGACCAGAAGAAGCGCCTTTTCAGCAGAAGTGGGGACCGGTTCTGCGGTTCGAAAAGGCGACCAGA
>Ga0136600_1001431_pt1 | contig 10929 bp, 8 predicted proteins | sample AntRauMFilla2698_FD_104634 | JGI IMG/M metagenome (GOLD analysis project Ga0136600, IMG submission 104634) | Saline lake microbial communities from Rauer Islands, Antarctica - Metagenome Filla 2 #698 | ecosystem: Environmental > Aquatic > Non-marine Saline and Alkaline > Saline | place...
CTGCTCTTGCAGGTAGTTATCCGAAGTTAGGGCATACTGTTCTGGGGTAGTTAGCTGTTCTCTGTGTGAGTTGTAATTTGCTACCCAAGCTCGAGTCTCCTTAGATGTTAGGTATCCATACAGACTTAGGTCGACAGAACCCTCTGGTGCTTGGTAAGCGCGGAAACGCTCCCAGGCCGAGGAGGTAACGACAGGTGTAGGAGACTCCGCATTGTAGTTAGCATCCGAAAGCTCCGGTAAGATCGAGGTGTCGGGCGCAGTTCCAAAGTTCTGGTAGTGTGCCACGGCGGATTTAACCGAATTGAGTGTTGTGCGTAGTGAGACTAAGGTAGAGGCATCAACATGCCCCACGACTATACGTCTTTCGATAGATAACTTGAGTTGGGCCACGAAAGCATCTGCTAAGATACGCTGCGCCGGGGACATGTTTAATTTGTCGAGTTCCTCCGCTACAAGCTGAGAAATGACATCTATGGAAACCCACTCCCCACTGTCGATGTGTGATAGTAGTTCATTGGCGATACTATCTATACGCTCTGCGGTTCGATCGGGGTCTCCGACCTTCCGGATAGTAAGGATGGTAGCCTCTTGTGTGATGAGGTCGGCTAAGACTGGGTTATTATCAATAACAGTGGCTGCTCTCTCTACAGTAGCGCAGCCCGACAGGAGCCCCGCAATTACGAGGAGCGTGATTAGGATGGATGGACTCTTCATAGTTATACTCTTTGGATTAATAATTATCCCGGGATGGGTTTAAATTATAAATACAGATAACAGAAGGGTTCGCAAGATCTAACTATGTGACCTATTTACTTTTTATTTTTGTAGTATCCCATGCGGTCACGCCAAGTAGGGTCGGAGGCCAGCTCTAGAAAGCTTCCTGCGGTAACCCATCGGTAGAAGCGTTGGAATAGGCGTAGGCCTGTGCGGTAGAGCTTTGCTCTCCATTTAGGGAAGCCACAGGACACCAGAATACGATTGTAGATAGGCGCTGCTTCCCAGATACTGAGGTTTAAGCGATCTTCCTTAAAGCCGAGCTCAATAATTTCCGCCACAGTAATGTAGGTGTTACGGATCTCGTGTTGAGTGAAGGCGTCTACCAGTTTGCTTAGAGCTTTCTGAGAGTTCGGAACTAGAACCGGCGTCGCGTAAGCCATGAGGTCATGTAGACGTCCGGCAAAGCGTAGGCAGCCTTCTTGCCCGTCACCAAAAGGGGTCGAGGAAAAGTCGGTGATATCCCGCCCAGCTTCGGCGTAGAAGATAACACTTCGGACCGGATCAAACCACGCGGTATCTTCGGTTAACATGAAAGCTTCCACGTTCTTAATACCCAAACGACACGACCGTGTGGCGGCTACCTTAACCGCATTAGGGACATTAATATTAGTTAGTGGTATACCGGTGCGCATGCAGATTACACTGCATTATTGCGGAAGCGCTTCAAGTCTAGACTTTAGTTTTTCCGAGTCTATCCGAAGGTTTACTACATCTTTTTCAAGTAGATCAATATTAGCCCGGTTAAGATTTACCTGCGTCATTATCTCGCTCCTAGAGTTTTCTGCGTTAGATCCCGTCCAAGGATCTTTACGGACGTTGGCCAGCTCCACTTCTATCCGGGACGTTGTCAGTGTGGATTCGGTGCGGTTACGTTCCAAGTCACTTTGGAAGGTTTTTAAAGCCTGTAGGACTACCACTTGAGCTTCGTTTTGTTTGGCTAATGAGGCTGTTTGTGCATCATTAATTTTTGTAGACTTATCTTGCCAAGATTCAAGTGCTTTAGTGGCCTCCGCTTGTGACTCTTTAAGTGCCGCCGCCGTTTCGCGCTGATCCTCTTGTAGGTTCCGGTAGATCTCAACTGTAAGGCCTACCAAGATACCTAGAATGACTGTGACCACTAATCCGGGAATTCCGTAGGTTATCCACCAAGGTTTACGAGATTCATCTACTGTGGCTTGCGTGGACCGTTGGATCTCGGCTGCTAACAGTTTTGCGAATTCTAATCGTTCTTCTTTGGTGTTCATATATTTAATGTATCCAGAACTCTGTGCGTTCGTATTATAAAAATGTTTGGGCAATCAGCACCCCGATGAGCAGTACTGCGATGTTGGCGAGGATTACTGTGCGGAGAGTGTGCATGGGTTAGATTGCAGCGAGTTCCTCGACTGTGGTGGCTGCTTCCACGGCTTCGAGTTTTGCGCCCTCAATTGCAAAGGATGTAACTTTACGCACAACACCTTCGTTAAGGGCTAGGGCGAACTGTTCGCGGCTTAGATCACGGCGAACACCATCAGCGCATTTGTATCCCGAGAAGACCTCCAAAGGGTCAAGCATTTGAAGCATCATTTGGATGTCGATTTGCGTTTGAACATCTGTGTGAAACGGAACTCCAAAGCTTGTCGTTAGATCACCTTGCCAAGCTGCGTCACGTTCTTGCTTGAGTTCTTGAATCTTTGCGGCCTTTGCCGCGTCTGGACTTTCTACGTAGAGTTCTGCCAGTTTAATAGCTGCATGTTCTGCTCTACGGATTTCTATAACCCATGCGAGAGGTTTTACCTCTCCGTCAATTAAACAGCTTGGTGTATCTGACGCAGCAATCGCGGCAGCTTGTTCGTCGGTAATCTCAACGACTTCCATTTGCTCTCCGACAAATTGCGGGGTCTCGTCTGTGACGCGTTGTATGCGCCTGCGTTCTGTGTTTACTACTGCATATTTCATAGTGAGTTGATCCAGTTAAATTTTTGATTGATCTGTTCTGAGAGATTACGACCAAGTGTGTCGTGCCAGTCAGGAACAAGCGGTTTGACTACAGGCGGCACAGCATGATCACCAAAAGGCCAACCCATCTCATGCTCCGTGGTGTATTGCTCTACATTATTAGAATTGTGAATGAATGGCTCCATGCCTAGATACTCCCACACCTTGTCCATCGTGCCTTGTGGGTCGCTGGTTAAGTCTTCCGCATGAACGAAATGCACCTTATCTTTATGGAGTCGGACAACCTCATGTAGCCGTTGGATGGCGATGCCCAAGGGAGGACGATCAAGCCAGAACCTCACCCGTCCTTCTACAGTCTGGATGGCTGCTGTATCCTGCTGTCCCATCTCCATTTGAAATCCGGGGTGAGCCTGATACTTTTTCTCAAGGCTCGAAAGGATGCCCCTTACGTCACGGACTGGAATGAGAATCTTCGCATCTGGATTGATCTGGAGAAGGAGGTTGATTGAGCCGATCCAAGAGCGGCATTTGTCCACGACGATAGGACGATCTGTCTGACCTTCAAAGCTGTTAGCGATACCGCCTCGCATGAAGTCCAGAAACAATCTCTCACCATCCAAGGGATTAGGGAGTGTGCGGAACTCGTCGGTTTTGAAATACGCCTTGGAGAGATACATGACCTCGTGCATTCCGCTGGTCGCAGTGGCGTGGACAAGAGGATTTTGAGCAAGTAAATTTTGGAGTAGTGTAGAGCAAGCGCGTGGCAAGCCTGATGTGTAATGTATGTTTTTCATGATTAGACTTCAAATACAACATCAACGGAGGTGTTACCACCTATTGATAATCCTGTCCCCTCTGTCCAAGAATCTCGAACAACGGTAGAAGCTGTTAGTGGGATTGTGATAACAAGTGCCGCATTAGTGTTATTGAATATATTAGTAGCTGCGTCAATGATCGTCTTTGTAACGCTACATTCTACACTCGTTAAGCTGGTGCACCCATTGAACCCAAAGCTGCCAATAGAGGTAACAGCGTCTGGAATTATTACACTCGTTAAGCTGGTGCAACCGCTGAACGCAGAGCTGCCAATAGAGGTAACAGCGTCTGGTATGATTATGCTTGTTAAGCTGGTGCAACCGAAGAACGCGGTGTCGCCAATAGCGGTAACAGAGTCTGGTATGATTATGCTTGTTAAGCTGGTGCAACTGAAGAACGCGCCTAAGTCAATTTGGGTAACAGAGTTTGGCATTATTACACTGGTTATGCTGGTGTAACCGTAGAACGCATAGCTGCCAATAGATGTAACTGAATTACCAACGATCAACCGCGAAGCGGAGTTGGGTATATCACTCCCAAGCACTCCCTCAATATCGTAGAACGTAGCTGCTCCTGTTGAGTTGAGGATTGCTACGGATTCTTCGAGTAGGCTGGTCTGCGCGGCATCCGCCTTCACTATAGTCGCGTTGAGTTTAGTGCGGACGCTTGATCCAGATTCTCCGTTTACAATTGGTGCAGTCATAATATTTTAAATTTCGTAGTGTTAATCATTCCAAATTTCTAAGTCATTCCATTGGCTTACATCTACCCAAAAGTTAGTTGCAAGTATCCAGCTTCCATCAATGACAATCGACAAACCACCGAAGTCACTAATGGGTGCTTGGAGGGGTGGGGCCAAGGGAGACTGTAAGACAGGTTGAAGCATTAGTAGCTATTGATTTTAACAACTTCGGCGACAACTGAGGTCGGTGCGGACGAAGCTTTGAACGAGATCGAGCCAGCTGGGAGGATAGCCGTATAGGTCTTATCCTCAGTGATGGCTGTAGCCCCACCCGAGTCGTCAAGGACGAACCAATCAGCTTCCTCAACGTCCGTTGGACGAGGGGTCGCATGGTAGATGGTGATGGACCCACCACCCCATGTTCCCTTGAGTCGAATGAGATACGGGCCGTCGGTAACGCCGATAGCATCCGTGCGATTAGTTGAAGTGATCGTGGACATATGTATTCTTTAGGGTGTTTGGTTGATTGTGTCAATTAAAAGAGCGACCCTTGTCCTGTCATGGATTCAAGGGAGGAGGCGGATTTCTGCTGCATGTAGCCAAGAGATTCATTGAACACAGAACCCAGCGCTTTATTGAATGCGGGGCCAATAACTGATATATTATTAAGAGGTTTTGTGAAAGTGTGTGCAGCCTCACCAAATTCAAGGGACATTATTGATCCAGCCCCCTTAGCCACAGTAATAGGAAGTGGGGCTACAACACCCTGGGGGTCCATTGTGATACCGCTGTAAATGGGCTCAAGGATACCGAGGATGCCTGATTGTCTGAGGACGCGCTGCCACTCATCCTGATCCATGGACAACAGGTCCATGGGTTCACGACCTTTTGCGAGGTCTTTAAGAATTGAAGACATGTATCCCATGGCAAGCATAGAACCTATGAATCCCATCATTTTCATCTTACCCATCCGACCTGTGGTCCATGGGCTCTTTCCGTCATATGTGGAAATAAATTTACGTGCAACGATATTTGTCATACCTGCGGGAAAGGTCATATATTGAAAGATGTTCCGAATGGCTCCACCTAAAAATGTCCCATCCTGCGTGTAACCACGGATCATAGCCTGTGTTCCCGCATCGGGCATCATGATTGCATCATTCATAAAGTGCATCATATACTCACGAAATTTCATATCCACCTCTCTGCTTTCCAACTTACTTGGATCAAATCGCAGATGACCATCCTCTGTCGTAATAAGGGCGTCTTTAAATGTGGCTGCTTCGTCTGCATTAATGCCAAATGCAGCCATCACATCCAGAGTCTGCTCCGACAGCCCTCCTGCTTTTATCTGGCGGGCAATATCTTGTGTTAAAACATCCACGAATGCTTCCTGTCCCGCATGAGTCATAAAATTTAAGCCGTTGTAGACAAACGACGCCTCATGGACTTTACTTAACGTATCACTTGTGGTTCCATCCGAAATCGCAACCCGCCGAGACGCAGCATTAAGAACAGCATCAAGGCCAGCACCTTGACCACTAAAATACTCGCGCATCTCATCAGGAGCAAAGTTTCGAGCGTGGGCTTTTCTATATGCGCTCAGGAATCTACTATCAAAGAAACTGTTGGACATCCCCATTTCTTGCAGTGTTAGTGTAGCCACAGGGACATCATTCAATGCGGAAATGCCCGAACCACCAAGGAACCAAATGTTGGACACCTGCCGAGCCTTTCGGAACATCTTTGCCATCCCTTTATTTACGGGATTGTCCAACGACCCTGTGATAAAATCAAAAGTTCCATCTAGACGAGAAAGACCAATCCTTTGCTGCCCCACAAGGCTCGCTGAATCAAGGCCCACAGCTTCTTTAATCCGCTCGAAGTTTTCTTTCGGTTTGTTGCCGAACTGCTCAGCCATCACAATCATCTCAGACCGATAGCGTATCTGGTCACGGAACAATATGCCCATATGCTTATGCCCACTGTATTTTTTGAGGGCTTTAAGCTCTTGACCTTTTTTTAGGTGGATCTTCCTAGTTGCAGAAAGCGACCGAGAAATATTCATTGATGGGTGATCTTTTCCTTTTGGTTCCTGAATCTCATGGAACCATTGTTCAATAAATGTATCTGCATCCCAATCATCGCCGTTAGGGAGCTTTCCACCGTGAGCCTCTTTCGTAGCTTGAACATCCAACATGAGGCGCATGTCTTCCATAAATGCAAGTAGTCCTGCTTTAGAGATGGTCATATCATCCCATCTTTGGGCGAGACCAAGGTGATTTTCTCTAAGTGTAATATTTGCACCTGTCTGCCTAAGTGCATTTATTTGGTTCATATGTGTGGCTTTTACCGCCTCAAGGACTTCTTTGAATCCTTCGTGTCCCTTCCACACCTCTGGAATAACCCCAGTTTCATGTGCCTCAGTTAAGTGCTCCCAAAACATATCCGACGCCTCCACCATATTGTCTCCATATATGGCAACTACATCTTTAGACTTTGGTGTCTGAAGGGCCCTAGGTGTTATGCGACCACCCCCTGCAGTGGCCACACCATCAAATATATCCAGCATGTCATACTTCACCAGCACATTGTTCAAATGGGCCTGATCCATATACATGCGAACATTCTTTTTGGCCTCCACGGACGACCTACCCATGTGTATACCTCTTCGGGCGCGACCCTCCATAAAAGACATGAGATATTTCATAGGATTCATTTTGCCATCTGCATTGGCTATGGCGTGTGTCCGAACTATATTCGAATCATGGATGTCGCTAAGAATATCTGAATGGACATCCTGCTCAATACGCGCATACAAGCCTGCGGCAGCCTCAGTTGGGGACATCTTTTCTAACTCAACTTGATACTTGAAGTAGTTGTAGTCTTCTCTGTATTTGTCGTTTTTAGATATTAACTCATCAAAAGCCTTGGATTGCCCTTCAAATACTCCGTCGTATTCCAATCTTTCAAGTAGCTGGCTACCAAAGAAAGTCTTTGCGTGGATCATCCTAATTAACGAAGAATAGTGCGACCTTGATTCGGCTGAAATACCCTCAGGCAACATTGCATCAATATCTTCTGCGGATATTCGTGATGCCGAGGAGTCGAGTTTCTCTTCAAAGTTGTAGGACAGCTTAGAAGAAAGAAATGAGCGCATCGACGCAGGGAACATAGAAAGAATTATGTCTTTGCTGTTTGGTTTTTTTCCTGCGCTTTCAACAACGACTTTAGACTCCGCCGCTTCACTTGCTTGCTGCTGCGTCTCCGCCTCTGCTTGGGCTGCGTCGAGTCGCTTCTCTAAGTTTTCACTGGCTTGCTCCACCTTAGCCTCTGTGTTTTGCGCCTCAAGTGTAGCCTCACGAATCTTTGTTTCTTTTTCTGCGAGTTCGGAAATCCGCTGATTCTCAAAAGCGATTTGATCATCAATAACCTCTGTTATTGGGACATATCTTGTCGAAGCTTTATCGCCCTCCTTCACCGCAGGAACAATAATCTCCACTTCCTCTATGTTTCCTGTCTCTTCGGATGCCTCTAGGGCGGCCTCTTTTTTCGCTTCAAGGGAGGCTATTTTACTTCTTGCTCTGGTCATTTCAGCCCGAACCTCCGCCGTTGCCTCGCCCTTGGGATCACCAGTGGCCTCAGCTTCACTCGTCTTCATCTCAAGCTGCTCTGTTCTCACATCTTCAAAGACAGTTGCTTTCAGTGAACCATCGGGGTTCCTGTCTAATTCACTCTTTACAAGTTCAAGCTTACTTGGATGTGTGCTGCCTTTTGATTTCTTGCTTCGAGTGGGTTTTGGCTCAACCATTCCATTTTTCATTACTCGATATCCCTCAGGAATAGAGAATCCATGCTCTTCGAAGATGTCGTGGGGAATTGCTCGCCCCGCCGCAAGAGAATCCGTAATATACTCTTCAACAGACTTACCATCAAAAGGGTCAATATCTGGATCAACGCGTTCGGCGGCCTGTATTTGGCCTCGGTCAACATAGACAACTGTATCAGGGGATATATTGAATTCTCGCCCATCCTTAACAATCATTCTGCCATCCTCAGTGAATCCCTCCACCGTAAATTGCTCGCCGCGAATACGAAAAGACTCACCTACCTCTAAGTCACCCATACGAGTTCCTTTCTTAGTCTTCTGTGAGGCGGACCTCCATTCGTTACTGAGGAAGGCTTCTTCGGTTTTGCCCATATACTCATCCTCTTTTTCACGCGCAGCTGTGGCCTCCCTGGCCTCAAGTGCAGCGTGAGCATTTTCGACAAGGATTTCTATTTCATTACTTGAGCTGCTGTTACCTACCTGATTTTCAATCATCGCCCCCTCAACTAAATCCACGACTTGACGATCACCTGTTTCTTCTTTTGTGATTTTAAACCGATCGCGAAGAGATTTCGGAAGCGCCTTTATTCTATTAACTAAAGATGTTTCGTCCGATGAAACTTGGAAGCTGCCATTCAAGATTTCAGAAACCCCGTCTTCATTGCCCTCTGCGTCCGTATATGAAATTCCCTTAGGGGCTGCCCCCTTTGGTCGAACGGCGAGCGCTGCTCGAACAAGACGCTGCTTAATTTCAAGCGTCTCAAGCTCTCTTTTAAGGGATGTCTCATCCCCTGTTTTGGCTTCAATAATTTTATTGATTTGATCCACTCGCTTAGCCGAGGACTTGAGCGATCTCTTGAGTCCCGCTTTAGATGGGATGGCTTGTATCTCCGCCTGTATCTCCGCCTGAATGCTTGATTGAGCGGCGTCACCTGTTACAACCTCCATAGGAACCTCTCGACCGCTCTGAAAAAGAATATCTAGCTCCTGTTGGCCAAGACCCGAATAATCTCCAGATGCCTCGGCGCGGACTAACTCTTCCATTCTTGCGGCCTGCTCCTGCCGAGCAATAAGGATCGGTTTATTTGGATCAAGAGGAACAAGTCCACGGAGCTTAGTCAGCCATATCTCACTTGAGTTCCTATCAAGGAACTCGGCAACTCTTATCTGCTCCTCATTGGTTACATCAGCGATGGGCTTGCTCATTATGTCTATGATCTCAGGATCTAGTGACACAGCTAAATCTAACTCTTCACCATAACGCATAGTGCCACGAAGAATCTCGGTATATTGACCCCCGCTAAGGAAAGTTTGGAATGCCGCTTCATCTGTAATTTGGCGGCCATACTGCCTTGCTGCCGCATTCATACGGACCGCACCAACGGATGTGATGGCTGTATTTAGAAACGATCCGAACACAGTGTCTGCGACCATATCCAAAGCACCGTAGTCTCGACCTGTGTAATCCGACATCGCCCACACAGCCGAATTCTCAATGACCTGCTCACCGATGTTCATTTTGACGTTTGCCCTAAGCGCCATACCTAATGTCCTGTTGCCTTTAGTGAGCTGGGACTTCTCAATCATGCTGCTAACCTTTGTAAGTCTGTTCAGTCTTTCGGACTGATGAACTGCGTCCAGCGCGCGCTTGAACCCAGCGAATGATCGGCCAGTTCGTTGCATAGTGGATGCCGCCTTGAGTGATGTAGTGAGGACTGTGGTGGGTGCAAACATCATAGCTGCATCCACAGGCATAATTGCATTTCCTGCCATACCCGCTAAGAAATTTGCAGCCACTCCGAATTTTCCATCTGTCCGAGATCGACGCTCAGCCTTTTGCCTACGCAACCAATAGTTGTAGCGAAGCTCAGTCTGGCCCGCATATTCGTCTGGGTCGTAATCAAAATCCCGCCCATATTTTTCCCTTACATATTCCTCTGTAACCTTTTCCTCGCCCCGCTTCTCAGCCTGATGGCCAGCCCACACCTTCCGAGCAAAGTGTGTTCCTGTGGCTGTAATAGACTCCTGCGCCCCGAGAATGAAAGAGCCTTCGAGCTGTTGCCCAAGACCAAAATTGTATCGTCGAGCGGAAGAATATTGGGAGGTCTCTCCTGATAGCTGGGTAAGTAGTGACATGTTCTAAAATGGAATGATGCTGTTGGGCGAGGTATAAGATTCAAAGGAATTGTTTATCTTTGGAATGTGGAGCCTCCCATAAAAAGCCGCAGCTGAAGCACGAATAGGTGGGCCGCCATTTGCAGGCCGCACAAATTTCCATGTGTTGAGATTGCGATTCTCCCTATATTTGAAAACAACATAATCCCGCCCAGTTTTGTCCCGTAAAAACACAGGTGCAAGGCTTCCGTCTTCAATCATCTTCTTGGTCACCTCTTCTTGGGTCTGCCCACGTCGGAAATTTTCATTTAGGTTCTCAGTCGTTCGAATATCTCCAGCCGTGTCACTATCACTTTCGTCAGTCTCACTGAACTCATAGAAATTTAATGTGTTTTCATTTGTTCCAACATTTAGTATCCAAGATGTCGCGGCCTCTGCTCGGCTATCTAGAGTTGATTGCTTAATCACATTAGGACTTAACGCCTCCCACCAACTCCCTACCTGAGGAGAATCCTTATCTGAGGGGATGAAGAAACCTTGTCCTCCGACTTCTGCGTAGCGACCAAAACCGCTGGCAAGTATTTCCACATTCTTCATCAAATCCTCTTTGTCCCGTGAGTCTCCTGTGAGTATGGCTTTTTTTACATATGCACCAAGCGCTTCTATGATTCCAGCTTCTCCATTCACTCTGGCAAAGTATTGAATTACTCTGTTTGCGTTGGGGAGGCTTTCTCTGAAGTCGGAGTCTTTCGTGAGAAACTCTGACATCACA
>Ga0136600_1001432_pt1 | contig 10926 bp, 7 predicted proteins | sample AntRauMFilla2698_FD_104634 | JGI IMG/M metagenome (GOLD analysis project Ga0136600, IMG submission 104634) | Saline lake microbial communities from Rauer Islands, Antarctica - Metagenome Filla 2 #698 | ecosystem: Environmental > Aquatic > Non-marine Saline and Alkaline > Saline | place...
ATTTGAAAATGTAATCCAGGATCAGAGTCCTCAGGATAAAGGCTACTGTAAATCTCAGAATGACAAGGGCAGCTGCAGTAATCGCTACGGCACCAGCGCCCGCAGCCACAGCCTGTGCAAGCTGTCCTGACCAATCTCCCATGAACCAGGAAACAGCAATGGCAACAATAATTAGGACTGCTTTAAAGAGACCACTTTGATACCATTTGATCTTCTGTTCAATATAAGAATTGAAGACAAAATGCAGTGAACGGAAATAAAGTATTTCCCGCCTCAGATAGGGCATTTCCTTGGCAATGTTGTAATCCACAGGAATCAGTAGACGTTCATCGTCGACTCCGCCTTCAACTGTCAAATCTTTCTTCCGGAGTTCTTTGACAACAGTCTTGAATACTGCGTTGTCAATGATAATCTCTTCGATCAAACCAGGGGAAGTTCCATTCTCGGCGCTAACAATCACCTGCTTGCGAATGATCCGTCGGCGTGGAATGATTGTCTTGTCTTTGTCACCTTCATCAACCGGGATGTACTCACTTCCATCAAGGTTTTCGACGTGGCTGCTAAAGGTCCCAACCGGTCCAAGGTCTTCACCGTTCCTGGAGGTCTTGAAGCTTCGTTTAATCTTGTCAAATGAAATGACCATGTTGAAATCAGCATCCGAGAACTCCAGTGCATAGGATGCTTTCCGAGCACCTCCGGTGCGCCCCAATAGTTCATCCACACTGGTTCGATCGGAATCTGGATACTCGTCTTTCACCTGGCTGTACACATTCTTGAAGTAACTGAACAGGTACTCCATGTCAATCTGGTCTTGGGAATCCAGAGGTACTGCCATCATCATGACAGCTTGTCGAATGTCCTTGATATTGTTGTCGTTACCCTCGGTGTCATGCATGCTTGCACCGAGTTCAGCAAAATCAATATTGATGTAGTCGAGTAGCCTTTTTGTACTCCCGAAGCCAGGGGCATTTTCTGTAGTCCGATCTTCCTGGTTGGACCGAAACACGGCGAAGGGGAAATAAGTACCAGGTTCCCGCTCTGAAGAAGGAAGCGGCTCATAGACTTCATCCAGCTCAGGGTAAGTGCCATCACCTGGGGTATAGTCCCAGAACTTGACAACTGTTTCTCCCCCAGCAGTCCTATAGCTATACTTCGCCTGGTAGATCTCTTGTTCGCTGTAGTCATTGGCTTTCGGATGGTCTTCCGGGTCTGCCTGGAAATACTCTGACAGGTCAACTACGGTCATGTCTTCGTGGACCTGGCGATCGATGTTGGTGATGTTGCCATCATCATCATAGGTAATGTCTTTTGCTTCCCAGGTGTAATGGAGCTCTACAGATTCGGTTTCAGCAGGGCCAATACGATAGTTGTAAACGAATGGGTTGGCGCCACCCTCAAACTGTGCAGGATCCACGTCCTGGATCGTATCGTATTCCTGCAGCAGGCCTGAGCGAGGGGCATAGGCAGATCTCCGAACGGCTTCCCGCCCCCAGGTACCCATGCTTTGTGGATCCACCTTGTCATTGGTTTCCAAAGTTCCACCAGTTGAAGGCAAGGTAAAATTTGAATCTCCGCGGTGCACGGCAACAATCTTGGTCAGGTATCGCCCTTCCTTTTCCTGCTCATTGTCAAAGGCAGGTGTCAGGCCCTTGATCTCGTTGGTGTCACGATCGTAATCCAACTCCTCGTGGAGGTGTTTCCAGGCTTTGTGGTGGTTGTTCAGTGGACGGTAGTGAATGTATTCAAAGGCAATGTCCTTGCCGGGCTCCACTTGCTCATTAATGACAGTCCGGGCAGCACTGGTTGCCTGCTCTGTGCTGAGCAGCCGAACATCAGGCAAACCATAGACGTACTTGCCGGGGGTCTTGGCATGTCGGTACATCTTCTCGAAGTTGCGGCCAGGGCCTAACAGACTGGCGTTCTTCACGGATGTCGTAATGTCCCCATTGGGATCATAAATAGCCTCGAACATGGCCGTCTTCAGTGGCGTTGGAAGCTGTTCATCGTCGATCACCCGGGAAACCTGGGTGTCGACGTATCGCTTCTTCTTGGTAGCGAATATACCCATTCGGCGCTATCAGATACCAGCTACGCCGATACCTGATGCCATCTTTCTCACCACAGCGCTGATATCATCATTTTTAAGTGCATTCGGGCTGTCGAGGCTCTCGTCCGTTGTCCGGCGCACATTCCAGGTATCAATCATCATCTTGGCGGCTTTTTGCTCTGCATCCCGGAGGAATCCATCTGCCTGACTCCGGTAAAGGTTCCGCTGGGTCCACAGAATCGAGTCTTCACCCATAGCGCTGGCATTGGTTTGAGCTTGCTCGGTCTTGGTCCGTTGATTCAATAGGCCAATCTCTTCACCAATTTTCTCTATCTGCTTCATGATCATGTTGAATTCGGCCTTGAGCTTGCATTCGGTGGCTTCAAGAACTTTGTACTCAACCTTGGCGTTCTCTGTCTGTTGTATGGTCAGATCAGTTTGAGCGCCGGTCAGCTCAATATCGGAATCCAGCTTAAGGAGCTGCTTGGCCAGCAGATCAATTTCTGCCTTGAGCTTGTTGATCTGTTCCAGGGTCAGGTCACGCTCGAGGATCACTGATTCAATCTGCTCAGTGAGCATCTTGATTTCTTTCCTTATTTTGTTGAGCTGCTCTTCGGTAATCGAGCGCTCGACAACCGCTGTCAGGACATGTTCTTTCAGTAGATTGGTTTCCTCTATCAGCTTGTTCCGCTGCTCTTCGATCAGTTCGTTCTCCCGACCGAGTTTCTCGATCTGGGCAGCAATGAGTGCTTCCTCGGAAGCAACCTTGCGGGTCTGGGCATCCTTGTAGTGGGTGTCGGCCTGGATGTTCAGGCGTTCGACATCGAGGTTTTGAAGCTGCGCAGTGATCAGCAAGATCTCTTCACGAGTCTTGTCCACGTCAGCCTCAACTTTCAGAATTTGGGCTTCGATGAGGCGTTTCTCGGCCTCTATCTTGTCTCGTTCAAGTTCGGCTTTTTCAAGCTCGATCTCGAGTGCACGGTTTCGGAGCCACTGCTCGTCCTTGCGCATCAAAAATTCGAGCGCCCTGTCGGCCGTAGCGTTCAGGGCGCTCAAATAAACCGTGGCATACTCAGGTCCTTTGATCCGGTTCTTGTCGTACTCATGTGCAACGTGAGCTTTGGTGGCTCGCATGAATGCATCAAATACGCCAGCACCTTCGAGATTTTCGTCGGTGAAATCGGAAACCTGCAATCGTTCTATTTCTGCCACGGCACTGCTCCTTTTCTTATTATTATTTCAGTGAGCCAGGTACTACTTATGCTTCAGCAGTACCATTGGCCATGGCCTGGCGCTGTGCCAAAGATTTCAGTTCCTTCTCGTCAAGGTCCGGCAGGATTTCAATCGAGAATTCCTTCACGATCTTGCCCTTGCGGCCTCGCTGACCGGTGCGCTTGTCCTTAATCGTGTAGAAGGTCTGGTACTTGCGGTCTTCGATCATGTTCAGGATGATCTGAGGAACATGCCACTCTTTTTCGAAGGGCACGTACTTCCGGAAATTGCCGACAACGCTGTTGCCTGCGGTGAAGATTTCACCTTCCCATTCACTCTTGGCCGGGTTCATGCAGGTAATCCGGACACGCCGAAGGCGTCCAGCAGCCTGGAGGTGATCCCGCTTGGTGACCGTTTTCTTTGCCTGGGGATCCGGTGTATCGTTCACTTCAGGCCTGGATTCATCATCCGGCTTGGCTGCGGCGTCTTTGATCTTTTCCCGGAGCTTTTCGGCCTTGATGTTGGGGTGGAACTGAACACCCAACTGTTTGGCCTGGTTCTTCAGGGCTTCGAGCTCGGCAGCTTCGATGGCTGCATCTTCGCTCTGGCTATTTTTGGTTTCATCACTCATTACGTTATCCCGTTGTTTGATGATTGGTTACTGCCTGTGGAAAAGAGGGGACTCCAACTTGGAGTCCCCCCAGGTTGTTACCAGGTGTTACAGGGCAGCCGCGGTCTTGACCAGAGCGATGCGCTCGGGACGAAGCAGCAGGAAGCCGTAGTACCACTTGATGGACATGAAGCCCAGCTCGCCGTAGGGATCGGTCCGATCCGCCGTCTCGTCGCCGGGACGCTTGTTCATGATCTTGAACTTGACGGTCTTGCCATCCGTCTGGAAGCCGATCGTCGAGAACGAGCCATCACCAACCACCAGCATCGGCAGCACGTCGTAGTTCGTGCCGTCGTTGTAGTAGTCAGACATGTTGGCATCGGAGGCTGCACCACCGCCTGCCCAGCGGGTCATCTCGGGAACGATGACGATGCGGAAGTAGCCGATCGAACCGATTTCGCCGTTGAGGATCGTGGAACCAGCTGCGTAGTGGTGAACACCGATGAATGCCTGGTTGCCGTGCAGATCGGTCATTGCTTCCAGCGTCGGCTGGAGTTCCGAACCACAGTACAGCACTCGACCACCAGCAATGGTACGGGTGTCGACCATGCGGGTGCCGGTGATGACCTTGCTCTGCTTCGGCGTACGGTTGTCGTCCAGGGTGATCGACAGGCGAAGCAGGTCGCCGTAGTCCACAACGCTGGTGCTGTCGACAGTTGCATTGGACGTGGCAGCACCGCCGAATCTAACCACACCGGCACTGTTGATCAGGTCAATCTGCAGAGCGTCTTCGGTGATCTCGGTGGCGCCGTTGAGCATTTCACGGTTGATGTGCTGCATCAGCTCGGCATCGGAATCGAAGTCGAGAGATTCCTGGGTGTATTCATCGAAGAAGCCGAACTTCTCGATCGTACCCTGGACTTCCTTGCGCGTGTAGCCGACACGGTGGACGCGGCCACCGGTTTCCGACAGGGCCGGGAGCTTGCCGGTGATGGTGCCGATGTCCTTGCTGGAGCCATACAGGTTGCCGTCGGCAATGGCGGCGCCAGCGGCGTCGAGACCCTGGTCGTTGACGTTTTCGTCGTGGAGCAGCGGCAGATAGTGGTACTTGCGAAGCTTCTTGCCCATGTTCTTCGGCATTGCAGTCACGTCAGCCAGCGGCATGAAGTACTGCAAGCGCCGAGCTTCGATCAGGGCCTGCTTCAGATAATGATCCTGGCGGATCTGAGGACCTATTTCGGAGGGAGTACCTCCAATCGGGTCATTGTACGTACGTTCGTTAGCCATAGTCGTTCACCTTATTGTTCTTGTTATAGGTTGAGTTGTGGTGTTACAAAAAACGGTTGTCAGTCTGCTTCATGTACTCTTCGTCACTCAGGGCCAGAGGGTTGAAGTCCTGTTTCTTCTCTGACGATGGAGCAGCTTTTGCTGGGCTTGCAGCCCTTCGTTTGGCTTTCCGTGCTTCGGCATCATCCGCCGTCTTGGTGGGTTTCTCGGGCTTGGGTGCAGGATCCTGTTCCTTGCTCTTGAACAGGTGAGCAAATGCACCTTCCTCGTTGAGACGGTCACCAATCTGTCGGTATGCTTCAATCTCGGTCATGCCATTCAAACGACCTAACGTCCGTTCCTTCTCAACCTCGGTACTGATTACATCGTAGACGCCAGTTTTCATGTGGTCGTCTATAACCCGCATCAGTTCAGGTGTATTGGCAACGATGTTACGGCTCTTATCATCCCACTTGTTGGAGACCACGTCCAGGGTCTTGTCAAAGGTCGGGGAATCTCTCAGATCCTCGATTGTCTCGTCAAGCGCCATTTCGCGTTCATCAACGGAATACTTGTTGGATGACTCGTATTTTTGACCCTCTTCCAGATCCAGATCCATTGGGTCCAGGTCGCTATCCTTGATCAGTTTCGCGATTGCTGTCGGATCCTTCTTGTCCAGATCAATCAGGAAGCTAAGTCGGTCCTCATCCATGAGCTTGTTGCGCTCAAGCATCTTCACCAGTCTCAGCGAAGGCTTTAGGGCCGACATTTTCTTGTTGTAGTTCGCACCCATCTGCATGAGACGAACCACATCATCAGCATCCTTGATCTGCATCTCCTTTCCGTTCGCTTTGAACGGGGCGGTTACCTTGTCGAAGAACGCTTTTGCCGCAGTGTCCGGCTCATCGTCTTTTTCGTCAGGGTCTTCGCCATCATCTTTCTTCTTGTCTTTCTCGTCCTGATCCCCTTCGTCAGGCTTGTCTTCTTTTTCTTCCCCTTCTTCGGGTTCATCCTCTGAATCGTCAGGATCTTCACTCTCGTCGGCACCTTCGGCACCGGCATCTTCTTCTTCTTCCCCGTCTGCTGGGGTGGCGGGCTCGCCTTCGCCTTCGTCACCCCCTGCGGGGGTGCCTTCGGCTTCGGCGGCCGGTGTCTGTTTCTTTTCTTCACCGGCGTCTTCTTCGGCAGGAGCTTCATCGATGAACGCGGTGTTCAGGTTAGCAAAGTCCTCATCGGACATGCCCAGGGTTTCCTGGCCTGAATTCTCGTTGGCGTCAGTCATTAGTGAAGGTCTCCTTCCTCATGGATGCCATCGATTTCTGCGTTGGCTTCTTCAATGGCCGACTCCGCATTCATGGCTTGGTGCTGAATCTTGTTGAAGAACTGTTTCAGTTCGCTGACGCCGCGGAGGGCTGCATGGATCTGCCCCTGCGTGCGTTCGTCCTGGGCCTGCGGAACAGCCAGGATTTCGGTCATCCGAACCGGCTCGTTCTTGAAGTACTCTTCCAGAATCAGCAGCTGAAAGTCCTTGTTCTTACGAAGACGGTCGGCTGCATGCTGGAGTTCAATAAACGCCTGTGCTTCTTCGATGCTAACTTCGAGATCTTTGATTTCTTGGCTCATGTAAGTCCCATCATTGCTTGTGTAGTTAATAGGTGGCTTCGTTGTTGCGCATACTATACCTTAGTTTATACTTCCTGCAAGGTATTTGTCTAACTCGGTTGCTAATTCATTATCTTGCTCAAGCGCTGCTTTTCCTGCTTCAAGACCGGCTTTATGTGATTCAAGCCGTATGTTTCCTTCAGCTTGTGCACCCCTGAGTTCCTTCTCCCGTTCCTGCTTCACGCCAGACTCCTGTTCAACGAAATCCAGATCTTTCTGATCAGCGCTGGATGAAGTCTCGCGAGCCTTGGCACCCTTGTACTGGGCCTCGGCCTGGTTCTCGACCATCTCACTTTCAATCTTCTTGATTTCAGCCTGTAGTTTGGCCATTTCCAGCTGCTGTAGTTGTTGCTGCATCGGATCAGGCTGTGGTTCGTAGTTCTCGATCTGTTTAGCCAGCTCAGGCATCTTGCGAAGCCGTGCGATGTCCCGCAGGATCAGCTTGGTCATGCCTGGATCGAGGTTGGCGCCCATCGTCTGCAACATGAAGGCCAGCTCCTGTGCCTTGACATTGTCTTCTTCCGCGGTAGCGATGTCGAGACGGAGATCGAAGTTTCCTGCCAGGTCGTCTCTTCGGACTGTGACGAACTCCTTATTCGTCACCCGAATGACTTCCTCATCATCCAGGAACTCGGCATTCATTGCGATGATCTTACGAGCAACCTTGGTCATGCCTTTGGCCAGGCGCCGAAGGATTCCAGTTTCACGCTTGCCCGCGGCATCCATGACACCCTTGATCCCGGCAACCACGTCGCCAAGTGCATCGGAGTTGATGCCCTGGGCAAATGCCTTCACCCCGGTCATGGATTCAGCCTCGAAGTTCTGCAGCTGAAGCATGTACTGAGCGGAGTTCGGAATCTCGGGGAAGGTATGCATGTGGAAGGCTGCGCGGGGATCCACGTTGCCGTTAAACTCGTAGTCCTCACCTCGCTGGAATTTCCGCTTGTTGGTCACATCCAGGGCATCTTTGCGAGAGCCCTGCTGACCGTTGGCACTTCGGGCCATGATGTCGATCATGCCTCGCATCACGGCACCCAGCACCTGCTGGTTGTCTTTCAGCAGCTCACCATCGGGCTCGCCATAGACCGAGTTCCGGACCGGCATCAGCTGTGCGGTAACGAACGGGGGCAAGCCATCCGGGAAGGGGTTCTCTTCCATCCGTATCATGGCGCTGCCAATCCAGGTGGCCAGAATCGGCTTGACTACGCCGGTACCGTCGATGTCCCAGAAGCCGTAATACTCGTAGGCATACATCTTCTTGCGTGGTTTGTCACTGAACCTGAAGTTATGACCTTCCAGGGTTGGCATGGTGTTATCAGCGTCAGCCAGGGCTGAAGAATTCTGTTCGACCATGATCTGATCGAGGTTTTTGTAGCGGCCATCCTTTTCGAGCTCAGACAGCGAAGTCTCGAACCGGTGGATGACGAAGCTGGCTTTCTCGAAGTTCCCCTTACACGTCGGATCGATGATTACATCGTCGTAGTCACATACTTCAATCGTCGGATGATTCTTCGCCATCCGCGTTTTCTTGACTGTCTCGTAGTCCTTGATGAGGGGCTTCATTGGCCGACCGGTTTCTTTTGTTTCTTCGAGAGCTTTCTTGAGTTCGGTTGGCACGTCAAATTTGAAACGTGTCGGATCGTTCTCCTCCATCGCCATGAGTTCCTGCATCAGCGGAATCACGTCTTCATCCTCGACAAAGGCCAGTATGGGTTCTACCTCTTCGTATTCTTCCTCTTCTGAAATCCAGCCGACCTTGAGAATAGCAGTACCCTCATCGGTTGCTGCACGAACGTAATCGTCGACCAGGGCCTGTCGATCGATCTGGGTGTTGAACTGGTTGTTCAAAACCAACATGTTCTGACGCGCTGACTCAGCGTCTTCCCAAGTCTTGGGTTCGACCTTGAACATGTCGTCGGTTGCCAGGAAGGGCTCCGACAGTGAGGCATACCGCCATTCGGCCTGCTTGCGAATCAGCTTTGGCTGGATGCTTGACCGGTTCTTCAAGGTCTTCGGCTTGGCCTGGCCACGGACGTGCAGATAATCCAGCCAGGTATCGATCCTCTGTTTCTGGGCATTGTGGGCGCTGTCGGAACTCTCGAGGTCACCCTTGAGATCCATCAGCTTTGGCGGGTTCTTCCAGTTTTCTGGCGCCAGCTCCGCTACCTTTTCTTCAGTCTGCCTTTCTGTCAGATCTTCAGCCATGGCCTATACCCATCCTTGTTGTCGGACCCGATCTCCATCGGCATCGTTGTCAATTTCGTAGTTTAGCATCTGCAGCTGGACCAGTTCATTTTCATATTTCGCAGCGAAGTTGTTGCCTTCGTGATACTGGTCCTGCATGCCAATCGGGTTATGCAGGCGGCTGGCAATGAAGTACAGCAAAGCCTGCAGGTGAGTCATCGGCAGATCAATTTCAGTTGCCAGCGGTGCCGAATTGGCCAAGTTGATATTGATCTGCGGATGATTGGCCCGGTAGGCAATATTCAGTTGAGTGGTTTCTTTGAGCCAGGGAGCGTAATCCTCGTTATTTGGCACCAGCATCGTGTTGTGGCTGGTTGTCCGGATAGCAGCTTTGTTGCTGATCCGGTTCAGCGGGATTTCGTATTCTTCTCCGTACCAGATCCCTTTGATCCGTTCGATCTTGAACAGGTCATCTCTGAAATCATTCGGTGCATCCTTCTTTGCCGTGAGGACGTAAGTCACCTGGCCCTCGACCAGCGGCACGGTCATATGCCCCTCGCGCAGCAGGAACTTCTTGTAGAGTTCCGTCAGACCCAATTGGATCGTGGGCAGGATCTTCTTGAAAGACTCCTTGGGAAACCCATCTTCTTCAGAATCAAGGTTGCCTGAACCCAGGTTCAACATGCGCAGTTCGCCGTAGGCAAGCTGATCGTAAATGTCTTGTAGTTTCATAGTGACCTCATACCAGATAGGAGCCCATGGAGTTGTCTCGTTCTTCGACCATATCCGCTTCCCAGATATCGTTACCGTCTGACGGCGACATTATGACATCTTCAGACGGTTTCCATAACCCCAACGACGCCAACATTGAGATGGTGTCGATAAAGTCGTCGTGTTTACTCTTGAAGCCTCCGGGCGAAGCAAGTGATAGTTCACTGACAGCTTCCTGCATCTCAGGCTCTTTTCTTTTCTCGTGGGGGAAGAACATTTTCCCGGCCTTGAACCATGGGACAACAGTTTGAAAGCGCACCACCTTGTTGGTATTCGGCCGAATGCCAGGCAGCGCGCTGTTGTTTTCCGATGCCAGCGAGAACCAGACGTTGCGCTGGATCATCTGGTCCTGGATCCAGGGAATGAAGCCTCCCTGCTGGCCCGAGACTTCGATGCCGACTATCTGCGGCCGCCACTCCTGGGCCAGTCGGAAGAGACCGTTGATGTTCTTGTCCATGGTCTGGCGCTTACAAATGCCGTCAACCCAGAACCAGTCACCGTTACTGTTGTACGCCCACACGGAGATGACTGAGTAATCCGCGGCTTCCCTGGACGAGGTCGCAAAGTCGGTAGTGATACCGAAATTGAACATGTGCTTGTTCTTGCGCACCGACTCCAGCGAGTACCAACGGATATCGGAATCCAGGATCAACCGATCCTCTTCCGACATGATCCGCAGCATCAGCTCCTGGTTGAAGGTGTCGATCTTGCCCAGCTTAAGCGCCTTCTCGTACTGGTTGTTAACGTAGTCGTAATCGAACCGATCTGGCCAGCTGCCACGGAACTCTTTCCGGGTGCAGGGGAACTGCTCGCACACCGGGAACACATTCACGCTCCAGGCGCCGGACTCGACGGCTTTGTACAGCGGATCACGGGCGTTGAATGGCGTACCGCTCCAGATCACCATGTTCTTGCGCGGGTGGAGCGCGTATTCCACAGCTTTGTAGACCGTGTCTTCAACCGCGTTGATCACCGTGGCCGATCGGGCGTCCTCGTCACTGATCAAGTCATCGAGCACTGCCAGCTGCGGCCGCACGCCCAGTTCCTTGGCACCACGCACGCCCGTCTTCGCGCCGTAGCCCTTGACGATGAAGACGTTGTTCTCGCGGTTGCGGAACTCCCAGCGGATGTCGGTGAACCTGGCTGTCGGGATGTAGTGCTTCAGGAAGTCCGA
>Ga0136600_1001433_pt1 | contig 10926 bp, 7 predicted proteins | sample AntRauMFilla2698_FD_104634 | JGI IMG/M metagenome (GOLD analysis project Ga0136600, IMG submission 104634) | Saline lake microbial communities from Rauer Islands, Antarctica - Metagenome Filla 2 #698 | ecosystem: Environmental > Aquatic > Non-marine Saline and Alkaline > Saline | place...
AAAAATTCATCAAGTTGTTCCACTCCGTCTTCATTTAAATCATCCCATACATATTGCCCTATCTCTGGGCCTACTTTAATATATGTCTCTTGCAGCAACGCTTGTCTTTGAGTGTTCGCTTCATATAAAAAATTACCTCTCCAGTTTTCAGAGATTGTAGAGTAATTAGTATTTGATCGTATGAGTATAGATTGCTTGTTAGTATTACCATTTCCTTCAAACTCTGATGTATAATCCTTAGATCTTACTACTACTCTATTTTGTGTACTCAGGTAATTGCTAGGGGTAAGGTTTAATTGAATTGATTGTAGTAAGGCATTTGCCTGTTTACTTAGCGCATCATTATTTACTCGGTATTCATTTCTAAAACCAAAAGAGTAGTCAATCAATATTTTTTCAGATTGATAAGCGATCCCAGGTACAAATTCATAGAACTTTAAGGATTGATTTGTAAGAGAATCATTTACTTGGTCTCTCAACCTTCTTTCCTCGTGTTGAAAGCTAATATATGGTGTAATACTTCTGTCCTGATTCTGATTTCTAATTCGTTTAGAAATTCGTCCTATTTGCCTAAACCAGTTCCCCTTCACACCAATAAAATCATCTTCGCTTTGTATCCAAGTTTGTGAATAGTTCGTTTCAAAACCATTTCTGCTTTCAATCTGAAATCCGGAAGATTGGCGTTCTCCCTTAAATCCAAATCGATCAATAAATCCATATTCTCCACTTATTGAAGCTGACTGATTAAAATTGTACTTAGCTGATAAATCATTGGTTGTTTCCTGAGATTGATCAAAAGTATTTAAATTCCATTTTCTGATAAATTCAACATCTCGAGTTCTTTCAAAAAATTGAAAATTTGATCCAGAAAATCGCCTTTCAGCTTTAAGACTTAAAGTACCGGCTCCGGCTTTCATTGTGTCCACTTGGATACCACCTAAATAAGAATAATCTACATTATCTCCATCGTCCAGCTCAGAAAATCTGTTTTGATCATAATCACTTACTGCCCATTCCCCAAAAAGACGCACGTTTTTGTTTACTGCAAATGAACTATTAAATGCAGCCATTTGCTGTTGGATGGGAGCTGGAAGTGTTCTGAATGGTTCATAATCTCCATTATTTGCACCAACCCATTCGAAAAGCAATCCATTTACTACTGTACCTACTCTTTGATAACTTCCCTGAAATTCACCAACGTTAGAGAATCTAACTTTAAATAGATTTTCTGAAGAAGCAGGCTGATTTTTGAAAATAGTAAAGGTTTGTCCGTTTACTAAGGTATCTACTTGTGTATAAAGTACATTTGTATCTTCCTCATCAGAATTAACTAATTCAGCTCCTGAAACTATAGCGGCAGTTCGATCATCTCCTGCCTGTCTTAAAATATCTATATCACTCTCAGTTAAGGTCTGTTGTGATAATAAATTGTTACCGTCAGCTTGGCGTATCACGGTAGCACCAACTTTCAGTCTATCATTAATCACTTTACCCTCACCCTCAGTAGCTACTAATGTTCGATTGAAGTTCTGATCTATGTATTCGTACTCTACTACTATTCGGATTTCATCTCTTATGAGTAGATTATTTGTGAAATATATTTCTCCTAATCCGTAATCTATAATGTACTCTTCTTCCTCACCCCTATCTACAAGTTGACCATCTATGTAAACTCGCTCAGTCCCCGCAAGAATTATGACAAATTTGTCGTTTTCATTTCCCGTTAATCGATATGGTCCCTGAACTCCTTCAGATCCAAAAAAGCTAACTATTTTGAACACTCCTCTTACAACAGATGCTGCTGCTGAAACATCACTAAATGCAGTTGAATTATACCCAGCGGCACCTTGAACTCTTCTATTTAATTTAGCAAACGTACTATTTTCAAGGCTTATGTCTACATCTCCCATTTCTATTCTTGTATTCGGTGCCTGGACCTGAATAAATACTCGATCAAATTCTCTAAGATTTTGAGTTGTCCCGTCTGGTTGAATAGGAATACTTCTATCAGTTAAAACAGCACTTATACTGATATCATCTGTAAGTTTACCTGACAGTTCGAAATCTAATCCACTTTCCAGTGCAAAATCTTGATTAGTACCTACGATAATACCTCTGCTTAAACTTCCTCGCTGTTGTAAATCAGATTCATTATTTACGTATCTGTTATTCGTAGCATTGAAACTAGAAAAAAAATCATTCTCTCTATTTAGTATAGATGTGTCCAAAGGTTGAATTGCTAAATCATTATAATAACGCCTTAAATTATAGGGATAAGTTTTAAACTCAACCTCAAGGGTACCTGTGTTTTTATAAGTAATTGAATCTTTATTCCGAAAAGAAAGTGTGCCTCTTATTGGATCATATAGCCAATTTTGTAGTGGTATTAGGGTGGAATCTAATCGAACAGAAATGCTACTCTCTATTACCCATTCTCCAATATAAAAAGTAGAATCTACTTTAAAAGAATCGATCCGTATGGATTTATTCTGAAGGGTTTGTGCAACAACGAATTCTGGGCATACCGAGACAATACCTGCAACTGCAAATAGGATGTATAACTTTCTCTTTAGGTTGAATGCCGTCAGTTTGCCATAATTTTTAATGGTTACTTAAGGCTAAAGGTTTCCCAGATTAGGGTCAACTTCTATCTCGATTTGAATTCACTAAGCCCTTCGCTTAAAAATGATATAAATTTTTCCTCTTTTGTATATCCTAAAACCTGGTCAATAACTTCTTCTGAGACAGGATCGTAGATAACATAAGTTGGCAATGCAATATTCCCAGTCAACTCAAATTGTATCATCTGGTTCTTTTTTGCATCCTTTCCACCATCAGTATACAATTTTACCAATTCCATTTGTGAGAATGCTTCCTGAACTTCTTCTAAAGGGAATATATTGGTTTCCATCGCTCTGCAGTTTGTACATGTGTAACCAGTAAAATCTAAAAAAACCAGCTTTCCTGATTCTTTTGCAGAAACAACAGATCCTTCAAAGTCATCACTCCAACCTTCATCTGCAGATACTGAGCCAGCACCTCCAGCTGCACCTATGGATGCTACCAAACTTACATCAGTTGGTTGTTTAGGTGGAAGAAAAGCATCCCAAATACCTAGAGAAGATCCTAACAACCCTGGAATCAAATAAAAACTAAACATTAAAAATGGCATAGCCAGCAACATTCTACCAACAGAAATTTGTTCTGCTTTAGTTTCGTGCTTAAAGGTTATAAACCCAAGTACATAAATTCCAGCTATCAAGAATATTACTATCCAGAAAGCAATTGTAAGCGGACGCGAAATAACACCCCACTGCCAAACGAGGTCGGCATTTGATAAAAATTTAAAAGCAGCGGCTAATTCTATAAATCCAAGTAATACTTTTACGATATTCATCCAAGACCCACTTTTTGGAAGAGCTTCAAGCCATTTTGGAAACATTGCAAATAGTACAAAAGGGCTCGCAAATGCTGCTGAAAAACCCACCATTCCGAGTATTGGGTAAAACCACTCTCCACCAACAGTAGCTGAGAATACGGCCCCTACAAATGGCGCTGTACAGGAAAATGATACCGCACTGATCGTCATTGCCATAAATAGAATACCAAGTAAACCTGAACTCTCATTACTTTTTTTGTTCAGAAAGTTGGTTAGCTGATGTGGAAGCTGCAGTTCATACATGCCAAATAGACTCAAAGAGAAACCTATTAGCACGATAGCAATCATCAAATTAACAAAGGGATTGGAAGCAAAGTTTTGAGCTCCCGAAGCACCCAATAATGCAGCTAGTACGGCACCAATTATTGTAAATGTAGCAACAATAGCTACTCCAAAAATTAAAGCTGAGCTTACTCCTCTTTTAGCATCTTCCTGCTTAGAAAAATACGAAACTGTGAGAGGAATCATTGGAAACACACAAGGAGTTAGCAAGGCAGCAAATCCTGCAACAATAGCAATCCACAAAAAAGAGAATATCCCATCACCCGAAAGACTTCCTTTTTGTCTAGATCTAGAAACGTTTGATTTCGAATCATCAGTTCCTCCAATAGCACCTTCAAATACTTCATCAGCAACGCCAACCACCTCAACTGCGGCTATAATTGATTTCCTTTTTGGTGGTAAACATACACGATCATCACAAACCTGATAAAAAACCTCAATATCAAGATTCTGCCTCCCTTGAAATTCAGACTTAATAGCTACTGGAACTGTAAAATTCGCATATGCTGTATGCCAGCCTAACTCAGCTTCAAAATTAGGATCATACTCAATGTCTGCTTTTGATTCACTTGATTTTCCAGCTAGAACAAAGTTAGAAGACTTTGCCGAAAATTCAGTGGGATACGGACCAGCATCAGGATCATTTAACACAGAATATAAATGCCACTTACCTTCGATAGAAGCTTCGATGGTAATCTCAAATACTTCTCCTGCTTTAACAGTATCAGGAATCTCAGTTATCTCGTATTTAACGGGATCAGGAATCTGAGCGTATAAAAAAAATGGGGATAACATCGCTAAGATGATCCCCATTAAAATAGATTTAGATAATTTCATCTGGGTGTTTGTAGCTTTTCTTAATTCATAACAATGTAGGCTTTTTAAAAGTCTCTAGTTATCAAAAAAGTTTAACGTCCGTATAGACGTTATAAACACCAAGGATTAATTAATCTGCTTTAACTACCCAGAACTTAACCTGTGGATTTAAATCTCCAACAAGGCTCACAGTTGCAGTGTACTCGCCAAGAGTCTTAACATCATCATTGATAGAAATATTTCTTCTGTCAATTAAGATTTCTCTTTCAGCAAGGGCATCAGCTATCTGTACGTTTGTTACTGTTCCGTGAATCTTGTCATCTTCACCAGTTGTAACAGAAATAGTAACTGAAGTTGCTTCTAACAATTTAGCTAGTTCTTTAGCCTCTTGAACAGTTAACTCTGCACGAGCAGCTGCTTGTCTCATTCTAAGTTCCATTTCTGCAATGGTATTCTTAGTAGCTAAGATAGCTTTAGCTTGAGGGATAAGGTAATTACGACCGAATCCGTCTTTTACATCAACAAGCTCACCAGCTTGTCCTAATTTTTCTACGTTTTCTCTAAGGATAACTTTCATGGTTCTGTAATTTCTTATCTAAGGTTTTCTGCTACATATGGCATCATGCTTAAAAAGCGAGCTCTTTTGATAGCTCTATTAAGCTGACGCTGGTGCTTTGCACTTGTTCCAGTAACACGACGAGGAAGAATTTTTCCCTGGTCATTTGTGAAACGTTGTAGCGTGTCTACATCTTTGTAATCGATGTACTCTAATCCGGCTTTAGTAAACTTGCATTGCTTTACTTTGCGGATACTTTTCTTCGGATGTGAAGGATTGTTAATCATAATAAAATATCTTTAGTTGATGAAAGTTTAGTCTTCTTTTTTCTTTGAATTTGCTTCTTCCTCTTCTACTTCCACAGGAAATACTTCAGGAACAGCGTTTTTCTTTTGAAGCTCACGATGGCGAAGCATCTTAGCATCATATTTAAGTGTTAAAAAACGAAGAACATCATCGTCAATTCTAAGAGTTTTCTCAACTTTTGCAATTGTTTCAACAGGAGCGTTGAAATACATGTTTACATAGAAACCGTTGCCTTTTTTGTCGATGTCGTAGGCAAATTTTCTTAAGCCCCACTCTTCAACTTCATCAACTGTACCGCCATGTTTTTCTATCAATTTATTCACTTTATCAACAACAGCGGCAAACTTATCCTCGTCTAAAACGGGATTTATGATATAAGTGAACTCGTAATAATTATTACTCATTTATTTATGTTTTGTCTTTGGGTGTTTTCGTAGGTGAAAACAGTCATTCCGACGCTTTGTCCGAACAACAGAGAGCCTTAAAGATACAGTATTTTAAATTTGATTACAATGCTTGGATTAGGGAAAGTTTTGGCGCAACTCTAGAGAGCTTTTTGACCCATCCTTGTACCCTCCCAAACATCAAGGAGGGAGACTTCAGAACGTGATCCGATTTCGCAAAAGGATTCCACTCCCACGAAAAGGGAAGCGACAAAGAAAGGTATCTTTATGAATTTGGTGAGATATGGAGTTCAGTTTGTCAAAAGTTAAAACATAGTTTTATGTCCAAATATGAACTCTATAAACTTTGGATAAATTCACTTCGATACTGGAAGCAGGAGCCTTCATATATTGGAGGACGGGCTTCCAAAAGTAATCGGCAGTTGAGTTACAGAACAAGATGTATATCTGTAATTTTAACTATTTTTGCCTCAGCGAAAATCAAAACCAATCAATGTAATCAGTGATCCTGAATCAGCAATCAAAAACCAGTAATAAGCTCCATCAATCCACCCATAGGCAAAATAGGCTCAATACCATAATACACGGTGAGTACAGCAAGAATTACCAAGGCACCTTTGTAAAGGAAAGAAGCATCTATCATCTCTGTTTCCTTGTGAGCTTCGCGGAAGTATAGATAGACCATAACACGTAAATAGTAATACACACTCGCTGCACTAGCAAGCACACCTACAATAGCTAAAGGAACCATATCAGCATTAATAGCTGCAGCAAATACATAATACTTACCAACAAATCCTACGAATGGAGGAATCCCTGCAAGGGAGAATAAAAAGAGGGATAGCATAATACCCATCATTGGATTTTTGAAACCAAGTCCAGCAAGATTGTTGACATCAGTAAAATCCATTCCTTTGTTACGCTCATAATAGGCTACTACACCAAATGCTCCAACATTCATAATGGTATATGCAAACATGTAAAATGCAACGGCACTAAAACCTTCCGGAGTTCCCGCAGACAAACCTACCAATGCGTAACCTGCATGTGCAATACTTGAATAAGCCAGCATTCTTTTGATGTTGTCCTGAACCAGAGCAATAATATTACCAAAAATCATAGTTATAATTGCTACCACTGATAGCACTGCCTGCCAATCTAAACCTTCAACTGATGGTAGTGCTCTTGATAGAACTAATATCATAGCTATAAAAGTAGCTGCTTTTGAAGCAGTAGCCATATAAGCTGTCAACGTAGTTGGGGTAGCCTCATAAACATCTGGTGTCCACATATGAAAAGGCACTGCTGAAACTTTAAAAAGAAATCCGATTAATAATAAAGCTGCACCTGCTAAGAATAAAACATCATCACTCGCTGCTAATCCAATACCAGGAATACTTGTAGTTCCTGTTGCTCCGTAAAGTAAAGCCACACCGTACAATAAAAAACCTGTAGAAAAAGCCCCTAATAAGAAATATTTTAGTGCACCTTCTGCACCCTTCTTCTCATTTTTCATCAGACCAGCCATCACATATAAACAGATAGACATTGTTTCTAAACCTAAGAAAAGAGAGATAAGATCATTAGCACCTGCAAGACACAACATCCCTGTAGTTGCGAATAAGATTAAGCCATATACTTCATTATAATTATGATCGATACTTTCTAGATAATCATTCGATAGAAACACACAGAATAATGTACCGATTAGAATGATTACATTTCCAAAAGCAGCTATCCCACCATGAACCAACATGCCTGAAAAAGCTTCAGTTAACGGAGCTCCAAGTGATTGTATCGCAAAGAATAAAGCAACTATAAGTGAAGCTACAGTAACCCAATATGCAGACTTATGCCCACTTTTAAGAGCTTCTATCGTGATAACGATTAAGCCTGCAATCGCTGTAATAACGCCAGGTAAAAATGCTTGTAAATCGCCTAAATAATCCATTTTTGTAGTTTAAATAATGCCTTCTAAAGCAGTTGCTAGATCAATATCCTTTTGTGTAACCTTATCACCTGCATCATGAGTACTCAATTCTATCCAAACTTTGTTATAAACGTTTGAAAGTTCTGGGTGGTGACCTAGTTCTTCAGCTTCTAAACCAATCTTTACGATAAAAGCTAAAGCCTCTTTAAAGTTTTTGAATTCAAACTTTTTTTTAATCTTATTGTTATCAAAAGACCAACCGTCCAAAGATTCTATCGCTGAATTAATTTCTTGTTCTTGAAGTGGTTTCATACTTATTTAGTTGATACCATTAAAGATTCTGATTCATTTGTTCTATCTACTTCATAAAATGAGTTTGCCCATTCAGGAAGATTTTCTGTTTTCGAAGTTTCCAATACTGCTATACTCTTTTCTTTCGAATTGATAATCAGTTCTGTAACCTGATTTTCTGAATACTTTGTGAAATCAACGGGATGAATACCTATCCAGAACATAAAAATTACTAGTGGAACTAAAAGTCCAATTTCACGAGCATTTAAATCAACTAATTTTTTATTCTCTTCATTTTCAAGCTTGCCGAACATTACTCGCTGGAACATCCATAGCATATAAACAGCAGCTAATATGACACCTGATGCTGCAAGTATAGCAAATACTTTATTATTGTATAGCTCGGACATGAATGATCCATTTAAGATCAAAAATTCACCGATAAATCCGTTTAATCCTGGAAGACCTATAGAAGCAAATGTGGCAATCATAAACATAACAGCAAATATTGGCATTTGTGTAGCAAGTCCGCCAAAGTCTTTTATCATTCTTGTGTGGCGACGGTCATAAATCATACCCACAATAAGGAATAGTGCCCCTGTTGAAAGTCCATGATTTATCATTTGGATAATAGCACCTTGGATAGCTATTGTATTGAAAGCAAAAATTCCGAGCACAACGAACCCTAAGTGACTCACTGAAGAGTAGGCTACTAGTTTTTTGACATCTTTCTGAACCATTGCGACAAGTGCCCCATAAATAATACCAATAACTGCCAATGTTGCCATGTATGGAGCAAATTCCATAAATGCATTCGGGAATAACGGTAAACAAACTCTTATCAAACCATAAGTACCCATTTTTAACATTATTGCAGCAAGCACTACTGACCCAGCTGTTGGAGCTTCCGTATGCGCATAAGGCAACCATGTGTGGAATGGAAATAGTGGAACTTTAATACAAAATGCCAAAGCAAAAGCTAAAAATAAATACGTTTGTTCAACTAGCCCAATTTGGTAAATGTCACTAGACAAGAATCTCCAGTCGAGAGTAAAGTTCACACCACTCATTACTGAACCAGCATCATATCCAACATAAATCAAACCAACCAGCATGATTAGTGATCCAACTAAAGTATAAATAAAGAATTTTAATGTGGCACGGATTCTATCAGATCCACCCCATATCCCAATCAAGAAATACATTGGTATCAATGAAAGCTCAAAAAATACGTAGAAAACCAATAGATCAAGTGATGCAAAAACACCTAACGATGCTGTTTGCAAAATCAATAGCATAGCTAAGTAGCCACTTAAATGTTTTGAAACTGAGTTCCATGACGATATTATTACAATAGGCGCCATAAAAGTAGTCAACATAAATAGAAGAAGACTTAAACCATCTAGGCCTACAAGATATTTTATATCAAGAGTAGTACTTATTCTTCCCCCTTCCGTTAAATACTGAGCAACACCAGAATTAACTATATCGAAGTTAAACATCAATGGAAGTGATATTACAAAAGTTGCAATAGTTACAAGAAGCGCACTCCACTTTTTCATGTTCTCATTCTTTAAAAGAAGTATGAGAGGAATTCCTAGTAGTGGGAGGTAAATCGTGATATTTAGTAGTGTTTCCATCAAGTGTTTGAAGAAATTACGAAATCATTAAATAAAGGATGACAATCACCCCAATTACAAAAGCAAGTGCATAGTTTGAAACTACACCAGTTTGTAGATATCTGAATAAACTACCAAACAGTCGAACTGTACCAGCAATAGCATTCACAACTCCATCTACAATTTTCATATCGAATACAGCAAGAACTTTTTCTGAGAAGCGTACTGTTGGATTCGCAATTAATCCTTCATATACCTCATCAACATTATATTTGTCTTTCCAGACACTGTACAATCCACCAAATCTTGATGCAATCTTAGCATCTGATTCTTCCTGCTGGTCATTGTTATACATTCTAAATGCTAACCAAACTCCTGATACAGCAATTAAAATTGATACTCCCATCAAACCCCATTCTAGAGCATGACTCATAACTATACTGTAATCGGCATTAACAGAGTAAAGCCAATCGTGTAATAAATTTATGTGGGCTGTTTCATGGGTAAATGTTTCAACAATGAAATTCGGCACTCCCAAAAACCCACCAATTGCTGCTAAAATTGCCAATACCCAAAGTGGGGAAACCATACTCCAAGTACTTTCATGCAAGAATTTTTCTGCTCCAACTGCTTCTTTTATTTTTGATGGAAGCTTAAATGACCCATGGAATGTCGTCAATGTTAAACGGAACATATAGAATGCTGTTAAGAAAGCAGTGATTATACCAACGCCCCATAACATCATATAGACCCAGCTACCACCATCTGCAAATCCTGCATTCATTGTCATGGCAAGAACTTCATCTTTAGAGAAGAAACCAGCGAGAGGTGGAATACCAGCAATAGCAATCGTTGCAATCAAAAATGTTTTGTATGTAGATGGCATATACTTTTTCAAACCACCCATAAATCTCATGTCCTGAGGGTCAAAATGTACATCTTTCCCTTCCTCATGTAACCCATGTTCTACATGCTCCATAGCATGGATAACTGAACCTGAGCCTAAAAATAAACAAGCTTTGAAAAATGCATGGGTTACAACATGAAAAATAGCTGCCGTAAATCCACCTGCACCAAGTGCTAAAAACATATATCCCAGTTGTGAAACTGTAGAATAAGCCAGCACACCTTTAATATCATTCTGGGTAATTGCGATAGTTGCTGCAACAATTGCTGTTAAGGCACCAATTATAGAAATGATTATCATCACTTCTGGAATCATCACATACATAGGTGACATTCTTGAGATTAAATAAACTCCAGATGTAACCATGGTTGCAGCG
>Ga0136600_1001435_pt1 | contig 10922 bp, 10 predicted proteins | sample AntRauMFilla2698_FD_104634 | JGI IMG/M metagenome (GOLD analysis project Ga0136600, IMG submission 104634) | Saline lake microbial communities from Rauer Islands, Antarctica - Metagenome Filla 2 #698 | ecosystem: Environmental > Aquatic > Non-marine Saline and Alkaline > Saline | place...
CCGGCGGTTCGGTCGAACACTGGAATGAGGAAGCCGGCGGGGCCTGGCTGCGGCGCATCACCGAGACCTATCCCCACACGATCTGGCTCAACCCGACGCCGGAAAACTGGTGGCCGCACACCTATTCGGTTCAGCTGATCCGCGAAATCATCGGCCCGGAACGCATGTTCTCGCTGACGATCGACGGGGTGGACCGGGCGATGAAGGAACTGGCCAAGCGCTAGGTCGCGCCAGCATTCACCTCTGAAAAATCAGCCGGCTTCAACAGCGTCGCGATGATGTCATCAATCAGTTCGATCTCCGCGTAGAGCGATTCAACGCGGGCGCGCTCGGTGAGCGGTTTGAACAGCGAGCCCGGCTCGAAATTGTTTCCGGTCTCGGCCGCGATGAGCAATTCGCCGCGCCCGGCCTCCGGCGCGAGCATTTCGTCAAACACCGCCCGCGAGTTTTTGCCCGATAGAAGCCGCTCCAGCTCCAGCAGGCGCTCCATGAAAGTCGGCGTCAGAAGATAGCGCGCCATGACCTGATCAGTGCCATAGACCTCAAAGAGCTTCTCGAATTTGGGGTCAACCAGCCCGATCCGCTCCAGCTTGCGGCCAGCCGACCCGAAGGTCTTTTTCCCGAAGCTCTCAAACGCGTTGAATATCCCCTTGTCGCGCGTGATCAGGGTCACACCCTCCACGGTACGCGGAAAAGCGATTCGGATCAGCACGCCGCGAAAGACCGTCACATAATAGGTGCGGTTCTTGGAGCGGCGGCGCTGCTTCAAATGCGCTTCATAAAGCTCGAATTCGGCACCGTGAGCTTCGCCTGCGAAGTGATCCTCGAAGCTTCTACGATCAGAGTTCGGGATCATCCCATGCTCGCAGAATGCATTGAACCGCGGCGCGTTGACAGGGCTCAGGGCGTAGCGCAGTCCGAACGCCTCGGCGATGCGGCTGTTGAGCCCGCCCTTCAGCTCGCTGGACAGCGCGCGCATCTCCTTGGCACCAAATGTCATAATCGCGCCGGCCACGCCCACCGCCACAAAGACAGCCAGCAGCAGCGGGACGTTGAAAATCGAAACCATAAGAGAGCCGGCCACCGCCGTGCCAATGGCCAGCGGGATTGCCCAGAAAAACCGGCGTACCGCACGCCGGCGCCGGTCCTCCAGCCCTTCCAGCCATGGCTTCACCTGGCTCCAGGCCGCATCGAGATCACGCATTCATCCCCCCTCAGCCGCGCAGGCCCTGACATAAAAACGGGCACCGAATCAGATCCAGTGCCCGTTCCATTTATTTCGTAGAGTGCACGGCGCGCCTAGCGGCGGCGGCGTGCGATACGCTCGATCTCTGCCTGGACCTTCTCTTCCACGATGGTGGGAAGGTTTTCGTCCAGCCACTGCTTGAGCATCGGCCGAAGCAGCTCGCGCACGATGCCTTCAAGCGTCTGGCCTTGATCAGAGGAAACGCGCAGGTTTTCCGAAAGAGCGGCGAACATGCCGGACGCCGCGCTGGCGGGTACGTCGTCCACAAGATTGTCCTCTTCCTCAGCCACCGGCTGGGGAGCGGGCGATGGCGTGGGAGCCGGGGCCGGCTCTGGCTCTTCGTCTTCACGGTCGAGGATCATCAGATCATCGTCCACCGACATCGGCTCGCTGGCCGGCTCGGGTTCATCCTCGACCCGATCGGTCAGCTCAAGCACGTCGTCCTCATCAGGCTCGGCCAAGGGCTCAGCGGCCACTTCAGGCTCGGCCTCAAACACAGGCTCAGGTTCGGGTTCGGGCGCAAGCTCAGGCTCCGCTTCCGGCACCGCGGCCTCGGCTTCAGGCTCCGGCGCGGCTTCAGGCTCGGACGCCTCGCCTGGCTTTTCGTCTTCGTCTTCGTTGATGATCCGCCGGATGGAGGCGAGAATCTCCTCCATCGTCGGTTCCTGTTCGGCGTTTTCCTGAGCCATGGTGATCCTTCATCCGTCGAGGGGCTAACGGGTTAACCAAGGTTAGGCGCGCACGGGAACCAGAGTCCAGCACTCACCTGTCGTAAGGACCGGTCTTAATCCCAGGGCGTTAAGTCGAAGTTGAGACCGCGCGCCTCATTAAATTCTGACTCGGGATCGTAAGTCTCCACCGGAAGGGTAAGCCGGCCCGTGTGCAAAAGGCCCATGGCCTGCATCAAAGCATAGCTGGCCACCGTCAGATCGCGCTCGGCCCTGACCAGTTCCAGGCGGGAGTTCAACAGCTCCTGCTCGGCGTTCAAAACGTCCAGGGTCGTGCGCAGGCCGACAAACGCTTCCTGCTCCACACCTTCAAACGCAATTTCGTTAGCGCGCACGGCCTCCCGGCTGGAGGTGATCACGGCCACTGCAGCGAGATAGTTGTTCCAGGCATTTGAAACGCCCTCCACCACCTGGCGGCGCACGGCCAGGCCCTGCAGGCGAGCCACGTCCGCGCCGGCACGCGCTTCACGCACCCGCGAGCGGTTCAATCCGCCGGTGAAAATGGGAACCGTCACCTGGGCGCGAACGCTGGCTGAACCACGCGCCTGGCCAGTGAAATCGGATGTACGGCTCTCGCCGGCAGTTGCGCTGAGGCTGACTTCCGGCAGCAGCGCACCACGGGCCACGCGCACGCCTTGCTCGGCGGCGCGCTCAGAATACTGCGCAGCAAGCAGGTCGGGATTGTTGGAGATCGCCACGTCAACCGCTTGCGCATAGTCGTCCGGCGTCACCGGCGCGGCTTCAGGATCAGCCGGCTCCACCGGCTCGATGCCCGTTACGCGGTGATAGGCCGCGCGCGATGCCGCCAGGGCGGCCTGGGCGGCAGAAAACTGGGCGCGCGCCCCGGACAGGCGCGCCTCGGCCTGGGCGACGTCGGTGCGTGTGATTTCACCGACTTCGAATCGGTCGCGCGCGGCGCGCAATTGCTCAGCCAGAACTTCGACATTGTTGGATCGGATGGACACCACCGAGATATCCCGCACCACATCAGCATGGGCCGAGACGGCAGAGATGAACACGCCCTGTTCAACCGAACGCAGCTGCTCGCGCCCGGCCAGGATTCGCGCCAGCGCCCCATCGATGGAACCGGAGATGCGTCCGCCTTGATAGATCGCCTGCCTCAGGCTCACGCCGTAGCTGGCGGAACCTTCAGGATCGAGCTGGAATTGCCCCGCGCCGCCCCAGTTCTGCTGCTCTGTTAAAGACGCATCCGCGCCAAGAGTCGGCAGACGGGCCGAGCGGGCCTGGAAATATCCTTCCTCGGTCTGGGCCAGCCGGGCGCGCTGCGCCGCCAGCGTGGGGTTCGAGGCATAAGCTGCGCTAAAGGTCTCTTCCAGCGTCTGGGCCGAGGCGGACCCAAGCGTCAAAGAAGCCAGCATTGCGCCGATCATCAGCCGATATTTCATCGAAGCGTCCCTTCCGCCCTGGCCGATACACGCTTTGCATCGCGGCCCGCCCTCACATATGCACGCACACGCCAGAAAAAGAAAGTGAACGCTGTTTACTTTTTCGTTATTCCGGCAATCACCGGCCCCGGCGCTTTAAATCCCGCTTCAGAAAACGAAACCGGTTATCGCCTCAAATCCCGGCAGAAACGGCGGTGCGGCGTCGAACACGGCGCGCTCGCCCACATGGCCACTAGTCTTGGTGTAGATCATCGCCCGGCCGATCACGCCGTCGCGCTCGATCACGGCGAGGCGTCCGTTTTCAGCCAGCTGATCAAGCCAGGCCGGCGCGGGTGCCGAAACGGCTCCGTTGACGAAAATCACATCAAACGGTCCCTGCCCCGGCACGCCCGCAGCCAGCTCGCCTTCGATGATGACAGCGTTGTCTGCGCCCACTTTGGACAGCCGGTCGCCGGTTTTGGCGGCCAGCTTGCTCTGGGCGTCTTCAAGTCCGATGACCGTCTCGGCCAGGCGCGCCAGCACAGCGCTGGAATAGCCGCGACCGCAGGCGATATCGAGCACCACATCGGTCTGCTTGACCCGGGCGGCGTGCACCAGCTTGGCAAACTCGCGCGGACGCAGCATCGAGCGGGTTTCGCTCAAGGCGACTTCAGCGTCGGCATAGGCCTTGGAAAGCTGGGATTTGGGCAGGAACAGCTCACGCGGAATCGACCCCATGGCGTCCTGGATGCGGTGATCGGTGACGTCGGAGGGGCGGATCTGGCTATTCACCATCGCCAGGCGGGCCTTGGCGTAATCGTACATGGCGCGGACGCTGACCTCTTAACTGTGTGACGCCCGGCTTATATCCTCGCCGGTTGCGGTGCGGCAAGGCGCGCGGCGCCACGGATACTCGATAATTCCACCCATCTGCTGAGATTCGCAGCGCAAAGCCCGTTGCGGCGGACGATCTGTTTGGGTAAGCATCCAGGCTTGTTCTGAACGGCGCCATGGCGGAGTGGTGACGCAGAGGACTGCAAATCCTTGCACCCCGGTTCGATTCCGGGTGGCGCCTCCAGAGCTCACGCGCCCGCCCCCTTGAGGGACTGACGCAAAAAACGCCCGGATCAGATGATCCGGGCGTTTTGCGTTCAAAGTCCGGGCGCGAGGCCTATTCAGCCGCGCTGGCGTGGGGATGGCCCAGAACACCCGCCTTTTCCAGCTCACGCTTGAGCTGACCGGTAAAGGCGAGAAAGGTCATCCGGTAATCACTGATCAGCGACCAGAGCGGGTGCGTGAACGTGGCCGGCTTGTTCTTTTCCACAAAGGCATGGCTCACCCAGGCAAAGCCATAACCTGCCAGCGGCCACAACAGCATCGCCCACCAGGTCTGTGTGGCGACCGCAACCAGCAGGACCGACGTTCCCAGAACCGTGCCAGCATAGTGCAAATAGCGCGTCCAGGGCTCTGCGTGTTCGCGCAGATAATACGGCCAGAATTCTGTGTAGCTTGGGCTGCGTTCAGCCATGGCGGCCTCCTGTGATAACGAGCTGACACCCTAGCATAAACCCGGCGGTAGCGCGACGGCCAGGGCGACGCAGCCCTCGGGCGTTCAGGCTTTTGACGATTCAGGTTTAAAAAACTTTTTCGCAAAGCGGCGTTAACGTTAGGCGCTTGTTAACCGCCGACTCAGTATTTGTTTACATGTCTTCCCTCGAAGACACCCCACCATCCACCCAATGCCTTTTCGGGAGCGTTCGCGCTCCCGATTTTTTTTATCCGCTTTGAAGCGGCGCTGCACTCGGCTGAGGACGCCGGCAGTGCGGCGCTTGCGCCCGTGAAAAAGCGTTGCTAAAGACCATGCCTCCATCGTGGATGGGGTGTTCCCCGGTAGCTCAGTTGGTAGAGCAGCGGACTGTTAATCCGCTTGTCGCTGGTTCGAGTCCGGCCCGGGGAGCCATCCACGCTTCCACGATGATTAAGGCGCGCCGAGACACACGCGCACTCAGCCAAACACTTTCCCGTACTTGTCCCAGTCATGGTCGAAGATCGATTGCTGAAGCGCTTCGATCTCCTCGTCGGACATGTCGGCGTATCGCCTGGCGTTATAGCGGCCCTCATCGCTCGGCCGGCCCGTATCCTGGCGCACGACGGCGACGGTGAGCGGCGGCAGCTTGTGCTGACCACACCAGGCTTCAAGCTGGCCAAGCTGAGGGCCAAGCCCGCGGGCGATCAATCCAAGTTCGCCGGCCAGCTCCCCATACGTGATCGTGGTGCGCCGTTTTGCAGCCCGAATGATCACGCGAGCAAGATGGTTTGGATGCATCACATGCCCTTCCCCAGCCAATAACGCCTCACGATAGCATGCAGCGCGAAAATCCATATGACGGCGTGGCCGTGCTCACAAGGAGGGCGTGAGCGCCCGATACGGAAAACTTTGAACGCCGGCGCGTTGGTACACGTGTGCAACGCTAGGCCGCTCGGGCGCGATTGGTTAGAACCACAGCGCCATAGCCCGACAGGAGCCTCAGCCCGCATGCGCCTTCCAACGCCGCTCACCCGCGACCTCGTCCTGATCGGCGGCGGCCACGCCCACGCGCTGGTCCTGAAGCGCTGGGGAATGAAGCCCCTAGCCGGCGCGCGCCTGACCCTGATCGATCCATCGCCGGTGACCGCCTATACCGGCATGCTGCCAGGCTATGTGGCCGGCCATTACGACCGCAAGGCGCTGGAGATTGATCTGGTGCGCCTGGCCCGCCACGCCGGCGCGCGGCTTGTCCTGGACCGCGCCTGCGGGATCGACACCGAAGCCGGGCTGATCCACCTGGCGGGCCGCGAGCCGGTGCGGTTCGATGTGGCCAGCCTGGATATCGGCGTCCGGGGTGCCCTGCCCCAAGTGAAGGGCGCGGCCGAACACGCCACGCCCGCCAAGCCGCTGGATCGCTTTGCCGACCGCTGGGACGCCTTCCTTGCCCGCCTCGATACCGGTGCCGCTGTGCCCCAGGTCGCCGTCATCGGCGCCGGGGCAGGTGGAACCGAGCTGGCCTTGGCCTGCGCCCACCGCCTGTCGCAGTCCCACCCCAACGGCTTTGAAGTGAACCTGATCGAGGCGCGCGACGACATCCTCGCTGACCTGAACGGATCGGCGCGCCGGGCGGTGAAAAGCGCTCTGAGAGAAGCGCGCGTGCACGTCCATACCAAGGCGCGCCTGCAAGCCATCGACGCCCACACTGTCACGCTGGCTGACGGGACCGCCATCGCCAGCCAGTTTACCATCGCCGCCGCCGGCGCGGCGCCCTGGGACTGGCCGGCAAGCACGGCGCTGGCGCTGGAAAACGGCTATGTAAAGGTGGGCCGCACGCTTCAAACGATCACCAGCCGCGCCGTCTACGCGGTGGGCGATTGTGCCCATCTCACCCATGCGCCGCGGCCGAAAGCCGGCGTCTACGCCGTGCGCGCCGCACCGGTCCTCTACGCTAATCTGCGCAAGGCCCTGCAGGGCGATGAGCCGTCGAGATCTTTTAATCCGCAGGGCGATTATCTCAAGCTGATCTCCATCGGCGCGAAAAGCGCAGTGGGGACCAAGTGGGGTGCCAGCCTGACGGGCGGCGCGGTCTGGTCATTGAAAGACCGGATCGACCAGGCCTTCATGGACAAGCTGTCCGATTTCAAACCCATGGCGCCGCCGGCACTGAAGGGTGATCGGGCGGCCGGCGTGGATGCGCTCTACGGCGGCCAGCCCCTGTGCGGCGGATGTGGGGCGAAGACTGCGCGAGGCCCGCTCTTGAAGGGGCTGTCCGGCCTGCCTGCGCCCCGGCGCACCGATGTAGTGGCAGGGCGCGGCGACGACGCAGCGATCCTCACGTTTGGCGACCGGGTGCAGGTTTTGTCCACCGACCATCTGCGCGCCTTCATTGATGACCCCTATCTGTTCGCCCGCATCGCCGCAGTCCATGCCTTGGGCGATGTGTGGGCGTGCGGTGCTGCCGCCCAGTCGGGGCTGGTCCAGCTGACCCTGCCGCCCATGACCGACTTGATGCAGAGCGCCACCCTCAAGGAGGTACTGGCCGGTGCCCAGTCGGTGTTCGGCCCAGAGGGCGCGGACATAATTGGCGGGCATACCGCAACGGGCGCGGAATTCACGCTCGGCTTTTCGGTCACCGGCCTTGCTGACAAGGCGGTGCGCCAGGGGTGCGCCCGGCCCGGTGATGTGCTGGTCCTCACCAAGCCGATCGGGACGGGTGTCCTGTTGGCGGCGGAAATGGCGCTGCAGGCCGGCGGGCGCGAGTCTGCCGCCTGCTGGGCGAGCATGGCCAGATCCCAAGGGGAGGCAGCGCGCCACCTCGCCGAAGATGCGCGTGCCATGACCGACGTCACCGGCTTCGGGCTGGCTGGTCATGTTTTGAGCCTTCTAGGCGAGACCGCCTGCGCGAGGCTGGATCTGGCCGCCCTGCCCGTGCTCGACGGCGCCGAAGCCATGGCAGCGGCGGGCCTACGCTCCAGCCTGTTCGAAGCAAACCGGCTTACCGCCGCCGAGCTCAACGCGCCCACCGGCGCGCGCGCCGATCTGTTGCTTGACCCGCAGACCGCAGGCGGACTTCTGGCCGCTCTGCCGCCGGAGCGCGCGCAGCGGCGCCTGGACCTGATGGGCGAGGCCGGTGAGCCGGTCTGGGTGATTGGAACCGTGGAAGCTTGCGGCAACGGGCAGGCCCGCATTCACGCGCGCTAGGCCAATACAAATGGCTGGCGCTCTAAGCCAGCGCCGCCTCGATCTCGCTTGCCAGTGTCTCCAGCCCGCCCTGATCCAGGCGCGAGGCTTCAAGGCGCGCCATGACCGGCCGCTCATGGCGGCTGCGTTCGCGGGCATAGGCCGGGTCGTAATGATGGGCCATCAGCCCGGCGGCGAGGGTCTCCATCTCGCCAGCTTCGGCCAAAGCGCGCCATTCTGTAATCCGGGCGGTTCCCTGAAAGGGTTTCAGCGCCTCGATCCGGTCCAGCAGCCGGACCCGATCTTCCACAATGTCGCGATAGGCGTCAGCCAGAAACGCGGCGCGGGCCTCCAGCGGCGCGCTCACGACCATGCGCGGCGCGGCTTCCATGGCCGCCCAGAGCGCCGGCGGCACCTGCAGCTGGCCGATCTTGGCGCTTTCCGCCTCCACCAGCACCGGATGCGCCGGGTCCAGATGCTGCAGGCCCTGCCAGATGCGGCTTTCAAACAGCTTCTGGCCCGGCTGTCCGCCCGCGCGCCAGCCAAACAGCGAACCACGATGGTTGGCGGCGCCTTCCAGATCCAGCGTCTGCACACCGCGCGCCGCCACAAGATCAAGCAGCGCGGTCTTGGCGGTGCCGGTATCGCCGTCCAGAAGGATCACTGGTGTTTCAATCCGCCCGTCATAGAGATCGGCCACAACCCGGCGGCGATAGCTCTTGTAGCCGCCGTCCAGCACCGACACCCGCCAGCCAATCGCTTTCAGGATTGTCGCAAACGAGCCGGAGCGCTGACCCCCGCGCCAGCAATACACCAGCGGCCGCCAGCCGCCTTCCATGTCGATCAGCGCGGTCTCCAGCCAGCGTGCGGTGTTCCTGGCCACCAGCGCCGCGCCGATCTTTCTCGCCTTGAAGGGATCGACCTGCTTGTAGATCGTGCCCACGCGCGCCCGCTCTTCATCGGAGAGGACGGGCATGTTGATTGCCCCCGGCACATGATCCTCGGCAAACTCGCCGGGCGAGCGCACGTCGATGATCGTATCGAATCCGGCCGTGTCGGAGAGGAATGAGTCGAAGCTGATCTTCATGGAGAGCGGGTTAGCATGGCGGCGAGCCGATGGCGAAGCACCGCACGAAGCGACGCCTCGCCGTTCGGCCGCCACGCCCTCAGCCCAGGGCCCAGACTCATTTATAGCGAGTTTGCCCATTTAATGCTATACAAGTTTTGTTGGCGATAAGTCGGATATGTTCCGAGAGTCGCCTGTACACATTGAGGGAAATATGAGTATTAAGAGTATTAAACTTCAAATAATAGCCGCTAGCGCTTCCGCTATGTGCTTTACTGGTGTGGCGATTTCACAATCTGCAATTATCTTTGAACCGCGGCTTTCGACCGATGGTACATGTACTTCGGAAGCGCCACTTACAGTCCTTTCGGTGCCCTGGTACACCAGTAATCCTAGCGCAAATTTACTTGGTTTTTACATTCTTGACGCGGACGGAACGATTGTTGGTGGCAAGCATAGTGGTGTGCCTTCACGAGCGATCAGCGGCAGCTCTTCGTTCCGCATCCGGCAAGCGCCGGTAGGTGGTCTTCGGGCGATTGTGGTTGATGACATTGATGATTACGGAGACGCAGATCACCTATTTAGAGGTGTGATGCCGGTCGGAGGCGCCTACCAGCCAACAAACGAGCTGGCCCGATATGATTTTGGCGAGAATACGCTCGATCCAGATTGCGATACCACCGACAGCATTTTCCCCTTAGAGGGCGAGTTTCGATTTGAGGAAGATGTTGCCTATCCTTCGCCAAGTAATAACCATTCTCTCGTCTTTCAATCATACGGAAATTTAGTTGTTTACGACAACGATAGCGCAGGAAATTTCATTGCGTCACAACCTGTTTGGGAGCTCAGCATTTTGACGAAAGATCGTTGGCGAGAAAATGAGATCGCCCTGTTCCAGGCCGACGGAAATTTAGCCACATACGCGGAAGGCATGCGTTACATTTGGTCCGCCCGCAACGTTGTATCGCCTGCGGGAAGTCGCTTGTTCCTTACGGAAGAAGGCTATTTGCAAATTATAGCACCAAGCGGCGAGGTTCTCTGGAACGGCGGGCGGCATCAAGGGGAGGGATAGAACAGGCGAATGGCCCGCTCCAGGGCCTGGCGCCCCCAGGGCCTGGAGCCCCTAGAACCTAGTGGTTTGACCGAGACAGAAGAGTCCCGATAAGCAATTCCCTATCTGCGCGGCGCATGCGAATTTGGGGTATGCGCACCGGCATATCCATCACTCTCAGCGAAGCCGACCGGCGCCGTCTTGAGTCCATCGCCACGAACCGCAACGCGTCGCAGAAGCATGTCTGGCGCAGCCGGATCGTCCTGATGACTGCGCAGGGCGCTGGCACGAATGCGATCATGGCCGCGACCGGAAGGGCGAAGACCACGGTCTGGCGCTGGCAGGAGCGGTTCATGGCGCAGGGCGTTGACGGCCTTCTACAAGACCCGCCCGCCAGGCAAGCGGCCAGATCCGGTCGAGCGCGCCGCGAAGGTCGTCGCGATGACGCTGAAGCCGCCGCCGCACGAGGCCACGCACTGGACGGCGCGCGCGATGGCCAAGGTGTCCGGCCTCGCCGTGTCGATGGTACAAAGCATCTGGAAAGCGCACGGCCTCGCGCCGCATCGCTGGCGCAGCTTCAAGCTCTCCAACGACCCCGCCTTCGCCGAGAAGCTTCACGCCATGATCGCTTCCGTTCGCTGCGCTAACGCCTCGGAAGCATGATTTGCAGAGCTCCATCAACCCAGTAATTGGGTTTCGAGCCTACGCCGCTTCACCCTGCTTTTTCCACATGGCGGC
>Ga0136600_1001444_pt1 | contig 10861 bp, 8 predicted proteins | sample AntRauMFilla2698_FD_104634 | JGI IMG/M metagenome (GOLD analysis project Ga0136600, IMG submission 104634) | Saline lake microbial communities from Rauer Islands, Antarctica - Metagenome Filla 2 #698 | ecosystem: Environmental > Aquatic > Non-marine Saline and Alkaline > Saline | place...
CCAGCACCTCGAACAGCTCGTCCTCCACCATCTTTGGCTTGTACGACCCCATCACCGCAAACGCCACAACCAACCCCACAATCGTCAACACCGTCACGAATATCATCGTAAACACACAACCCCGCATCTTTCTCCTGGTCTCGTGAAAAACATTTTTCATGAGATCTATAAAATTTGAAATCCTCTCCAAAACAAACCCCTCATTAAAAAAACAGAAATTCTATATATGGAACGCTACCGAATCTTCTCCTACGCTTGGCACATCGACGACCAAGAAGAGGACGACACCGTCATCCGTGTCTACGGACTCGACGAACAAAACAAGAACGTCTGCCTCCGTATCGAAGAATTCCGCCCCTATGTCTACCTCGAACTCCCGACGCGCGTGGATTGGACACTCGTGGCCATCGAACGTCTCAAAAACAAACTCGCCGAACTCATGAAGGACAAGTCCCCCACCTCCTCCAAATTCGAATCCAAACGAAAACTCTACGGAGCACACATGGAAGACGACCGAGTCACCCACAAAGAATTCCCCTTCCTCAAATGCGCCTTCAAAGCCAAACGATACATCTTCTTCCTTCAATCCGCCCTCCGGAAAAGCCTCCATGTCGAAGGCCTCGGACACCTCAACATCCGCACACACGAACAAGACGCCGACCCCATCCTGCAGCTCTGCTGCGCGCGCAACATACCCACCGCCGGATGGATCGACTTCCGGGGATACCGAGTCCCCGAAGAACACTTCGACCGAATCACCTCCTGCGACGTCGAATTCCGCGCTCGCTGGCAAAAGCTCGAACCCTACTCCCAAGACACCGTGCCACGACCCCTCATCATGGGCTTCGACATCGAAGTCAACTCATCAAACCCCGCGCGAATGCCCTCCGCGTCCCACCCCGGCGACTGCATCTTCCAAATCTCATGCGTCGTGCACCGTGAAGGCGACCCCACCGAGAAATTCCAAAAATACCTTCTCACCCTCAGGGAACCCGAACCCTCCGTCCTCGACGATGACACCGATATCCTGATGTTCGGGTGCGAAGCGGACCTACTCGAAGGCTTCACCGAACTCGTCAACGAATGCCAACCGAACCTCATCGCCGGATACAACATCCTCGGGTTCGACATCCCCTACATGATCGGTCGTGCCGAACTCAAATACTGCATCGCCGAATTCTCCAAACTCGGGTTCCACACCACCCGGCAGGCCTCCCGGAAAACCATCAAGTGGTCCTCCGCAGCCTACAAAAACCAAGAATTCGAATACCTCGACGCCGAAGGACGCATCTTCGTCGACCTCATGCCCCTCGTCAAACGAGACTTCAAAATGGACAACTACCGCCTCAAAACCGTCGCCGAATACTTCCTCGGCAAAGAAAACTCCAAAGACCCCCTCACCGTCAAAGGAATCTTCAAGTGCTACCGCATCGGCATCAAAACAGACCCTGACGGCTCCTACAACAAACAAGCCCGGAAAGCCATGGCGATATGCGGTAAATATTGTCTTTCTGGAACAACCCTGGTTAGCGGTCGACACGGATGCATTCCGATCCAATCCTTGCAGACCTCGAAAGAAACTGTGTTGTCGTGGAACCAAGGGACGAACGTCATCGAGCTCGCAAGGCAGTCAGACTTCATGGAGAACGGGAAAAAGGACTGTGTAGAGCTTCAGTTCGAGGATGGTCGAACAATCGTCTGTACTCCCGACCACCGAATCGCCACTCCGACAGGCTGGGTGGAGGCCCAGGATCTGGCCATTGGGGAACGGGTCAATGTCGGACCTATTCTACCCACTGTTGAAGCCGACACCAAAGAAACGATTCTCGCCCGTGTCATTGGGTATCTTTCCGCGGACGCTCAAGCCTACTTTGGTAATCAGCTGGACTGTGACTTGTTTGTGGAAGACGTCGAGGCATTGGGGGAGGGTTCGCCCACCCTTCGGAATTGTCGCAACTGTCTGGTTGTGTGTCTTCCCATCGGTCTTCGAAAGAAAATCATACAAGAAGACTGGATCGTCGGCGAGACACTTCCGGATTTCACAGGCTGGAGTCAGCCTCGGCTCCGGGAATTTGTCGCCGGGCTGTTTGGTGGTGACGGATGGACGCCAAGCCTTGACAAGAAGGACAACAAGTTCACGCCGATCGGGTGTACGCAGTCCCGGGGAAACAACGCGGTTATCAGAAAATACATGGACACATTGTCCCTCATGCTCGCCGAGTTCGACATTCCGTCTCGCTACCGAATTACAGACCGGGACGGCCTGTTTATTGGCGACCTGGAAATCCCAATGGACAAGGTCGAAGCTTTCACAACCAAGATCGGCTACCGGTACTGTTACCGTAAGACGCTTCACGCTTCTGTTGTCACGATGTTTCACCGGACAAAGAACCTCGCTGACCTCGGGTACCGCAAGGTCGTAGCCTCCGCGGCCTACGGGGAATGTTTGCACCCTCCTACATGCGACACTATGCAAAAAGGAGGTCGCCCGGCACATTTGGACTCGACCTTCCCGAGAGCAAGGGAGTTTGTACAGCGTTTGGGGGTCGATACGTCAATCTTCGACGTGAGCAAAGAGTCCCTCTCTCTACCCGTGATGACAATGGCTTTGACGGGACGAAAACTGGCTGGAATGCACGACGTGTTTGACATTACCGTCGACGGACACCATTCTTTCATGGCCGAAGGTGTCGTGGTACATAATTGCGTTCAGGACTCCCTCATCGTCAACATGCTCATCGAAAAACTCAAAACATGGGCCGGACTCACCGAAATGGCCAGGGTCTGCAACGTCCCCATGTTCACCCTCTACACCAAAGGCCAACAGATCAAGGTCTTCTCCCAGGTCTACAAGTTCTGTCTCGACCAAAACATCCTCGTCGAACGCGACGGCTACCAAGTCGGTGAAGGCGAACGATACGTCGGAGCACACGTCTTCGACCCCATCCCCGGCTGCTACGACGTCGTCGTACCCTTCGACTTCGCCAGTCTGTACCCCACCACCATCATCGCATACAACATCGACTACTCCACCTGGGTCACCGACCCCAGCATTCCCGACGAGCTCTGCCACGTGATGCAGTGGGAGGACCATATCTCCTGCGCACACGACCCCAAGATCGTCCGAAAGACCAACCTGGACGACTACATCGCCACAGTACGCGTCAAGATCAAGAAACTACGCACCAAACGCGACGCACTCACCGTCGGGCAATACCTCCAGGGTCTCAAACTCACCAAGGGCGCACAGAAACACCGCGAACTCATGGCCGCCGCCCGCAAGAAACGCGACGCCGACAAGGAGAAACTCAACCGACAAATCGCCTCCCTCGACAACGCCCTCAAACCCTACACCACCGAACGCGCCGATCTCCAGAAAAGCAAGGCCAAGTTCCCCATGTGCGCCCAACGATACTACCGCTTCCTCAAGGAACCCAAGGGCGTCATCCCCACCATCCTCCAAAACCTCCTCGACGCCCGAAGAAACACCCGGGCAGAGATCAAAAAGCAAAAGAAACGCCTCGAGATCCTCGAAGACCCCGCCCTCTCGAACGAGACCCGTGGGCTCATCGACATCCTCGACAAACGCCAGCTCTCCTACAAGGTCTCCGCCAACTCCATGTACGGAATCATGGGTGTCCAAAAGGGCTACCTCCCCTTCATGCCCGGGGCCATGTGCGTCACCTTCATGGGACGCACAAACATCGAGCTCACAGCGAAAGTGATCCAAGAAGACCACGGTGCCAAGCTGATATACGGCGACACTGACTCAGTGTACGTCCATTTCCCGAACTTGACGACGGCCCATGAGACTTGGGATTATGCGGAGAAGGTGGCTGAGGAGGTGACGAAGTTGTATCCGTCGCCGATGAAGTTGGAGTACGAGGAGGTGATTTATTGGCGTTTTTTTATTTTGACGAAGAAGCGGTACATGTACACGTCGTGTTTACGGGACGGGGTTGTGAATACGGATGTGGGTAAGAAGGGGGTGTTGTTGGCGCGTCGGGACAATTGTCAGTTTGTGCGGGGTATATATGAGCAGGTGATATCGAGGATTTTCGAACGAGAGTCGATGGAGGACATATTGTATTATATTTTCGGTCAGCTGGACAAGTTGTGTGGTCACGGGTTTCCGAACAAGGACTTTGTGGTCACGAAGTCGGTGGGGAACACGGGTGAGTTGAAGATGGAGATTGTGGAGGACGAGCACGGGGTTCGGAAAGGGATGGTGGGTGACTACACGGTGCCGATTTTGCCGTTGGAGGAGGACGCGATGGCGGAGAAGATGCATGCGAAGGGGGTGACGACGGTGGACGAGTACTACCTGAAGTGTTTGCCGGCACAGGCGCAGCTGGCGGAGAAGATGAAGCGTCGGGGTCAGCGGGCGGACGCGGGGTCTCGGTTGGAGTACGTGGTGACGGTGGGTCCGGGGCACACGTCGAAGCAGTACGAGAAGATTGAGGATTTCGAGTATTTCTCGCGGCACTCGGACGTGCTCAAGCTGGACTACATGTCGTATCTGAAGCTGCTGACGAATCCGTTGGACCAGGTGTTGAACGTGGCGTTTGGGAAGGAGCCTGGGTTTACACTGAATCTGATCGAGAGTCAGTACAAGTTGCGTGAGAAGGTGCGGAACAAGATGTTGGGTGAGATGCGGAAGCTGTGGGCGCCGAGGTTGGAGTTGGTAGAGATGTCTGAGATTGAGATTGTGGAGTGATGCATAACTTCATAATTTTATAATTTTATTAACAACAAACATGGATATCAACGTTCAGTCGATCGCGCAAACGCACTTCTCGATCCTCGCCCGCGGCCAGGCACATGTCCGCGACTTTTGTCGCCGTCACGGGCTCTCTGCTCAGGTGTGTGAGGCCTACGGAGCTCGAGGTGCTGGTGATGCAGCCACTCCAGGCGGAGTTCGACACCCCGTCTGATCCTGTCGAGGTTAGACTCCGGCGGGGTAGATGCAGAGTGCCGATCATCGAGGTCGACGCGCGGGGCGTTGGACAATTCGACGCGAATCGTCTCCGCGCGGTGGAGACCGATCTGGACCTCCGGGTCGCGGACGAAACGTTCTTCGCGCCTGTGCTGGAGAACATCCAGAGGATCGAGGAGAGGGGTCCTGCCTCTCGAAATTGCTGGAACAGCTTGCAATACCAGTCGACCCACTTTAGCAACGTTTCAGAATGAGAGGTTTCTTAGTGGGTCTTTTTGGAGACGACGATGGTGTTTTTGGGACCGGGGGAGTCGTAGACGGCGAGTTCTCCGCGGAAGTCGTTCTCGAGGAGCTGTCCGAGGAGTCGTCGGTCCTTGACGTTTCCGAGGAGGTAGTGCAGTTTGCCGAAGGCGGCGGGTGTGGTCATGTTTCCACCGTTGATGACACCGGCCTCGATGAGGCGGGCGTCGAGGTCCAGGTCTCGGTCCATTTGTGAGACGCTGATCATGGTGACGCCTTTTTCGGACATATCGGCGATGGCGAGAAGGAGTCCCTTGCTGGTGGGGGAGGTGCCGATGCCGTAGGTTTCGAAGACGATGCCGTGTGGGAGGGCGTGTCCGAGGGCCCCGGCGACGAACTTTTCGTCGACTCCGGGGAAGAGTTTGATGACCACGACGCGGACCTTGGGGTGGACGGTCTTGACACTGAGCGGTTCGCTGGGTCTCTGGAGGCTGTTGTCGAGGGTGAGGTCTGGGTAGTGGGGCGAGGTGAGGTCTGTGGTGGTTTTGACGGCTCGAGTGAGCTTGCCGTCGACGAGGATCATGACCTCTGGGATGCGCGTGGTGGACGCGATCTGGAGGGCGGTGGAGAGTTCCTCGTTGGTGAAGATGACGGGTTTGGCGAGGTTTTCGAGGATGTATGAGACGGCGGAGGCGGTGTAGGCGAGGGTGTCGCGTCCGTGGGCGACGACGAAGGCGTCGTATTTGTGGTAGTTGGTCTGTATGTGGAGGGCGATGCGGTTCCAGTCGTTCGGGGTGATGTCGACGGAGTTGATGAGCGGTACGAAGGAGTATGTATCGAAGTTGCCGGCGGTGGCGTTCTTGTCATGGAAGCCTTCCTCGAGTCCGCCACCAGCGTGGGCGATCTGGACACGGTTGAGGCGGTTGAGTCCGTTGTTTGGTTTGCTCTGGCACCGTGTGGAGAGGTAAAGGATGACGACGAGGGTGATTACGGCGGTGGTGACAAGACCGATTAAGAGGATCTTTTCGTCGTACTCGAACATTTGGCGTTTTATTCAAAAGGTTGATCTTAAAATTAAATCTAAATTTAAGAAAATTCGGAGTGCGCAATTAAAAAATATTGGCGCCGAATAAAGCCATGTTGGGGACGAACAAGGAGATCATTAGTCGACTGAAGTTCATCGGTCGTTTGCAGAAAGGCGAGAAGGTGAACACAAAGCACATGTACGTACAGCCGGACGGCCTCACGACGACGTTGTCGCGGACTTTCTTCAATCAGGACAACCGCGGCAACGCCCTCACGTTCGTGCAGGAGACCGTCACGCGGTCGTTCGAGCTGTTTACGACCTTTGAGCGGTCCGACACGGACTCAGACCGCGCCATGTGCAAGCATATCATCCAGGACATCCGACAGGCCCAGCAGGGCCTCGGGCATCTGAAGGACACGTACATCAACGACGTCAAGTTTTCGTGTGACATGGACACGCTTCTTCAGGTGATCGACGCCAAGATTGCCGGGGTCACCGATCGGTTCCCGGAACTGCACGAAGCGATTCCGAGCGTGGACGATCGTCCTCCCGCCGCAGACGAGCTTACTTGCTGAGGTCGGCGTTGTCGACGTAGCGGAGGTACTTCCAGGACTGCAGCATGGTGAGGCAGTCCGCGAGGTCGTCCGCTTTTTTGGAGGAGCCGAGCATGCTGAGGGTGTCGAAGTCGTCGCGTTCGGCGAGGATGGCGCTGGCCTTGTCCACGGACCACTTTTTACGAGCGGGTTTGTCAATGGCCTTGTAGGTGACCTTGCCGGTCTTGGTCTTCTTTTCAATCTTGGCAGCGCCGAGGATCTGGGTCTTGTGATAGGCTGGGAAGTCGTAGTACTCTTTGAACGGGCCGTAGTTGATGGCGAAGTAGGAGTAGCAGTGTTGGCCGAGTTTGAGGGCCATGGTGTTGTACTTGCCGCGGAAGGCCATCTGGCGTTCGATGACGAAGGCCTCGCAGACGTTCCAGTACTGGCGGTACTCGTCGAGGAGACTGGTCATGTTGTGGTAGGTCTTGGGATCGAGGTAGCTGCCCTTGGCGCAGCCCTGGGTGAGGTCGGAGTTTTTGAAGAAGACGACCTCGCCGTTCTTGCACACTTGCCGGAGCACCTCGGCGAACTCGGGGGTGGCGGTGCCGTCGGGGCGGTATCGTTGGGTTTTGGGGATCTTGGGGAGTGCCTCGAGCTCTCTGCGATTAAAGCGCTCGACGAGGAGGGCGAAGTTCTTCTTGCCGATGTCCGCTGAGAGGGCGTAGACGGTGTCGTCGTCGGTTTCGTTCATATTCGTGTTCATATTCGTGTTCATATTCGTGTTTATAGAGAATGGGTCTTCAGAGTTTTAGACCTGAGTATTTTTTCTCTAGAAATGAGTGTCGCGAACCGTTTGATTTATAAATGAAATGACGTAATTTCTTCATTTCTTCATTTCTTCATTTCTTCATTTCTTCATTTCTTCATTTCTTCATTTTATGTGTTTGAGAACATAGGCGGCGTCGTCCGTTCTACCAAACGACTCGGCTGCGTGAGCGTACGCGCGCTTGAACTCGGTGCTTTGGAACGGAAAGTAGTCTGTCTGGAACGGAGCGAGCAGGTCCTCCTTGCTCTCGATTGTCCGGAGGCGGTTGAAGCCGATCACGTAGATGCGGGGTCGTCGACCGGTGTCCTGTTGGGTGGTGCCGAGGATGAGTTTGAGTCCGTGACCGTCGTATTGGAGGCAGAACTGGATGAAGCCGAGGAAGGTGCCGAGGTGTCGGTCAATCTTGTCTAGGTCTTTGAAGAAGGTTGTGACGACGTCCCGACCCACTGTGAGGCCGACGTCTTTAATCTCCTTACCGCGCTTCTCTATGTGGAGGTAGCAGTGGACGGCCATACCGGAGAAGCGCTCCCAGGTCGCGGGGTCCGTGCGTGGCGGGGAGACGCGGTCCATAACAATCCACGAGAGGTCGTCGAGCTGGGCGATGTCGTGTATCTTGGGGATATCAACGTATTTGAGCATGCTTCGGTCGTGGTAGTTCTCGTGGAGCTCCTCGCGGACGTACATCTGCGTGGACGCGTCCAGCTGCCAGTGTTCGTAGATGCCCGATACAACCGATTTTTTCAGTGCCATGTCGAGGCGGTCGAGGTTGGTGAAGACGCGGGCGGTGGTGCTGCGGCCGATGGTCTTGAGCGACCCCTCGGACATGAACTTGCCGATGTCGACCGACGACTTCGACTTTGATCTGGGCGGTTCCTCCTCCTCGAGGCTCGCCTTCAGAGCCTCGAGGTTCTCGGTTGAGATCTCCTCGTTGGTATCCATCGTGATCTCTTCCTCGGGTTCGAGGAGCGTCGTCGGTTGCGTCGGTTGTGTCGGTTGCGTCGGTTGCTTTGTGGCCTTACTACCCATGATTCCACGTGCTTTTTTTGAACACGGAAAGCTATCGTCTATAGATTAGAATTTCCAAAAAAATATGGACAGATGGTAGTGATCAACGGGCGCGCGATGCGTTCGGTATACCCAAACCCGAAACCGGAGAGTGTGCTCCTCGGTGAGGTCGATCTCAAGCGTCGGGTGTTGGACTTGAAAAATTGACGTATGAGCAACTTCTCGAGATTTTGAATACTTTTATTGATTGAGAAGATTTCACTGAGATTTAAAAATCTCACCAATCAATAAAAAACACGGAGATGACTACACTCAACACGAGCACGCTCCCCGGGCCCTTGGCGACACTGGCGATGGAATACGCACCCTACGTGTGGTTTCACCCGGAAGAAAAGTACTTCCCTGCGTCGTTTGACTACATGCTGAAAACCTTCCCGATCACGACCGGTGGTAAGGCGAAGAGCATCAGTAAGAGCGACTTCACGAAGTTTCGCGCCGGGGGGTACACGGGGTCAGCGGAGACTCCGTTCCTCGACTACAAGAGCTTGGTCAAGATGGACGCGGGTTCCCTGGTCGAGAACGACCTGATCTGGCAGAACAACCAGCAGCCGAACCAGTTTGACTACTTTCTCAACATCGACCCGAACCAGGGGGGTGACGGCTATCCCGGAGGTCCAGACCCGACGAACCCGATTTACGGTGAGAGGGTGCCGCCGGCTCCGGGGATGTCCGGGTTCAATCCGTCCACCAACCCGGTGCGCATCAACGCCTATACGCTGGGACCGGTCACGAACGAGGAGTTGGGGACGAGCTTCATCGACATCGTGTACGCGATCTACTTCTGTTGGAACGGCACGAGCGACAATCACCCGTGGGACGCCGAGGAGATCGTGCTCCGGTTCCAGATGAACGGGTACAAGGGCGGCACCGGGTACAACGACTTCAACAGTAGCATCCTCAGCTCCACCAACCAGCCCAGTTGCGACAACTACTTCCTCGTCCGTGTGTTCACCTCGGCGCACGGCAACGGGATGCTCTTCCCGACCAGTTTCCCGTCGAACGACGCGAACAACTACAACGGTACCACCGTCAAGTACTACTCGTACACCGACCCGGTGACAAAGACCCTCGTCGAGACAAAGCACCCGGTGATCTACTCGGGGGTCGGCAGCCACGCCATGTACCCCACGGCGGGCACCCAGAAGCGGCTGATGGGGTTCGGGAATGACCACACCGCCGAGGGTTTCCTGTGGGCGCCAAATCGGGTTGCGTTCTGGAACACCGCCTTCACAAAGATCGGTGGCCGCGGCAATCCCTGTGCACCCGGGCTCCAGCGCGGTGCCTTGACGGACATCTACCTCACCGACCAGAATACCATACAGATCAACCCGACGATCTCGGACACGAGCATCTTCTTTAGCTTCTTCAACGGCAACTGCGGAAACTCCGTCAACTCCCAGGGGATGGTGCCCTTCAAGGGGGGTCTGCTGAACCAAATATCGTCCGGTGATTTTTACTACAAGTTTGGAAGGGGCGGACCGGACAACGTGGTCAATTTCGGGCTGAGCAACAAGATGCAGAAGACCCTCGCGATGCTGACCGGGACGATCGCGGTCAGCATGCTGCTTTACACCGTCGGCGTCGTGAGCTTTCCGAGCAAGTCCTGGGTTCCAATGGCGATGATCCCGTTCGCCGGTCTCATCGGGGGGGTCTGTCTGTCCTTGTTCGTGTTCATCATCCTCACCGGCGGCAACTTCAAGAACAACGTCTTCGGCAAGCTCATCTCGAACCCGAGGATGATGCTCAGTATCGGGATGGTCGTCGGGATTGGGGTCATCTCCCTCGTGATCGTGATGCCGTTGCTCACGAGCCACTTCCTTATGGGCAAGAGTCTCCGCGCCTAAATAAAAATTCTATCGATTTTTCAAAAGTGAATTTGAAAAACGAGGAGGGACAACGAGTGTGATTCCGAGAGAAATAGGATGCCAACGATTCTCGATCCCGAGCTCTTCTCCACCACGGCCTGGTGCATCTCTACCCACCGGAGATTTTGGTGGTGTACGGGGCGTGTGTAGAGTTGAGAGCAACAAGAGGGAGTGGTTGGATGGCAATTGTCGACGTCTCTTGCCGCAATCGTACGAGGACGAGGGGGTACGGTGTTGGTACCGAAACGGGGTGTTGCACCGTGGAGGAGACCTTCCGGCCGTGATTTTAAAAAACGGGACGCAGAAGTGGTACAAAGAGGGGAAGTGTCACCGAGACGGGGAGCTCCCGGCCGAGATCTGGGTAGA
>Ga0136600_1001445_pt1 | contig 10845 bp, 16 predicted proteins | sample AntRauMFilla2698_FD_104634 | JGI IMG/M metagenome (GOLD analysis project Ga0136600, IMG submission 104634) | Saline lake microbial communities from Rauer Islands, Antarctica - Metagenome Filla 2 #698 | ecosystem: Environmental > Aquatic > Non-marine Saline and Alkaline > Saline | place...
AGCACGAGGTACTGCAGTAGCTCGAACTCCTTGTAGGTGAGGGCGGCGGTGTCTCCGTCGAGCAGCACGCGCTTGCGCGAAATGTCGATCACGACGCCCTCGACAGGTTTCTGCGCAGGTTCGCTGCCGCGGCGGTAGCGCGCGAGCGCGGCAGGATCCTGCAGGGCCAAGCGCACGACATCGACGTCGCGACCGCCCGATCCGGCCGGGGCCAGAGCGACGGCTGCGTGAGTCTGAGACTGCGGAGCGAGCTCAGCCGTGACGCGTTTGAGCTCGCGTACGAGGCGACCAAGATCGATGCCGGCGGCGGCGGCCTTCGTCTCATCGAGTCCGACGTACAGCACGAAACCGCGCGCCTCAGTGCCCTCGGGAACCGCGCGCACGGGCGCGGCGAGAGCGGCAGGGGTGACGCTTTCGGCGGAGTCGAACGGCTCTGCAGAATCGGCGGGGAGCCCGGCGTCGCGGCGGTCGTCCATCAGATCTCCGCGGTCATGCCCTGCAGTATCCCCGCGTGCGACCCTCAGCGTCAAGTTAGGCGACGGTGCCGTAGAGACGGTCACCCGCGTCGCCGAGGCCGGGCACGATGTAGCCGTGCTCGTTGAGCCGCTCATCCAGGGCGCCCAGCACGATCGTCACGTCCCGGCCCTCGGTGGCCTTCTCGATCATCGCGAGGCCTTCGGGCGCACCCAGGAGGCACACGGCCGTGACGTCGACGGCACCGCGATCGAAGAGGTACTCGATCGCCGAGAGCAGGGAACCCCCCGTGGCGAGCATGGGGTCGAGCACGAAGCACTGACGGTTGGCGAGATCATCCGGCAAGCGCTCGGCGTAGACGCTCGGCTCGAGGGTCTCTTCGTTGCGCACCATGCCGAGAAACCCGACCTCGGCGGTCGGCACGAGCGTCGTCATACCGTCGAGCATGCCGAGCCCGGCGCGCAAGATCGGCACGATGAGGGGGCGTGGCTCACTGATCGCCAAGCCCGTCGTTGTCGTGACCGGGGTGGTGATCTGCACTTCGTGGGTGCGCACGTGGCGCGTGGCCTCGTAGGCGAGGAGGGTCACGAGCTCCGCCGTCAGAGCTCGGAACGTGGGAGACGACGTGGAGGCGTCCCGCAGCACCGTGAGCTTGTGGGTGATGAGTGGGTGGTCGGCTACGTGCACTCGCATACAGTCAATCTATACGGAAGGGGCACCATGACCGTCGTGACCGCGAGCGACCGCGCTGCCATGCGTGCGGCCATTATCGAAGCCCGCGCGGCCCTCGAGACGGGAGACGTGCCCGTCGGTGCCGTCGTGCTCGATGCCGACGGCGCCATCATCGGGCGCGGGAGGAACGCTCGAGAGCGAGATGCCGACCCGACCGCTCACGCGGAGGTCGTCGCGCTGCGCGAGGCGGGGCAGGCAGCCGGCCAATGGCAGCTGACCGAGTGCACGCTCGTCGTGACGCTCGAGCCGTGCGTTCTGTGCGCGGGCGCGATTCTCGCCGCGCGCATTGACCGGGTCGTCTTCGGCGCCTGGGACGACAAGGCGGGAGCCGCGGGCAGCGTCGTCGACCTGCTGCGCGAGCGCCGGCTGCCCTATCGAGTGCGCGAGGTCGTCGCCGGGGTCGACGCCGAGCAGTCGCGTGACCTGCTCACCGAATTCTTTGTCGACCGGCGGCCCTGAGTCATCGGAGCAATCTGGGCTATCGGAGCAATCTGGGCAGCGCGCGCCGCGGTCACCAGAAGACGGCGACGATGACGGTCACGACCGCGAGGCCGCCCGCGGCGTGGAAGAACGGCTTGATGGCGCGCGTGTTGCCATTCTTGCGCGCGCGCAACCAGCCCAGCAGTGCCGCGACGAAGACGATGAGGGCGAGGGCGAGCTTCACGAAGATCTTCGTGTAGTCGTCGATCTGCGAGGCCGCGATGCCGGTCATGGCGATGCCGGTGACGAGTTGCGTGATCGCCCCACCCAGAACGGCGCCGATGGCGAAATCGCCGTTGTGGCGCATCTGCAGCAAGAACGGACCGATGATCGCGGCGAGGCCGATGAAGTGGCCGACCAGGATAAAGGCAAACACGAATTCCATGATCAATCTGCTCCTCTGATGACGAAAATGTCGGTCGGGGGGTTGGTGTCGGTGCGGGGTGGTGCGATCTCCGGCTCCAGAACGATGTCGTGCACGTCGGGCACGGCGCGTCGGATGCCCGCACGCACGACGCCGAGCACGGCAATGACGTCGCTCGCCGGGCTGGAGCGCGCGAACCCGAGCCGCGCGGTGATGACGAGGTGACCAGTGTCGAGTCGCAACGATCGCACGTCGCCCACCGAGTGAACGCCGGGGGTTCCCACGATGACGTCGCGAATGGCGACGGCTTCCGAACTCGCGAGAGTTCCCGATCGATCGGGGTTATCGTCGCTCACGGCGCTCGCCGCCTCTCATCCGAAGGAAGACCTGATCTGCGTCACGGGGGCGAGACCCAACCTACACTCGTGGCATGAGTGAACAGTTGCCTTCCGTCGCGATTCTCGGTACCGGTTCGATGGGCGGTGCGATTCTGCACGGTCTGCGCCACCCGGAGGTGAGGGTCGCCTCGGTGCGGGTGACGACGCGCAGCGATGCGTCGGCTGCGGCGTTGCGGGCACAGGGCATTGAGGCGCGCGCGACGGAACACGAGGCTGACGCCAACGCCTGGGCGGTCGAGGATGCCCGGCTCGTGATCCTCGGCGTCAAACCGGCACAGATCACGGCGCTCCTGGACGAGGTCGCGCCGGAACTGCACCCCGACGCGCTCATCGTGAGTGTCGCCGCTGGCATAACGACGAGCACGATGGAGGAGCACGTCGTGCACCCGGTCGTGCGGGCGATGCCGAACACTCCAGCTCTCGTGGGGCGTGGCGTGACGGGCGTGAGCGGAGGCTCCCGGGCGACAGCAGCGCAGCTGGCGCTCGCCGCCCAACTGTTCCGCACCGTGGGCACGGTGATCGAACTGCCCGAGTCGCAGATCGACGCCCTCTCCACCATCTCGGGTTCCGGCCCTGCCTACGTGTTCCTGCTCATCGAAGAGCTCACGCGCGCGGCCGAATCTCTCGGCTTCGACGAGGATGTGGCGGCGCTCATGGTGCGGCAGACCTTCCTGGGGGCGACCGTGTTGCTGGAGGAGGATGGTGGCGACCCGGAGGAGCTGCGGCGACGAGTGACGAGCCCGAAGGGAACGACCGAGCGCGCGGTGGCCGTCCTGCAGGAGGCAGAACTGGGCGAGGTGTTTGAGCGCGCGGCGCGCGCCGCTCTGGCTCGCGCTCGTGAGCTCGCCGCAGGAGGGTGAGGCTCGCTGGGGCGCCACTCACGCATTCGTGACCTTCCTCTGGGGAGCGGCATAGGAGCCTCAAAGCCCCGAGCGGGAACCTTCTGTCGCAGCCCGCGAACAGGCGCGGATCCTGCTCGATTAGGGGAGACCACCATGACCGCGAACGATGACGAGACCACGCCCGCGGCTTCCTCCGCGACAACCCCCACAACCCCGCCGCGGCGCGCCACGGGGACCGTGCTTGCCGTCACGGGCATCGCCGTGGGTTCAGCGCTCCTGCTGGGCCTCACGTTCGGTGGCGGAGTGCTTGTCGGAACACTGCTGCCCGATCGCGGCCCGGGAGAGGCCGTCGCCGCTGGCGAGTTCCGTGAGCGGCTGGAGCAGCGACTCGACGAGCGGCGCGATCGCCTACAGGACCGCCGGGATGGGCGTGACGAACGGCCCCAGGGCCCCCATGAGAGCCGTGAGCTCGTGCCGTCTCCTGACTAGAGCCGCAGGGCCAGCGGCGGTGCCGCCGCCCCTCCCTCGACGGCCGTCAGTGGTCGAGGGAGGCGAAGCGGTCGATGTCACCCTCGGTGCCGGAGACGATGATGAGGTCGTGGTTGGAGACCACCGTCTCCTCGGTCGCATAGGTGAACGGCTTGCCCGGGCTCTTCACGCCGACGACGGTGATGTGGTACTTCGTGCGGACTTTCGAGTCGGTGAGGGAGAGCCCACGAATCGGCTTCGGCGGATACATCTTGACGAGCACAAAGTCGTCATCGAACTCGATGAAGTCGATCATGCGGCCCGAGACGAGGTGGGCGACGCGTTCGCCCGCCTCCGCCTCCGGGTAGATCACGTGGTTGGCACCGATGCGCGCGAGGATCTTGCCGTGCGACTGGCTGATGGCCTTCGCCCAAATCTGCGGCACCTTGAGGTCGACGAGGTTGGCCGTAATGAGGACGCTCGCCTCGATCGACGAGCCCGTCGCGACGACGGCAATGCTGAACTCGTCGGCGCCCAGCTGGCGCAGGGCATCCAGTGAGCGGGCGTCGGCCTCCACCGTGTGGGTGACGCGATCCGACCACTTCTGCACGAGGCTCGGATCCTCATCGACTGCGAGCACTTCGCGGCCGAGTCGCTGCAACTGACCCGCCGTCGCGGCGCCGAAGCGGCCAAGACCGATAACGAGCACGGGGGCGTCGTGCCGAATTCTCTCAACCAACGATCGGCCTCTCTTCTGCTCGCCGGAACAGTTGTCGGCGCTGCGCGGCCGCGAGGGACGCGGCGAGGGTCACTGTACCAACGCGACCCGCCCACATGGTGGCGGCGAGCACGAACTTCGCCGAGTCGGGCAGGTCGTTCGACGTCAGGCCCGCCGAGAGACCACACGTCGCGAAGGCCGAGATGACGTCGAAGAGAACCAGATCCAGCGGCGCCTTGGTGATGTGCAGGATGATGATGGTCGCCGTGGCGACAACGGTCGCGCCCCACAGCACGATGCTCACCGCGAGCCGCAAGACATCGGTCGGAATGCGACGCTCGAAGACCTCCATGTCGCGGTCGCCGCGTGCTTCGGCGTAGGCCGCGAGGAACAGCACGGCGAGCGTCGTCACCTTGATGCCGCCCGCCGTCGACGCGCTGCCGCCGCCGACGAACATGAGCATGTCGAGCACGAGCAGGGTCGAGCCGTTCATCGCTCCGATGTCGATCGGGCTGAAGCCGCCCGATCGCGTCATGACCGAGACGAAGAACGCGGTGAGCGGGCGGTTGGCTTCGGACTGATCGCCGAGCGTCGCGTTGTTGTTCCACTCCAGTAGCAGGATCACGATCATGCCGAGGACGATGAGGATCAGCGTGGTGACGAGAGTGAGCCTCGCGTGCACGCCCAGTCGAGCGCGGAACCGAGCCAACCGGGTGAGCGCAAAAATGACGGGGAAACCGAGGGACCCCAGGAACACGCCCACCGCGATCGCGAACAGCATCCACGGGTCGGCCGAGAACTGCTCCATGCCGTCGATGAGGGGTACGAAACCTGTGTTGGTGAAGGCGGAGGCGGCGAGGTAGAAGCCCTGCCAGATCGCCGTCCACAGGTCGAAACCGGCGAGCAGCAGCCGGGGCAGAATGATCGCGAACAGCACGAGTTCGATGAGCAGAGCGCTCACCGCGACGGTGGTGAGCAGGTTGCCGATCTCACCGAGGCGCACGGCCTGCGACTCCGAGACTGGTCCGCCACGGGTGCGTGCCGCATTGGAGTCGCTCGCCGCGAGGAGCTTCGCGCGCAGCCCCAGGCGCCGCGAGACGACAAGGCCGAGAATGCTCGCGAGGGTCAGCACGCCGATGCCGCCGATCTGGAACGCGAGCACGATGACAACGTTGCCGAAAACGGACCAGTGCGTGGCCATGTCCACGGTGACGAGCCCCGTGACGCAAATCGCCGACACGGCCGTGAAGAGGGCGTCAGAGAAGGGCGTCCCCTCTCCGCTCGCACTCGCGATCGGCAGCATGAGCAGTGTCGTGACCAACCCGATGAGCACCGTGAAGACGATGATCGCGAATCGGGCGGGGGACGAGGCGAGGACATCGTTGGTGCGATCCCGCAGTCGCTGCAGAGGGGTGCGATAAATCAATGGTGCGTTTCCGCGCACGCGCGCCCTGTTGGCCATGGATGCTCCCCTCGGCCCGTTGGCCGCCTGTCATGGTACTCCGCACTCAGTCTGACTAGGTTGGTCTCATGGCCGACATCTTCGACGTAATCGCCGACACCACGCGACGCGAACTTCTTCAGCATCTTCTCGACGCTGCACACACGACCGGCCCCGCTCCGGGGGAACTCAGCGTCGGTGAGCTCGTCGAGCGCATGGATGCGACGCAGCCGACCGTCTCCAAGCACCTCAAGGTGCTGCGAGAGCACGGCTTGGTCACCGTCCGAGAGGAGGGGCAACACCGGTACTACCGCATCGATGCCTCCCCGCTCGAGCAGGTCGAAGACTTCCTGGTGCCGTTCTTGAGCGCCAGCATTGATGGGGAAGACTTCATCGCGAGTCCCGTCTACGCGGCGTGGGCGGGTGCTGATGTAGAGCGTGCCGGTAGCACGGTGGGCCGAGTCGCGGCGGGAGCATCGCACCAGGCGCGCACGGTCGTGCACGGTGCGCAGGAGCGTTTGCACGATGTACAGGAGCGTTTGCACGATGTGCAAGAAAAGCTGCACGGAGTCCAGGACTCCGTGTCGCAAAAACTGCCCTGGAAGCGCGACGGGCGCTGAGCTGACGGTCGCCATCCCCCGATCGGGTCTCTTTACTTCAGTCACACCTGCCCCTACTCTGAACATTCGGACACACTCGTCACGATGACGAGCGCGCCTTTACGTATGAGGATGACGACATGGACCGCGATTTGAGCGACGTGCGCTTCCTGACCGTGGCTGAGGTCGCCGACATGATGCGCGTCTCGTCCATGACCGTGTACCGCATGGTGCACGCGGGCGACCTGCCAGCGATTCGCTTCGGCCGCTCGTTTCGCATTCCCGAGTCGGCGGTCGTCACTGCGATCGACACGCCCATCAGCGACGTCGGCTAGACTCCATCGGTACATGACACGGTTCTGAGCGGACCGTTTTACCGTTCAGACGACGATCAGAGGTTTTTATGGGTTCAGTCATCAAGAAGCGCCGCAAGCGGATGGCCAAGAAGAAGCACCGCAAGCTGCTGCGCAAGACGCGTCACCAGCGTCGCAACAAGAAGTAGGGCGAGTAGCCCGCACGCAGGCGTCCGACCGTTCGGTGGGGCGCCTTTTGCGTGCGCCGCGACGTGAGCTGCGCGTTCCTCAGCGGGCGCGACGCGACTCACGCGCGACCGCGCGAGCTTCGCGGCGAACTCGCCGTCGTGCAGCGCGGATGCTCGAGGCCCCCGCAGTGAGGATCGGCCACGCTCGGGCCTTCGCATAGCGCGTGAGGGCGGCATCCGGATTGACGACGACGCGGTTTCCGACCAGTTCGAGCAGGGGAATATCGTTGCGCGAATCGGAGTACGCCCAGCAGTCGGCGAGGTCAGCCTGCCGCTGGACGGCCAGATCGGCGGCGGCGGCCGCCTTGTGCTGACCGTGCATCACATGGCCGAGCAGCTCGCCCGTGTAGACACCGTCGACGCTGACGATGCGCGAGCCGATCGCCCCCGTGAGCCCGAGGCGCTCGGCGATGACGCGAGCGCAGACCTCCGGGGTGGCGGTGATAAGCCACACTTCGTGGCCCTTGTCGATGTGATCCTGGGTGAGACCGACGGTTTCGGGCAGCAGGAGGCGCTCGATGCGTTTCTCGTAGGTCTCGATGGCGAGCTCCTCGAGTTCGGATTCGCTGTGACCAGCGATGAGTTCGAGGGCGCGGTCGCGCACGGCAAGCTGATGGCGATGGTTCTCTCCGACCGCAATGAATCGCATCTGCTTCCACCCGAACCGCACGATGTCGCCGAAAGTGACGTACCCCCTCTTCCACGCGGCCCGGCCCAGGTGGTAGACACTGGCCCCGCGCATGAGGGTGTTGTCGACATCGAAGAACGCCACGATGGGGGTGGGGCTCGGTGTGGTCACGGGTGCCCCAGCGTCGGCGTCGGTGTCAGACATCGACACCAGCATAGGCAGGGTTGGCACGCTGTTTCGTTGCGTATGCTGGCCGCGTGCCCGTCGCCACGCTCACCCTGCTCGGCAAGCCCGGCTGCCACCTGTGCGATGTCGCGCGGCAGATCGTCGAAGCCGCGCTCGTCGACTATCCCGAGGTCGACCTCGTCGAGCACTCGATCCTCGAGGATCCCGCACTGCTCGAGCGGTACCGCAACGACATTCCCGTGGTGCTCCTCGACGACGTCGTGCACACCATCCACCGCGTCGACTCGGCGCGATTGAGAGCGGCCCTGGACGCGGCGGAACCCTGATGTGCGGCCGCTACGCGAACACGAAGAGCGGCGAGGAGCTCGGAGCGTACTTCGAGGCGGACGAGGTCGCCGCGGTCGCCCTTCCGCCGAGCTGGAACATTGCCCCCACCCAGCAGGTGCCAATCGTCGTCGACCGGGTGCCGAAAGATGATCCTGAGGGGATGCCCTCACGCCTCGTCACGACGGCGCGCTGGTCGCTCGTGCCGCGGTGGGCGACCGAGTTGACGTCGAAGTATCCGACCTTCAACGCGCGCAGCGAGACCGTGACCGAGAAGGCGAGCTTCCGGGGTGCCGTCGTGCGCTCACGAGCGATCCTGCCGGCCGACGGCTACTACGAGTGGCACACCATCGAGGGTGCTGACGGCAAGCCCGTCAAGACTCCGCACTGGATCACCGATCCCGTCGAGGGCGAACTCGCCTTCGCGGGGCTGTACTCGTGGTGGCGTCCGCCGGTCGCCGAGGGGGCCGAGCCGGAGCCGTGGGTGCTGACCGCGACGATGCTCACGCGCGCCGCCCACGGGCCCGCCGCGAGCATCCACGACCGGGCGCCCGTGGCGCTGCCGCGCGAGGCATGGGACGAGTGGCTCGACCCCACGGTCGAGGGTGACGCGGCGCTCGTGGAGATGGTGGTCCACGAGAGTGATGCCGTGCTCGACCGAGTGCACCTGCACGCGGTCGCACCGTTGCGCGGGGACGGCCCGCAGCTCATCGAGCCGGCCTAGCTAGCACTGCCCCCAGAGCCCGAGCCGGGCATCCCTCGCCGCAGCTTCGGCCGCACGCAGCTCATTCCAGTAGCGATCGTTGGGCTCGAAGAGCACCGCCTCACCCGCCCCGCGAGCGACGAGCTCGAGGTTCACGAACATTCCGTCTGCCGTGTACAGGTAGAGCAATTCGCGGTCGAAGGGGTCGCGCGGGTCGCGGTCGTACTCCACGCGGAGCTCGCTGCCGACGGGAGCGAGCTCCGCCAAGAGGGCTTCCGCCTCCGGGCCGTAGCACTCCACATCGGGGTACACCTCGGGAGTGTCGATGCCGGTGAGTCGCACGCGCAGCTCGGTGCCGTCGAGGTCGAGGCGCAGGGTGTCGCCATCGGTGATCGAGAGGACGGTTCCCACGCGTGTGTCGGACGGGGGCGGCGCGAGTGCCTCGTCACCCTGAACGGGGGAGGGCATCGACAGGGCTCCACACCCCGTGAGGATCGAGGCGACACCGGCGGCGGCGAGCGCGGCGCTCAGCGGGATGCGGGTCGACATGCTGTGAGGCTACCGGGCGAGGCCCGGCCCGCCTCGTGGCCCGGGTTAGGCTGACGAGAATCGAGGCGCCCGAAGGAGGACGCCCGAAGGAGGACGACGGTGGTGGACGCTCGCGACACTGATCTGGACTCGCGCTACCCGACTGCGTTCCAGCGCGGCGGGGCATCCGACGACGTGGCACGCGTGCCGGCCACGGCAGCGCCGCGGCTGGCGGCCGAGGCGCCCGTACTCGACAGCGGTGTGGCCGTCGCGGGGTCCGGCGCGAGAGACGTTCCTCGACGCGAGACCGCTGAGCGCGCTCACTTCGAGATCATCGTCGCCGGCAACCCCTGGTTGCGCGCTCTCTGGGTCGTGGGCTCGCTCACCCTGGCGCTCTCCCTGGCCCTGACGGTCTACAGCGAATTCATGTTCAGCATCGCTCCGACGGGCGGCATCTACGACCCGGCCACGTACGTCGTGCCGCGCATCGCTCAAATGCTCGCCCTCCCGCTCAGCATCGCCGGCGTCGTCGCCCTCACCGCGGCCGCGTGCTTGCGCATCGTGGCGTGGCGCCCGAGTGGAGCGCGGTCACTCCAGAACTAGCGGGCTGAGGCTGCGGCTGCGGCTGCGGCTGCGCTCAGCTCTGGCACTGCGAGCAGAACCAGGTCACTCGTTCGGTCACGGGGTCCTCGCCCAGGGTTCCCCGGCTGATCGTCGTACCGCATCGTCGGCAGGGCTCGCGATCGCGATGGGCGACCCAGAGCCGGCGACCGCGCCGGGTGTCACCCGTCGTCGTGCGCTCGCCGCGATCGCGGTTGGCGCGAATCAACCGCACCGCGAGGTCGAGGGCGGCAGCGGCATCCACGTCGCCGACGGGTCGTTCGGGGCGCACGCCGCGCAGAAACAGTGTCTCGTTGCGATAGTCGTTGCCGAGACCGGCGACGACCCGCTGGTCGAGCAGGGCGAGGCCGATCGGGCGAGCGAGGTCGGCGCTGAGGCGACGAAGGGCCTCCTCGCGGTCCCACTCGGGGCCGAGCGGGTCGGGGCCGAGGTAGCCGACGAGGTCACTCTCGCGTGCGCGGTCCACGAGGTCGAGCTCGCCGAGGCCGAAGCCGACGGCCTGCCAGCCTCGCGGGTCCTGCTCAGCAGGGCCGACCTCCAGCACCATGCGGGCGTCGAAGCCGGGTCGGCGCCATCTCGCCCCGGGGCGGTACACGTGCCACGAGCCCTCCATCTTCAGGTGGGAATGCACGACCGTCGGCCCGATGCGCATGAGCAGGTGCTTGCCGCGCGCGATGACGGAGTCCACCCGCTCACCGGTCACGTCGACCGTCGCGAAGGCGGGCACGCGCACGTCGCACCGAGTGACGACGCGTCCCTCAAGCGCCTCGGCGAGGCGCCGAGCGGCGCGGTGCACGG
>Ga0136600_1001451_pt1 | contig 10807 bp, 8 predicted proteins | sample AntRauMFilla2698_FD_104634 | JGI IMG/M metagenome (GOLD analysis project Ga0136600, IMG submission 104634) | Saline lake microbial communities from Rauer Islands, Antarctica - Metagenome Filla 2 #698 | ecosystem: Environmental > Aquatic > Non-marine Saline and Alkaline > Saline | place...
CGTTGGTCTCTATGCTGCTTTTATGGTTTGTCTTATCACCTCAATATTTGGAGGAAGACCTGGCATGATCTCAGGTGCCACAGGTGCTCTTGCGGTTGTGATGGTCGCCTTGGTTAAAGCTCACGGAGTAGAATATCTCTTTGCGACAGTTATCCTCATGGGATTAATTCAAATGACTATGGGGTTTTTAAAATTAGGAAAGTTTATTCGTCTTGTTCCTGAGCCTGTCATCTACGGTTTTGTAAATGGATTAGCGATCGTTATTTTTATGGCCCAGTTCGGTCAGTTTAAAACCGCAGGCCCTGGTGGTGAGCTGGAGTGGATAAGCGGCACGATGCTCTACCTGATGTTAGGGCTTATTTTAGTTACTATGTTGATTATTTACTTTCTGCCAAAACTCACCAAAGCCATTCCTTCATCTTTAGCAGCTATCCTCTTTGTCTCTGTTGTCGTGATCTTCTTTGACCTACCCACTAAGTCAGTTGGAGATATGGCCTCGATAAAAGGAGGACTTCCGCTTTTCTCTATACCCAATGTTCCCTTTAGCTTGGAGACATTTAAAATAATCTTGCCCTATTCCTTTATTTTGGCGGGGATTGGTCTTATTGAATCTCTCTTAACTCTAACGCTCATTGATGAAATTACGGAAACAAAGGGCTCTGGTAATAAAGAGTGTATTGCTCAAGGGGCAGCAAATGTTGTGACTGGTTTCTTTGGTGGCATGGGTGGTTGTGCCATGATCGGACAGAGTATTATTAATGTAAGCTCTGGTGCTCGCGGTAGGCTTTCGGGCATAGTCGCTTCTCTCTCTCTGTTGTGTTTTATTTTGTTTGGTTCCAGCCTCATTGAAAGAGTTCCTCTAGCTGCTCTTGTTGGTGTTATGTTTATGGTTTGCGTAGGAACCTTTGAGTGGACAAGCTTTAGGATTCTTAAAAAAATCCCAAAGGCGGATGCTATCGTTCTCGTTCTTGTGACTGTACTCACTGTTATCTTTGATCTTGCCATTGCCGTTGTTATAGGCGTCATTGCCTCTGCTCTGGTTTTTGCTTGGGAGAGTGCTGTGCGCATTCGTGCAAGAAAGTATGTAGATGATAAAGGTGTCAAACACTATGAAATTTGGGGACCTCTCTTTTTTGCTTCAACTGCTCTCTTTCAAGAGAAATTTGATCCAGCAGGGGACCCCGACATGGTTATCGTCTCTTTTAAAGAGTCTAAGGTACTTGATCATAGTGGCATCGAAGCGCTTCAAAAGCTTACGAAAAGATATACTTCCCTTGGAAAGAAAATTCGCCTGAGCTACTTGAGTCCCGATTGTAAGGGCCTTATTGATACAGCGGGAAATATGATCGAAGTCGACATAATGGAAGATGCTCACTACCATGTTGCTATCGACTAGGGCACTTTGCTCTAGTTTCTAGAGGTATTAAACACATGAAATTAGTTTCTTTCTTTATCCTTTCACTTTTATTTTCTTCGTGTTCTCAATTATTGAAAAATGATTTGCCTGTATTTGATAAAGATCTCACAGGTTTTCATTATCCGTTTCCTGTAGAGTATTTTAAATTGAAAAGCCAAAGGCAAACTCTAGAGATGGCCTATATGGACTTAAATAAAGAGTCTAAAAAGGTGTTTGTTCTTCTCCATGGTAAAAACTTTTCGGGATTTTATTTTGAGGGTATTGCTAATGAATTGGTCGCTAAGGGATATAGAGTGATTATTCCAGATCAAATTGGCTTTGGAAAAAGCACTAAACCTAAAAACTATCAATATAGCTTTTATAATTTGGCGATTAATACCAATGCATTAATATCTTCTTTGGGGATAGAGCAATACTCTCTTTTGGGTCACTCCATGGGCGGAATGCTGGCCACTCACTTTACTTATCTCTATCCAAGCAAAGTATCGAAGCTCATTTTAATTAATCCAATTGGACTAGAGCCTTACCTTAAATATGTAGAATATAAAGACCCACAATTTTTTTACAATATTGAATTAAAGAAAACTCCTGAAAAGTTTAGGGCTTATCAAAGAAAGAACTACTATGATGGTAAATGGAAAAAGGAGTACGACAAGTTACTTATTCCGTACTCAGGCCAAATGAGAGGCCCTGATTGGCCATTAGTCGCCTGGAATAATGCGCTTACTTATGGTCCTATTTTCTCAGAGGATATCACAACCAAGTTTTCTGAAATAAAAGTACCTGTTGCTTTAATTATTGGGACCCGTGATAGAACTGGCCCTGGCCGCAACTGGAAAAAACTTGGCGTTAAAAAGAAACTTGGCGATTACAAAGTATTAGGAAAGTTAGCAGCAAAAAAGATTACCAAGGCCAGGCTCTTTGAGCTCGCAGGACTTGGCCACATGCCCCAGTTTGAAGATTATGAAAAGTTTAAAATTGCTCTGAATAAAGCCCTGCAATTTCAAACGAAATAGTGATAAAAGTCATTTCTTATAAGTTAGCTTTTCTCTATCCTGATAGAAAGGAGACCTCTATGAAAAAGATAACTTGGGTTTTAGTCGCTAATAAGTCAGGTGCAGCACTATTTGATTACCAATCATCAAAAAAGGTAAAGCTTATCAAAATGTTTGATCATCCTTTGGGCTCTTGCCGCGAGCAAGACCTAAACTCTGATCGTCCTGGAAAGCTTCGTGGTCAAACAATCGTTCGTGAAGATGATTCTAAAGAGCATGAGGATGAAAATTTTGCGAATCATTTATCGCACTACTTAAATAATAGTAGAAATGAGAATCAGTTTAACGAGTTCGTTCTCATAGCAGGGCCAGGCTTTGGTGGTGTAATAAAGTCTAAGTTCAATAAAGATTTACGAAAACTACTAACAAAGAATGTATCAAAAGAAATTTCTCTTAAAGATGAGAAAAAGATATGTGACCTATTAGCTTCTTAAGGGAGGCTTTGGAGTTATTCCCTTAGTTTTTTAATACCTTTGATTCTCTTTGACGTCATAGATTTTCTCTTGAATTTGAAATATCTCAATCCAACGCTTTTCGCGTAAATTCCAAACCATGGCTGTAAAAGTAAACAGAGTAATCGATAGGGTAATAATGTTAAAAAGGTCTAGTTGTATTGATAATTTACTAACGTTGTAAATTATTACAGAGAAAATGGACGCTGTAAAAATCATACAGAATAGGAATGCTCTAAAATAAAGGAGTGTGACTCTACGACTTCCTTTCATTATAAAAAGAGTAAGGTATAGTAGTTTTGCTTTAAGAAGACTACTAACCTCACTCTCTAATACCTTAAGGATTGTTTCTACGAGAACTTTTTCATTGGACATTTGCTCTCTTCCCAACCCCCCTCATCTTATTATTCAAGAAAATTCCTAACAAACTACCTGTCACCGCTGCACCTGCTATAAAATACCAGGGGCGCTTGTGAACTGTCTCATCGACCTGACTACCCATTTTCTTTGCTCTTTTTAAGGCTTTGCTTTGAAGATCTTTGTACCTGGATTCAACACTTGAAATGTAGTTATTAACCTTTTCATTATCTCCCCTTTTCGTATGGGGAACTTCATTCTTATGGTTTTTAACCACTCCATCGAGGAGCTTTAAGGCTTTATCAATGGTTTCAGCATCATAGGGGCCAAGGCCGTTTGTCATATGTTCTCTTACCTGTTCCATTCTTCCTTCTTTGTTAAGGTTGTTACTAAGGTTTAATTTTAAAAATATCTAGAATTTTTGAAAATGATCGTTATCAATGGCTTTCATGTCATTACTCATCACTAAGAAATTATGAGAGAAGTGAGAAGAAGCATTTTAATAGTTGACTCGACTCATTTACCACAATTTAAATTGAATCTAATTTAATCCTAACAATAACTACAAGGAGTAGATTTATGAAAAAAATTAATGGAAAGAGAATGAAAGAACTCATGGATGTTAAGTCCGTTAATATCATTGATGTGGATATAGAGGCTGAGTTTAAAACGAGTCATATTATGGGAGCTCTAAATATTCCTCATAATAAAAAGGACTTTGTTGAAAAGGTTCAAAAGAAATACACCAAGAAAACGGAAGATATTGTTCTTTGTGCTAATGGTAAATATGAGACAGAACTTGGAAAACTCTCTAAGCAACTAGAGAGTGCAGGGTATGAAAGTGTTTACCAGTACAAAGCAGGTCCCATGGAGTGGAAGAGTGCTAACTTGAGCGTTCAAAGATCAGCTTAAAACGGATTTTGAGCAAAAGCAGGACTTCTCTTAGAGGAGTCCTGCACTCTCTCAAATGACTAAACCACAGCACTTTTTAGTTACTTTATTGATGGTAGTGGTGCTTGGTATAATCTCTGTTAGGTACTTTTCCCTAAAAGAGGAAAGCCTAATCTTGAAGCTAAAGTTAAAAACTTTATCACCCAATAAAATTAAACCTAAGCCATGGGTTACTTTCAAAAAGGAAGTTATTGATTTGAATAGTAAAATTCCAATAAAGATGGATAAGGTAGAAGCTATCTTAAAGACACCTTCAAGGCTATCAAACGATGAGCTCTTGAAGAGTATTTCCGCTGTAGATGAGTTGATCTCATTAGACCCGAATGTATTCTCCTCTTATAAGGCCAAGCTCTTTCTACTTTTGATAGATGAGGGAAAGAAAGGTCGGAAAGTCTGGACCGATGAGATTGAGGAGCTACTACTTACTATGGCCAGCTTTGATGTGGCCAGTAACGAATCACTTCGTAATGAGGCGATTCTCATTGCAAAAAGTAATCTCGCACTTGGTGAGCTCGCTGATGACCTCGATGATCTAGAGGCTTTCTGGCAATCGACTAACGATGACCGAAGCAAACTCAATATTGAATTATCTATTCTTGATAAGTTAGATGAGCTGGATTTTCTGGAAGAGGAAGTTGAAGACAAAATGTTAAAGTCACAACAGCTTATAAGCATGGACCTGATTGAGTTACCCCTTCTTAGAAACTTAGCGTTTGGGGAATATGATAGCGTGATTAATAATTCACTAGATTTGCTCCGGATATACCACTGAGTCAGTGGCAGGCTATTTCTACTTAATTAGGGCCCTCGAGCTGGAGGGGCGTTTTGAAGAAGCTTATGAGTTCCTAGAGGATATCGAATTTAACGCTGAAGACCTAATAGAGTTAGAGGAACGTTTAGGGAGTTCTCGAAATGAAAATCCTCAAAATTATTGGCAAAATCTTAAATTTTAACTTAGAGCGATGGGAGATAGAGGTTGCTGAAAACAGACCTTCATCATCGTCCTCTATAACATGGCTCATATCTACGCCCTCTCATTTAAATTAAAAATACATACTCCTTTCCTACTTTAATAATGAGGTTGATTTGTTAAATAGTCTTGTAAAGTCAGATTTAGAAGAAGAGACGCTTAAAAGACCAATTCGAGATGAAATTTTTAGTCCTGAAAGACTAGAGCAATACGCTGAATTTTTAGCGAAAGAACTCTCTATTACCAAGAAAAAATTAAAGGGGAGATCTCTTTTAATTGGTGTTTATGATAACGAAAAAGGATTGAAGGAGGTTTATAAAGAGGTCATTAAGTTTGTTCGTCAAGGAGTAAGGGTTTCTCCTGCTGCTGAATGGATTATCGATAATTTTCATATTATAGAGGATCAGATTAGGGAAGTTAAAGAGGACCTCCCCGGGAAATATTATAAAGAGCTTCCTAAGGTAGATTCTGGTGAACTTAAAGGTTATCCACGAGTTTATGCTATTGCCCTCGTACTTACGGCTCACCTTGATAGCCGAATGGATATTCAGACAATCATTAGTTTCATTGAATCCTACCAACGTTTTACTCCCTTACTTATTGGTGAAATTTGGGCGATTCCCATCGTCCTTCGTATCGCCTTAATCGAGAATTTGCGAAGGCTGGCTGAGCAAACGATACTTTGCCAGAGAATGAAAAACCAAACCGATTTGTTATCGGACGACTATTTAAAGGGAAGATACCCTTCTTCTGACGAATTAAAGATTTTTACAGAGAAGTTATCTTTAATCCTAGGGAATTCAGAGGAGTGTGATTGCTCAATAGTCTCTCAATTATCTGAAAGGCTTCATGCAAGATCACCTGAGTTTATATCTGCACTTGAATATATTGATGAATATCTTGCAAGTCGGAATCTTGAAATAGATGAGGTTGTGAGAAGTGAGCATCAAATGCAAACAATAACACAGGCAAGTGTTAGTAATGCTATTACGAGTATGAAGCTACTTTCTAGTACTGATTGGCAGAGCTTTTTCGAAGGCCTCTCTCACGTCGATAAAGTACTGGGAAAAGACCCTCTTGGTACTTTTGAGAAAATGAGCTTTGAAAGTAGAGATGAATATAGAAATGCTATCGAGCGTATTCAAAAGAAAATAGGAGCAGAAGAAGTTACGATTGCCCAGGAAGCAGTGCAGATGGCAAGCTTGGCCCTTAAAGGAAATGAGTCAGATAAGCAAAAACACTGTATTGGGCACTACTTGGTTCGCCATGGAGTCTTTAAGCTGGAAGAAAAGCTTGGTTATAAACCTTCAATATCTGAATCAATAAAGCGATTTATGTTAAATAAGGCACAGTTCTTTTACTTTAGTGCTCTGTTTCTCTTAACCTTGTGTTTGATTTCTCCTCTTATGTATTACCTTCACACGCTAAAGGTGGAGGAGTTTTGGTACTTATTGGTGTTAGTCGTCGCCTTGAATCCCGCTGTTGATAGCGCACTTAATATTCTTAATTTATGTATAACTTACTTAATTACCCCAAATACCTTACCTAAGATCAATTTAGAAAAGGGGGTGCCTGAGTATGCAAAAACATTTATTGTCGTACCAGTTATTTTAGGCAGTCAGGAAGAGGTGGTAAAAGTACTAGAAGACCTAGAGATTCGCTTCCTTACTAATTCAGATGATAATCTCTACTTCGCCATCCTAAGTGACTTTAACGACTCCGATTTAGAGTGTCAGAAGTCTGACGATGTCATTGTTGGCCTTTTGAAGAAGGGATTTGATAATTTAAACCAAAAGTACAGTAAGAAAGAAGTTCGTTTTTTCCTCTTTCACCGTAAGAGGATTTGGAACGAATGTGAAAGTAAGTGGATGGGATGGGAGCGTAAGCGAGGTAAAATCCATGAATTTAATCAATTTCTAAGAAATAAGGGTGAGTTAACTTTTTGCAACAGCCCAACCTATAGTTCTTTCTTCTCTCAAGTTAAATATGTCATAACTCTTGATGCTGATACAATCCTTCCCAGGGATTGTGCTAGAAAACTTATTGGAACAATTCTGCACCCACTTAACACTCCTGTATTTGATGAAGAAACTCAGAAAGTTGTTCAAGGCTACAGTGTGTTACAGCCAAGAGTTTCTATAACTCCAGAAGGCTCTGAAAAGTCACTATTTGCCAAGATTTACTCTGGTTATACTGGTATAGACCCTTATACAACGGCTGTGTCAGATACCTATCAAGATTTATTTGAAGAGGGAAGTTATACTGGTAAGGGACTCTACGTCGTTGATGAATTCGAGAAGTCCTTAGCTGGCCGTGTCCCTGAAAATAGGCTTTTGAGTCATGATTTATTTGAGGGGTTATTCGCAAGGACTGCCCTAGTCTCAGATATTGAGTTCTTAGATGATTACCCTTCTCAATATGAAGCCTATTCAAAGAGAAATCACCGTTGGGTTAGAGGAGACTGGCAAATTATCAAATGGATGTTCTCGAAAATACCGAATGCCGACGGAGATTATGATAAGAGCCCTTTATCTCTCATATCTAGATGGAAAATATTTGATAACCTAAGAAGAAGTTTAGTTGCTCCAGCGACTCTCATTTGGTTTCTCTTAAGCTGGACTATCTTGCCCGGGCAGCCGCTAATTTGGACATTTACGATTTTAACTGTCCTAACACTCCCTTTTTACGCTCACTCTGCAAGTCAGGTATTGAAGTACCCTCGTCATTTAAGCTTGTGGGAACACACCTTAGGCATCTATCAAGACTTGAAGCTAAATTTATTTCAATTAGGGATTTCTGTCATTACCCTGCCTCACCAATCCGTTCTCCAGCTCGATGCCATATTGAGAACCTTATTTCGTGTCTTCATATCAAAGAGGAGCTTATTAGAATGGAAGACAGCTGCTCATGTAGACCAAACACTAAAGAATGGTTCAAACTTCACCTCCAAAGCTGTCAAATACTCATTTCAGTTTGGCGGGATTTTGTTTCTTACGCTGTGGTTCTTCAGAACAAGTGCATTAGGTATAGGAATTTCTTTTATTATTTGCTGGAGTACTTTTCCTTTTATCGTAGAGCGTTTAAGTCGCGTTATAAGAAAGGAGAAATATAAACTAAAGTGGGGCGAAGAGAAATTATTAAGAAGTATCTCTCGAAGAACATGGAATTTTTTTGAGACGTTTGTTGGAGAGAAGACAAATTGGCTGCCACCCGATAATTTCCAAGTTGACCCAGGAAGTTTGTTAGCGGAAAGAACATCCCCGACAAATATTGGTTTATATCTTTTAGCAGTTTGTAGTGCCTATCGCTTTGGATATATTAGTTTGAAAGAATTGGTCGACAGAATTGAAGCTACTTTAATAACAATGGAGAAAATGGAGCGTCAATTCGGCCATTTCTATAATTGGTACGATACCAATACTCTTCTTCCCCTAAGCCCAGAATATATATCAACAGTAGATAGTGGGAATTTAGCCGGCCACCTTCTAACAGTAAAGCAAACCTGCTTAGCTATAAAAACAAAAAGGTTTAATTTTAAAAAGGCGATTAATGGAATTGAAGACATTTTATTCATTATCGAGGAGGAGAGCTTAAAACTTGATGTTAGCTTAAGAAAGCATTCAACTTTTCACTTTGGTGATTTAGTAAGCCTTATTGACGATTGTTTGCTCTGTTATTCTGATTCAACAGAGTTAAATGAAGATGCTTACTTCATACTTTTAGAAAATATTGAGTCTCGCCTTAAGTTAATCGTTCAACAGCTTGATAAGCTGCGCCTCGAACATGGGGAAAGTCATTACGACTCCATAAGAAACTGGGTTAATAAAGCCTTATTAAAAGTCAAATCCACTTTAAAGGAGCTCGAAAACACGAGTTATTCTAAGGAAAATCAATTACTAACTTTGAGGTGTGAAAAAATTGCTAAAAAGTGCCACCAGCACTTTTTAGAAATGGACTTTAGTATCCTTTATGACAATAAGAAAAAGCTCTTCACTATTGGTAGAAATATTCGGGATGGAAAGAGCGATGAAAGCTATTACGACTTACTTGCCTCGGAAGCGCGGTTAGCAAGTTTTTTAAGTATCGCAAAAGGTGATGTGCCAGAATCCCATTGGTTTCATCTTGGGAGACCAATGACCTCTCTTTATCATGAAAGAGTTCTTATCTCTTGGTCCGCATCTATGTTTGAGTACTTAATGCCTCTTTTGGTCATGAATGATTATGAAGGTACTCTACTGCATGAGACTCATAATTCTGTAGTTAAGCAGCAGATAACTTATGGTCACCTTAAGAAGCTCCCTTGGGGATTGTCCGAATCAGCTTATAATGCCCGAGACTTGCAAATGAATTATCAGTATGGACCTTTTGGCGTACCTGGAATGGGACTAAAGCGCGGCTTATCGCAAGATTATGTCGTTTCACCCTACTCAACAGCTTTAGCCTCTATGGTTGACACCAAGTCCTCATTAAAAAACTTTAAGATATTGATAAAAAATAACTTTCTTACTGACTTTGGATTCTATGATGCTATTGACTACACAGAGGAGCGAATACCCTCTAAAAGGGATTTTGCTATTGTTAAAAACTTCATGGCTCATCATCAAGGAATGACCCTGGTTGCCCTTGATAACCTGCTTCATGGAAATGCTGTTAGGGCCAGGTTTCATTCGGACCCAATCATTAAATCCACTGAGCTATTATTGCAAGAAAAAGTACCCAAACATATCTCTATTTCCCATCCGCGAGCAGAAGAAGTAAATGTTCATAGTAATAGTACTTACCAAGTCCAAGCAAACCTTGAAATGATAGACGAAGTAAATACAACTTTTCCCAAAGTAAGGGTTCTATCTAATGGTAACTATGCCGTGATGGTTACAGCATCTGGGTCTGGGTTCTCTCATTTTGAAGAAGAGTCTGTATTTCGCTGGCAGGAAGATTTGGTCCTAGAAAAGGATGGACAGTTTTTCTTTGTAATAGACGACAGCTCTGAACCTTTGAACGGTCTGACTTTCTCCCCTCTTCATAGGAATGCTCGTAAATATAAGACATGCTTTTCGGGGCATAAGGCAGAATTTTGGTATGAAAGTGAAGAAGTTTTAACTCATAGTGAGGTAGTTGTATCAGCTGAAGATAATGTAGAACTGAGAAGAATCACAATAAGAAATCTCACAAATGAACGAAAGACAATTGAGCTAGTGAGCTATGTTGAGCCAGTTCTCTCTACAGTCGATGCTGATATTTCTCATCCTATTTTTAATAAGCTTTTTCTAGAGACAAGCTTTATTGAAGAAAAAACGGCCTTAGTCGTCAGTAGGCGCAAGAGAGCGCCAGGAGATGAGGAGGTCTATGGAATTCACCAACTCAATTACGACAAAAAGGTATGTAAGAATTTAAGCTATGAAACAGACCGCTCTAAGTTCTATGGCCGAATGAATACATGGGAAAGAGCAAATGCTTTTAAAAAGAGAGAGGTCCTAACGAATTCAGTTGGTTGCGTGTTGGATCCGATTCTCTCCTTTAAGATAGAAGTTATCTTGGAACCATTAGAATCTACCCAAATGCTGTTTGTAAGTGGCATTGCCAAGTCTCATGGTGAGTGTTTGAG
>Ga0136600_1001454_pt1 | contig 10792 bp, 8 predicted proteins | sample AntRauMFilla2698_FD_104634 | JGI IMG/M metagenome (GOLD analysis project Ga0136600, IMG submission 104634) | Saline lake microbial communities from Rauer Islands, Antarctica - Metagenome Filla 2 #698 | ecosystem: Environmental > Aquatic > Non-marine Saline and Alkaline > Saline | place...
ATTATCTGGTGCGCCCCGCTCAGGTTTGCTGCGGCCAACTGCGCCATGCGCGGCATCGGTTCCTCCCGCACGGGCCCGTGGGCTGCATGATCCACCGCCCAGTACCGCAAAGGATCTGGGCCGACCGATGCGCCCTGCGCGGGCACTGTGCCGTCAATGTGCCGGTCGATATCTTCCCGCGCGAGCGTTTCGCGCCCGGAGTTGCGCGCGACATCGGCCAGATCGATGCCCTGACGCGCGGCATGGGCCCGCGTTGCCGGGCTTGCGATGATTGTCATGCCAGACCCCTCACCATTCTGCGGAGATGTATTGGGTTTCCATGAATTCGTGCATGCCTTCGTGCCCGCCTTCACGCCCGAGGCCAGATTGCTTGACCCCGCCAAACGGTGCCGCCGGGTCGGATACCAGCCCGCGGTTCAGCCCGACCATGCCATACTCCAGCCGTTCGCAGACCCGCATCCCGCGCTTCATGTCGCGCGTGAAGACATAGGCCACCAACCCGTATTCGGTGTCATTGGCCCGTGCGATGACGTCTTCGGTATCGCTGAAGGACTGGATGGCGGCCACCGGGCCGAAGATCTCGTCGTCGATGCAATCGGCGCTGCGCGGCACGTCTGTCAGCACCGTTGGCGGATAGAAGAACCCCGGCCCATTGGGCACCGCGCCGCCAAGGCGCAGCTTGGCGCCCTTGGCCACGGCATCGGAGACGAAATGCGAAACCTTGTCGCGCGTGGCGGCATTGACCAGCGGGCCCACATCCACCGACGGGTCGGTGCCGTCGCCCATCTTGAGGGCGGCCATGCGGGCGGTGAATTTGTCAACGAACGGTTCCATCGCATCGTCGTGGATGTAGAACCGGTTGGCCGCCGTGCACGCCTCGCCCAGATTGCGCATCTTGGCCAGCATCGCGCCCTCGACCGCCACATCGATATCGGCGTCATCAAACACGATCAGCGGCGCGTTGCCGCCCAGTTCCATCGCCGGTTTCAACACCTGATCGGCGGCGGCGTGCAGCAGCTTGCGCCCGACCCCGGTGGAGCCCGTGAAGCTGACCACCCGAACGCGCGGGTCGTGCAGCAAATGGTCCACCACCTTGGCCGACTTGTCGGTGGGCAGCACGTTGACCAGCCCCTTCGGCACGCCGGCTTCCTCCAACAGCGGCATCAGCGCCAGCATGGTCAGGGGCGTCTCGCCCGCGGGCTTGATGATGACAGGGCAGCCCGCGGCCAGCGCCGGGGCGATCTTGCGGGTGCCCATCGCCGCCGGATAATTCCAGGGCGTGACCAGAACGGCGATGCCCGCGGGCTTGTGCTGCACGATGATCCGCGCGCCGCTGGCGGGGGCATGGGTGATCATCCCGTCCGCGCGCACGGCTTCTTCTGAAAACCAGCGGAAGAATTCGGCGGCATAGGCGGCCTCTCCGCGCGCATCGGCCCCGGCCTTGCCGTTTTCCAGCGTGATCAGATGCGCGAAATGATCCAGCCGGGCGGTCATCAGCTCCCACGCCTTGCGCAGGATTTCTGCACGGGCGCGCGGCGGGCGGGCGGCCCAGTCGCCGAACGCGGCCTCGGCTGCATCAAGGGCCGCATCGGCATCGGCAATCTCGGCGGATGCGACCGACGCGATGACCTGTTCGTTGGCCGGGTTGATCACGTCAAACCGTGCGCCGGACGCGCCCGCGCGCCAGCTGCCGTCAATGTAGAGATCCGTATGGTCCATAAGTCCGTCCGTTCAGTCAGAGAAGGTGGCGAAGGGGGTCCGCAAGGCGCGCGGCAAAACCGGAAAGCAACGCGATGGCCACAGGCGGCGGCATCTGCCCTTCCAGCGTGACATGCACCCGGTCACCCGCGCGGGTGAGGCTGAGCACCGGCGTGGCTTCGGCCCCAAGTTGCATGGCGCGCAGCGGCGTGGCCACAAGATCCCGCAGGACCAGAATCGCAGGTGCGTCGGTCTGTGCAAGATCCGCTATGGGTTGGCCCTGTGCGGGGGCGTACTGCACCGCAGCGGCGGGTGGTGCTTCGACCTGTACGGCTCCCGGCTCCCCCATGGCATCCGCCCAGGCTGCTGCGGCAAAGGCTGCCAAAGTCGCCGCACGCGGCGTGGCAGGCGCGCTTTCCTTTGCCAGCCAGTCCAGGAATGCGTCCAGCGCTTCCGCCGCCACGTCTGCCGTCAGATGCTGCGCGGCGTGCGATGTGGCCGCGGCAGGCGCGGGCTGTGGGGCAGGCAGCTGGCGCAGGGTCTCAAGGTCGCGAACGTGAAACGGTTGCGTGGCACCCGCATCCACAAGCCGTTGCAGGTCAAGCCCCTCTTCGGCGGCAAGCCTGCGCGCCTTTGGCGACGCGAGCACGCGCCCGCCTTCCGCAGCACTGCGCGTCTTGGGTTCGGGCTGCGCCCCCGCGGTGCGCGGCGCAGGCGTTGTCTTGGGGGCAGGCCCCGATTGCGCCGCAATGGCAGGGGCTGCCTTTTCGGGGAGGCTTTCGGTTGCCTCCGGGCGGCCTTGCGACGCCTCGGCGCGGCTGCGTCGGACAGGCGCATCAGGTCTTTCGGCCGAGATGATCGCGATCACCTCCCCCACGGGCACATCTTCGCCTTCGGCCGCCAACAGGGCGGCGACATAGCCGTCATGGCCTGCGGGAACTTCCATCGTGGATTTGTCGGTCTCGACCTCCAGCAACGTATCATCGGCCGATACCGCGTCGCCGGGGGCCTTGGACCAGCCGACGATGAGCGCACTGTCCTGGGCCATACCCAAGGCCGGCATGATGATCTTCCGACCCTCCGGCATGGCGTCTGGCTTGCTGTCTTCTTTTGGCGCAACAGCGGCTTCAGTCGGCGCGCCCGGTTTGCCAGACCCTTCGGGCGTGTCAGAAATCATGGCAACCACCTGGCCTACGGGCACGGTCGCCCCCGCCTCCGCACTCAGGTCGGTCAGAAAGCCGTCATGGGCCGCCTCAACCTCCATCGTGGCCTTGTCGGTTTCAACCTCCATCAGCGGGTCCCCCGCCTTGACCGGATCCCCCGCCGCCTTCAGCCAGCCGATCAGAACACCGCTGTCCTGCGCCATGCCAAGGGCTGGCATGATGACCTCATGCGGCATGAAACAGCTCCCCCCGCACCGATTGGCGGGCCCTCTCGGCCACGGCTTCCGGCGTGGGCACGGTCAGATCTTCGAGCGCGGGTGAAAACGGCACGGGCACGTCCATCGCCCCCATGCGCAAGACCGGCGCGTCCAGGTAGTAGAACGCCTTTTCGCTGATCCGGCTCGCGATTTCGCCCGTGATGCCATAGCTTTGGTGCCCTTCGTCAATGACGATGGCGCGGGAGGTCTTGCGCACAGAGGCCAGGATCGTTTCCTCGTCCAGCGGCACGATGGTGCGCGGATCGATCACCTCGGCGGAAATGCCGTCACGCGCCAACAGGTCGGCGGCCTTTTCGGCCACCTGCACCATCGAAGACGTCCCGATCAGGGTGATGTCGCGCCCTTCACGCTTGATATTGGCCTTGCCGAACGGGATCAGGTATTCGCCTTCAGGCACCGGGGCCTTGTCCTGGTACATCAGCTTGTCTTCAAAGATCACGACCGGGTTGTTGTCCCGGATCGCGGTCTTCATCAGGCCCTTGGCCTCATAGGCCGAAGACGGCAGCGCGACCTTGAGCCCCGGAATATGCGCCACCAGCGCGTGCAGCGACTGGCTGTGCTGCGCCGCCGATCGCCGCGTGGCCCCAAGGTTCGTGCGCAGCACCATCGGCACATTCAGCTTGCCACCCGACATGTAGCAGGCTTTTGCGGCCTGATTGCACAGCTGGTCCATCACCAGAAAAAGGAAATCGCCGAACATCAGATCCACGATGGGCCGCGATCCGGTCAGCGCGGCACCTACGGCAATGCCGACAAAGCCCGGTTCGGATATCGGTGTGTCCAGCACGCGCTTCGGGCCGAATTCCTCCACCAGCCCCGCCAGAACCTTGAACGGTGTTCCGGCCTCGGCCACGTCTTCGCCCAGCAGGAATACATTCGGGTCGCGCCGCATTTCTTCGGCGATGGCTTCGTTGACGGCCTTCGACAGGGTGATCTCGCGCATAAAAGCTCTCCTCAGGCCGCGGTCTGGCCGCGCAGGGCGGCGTCAAGCTCGGGGCTATCCACATAGACATGCATGTCCACCTCATGCCCGCCGGGGTAGGCGGCGGCTTCGGCATAGGCGACGGCGGCTTCGGCATCGGCACGGATTTCGTCATTCATCGCAACCAGATCGTCTTCGGTCACGACGCCTTGCTCCGTCAGCCACTTGCCGAAGTTCAGGATCGGGTCGCGGTCGGTTTTCCACTGCGCCTCTTCGTCCTTGGCGCGGTAATATTCGCGGTTGATGTCGCCCACATGGTGCCCGTGGTAGCGGTAGGTATCCAGTTCGATGAAGAACGGCCCCTCACCCTTGCGCGCACGCGCCACCAGCTTTGTGGTCAGTTCGTTCACCGCCAGCACATCTTGCCCGTCAACCTTGTGGGCTTCGATCCCGAACGCCTCGGCCCTTGCAGTCAGGCTGCCGGCCGCGATTTCGGCGGTCTTTGTATATTCCGAATAGCCGTTGTTTTCACAGGCATAAATCACAGGCAGGTTCCACAAGGCGGCCATGTTCATGACTTCGTACCAGATGCCCTGTGCGGTGGCACCGTCGCCAAAAAAGCAGACCGTCACTTCATCCGTGCCGCGCAACTGCGCCGACAGCGCAGCCCCCGTGGCGATCCCCATGGAACCGCCGACGATGGCGTTGGCGCCCAGATTGCCATGGCTCTGATCGGCGATGTGCATGGACCCGCCCTTGCCCCGGCAATAGCCTTCTTCCTTGCCCAGAAGTTCGCAGAACATCGCGGTGAAATCCGCACCCTTGGCGACGCAATGCCCGTGCCCGCGGTGGGTGGAGGTGATCTTGTCGGCATCGGTCAGCGCCTCGCAGATGCCCACCGCCACGGCCTCCTGACCCGAATACATATGGGTCAGGCCCTGCATCTTGCCCGCGAGGTAAAGCTGGTTGGCATTATCCTCGAAGGCGCGGATGCGGGCCATCTGGCGGTACATCCGCAGATAATCCTCGGCGTTGCCCTTGGGGGCTTTGCCGGTCTGCGCACCTTTCTGGGTGCCCGTCTTGGCGGCGGCTTTTGCGGCCATGGTATCCTCCCGCGCGGGCTTCAAGCGCCCGGCAATTTCTCTTGGCAAAAATACTCCCGCCGGAGGCAGCCCCCCGGCGGGGGCGTTCAATAGCGGTTGGCGATGGGCAGTTCTTCCGCCGGAAACAGGCTGATGACTTCGCAGCCGGTATCGGTCACGACGACTTCTTCCTCGATCCGCGCGGCGGAGTAGCCGTCCTTGGCCGGACAATAGGTTTCCAGCGCGAAGACCATGCCTGTCTCGATCTCCATCGGGTTTTCGAAGCTGACCGCGCGGGAGATGATCGGGCGTTCGTGCAGGGCCAGCCCCAGACCGTGACCGAATTGCAGACCGAAGGCCGCCAACTCGTTGGGAAAGCCCAGCGATTCAGCGGTGGGCCAGACGGCGGCGACCTTGTCGGTGGTCACGCCGGGCTTGATCAGGCCGATCGCATCGTCAAGCCATTCGCGCGCCCGCACATAGGCGTCGTTTTGCACCGGCGTCGCGCGGCCAACGTTGAACGTGCGGTAATAGCAGGTCCGGTACCCCTGATAAGACTGGAGAATATCAAAGAACGCCTGATCCCCGGGCCGGAAGTAACGATCGGTGAAGTTATGGGGGTGCGGGTTGCAGCGTTCGCCCGAGATGGCGTTGATCGCCTCCACATCGTCGGACCCCATCTCATAGAGCATCTTGTTGGACATCGCGACGATGTCGTTCTCGCGGATGCCCGGCTTCAGCTCTTCCCAGATCATGTGGTAGACCCCGTCCACCATGGCGGCCGCCTGGGTAAGCAGATGAATTTCATCGACATTCTTGATCTCGCGGGCCGACAGCATGATCTGCTGGCCGTCCACAACCTTGAGCCCGGCTTCCTGCAGGGCGAAGAACATCGCGGTTTCGGCATAGTCCACGCCCACGGGCATGTCAGCAACGCCGGCCTTCTTCAAAAGTCCATAGATTTCCTCGGCATAGCGCTTCATCAGGCCAAAGCTGGGCGGGATGGTGCCGCGCATGCCCACGACGCCTGCCCGCATCCTTTCCGGATCGAGCCAGTCGCAGTATTGCTTGTGGTGCACGGCGGCCGATCCGAAATCCCAGACATAGGGTTCATCGTCACCCGCAAGCAGGGCAAAACGGCACATCTTGTCGCGTTCCCATTCACCGATCTTGGTGCCCGAGATATAGCGGATGTTATTGACATCAAACGTCAAAAGCGCGCCGCATTCGGATTTTTTCAGCGCGTCCTTGGTGCGCGAAAGGCGGTAGCGGCGCAGCCGGTCAAAATCCACGCGGCGTTCGAAATCCACTGCGGTATGGCCAAGCGCGGGCAGGTGCCTGTCCCACCGCCAGTTCGGATCCATGTCACCGGGTTGCAGGATGCGGGGGTTCAAAGCGCTGTTCATCGGGGCCTCCGGGGGCTGTAAATCGGGTATCGGTTTTGCGTCGGTATCACGTCGGTATCACGTCGGTGCCTCCGTGCGCCAACTTGCGCCGGGGCGCAACAGCGCGCGGGGCGGCGGCCACTGGTCACTGGATGCACCAGCCGCCGTCGATATGGATCATCTGGCCGGTCATGTAGTCGCTTTCGGCGGAGCACAGGAACGCGGCGGTGCCCTTGATGTCATCGGGGTAGGACACGCGTTTGATCTTCAGCTCATTCGCGATGATGTCCTCATACGCCTGGCCTTCGCGCTGCTTGAACCCGATATCGATCAGGTCCTTGTCGAGCTGTTCCCAAAGCGGGGTGACGACGACGCCGGGCGCGTAGCCGTTCACCGTGATGCCATGTTCGGCCAGCGCCACGGCGCCGCAATGGGTCAGCGCGAGGCAGCCATATTTCGAGGTCCAGTACACGGTCACATCGATCAGCGGCTTGCGCGACGCGATGGAGCCCACGCAGATAATCTTGTAGGGGTAGTCCTGCTTGCCCTGCGCGATCATGGCCCGCGCGGTTTCCTGCATCCCCAGCCACATGCCTTTGGTGTTGGCATTCATGATCAGGTCCCAGTTGTCTTCATCGATATCCATGAAGAAGCGCGGCTTGTTCAGGCCCGCGTTGAACAGACCCACATTGACCGACCCGAACGCATCGACACAGGCGGCGACGGCGGCGGCGTTGTCTTCGCGCCTGGTGACGTCCATCCGCAGTGCGACGGCCTTGCCGTTGCCGGCCGTGTTGATCCGGTCCGCGACTTCGGTGGCCAGATCCAGATCCAGATCGCCAAGGCACACATTTGCGCCCTGGGCCGCGAAATGTTCGGCGTTGCACGCCCCCATGCCCTGGGCAGCCCCGGTGATCAGTATGTTTTTGCCCTTGAGGCGTTCGGTATCCATGGGGGTCCTCCTGTAGATATTTATGGGCGCGCGAGCGCCTGTTCGGCCCTTGCCTGCGCGCGTTTCAAAGCCGTGCGCGGGGAAACGAGCCCGCGCAGCATGTCGTGGAGTTCTTCGCCGCACGCGGTGATCACCTCGGCGATGTGGGGGATCGGCGGACGCGGCCAGAACTGAAGCTCATCGCGCCACGACATGGCATCGACCGCCTCAAACACCGGCGAGAGGCGGCGCACATCGGGGTCGGCGCCCACGGAATAGCGCGGCGTGGTGCGCGCGCCGTGCTGCACGTAAAGCTTCTGCGCCTCGGGCGAGGTGAAGGCGATCAACGCCTCGACCACAGCAGTTTGACGGTCCGGCGCAAGGTTGCTGGGAATGCCAAGCGCGTAGCCGCCCACCGGCGCGATGGGCACGCCTTCGGGCCCGGCGGGGTGCGGCAGGTAGCCGGTATTGCCATGGGCCGGGCTTGCGGGGTTCAGCTCAAAATAGGGGGCCAGCAACGTATAGCCGTAGGCCATAGCCACGCTGCCCGCCGCATAGGGGCGGATGCGTTCGTACCACGACATCGACAGGATGTTGGGCGGTGACACGTCCAGAAGCGCCAGCAGATATTCCGCGGCATCCCGGGCGCGGTCGGTGTCGATGCACAATTCAAAGTCCCCGCGGTGCAGCCCGCTGGCATCGAAGCCGCCCGCAATGCGCGGCATGTCCACGATGGGCTGGCCGAAATCGGCACAGGTCATGATGAACGTATGGCCAAGCGCCGTGCCGCGCGCGGCGTTCCAGGCAATGCCGTGGTGCCCATGCCGGGGATTGTGCAGGGCCTTTGCGACGGCAAGCACATCGTCGGTCGTGGCGGGGGGCGCAAGCCCGGCTTCGGCCAGAAGGTCGGTGCGGTAGAACAGCAGTTCCGGCGTGGTCTGGCTGGGCACACCGTAGGCCCTGCCGCCCCAATGGGTGCCCTGCCAGCCCGCAGTGTGGAAATCCGCCGGGTCGAGCCGGGCAATATCCATCACATCGTCAAGCGGCGTCAGGATGCCCTTTTCGGCAAGCTCGCCGATCCAGGGCAGGTCCACCGCGACCAGATCATAGCGCGACGTGCGCCGCGTGGCGTTGCGCATCACCTCATCGCGCAGCCGGTCGATGGAAAAGGCGCGCTGGTGAATTTCGGTGCCCAGCAGTTGTTCGAACTGGCGTTTGAGATCCTTCATCACCATGAAGGTGGGATCGCCGTGCACCAGACCGCGAAAGCCCCCGGACAGGGCCAGCGGTTCCGGCAGCACCTGGGGCGGCTGGATCGCCTGGCCTTCCATGTAGCTTTCGCCGAAATAGTAATCATCCTCGGACGCTGCGGCATCGCCGCCGAAGCGTTGCAGCGACAGGCGGCGGACGCGATCTGCCAGCTGGTCGAACTGATCGAGCATCAGCGCGGAGGGGTGCAGTGAGAACGTCTTGCCGGACCGGGTGCGCGGCCGCTGTTCGATCAGCCCTGCCTTCAGCATCTCGCGCAGCTTGCGCATGCCGGTGGCGTAGGGCACCCCCGCTGCTGCGACAAGCGACGTGCCGGTGACGGGGCGCCCGGTGACGTGGTGCCGGATCAGGTGCGTGGCCATGTTCAGATAGGGGTTGGCGACGGACAGATCGAACGCGGTATCGATCTCAACGGTGAGGCCATCGAGGAAATCGGACATCTCGACCAACGCGCTTGCCCGCATCCGCGGCACGGGCCGGGATGTTGCCACATCTGACGATGGGTTGGGGGCCGCGAAGTCTTTCACTTTGGACCTTTCGGATTTATCCGTTTCGGATGATTGGGGCATGTGGTGGCTCCGATGCCTTATGAATGATCAATTCGATGATTTTTCGGCACCTTTGAAAAGGCCATAATGGATATTAAATTATCCATAATGGTGGTTTTCACGGTGCCTGAAAAATCGGCATTAGACGATGGTCCCCGTGTCGCTACCGGGCATTACAAGGGGGCATCCCCTGCCGGACCGCGCTGAAATTTTCCATGGGAGGAAAGAACCAATGAAAAAAACGTTGATGAGAACCATTGCCGGAACAACAGCACTTGCCGCGCTTTCGCTGGCGGGGGCTGCTGCGGCACAGGAGTTCAAGATCGGCATCACGCAGAACAATGTCGGTGTGGACAGCTACCAGACCACGTATGAACAGGCGTTCATCGCCGCCGCAGACGCGAACGAGAACGTCGAGGCGGTTGTGCTGGATGCGGGCGGCGATGTGGCACGCCAGATCGCGCAGATCCAGGATCTGATCCAGCAGCAGGTCGATGCGATCATCATCTGGCCGACCAACGGTCAGGCCGTGGTGCCGGCCGTGCGGATGGCGCACAAGGCGGGCATCCCCGTGATCGTGACCAATTCGAACATCGCCGAGGAAGGGTTTGAATTCATCGCGTCCTTCTCGGGGCCCAACAACATCCAGCAGGGTGCCAGTTCGGCGGAGTTGATGTGCGAAGCGCTGGGTGGAGAGGGTAATATCGTCCAGATCAGCGGGCAGCCCGGCTACACCACCGCGATCGAGCGTCAGAAGGGGTTTGAGGACCGTCTGGCCGAAGCGTGCCCGGACGTGACGATCATGGAAACCCAGCCCGGCGACTGGAACCGCGAGAAGTCGCAGCGCGTCATGGAAGCGTTTCTGGTCAAGTATGACAATATCGACGGTGTCTATGCCGGTGACGACAACATGGGTGTTGGGGGGCTGAACGCCGCCAAGGCCGCGGACCGCGAAGGCATTGCGTTCATCGGGGCCACGAACTTTGCCGTGGGCTATGAAGCGATGGAACGGGGCGAGTATTACGGTTCGATCTACCAGTCGCCGGTGGATGACGCGGAAGCCGCGCTGAAGACCGCGATTGACGTTCTCAACGGCGTTGAAGTGCCGTTCCTGAACTATTTCGACACGCCCAAGATCACCCAGGACAACATGGGCGAGTTCACCAAGCCCGTCTTCTGATCCTCCCTGCGCGGGGCGGTCTTTTCGCGGTTGCCCCGCGCGCAATGACAAGATCAAGATAACAGGGAGGGGCCGCCATGGGACGAGTCTCAGGACGTGTGGCCTGCGTCACCGGGGCCGCGCGCGGCATCGGGCGCGCCATTGGTGAGGCGCTGCTGGACGAAGGCGCGGACGTATGTTTCGCCGACATGAACGGGGCCGATGTGCACGATGTGGCCCGCGCCAATGCCGACCGCGCCAAGGCAGGCGGCGGGCGGGTGATTTCGGCGCAGGTCGATGTGACATGCCGCGACGCGGTGCGCGGGATGATTGACAAGGTGGTCGCCGATCTGGGCC
>Ga0136600_1001455_pt1 | contig 10783 bp, 9 predicted proteins | sample AntRauMFilla2698_FD_104634 | JGI IMG/M metagenome (GOLD analysis project Ga0136600, IMG submission 104634) | Saline lake microbial communities from Rauer Islands, Antarctica - Metagenome Filla 2 #698 | ecosystem: Environmental > Aquatic > Non-marine Saline and Alkaline > Saline | place...
CGGTTACGTTGCGGCCGCTACCGTGGCACTCAAAGACACCCGGCGCACGCCGATCCGCGCCATCGCTGCCGTTCTGGCGATCGTGCAGTGGGTAGGCATTTTCTACCTGGCAACAGCCAAACCTTTTTGATATCGGTAGTCGTCAGCCATCTGTGACAAACAGGATTAATTCACTAAATCACCATCCGGCGTGGGTCCGACAGCATTGCTGAATAGCGTGAACAAAAGCGTGCGGCGTCTGCACCGTTAATTATTCGATGGTCGTAACTGAGGTCTAACGAGACTTTCAGTTCGGGGTGAAATGACTCACCGTCCCAGACTGGAAGGGTTTCCGGGCGGGTGAGGCCGAGAATAGCGACTTCAGGGGGATTAACAATGGGGGTAAAACCAACGCCGCCAATGCCGCCGAGGTTTGTAATGGTCATTGACGCGCCGCCCATCTCATCAGCGGTCACCTGGCGTTTCTGCGCCCTTTTGGCAAGGTCCGCGATCTCAGTGGCAATCTGCCACAGGCCTTTTGTGTCGGCATCACGAATCACCGGCACCATAAGACCATTCGGGGTATCCACTGCGATGCCCACGTGAATGTAATCTTTGAGCACGAGTGTCTGGCCGTCTGCTGAAAGCGATGCGTTGAAACGCGGAAATTCTTCGAGGCAGCGGGCGAGTGCCGCAACGTTGAAAGCTAGGGCCGTCAGTTTTATCCCGCGAGCCTGGGCCTCTGCTTTGAGCTTCTTGCGCCACCCTTCAACGGCGTCGATACTGGCCCGTTCATGGTGTGTGACGGCCGGGATAAGCGCTTGGGCTGCCGACAGGTTAGCGGAAGCTACCTTCGCGAAGCGGCTGAGAGGCTCTTCACTGACCGGCCCATAGCGAGAGTGATCGACGTCCCAGTAGGACGCGTCCGCGGCCGCAGCCGGGGTTGGCGCTGGCGCAACGGCTTGCTGTTCGCCGTCCAGGTCTTCCCGGACAATATTCCGGCGGCCAAGGTTAGTGGCGAGCTTTTCGAGGTTGATCCCTTTTTCCCGGGCGAGGGCCCGAACCGAGGGCGGTGCAATAATATCGGTCATGATTCGCTTCCACTTTTTAGCTCAGAGCAGGTGACGGAGCGGTTGCTCTAACCGACCTGCAAAATCCGAAAGAAGGTTAATGGCAGTCGATGCATCGATCTGGTCTGTCCCGCATTCCAAGGTCAGCTTCAACCTGTCATCTGCCGCCAATACGCTGATGACCGGAACATCTTCGGGCCCCGTCTTAACGGAGCTCAGGCGGCCAAATCGCAAATCGCGGACTTTTAAATCAGGCACGGTGTCAGGTTCGGCTTTGGCCAGATTGCCAAGACGGCGCCCGTGAACCGTGTAGATGCGAGTTTCTCCGAAGGCTTCCAGGGCCACATTCGCCGTTTTCCGGCCAAGGCTGGTGCCGGCAAATGCAGCCAGCAGGGTACTGGCATCGGTCAGGTCAGCCTCCTCAGCGGCCCATGCAGCAAAGGCGTCAAAATCTGCCGATTCCACCTCGGCGGTTAGGTAATGGCTGGCGGCCGCTGCAGCATCACGGGGCGCAGGCGCCTTTGGAAGGCTTTCCAGAATGTCCAGATCCTTGAAGTGATACGGCTGTGGGTACCCGTGATCGGCCAGCTTTGAAAGGTCGAGGCCGCGCTCGAGAGCCAACCGTCGTGCCTTGGGCGATGCCAGTATGCGACCCTCCACTGACGGGGCAGGCCGGGGTGTCCCAGGTTTGGACTGGGGTTGTGGTTTGTGCGCTGGAACTGCCGTTTTAACGGGTTCCGGCTCGGGCGCGGATTTGTCCGGTGTTTTGGCCTTTGGTTTACCCGCTTTGATGCTTCGACTGATCGGTGTTTCCGGCTTGTCCGGGGAGATAATGGCAATCACACCGCCGACCGGCGCTTCTTCGCCCTTTTCTGCCAATAAAGCAGCGACGAATCCGTCATGGCCTGCTTCAACTTCCACGACTGATTTGTCCGTTTCTACCTCGAACAGAATGTCCGCGGCGGACACGGCGTCACCGGGCGCCTTTAACCAGGCGACAATCAGGCCCGTATCCTGGGTCATGCCAAGGGCAGGCATGATGACCGATTCTCCTTCGGGTATTGCTGGATCGTCCTGATTGTCGCCTTCCGCATTTTCAGCGGGCTGGGCATCAATCTTTGCCTCGGGTTGCGGGTCAGCGGAACTCGCAGAGGCGCTCAAGGTGTCCTCCGGCGTTTCTGAAATACGCGCGAGCACTTTGCCCACGGGAACTTCCTCGCCGGCGGCGGCGGTCACATCGGTCAGATAACCGGAGCCCTGGGCCTCAACCTCCATGGCGGCTTTATCGGTTTCCACTTCGAACAGCGCGTCGCCCTCAGTCACCGGGTCACCCGCTGACTTGTGCCAGGTGAGAATGACACCGGTATCCTGCGCCATCCCGAGTGCGGGCATAATGACGTCAAGCGGCATGAATCATCTCCCCCGCGCAGAGCCTGCGAGCATTCTCGGCCACGCCTTCGGGCGTCGGCACAGTCAGGTCTTCCAGCACCGGGCTGAACGGAATAGGTACATCCATTGCGCCCATCCGCAGTACCGGTGCATCCAGATGATAGAACGCCTTTTCGTTGAGGCGACTGGCTATTTCACCGGTAATACCGTAGCTCTGGTGACCCTCGTCGATGACGATGGCTCGGCTGGTTTTGCGGACGCTTTTCAACAGTGTTTCTTCGTCCAGTGGCACGATGGTGCGGGGGTCGATGACCTCGGCGCTGATGCCTTCCGCTTCCAGAATTTTTGCCGCGGCTTCCGCCACCTGCACCATGGACGACGTGCCGATCAGCGTGATGTCCGTGCCTTTCCGTTTGATATTGGCCTCACCGAAGGGGATCAGGTACTCCTCTTCGGGTACCGGGGCTTTGTCCTGATACATCAGCTTGTCTTCAAAGATGACTACCGGGTTGTTATCGCGAATGGCTGTCTTCATCAGGCCTTTGGCTTCATAGGCTGACGAGGGCATGGCGATTTTTAGTCCCGGGATATGCGCCACCAGGGCATGCAGGGACTGGCTGTGCTGTGCCCCTGAGCGACGTGTAGCGCCCAGGTTGGTGCGCACCACCATGGGAACGCTGAGCTTGCCACCTGACATATACTGCTGTTTGGCCGCCTGGTTACACAGTTGGTCCATTACAAGATAAAGGAAGTCGCCGAACATCAGGTCAACTATGGGTCGGGCGCCTGTCATGGCTGCGCCTACGGCAATACCGAGGAACCCGGGCTCGGAAATCGGCGTGTCGATCACACGCTCAGTACCGAATTCTTCCACCAGGCCAGAAAGGACTTTAAAGGGGGTGCCGGCTTCCGCGACGTCCTCGCCCAGGATGAAGGTGGTCGGATCACGGCGCATCTCTTCAGCAATCGCTTCGTTAACAGCCTGGGACAGAGTGATTTCTCTCATAGCTTGATCTCCTTCATCCACCGACGCGCAGGGTGGCTGGGTCGGTTTCGGCGTAGACGTGCATGTCTACCTCTGAGGTGTCCGGGTAAGGGGCGGCTTCAGCGTAAGCGACGGCTTTTTTGGCTTCTTCTTTGATCTCTTTGTTCATCGCTTCGATTTCTTCTTCGGTGGCATGGCCCTGTTCCACCAGCCAGCCACGGAATCGGATGATTGGGTCACGGTTTTCTTTCCAATCTGCCTCTTCCTGCTTCGAGCGATAATATTCACGATTGATATCGCCTACATGATGGCCGTGGTAACGATAGGTCAGAAGTTCAATAAAGAAGGGTCCTTCGTTATTGCGGCATCTTTCGACGAGTTTTCTGCTTAGCTCGTTAACGGCAAGCACGTCCTGGCCATCCACCTGGAAGGCCTCAATGCCGAAAGCTTCCGCGCGGGCGGTAATCGACCCTGCAGCGATTTCCTCAGTTTTGGTGTATTCGGAATAACCGTTGTTCTCGCAGGCGTAGATAACCGGCAGGTGCCATAGCGCAGCCATATTCATGACTTCATAAAGAAGGCCCTGTGCCGTTGCACCGTCGCCGAAGAAGCAGACGGTCACGTCGTCCTTCTTCAATAATTTTGACCGCAGTGCCGAGCCGGTGGCCATGCCCATGGAGCCGCCCACGATGGCGTTAGCACCGAGGTTGCCGTGGCTCTGGTCGGCAATGTGCATTGAGCCACCCTTGCCGCGGCAGTAGCCTTCTTTTTTGCCCAGCAACTCGCAAAACATTTCGTTGTAATTCGCGCCTTTGGCGACGCAATGTCCGTGACCCCGGTGGGTCGACGTTATGCGGTCGCTGTCTTTAAGCGCCTCACAGATGCCGACTGCAACAGCCTCTTCGCCCGAATACATGTGGGTCAGGCCCGGCATCTTGGCGGAGAGATAAAGCTGATTCGCGTTGTCTTCAAAGCTGCGGATGCGCACCATCTGGGTATACATCCGAATGTATTCATCTTTGCTCAGACTTTGCGAGGTCTTTGCTTTGGTCCCTGCTTTGGTCTTGGTTTTTGATGTCATGTCAGTTATCCAGATTTCGGTGGCAGTCCTTTGCCCGGAATATCCTCAAACAAATTGATTAAAAGTAGAGCGCGCCTGTGACTGTGAACTGGGTGTTCCAGGTGTCGTCATCGGGCCCGCCGTTTGCAAAGTCGGCATTCTTGGAGGTGTAAACACTGACCCAAGTGTTAAACGCGCCCCTTGAGAGGTGAACCCCCGCGATGCTGAACTGCGTGTCGTCGGCAGAGATAGTGTCTTCGCTACCACTGTCGAGAAAATCGTAATCGTGATAGAACTTGACGGTGTCGAAGATGCCGACGGCGGCAGGCATTGTGTAAGAAATCCGGGTTGAATAGACGATGCCGTCAGCCGGAATAGGTTTGCCCTGTGAGAGGAAGACCGTGTCCTTGGATGTTTGGCCAAACGCTACGTCTTTGAGATCGTAGTTATACTTCATTCCCTGGAGCGTCAGTGCGAAGCCTCCGGCGTTGTAGTTGGCAAAAGCGGTTGCCGCCCAGTGTTTGCCACCATTGCCATTTGTGCGAACGTTGTATAGCTGGCCGTATTGCCCGTTGGAGCCCAGCTGCAAGGTTGAGTCACCGAGGTCAAATGTGTAGGCACCGCCACCGTGGCCAGTGTTTGTTACTTCCACATCGGAGAGGTTTTCGGATGGGTCATCGTCTGTTTGGGCTATGAGGTCAGGACGAAAACGGGCGGTGGGGTTGCTGCTTAACTCAGCGTTTTTGGTGAAGGCGAATACCCAGTCCATGTTTCCCTGCGTGAATTCGGTTTTAATACCGGGCTCGGAGTTGTTTGCCAGGCCCAGCCACAGGGGCACGTCACTGAGAAAGCTGTTGTCGTAGTAAGCGCCGTTTACGCCCGCGCCTAGTGGCTGAATGATGACACCGACTTCAGTAGACCAGGTGTCGCTATGATTCAGACCTACGTAAGTGTAGGCAGGGAAGAATGCCTGCTGGGTTACCTGATAGTCCCACCTGGACCTGTAGTAAAGTCCGTTGTCCCACTCTCCGTTGACGATCAATTCGAATTTGTCCAGGAAATAGTCGCCGGCTTTGTCGCGAGCTGATTCGTTACTGTCGTTGTAGATGTAAAGAGTTTCGACACCGACACCAAAGGTCAGTCCATTTGTATTTTCAAGGTTCCGCACACGGTCTTCAAAGCTTTCCATTCTGTCTTCTAATGAGCTCTGAGCAATGGCCGATGTAGTGCAAACCATTGCAAGGGCGCCGGTGATCGCCGCGAGGGGGCGAAGGTTTAGCTTAAGCTTGTGTATCGCGCTAGACATACATATCTCCAATTGTTCTTGTTTAGGGTTCAAGTGCAACAGCACACATAATTTTTAGCAAACCAGGGTGGATAATGCAAACGTTTGCATCAATGTGCAATAACTTTGGTCGGTGTGGTGGGTCAAAGTTCTCGTTTTGAGGCAGGAATAAAAAAGCGCCAGCAAAAGCTGACGCAAGCTCCCTGGAGTTGGGAGGTGTAGAGCAACTCAACAATGCAATGCCCGTTTGACGTCGGGGCATTCGCGACGGAAGGGTTTTTAGGTTGATGCCAATCGGGTGCAGTCTAATTACTGCATCACAATACCACCATCAATCATCAGCAACTGCCCCGTCATGTAATCCGATTCGGCGCTGGCAAGAAATGATGCCGTACCCACGATATCTTCCGGGTAGGAGTAGCGCTTCATCAGGATCATATTTGCCGCTAGTTCGTCCATTGACTGGCCTGGTTTGTCGAATTTACCGATGGCGACCAGGTCTTTGTCCAGTTGCTCCCAGAGCTCCGTTCTGACAACACCCGGACCATAACCGTTGACGGTGATGTTGTGTTGGACAAGGGCTTTGGCTCCGCCATTGATCATGGCCAGGACCGCATGTTTGCTGCATGAGTAAGGAATGACGTCGTCAAATGCCTGCCGGCTAAGAATGGACCCGACATTGATAATTTTATAGGGGCCATTTTCTTTCCCCTGATCAATCATCTGTCTCGCTGCTTCTTGCATACCGACCAGGCAACCCCACGCGTTTACATCCATGATCTGTTGCCAGTTTTCCTCTGTAATATCCATAAACATCAGTGGCTTATTGATGCCAGCGTTGTTGATCATGACATTCAGGCTGCCGAATGCATCGACCGTTGCTTTGACGGCAGCCCGCATTTGTTCCCGTTTGGTAACATCCAGAGCGACGGCGATTGCTTCCCCGCCTTTTTTGCGAATGCGAGTGACAACTTCCTCACAACCTTCGATGTTTATGTCAGCGACGCACACTTTCGCGCCCTGCTCTGCATAATATTCAGCGACTGCAGCGCCAATACCGCGGGCGGATCCGGTAATCAGGCAGTTTTTGCCTTGCAAGCGGGTCTTATCCATCTTTTCCCTCGTTTTGTCTTTGTTTGTGGGTTGATTAAAATCTAGCTTAGCCAAGCAGTTTTACAAATGCAAACGATTGCGCTAACTTTATAGGATGTGGTTTTTACACTCGGAATGGTGTAACTGATCTTAAAAGTATCGCTAATTGGAGAAATAAATTATGGCGTTGCATCCCGCCCCAGATCGTTTGGTTTTGGATTTTATCGAGCAACGAAACGAGTCAGCTCAAGGCATTGTCATGTCTAACAGGACTGCGGGCGAATCGCCTAAAGGTCGTCTTATTGAAGCGGGCTACCAGGCACTTTCCATTCTCGAGGGTATAAAAAGTGGCGACACTGTTTTTTATTCGACCGGACAGGGCGAGCTTGTGACGGATGCAGGTCTTGGCAGGCTGATCATTAAAGCAAGCGATGTGCTTGCCTGGTCCAACGAACAATAACAAAAACATCGAACCTTCTATTCAGGAGCTCAATATTTATGTCGGCGAAACATATCCAGTTCAACCAGGAAGCACGGAATTCGCTTCTTCAGGGCATTAACGCACTCGGCGATGCGGTCAAGGCAACGTTGGGTCCTTGCGGACGACACGTGGTCATAAGCAAAAAAGATCGCTTGCCATACGTCACAAAGGACGGGGTTTCGGTTGCCAAAGAAACAGAGTTGTCTGACGAAATCGAAGATACCGGCGCTCGTCTGGCACGAAACGTAGCGTCCAGAGTCAATGAGGAAGTGGGAGACGGAACGACAACTGCGACAGTCCTTGCTCAGGCGCTGATGGTTGAGGGTATGCGGGCGGTTGCAGCCAACATGAGCCCGGTTGCCATCAAGCGAGGGATCGAGATGGCAACCAGAGACGCCGTGACGGCGCTTAATGAAATGTCTCAGGCATGCGATGAGCCAGAAACGATTCGGCGCATCGCGACTATTTCTGCAAACGGCGATATCGAGGTTGGCAAAATGATCGCCGACGCCATGGGTAAAATTGGCACAGAAGGCGTAATAACAGTCGAGGACGGCACAGGATTTGACGTCGAACTGAGCGTCGTCAAAGGCATGCAGTTTGATCGCGGGTACGCATCTCCGCACTTTATCAACGACCATAAGACAATGTCAGTGGATTTTGAACATCCACTTATTCTGCCCATTGATGGAAAGTTCGATACGTTTAATGACCTGGTCCCGCTCCTTGAAGAGGTAGGTAAGAGCCGGCGTCCTCTGCTGATCATTGCGGAAGACTTCGAGCATGACACTCTTCCGACGCTTATCGTTAACCATATGAAGGGTCGTATCAAAGTGGCAGCGGTAAAGTCCCCGGGGTTCGGGGACCGGCGTAAAAACATGATTGCCGATATCGCCATATTGACCGGCGCCCGCCTGGTGTCGGATGAACTTGGCGTAAGTGTTTCAGGTCTCCAAGAGGCGGATCTCGGTAGTGCTAAAAGAGTAGTCATTACTCAGGATAACTGCACGATTGTCGACGGGCTGGGTGATCCGGATGCAATTGCTGACAGGATCGACCAGCTCAAACAACAGTTGCCGGATGCTTTTTCAGATTATGACCGGGAAAAGCTGATGCAACGCAAGGCGAGGCTTTCCGGTGGTATTGGCGTTATTAAAGTAGGCGCTGCAACCGAAATGGAAATGGAAGAACGAAAAGACCGCATTGGCGATGCAATTCAGGCAACTCGGGCAGCTGTCGAGGAGGGCTATGTGCCAGGCGGGGGTGTGGCCCTCATCCGGGCGATCGAAAGAATGAAACCATTGCCTGGCCTATCTCCAGATGAAGCTGCTGGATATGCTCTGACGATCAGGGCACTGGAGGCGCCGTTGTCCACGATTGCCGAGAATGCGGGGCTGGTCCCTGGGGTCATTATTGAGAATATTCGGGGACAAAGCCTGGATTATGGCCTTAACGCGGCTACGGGAACGATTGAGTCTCTTTTCAAAACCGGCATTATCGACCCGACAAAGGTCACACGACTAGCTGTTCAGACTGCGTCTTCACTGGCAACTTTGCTGATCACAACCGAGGTGTTGCTGGTCGAAAAAGGCGCTGTAGAGGAAGGGCATCAACATTAAAGCAGGAAAAAGAAAGTTTATAATGCAAACGTTTGCATTACACGAATCTCTTTGCCATATTGAGCTATGAGGTTTTTGGGAAACTCTCATTACCCGTCTAAAAACAATCAACGGAGTATTAGCGATGAAAACCCAGATCAAATCAGTTCGCACCATCGGGAAACTCGGCAAAGCGTCATTGATTGCCGGCGCAGTCAGCCTTGGTTTGTCTGCAATGGCGCAGGCAGAAACTTACCGAATTGGTATCACCCAGAATAACGTGGGCGTGGACAGCTATCAGACCACTTATGAAAATGCGTTTATCGAGTCGGCCAGTGAGAACCCGGATGTCGAGACCGTTGTGCTTGATGCCGGTGGCGATGTCGCCCGTCAGATAGGACAGATTGAAAACCTTATCCAGCAGGAGGTTGATGCCATCATTATCTGGCCGACCAATGGTGAGGCCGTCATCCCCGCCGTTCGCAAGGCCCATAAAGCCGGCATTCCTGTTGTTATCACCAATTCGAACATCGACGAGAAGGGCTTCCGTTTTGTCAAGTCGTTTTCCGGCCCCGATAACATTACCCAGGGCAAGCGTTCGGCTGAAATCATGTGCGACAAGTTCAAGAGCATGGGTATCGAGAATGAGGCACAAGTGGTGCACATCACCGGTCAGCCGGGCTACACCACCGCCACCGAGCGTGCCAAGGGCTTTGAGGACCGTCTGCCAGAAGTCTGCCCTCAGGTGACTCAGATTGACAAGCAGCCGGGTGACTGGAACCGCGAAAAGTCGCAGCAGGTTATGGAAGCTTTTCTTGTCAAGTACGACGACATTGATGGCGTCTATGCCGGTGACGACAACATGGGCGTTGGCGCCCTGAATGCTGCCATGGCTGCGAACCGTGACGGCATCATCTTCGTTGGTGCGACCAACTTTGCTGTTGGTTACGAGGCCATGGCTGACGGTGATTACTGGGGCTCGATCTACCAGTCTCCGGTCGACGATGCCAAGGCGGCTCTGCAAACCGCGATCGATATCCTTGATGGCAAGGAGCTGCCGTTCCTGAACTATTTCGATACACCGAAGATTACCCAAGACAACATGGATAACTTCAGCAAGCCAGTCTTCTAGAGGCCGTTAGCGCGAGGCACATTGTGTGTCTCGCGTATTTTCGAGACATGGCGCCCTCGACACACGTTAGCGCCGCAAGTCTTGCATGAAGATTCATTCGGTTGCCGTCAAGACGCCAAGAGACGGTAAGTGTGTTGAGGGTAAATCTTATGTCAGGAATAACAAAAAAAGACATCGTCAACGTATTGTCAAAGGAAGGCATTCTTTTTGCCTTCATTCTGTTCATGATCGGTTTCACCATTGCTGAACCCAGGTTCCTGTCAATGGATAACATTTTTAGCGTTATCAGGTCATCAGCCATCATCGGTGTGATGGCGCTGGGCGTTACCTTCGTTGTCATCAGCGGTAACCTCGATCTCTCAGTGGGTTCCATGATGTCGTTTTCGACCATAGTCGTGCTCGATCTGCACGATGTCTTCGGCCCGCTGGCAGCCATCCCGATGATGTTCGCGATGACGCTTGCGTTAGGGGGGCTGATCGGGTTTCTGGTCGGTTATCTGCGATTGAATTCATTGATTGTCACGCTGGGGATGCTCTCGGCGATCCATGGTCTGACACTGACCTATTCCGGTGGCAAGAATATGGATATCGCCGATAAAGACGGGACCTGGTTCAGTATTTTCGGCCAGGGCACGGCGCTGGGCATTCCGGTTCCCATTCTGATTTTCATCCTGCTTGCCGCGATTCTCGGTATCGTCCTTGCGAAAACGCC
>Ga0136600_1001456_pt1 | contig 10782 bp, 11 predicted proteins | sample AntRauMFilla2698_FD_104634 | JGI IMG/M metagenome (GOLD analysis project Ga0136600, IMG submission 104634) | Saline lake microbial communities from Rauer Islands, Antarctica - Metagenome Filla 2 #698 | ecosystem: Environmental > Aquatic > Non-marine Saline and Alkaline > Saline | place...
CGATGCATATTATCGAGAGCGCGAAAATGGGCGCCGATGTGATAACCGGCCCGCCGAGCGTTATTCACCAGCTCTATAAGCATCCGCTAACCGATAAAGGTTTGGCGGCGTTTGTCGAGGATTGGAAGAAGACCGGCCAGAGTATTTTGTAATTTAATTATCTAAACGATAGACCCGCCTAAAATGAGGTGTCTGGCACCGGATGCTTACCAGTGACCTTAACACGGTTGCCGTCTCTGACGGCCTCACCATCTTCAACCAGCCCATCAAGAGCGTCACGAATTGTTGAATGTGACATTTCAGCACCCGCTAACATCATGCCATGTAATTGAAAAAGAAAACTATCTGCTACCTTAGAGCAACTAGAGAAGACATCAGCTCCTTGTCCAGAGGTTGCAACCTCGAACCATAATCCCTCTCCATCAATTTCTGGAATTACTGCGTCTATATCACCCAAATTTGCTTGCGCATTAAAATGCATTAATAATATCCTTATTGATGCAATTGCTTCGTTAGTAATATTTGGCATTTATAACTCCTTTGGTTAATTTCATTTTCTTTTACGTTATGAATAATATTAGATCAAGCGTTTTTTTAAAAATGCTATTTTTGCACCTGTGGCTATGGTAGGCTAGGCTTATGTCCGATGCTGTCCCCGAAGCGAAAAAGCCTATGCCTATAACCAAAAAACCAACCGAAAATGATGTGCTGGAATTTTTGCGCGAAAATCCGGATTTCCTGATGGATAACCCGCAGGCGATTGATTTATTGATCCCGCCCAAGAAACGCCCGCGTAAAGGCGACGTCGCGGATTTCCAGGCTTACGCGCTGGAGCGTATGAAAACCGCGCGCGATGAAGTATTGGAAAACACCAAGGAAATTGTCGAGAATAGCCGCGCCAATATGAACAACCAGCAACGCATTCATAAGGCGGTGCTGCGCTTGCTCGAGGCGCAGAGCTTCGATGATTTCATCCATTGCATCACCATGGATCTGGCCAACCAGCTAGATGTGGATATCGCCGTGATGGTGGTGGAGAGCAATGGCGATGAAATTCCCCATGTCCATGCCTCGGGCATCCGCGTGATCCCGCCCGGCACGGTTGATAAATGGATGGAGGGCAAGGATGTATTGCTGCAGGATGATATTAGCGGCATCGAAGCCATTTATGGCGGCGGCGCAACGTTGGTGAACTCGCAAATTTTGCTGCGCGTGGGGATATCACTGGACACCCCGCCCGCGATCCTCGCCTTTGGCAGCCGCAACCCCAATATGTTCGCCGAAGGGCAAGCCACCGACCAGATACTGTTTTTGGCGCGGGTCATTGAACGGAACTTCCGCTCATGGCTCAACATGCCGATTTTATAAAAAAGATATTTGTTTTGTAACGAAGTTTAAAAAAACGAAGAAAAATTAAAAATAAAACCTTCTAACCTTCCCCCCTTCGTTACAAAAAATCAAAAGATAATAGTCGTGCGACCAATGCTAAAAACTGAAATTTTTGTCTTATGCGCTCCGGATTTATCGGCCAAGCTTCATGATTGGCAGGATTATCTGCGCGTGGAGAAGAATTTATCGCGCCACACGCTGCGCGCCTATGGCGGCGATGTCGGCCATTTCATAAAATTCCTGATGGAGCATCTCGGCGAGCGCCCCTCTTTGGACGGGTTATCAGCCGTTAATCTCCGCGATTTCCGCGCATGGATGTCGCGCAAAGCTATGGAGGGCGCGGGTAACGCCAGCCGCGCGCGATCGCTGTCGGGTGTGAAGAATTTGCTGCGCTGGCTTGATCGGCAGGGCATCATGCATAACGCCGCGATTTCCACAGTGCGCAGCCCCAAATTGCCCCATAAGCTTCCGCGCCCGTTGCAGGAAAAGCAAGCCTTTGCGGTGCTGGAGAATGCCGGATTACTGGCGCGGCAAGATTGGGTGGGCCAGCGCGATGCGGCGCTGTTCACGCTGCTTTATGGGTGCGGCCTGCGGATTGACGAGGCGCTGGATTTGAATATCAAAAATATGCCGCGTGACGGCGTGTTGCGCGTCATAGGCAAAGGCGGCAAGGAGCGCGAAATTCCCGTGCTGGACGTGGTTGACGTAGCGCTGAAACATTATCTGGAATTATGCCCGTTCGCGGATGCGCCCGAGCGACCCATATTTATCGGTGAGCGCGGCAAGCGCCTCAATCAGGGGATTGCGCAAAAATCAATGCGGCAATTACGTATCAGGCTGGAACTGCCGGAGAATGCAACGCCGCACGCATTGCGGCACAGCTTTGCGACGCATTTACTGCAAAACGGGGCGAATTTGCGGGAAATTCAGGAATTGCTGGGTCATGCGAGCCTGTCCACAACGCAGAGATATACCGAATTAGACGCGACAGAAATGATGCGGATTTATAAAGCCGCGCATCCGCGATCTAAGTGATTAGCCGTTGGTGGCAGCTTGAGCAGCCAAACGCGCCCGGTATTCTTCAATACTGCGCATGCGTGCATCCACAACTCTTTGCGCCTCTTGCGCCATATGTACAGGAACTTCAAAATCGTCAGTGGCATCGCCGCCCTCGGCCCAACAATGAACCGAAGTGCCATCGCGGGCATTAGCACGTGCAAGCGCTGTCGTTGCCGCGCCTTTTTGGGTTAATACAGGATTTTTCATTATGTAAACATATATTAAGTAAGCGATCAAATGCAAATAATTTAAATATGCAGCGGTCTTTTATGCACGGCCAGCGCCGCTTCTTTGACGACTTCGGTTAGCGTCGGGTGCGCGTGGCTGGTGCGGGCGATATCCTCGGCGGTGCCTTCAAATTCCATTACATTGACGATTTCCTGTATCAAATCACCGGCGGCGGGGCCGACAATATGCGCCCCTAAAATGCGGTCATTATCCGCGTCAGCCAGTATTTTCACAAAGCCGTCCGTCATGCCGATTGCGCGCGCGCGCCCATTGGCCATAAAGGGGAATTTACCGGCATTATATTTAATGCCTGCCTCTTTAAGCTGCTCCTCGGTCTGGCCGACATTGGCGACTTCGGGCCATGTATAAACCACGCCGGGTATCAGATTATAATCAATATGGCCGCTCTCGCCCGCCAGCATTTCGGCGAGAATCACGCCTTCATCTTCGGCCTTATGCGCGAGCATCGGCCCCTTGATCACATCACCGATGGCATACACGCCCTCAAGCGTGCTTTCGAAAAACTCGTCCACCTCGACGCGGCCACGATCATCCAGCGTCACGCCCGCATCATCCAGCCCCAGCCCGTCAGTATAAGGCTTGCGCCCCACCGCCATCAGCACGATATCGGCATTGAGCGTTTTGGCGTCGCCACCATTGGCGGGCTCAACGCTAAGCTCCACGCCTTTTTTCGATGTTTTGGCCTCGGTAACTTTGGAGGAGAGCCTGAAATCAATGCCCTGCTTTTTAAAAATCTTGCGCGATTCTTTACGAATCTCGCCATCCATGCCGGGCAGGATTTCATCCAGATATTCGATCACAGTGACTTTTGCGCCCAAACGGCGCCATACCGTGCCCATCTCCAGACCAATTACGCCGCCGCCAATGACAACCATGTGACCGGGCACTTTGTCCAGCACCAGCGCGCCGGTGGAAGATACGATTTGTTTCTCGTCAATCTCGATACCGAGCAGGCTCGCTACGTCCGAGCCCGTCGCAATGACAATGCTATCCGCTTCATATTCATCATCGCCGACCTTGATTTTGCCAGCCTCGACGATTTTTCCGGTGCCTTTAATGTGTGTGATTTTGTTCTTTTTGAACAGATACTCGATGCCTTTTGTGTTTTCCTTAACCACACCGTCTTTAAAGCCCATCATTTTGGGCAGATCCAATTCAGGCGTGGTGTTGATACCCATATCTTTGAAATGATGCTCGGCCTCTTCGAATTTCTCCGACGCGCTCAGCAGCGCTTTGGATGGGATGCAGCCAATATTCAGGCACGTGCCACCCAGCGTTTTTTCCTTTTCCACGCACGCCACATTCATGCCCAATTGCGCGCAACGGATCGCACAAACATAGCCACCCGGCCCCGCGCCAATTACGATTACATCAAATTTATTCGTATTGTCTTTGGCCATTTCTCCGCCCTTTATCTTTGCAATTACGATAGGTTATAACAGCGCCATTCATACAAGAACAAAGGCCGAAAAACCAGCGCAAATAAATTAACATAATTATGCTTGACTTGTTAGTTATCGTGGAATGGAAATGAAGCTTGTTTGCGTGCAATCAAAGCGCCCCCGCCAGATAATATTTGAGCATAATTTATCTGTTGCTTATGGGCGGATCTGCCCTAGACTCTAGGGTATGACCGACGCCACAATTTTCCAAACGATGCAAGTCGCGGTTGAGGCCGCACAGAAAAGCCCGCATGACACGAGCAAGGTCGGCGCAGCTTTGTTGCTCGCGGATGGCGGGGTGATTAGCGCGCATAATATTTGGCCCGCCGCGATTGAAAAAGCGTTTGGCCGCGATGCCAAAATCGGTAATGCCAGCGGCACGATTCACGGGGAAATGGGCGTGTTTATCACCGCCGCGCAGCAGCAACGCGCCACGCAGGATGCGCGTTTATTTATCACTGACCCGCCCTGCCCGAATTGCGCGAAAAACATCGCCGAGGCGGGAATAGTCGCGGTTTATATCGATCATAAAGGCTTTGATAAAGATTTTGCACAGCGCCGCATTCGCGATTTTCAGGCGCTGTCTTTGGCGATTTTTGCCCATGCAGGCATTGCGGTTTATACGGTGTTCCGCAAGCAAGAGCGCGTTGAAACTATGCTGCACCCCAGCGCCCCCTTGGCCGAAGCGCCGAAGCGAAAAGGCGCGCCCTATGCGGCCTGCACCGCGCATGACAAAGCGGGCGAGCCGCATGAGATTATGGCGCTCATGCATCCATCGCTGGGTTATGATCCGGCGGAGCCGGAGCTTGATAGCGCGAAATATTCTTACGACCTACAACCGCTTAACCGTATGTTGATGATGGCCGCACGGCAGGGTTTGCGCATTGATGGCACCAGCGTTTATTCCAGCCGCGTTCCGACATCGCGGGAATTGGTGAATATTGTCGGAGCGGGCATTACGCATTTGCAAATCGGCGATGATAAAAAAGCCCGCGACATTCATGGGCCGCAGGCTTTAAAGCAGCTCACCTCACAAGGGATATTAAAAACCTAATCCGCACGCAATTCGTCAGCGCTACGAACGGCCGGAGCCGTTATTTGCGGGTGCTGCTTTACTAGCCCAATGATATGCTCAATTGCATTTTTCTGACTGGCAAATGCTTTTTGCGCCTCGGCAGGTAAGTGCGGTTTACTTGCATCATTAAGATCATACATACAGATTGGATAATCAAATTGCTTTGCCGGATCGAGCGTGACGCCCAACATTAAAGCCGGAAAATTAAGATAGGCATCCATGGCAATTTTAAACTGACCAACACCGCCCAAAATGGTTGAAAGTAATGCTTTTACAGATTTTGCATTTTTAAATGTTTGCTCAATATCTTCATCACTCAAATCATTAATGCCTGTTACCTCGGCTCTCATTTCACTTATAAAACGCTTTATATCGCCAAAATCTAAAGAATCATCATACGGACAAAAACCAATATAATCTGCGCGTTCATGAAGAAGATCAGTCAAGGTTTTACCAAATAAAACACGTTCGAAAATTGCAACGCGCTCTTCTTCGCCGTGGTCCGGCCACCAATCCTGGCTGGCAACATGAAGTGTGTCGTGCAATAAAAAGCCTTTTTTATCACTTGGAGCAATTTGGATTGAGTTCTTTTCATAGAGCCACGGCAAAAGATCACCCATTTTAATACCCAAATGATCTTGAAAACCCAAATCCTCCATGACGCCTTTAAAGGCGAGATAAGCAGGCAAATTAAGCAAGCTCTGCGCTGATATGGTCGGCACATTACCTGCATCTGAAAAATCGCGCGCACTTGAGGTCATAGTCATAACGCAACTATAATTACATTATGTAAAAATAAATATCAAGCTAATTTTTATATTTTAATGGGGCTATGATCAACCCTGAGGAAAGCTACGCTACACATCAATCAGCAAGCGCTGAGGATCCTCGATTACATTCTTCACACGCACAAGGAAGCTCACTGCCTCGCGGCCATCAATGATGCGGTGATCATAGGAATGCGCCAGATACATAATCGGACGCGCGGCGATAGAGCCATCGGCCAGCACCACCGGACGCTGCACGATATTATGCATGCCCAAAATACCCGATTGCGGCGTGTTCAAAATCGGCGTGGACAGCATAGAGCCAAACGTGCCCCCATTGGTGATGGTGAACGTGCCGCCGGTCATTTCATCCATGGTCAGCTTGCCGTCGCGGGCGCGCGTGCCCAGATCAACAATTTTGGCTTCGATCTCGGCCATAGAAAGCTGGTCGGCGCCGCGAATGACAGGAACGACAAGGCCTTGGGGCGTAGAAACAGCAACGCCGATATCGTAGTAATTCTTGTAAACCAGCTCATCGCCCTGAATTTCCGCATTCACAGCAGGGAATTCCTTGAGCGCCTGAATGGCGGCTTTGACGAAGAAGGACATGAAACCCAATTTAATGCCGTGCTTTTTCACGAATTGATCTTGGTATTCTTTACGCAAATCCATCACGGGTTTCATATCGACCTCATTAAACGTGGTCAGCATGGCCGCCGTGTTCTGGGCTTCTTTCAGGCGGGATGCGATCACTTTGCGCAATTTCGTCATGCGTACACGCTCCTCGCGCGCGCCGGTATGGGCGGGGCCGGAAGGCGTAGCATCTGATGTTTTCGGCGTTGGGAGCTGCTCTTTTTCGGGAGCAGATTTGGAGGCGCTTCCCTGATTATCAATGTGGTTTTGCACGTCCTCTTTGGTCAGGCGGCCATCCTTGCCGCTCGCCTTCACATCGGCGGCATCAAGATTATTATCAGTCAGCATTTTGCGCACGGCGGGAGAGGTTTTCGCCGCCCCATCTTGCGCGGCAGGCGCGTCTTGTTTTTCAGGCGCAGGCGCAGCAGCGGCCTTGCTTTCCTCTTTCGGGGATTCTTCTTTGGCTTCCGCGGCAGGCGCGTCTTTTGCGGCCTCGCCACTGCCCTCGCCCATCTCGCCCAAAACCGCGCCGACCTCGACCGTTTCGCCCTCGGCCACGGTGATTTTTGAAATCACACCATCAAAGGGCGCGTTCACTTCCAATGTTACCTTGTCGGTTTCAAGCTCGACAATCGCCTCGTCGGCCTTCACAGATTCGCCTTCTTTTTTCAGCCACTGCGCGACAATGGCTTCGGATACTGATTCACCTAAGGTGGGGACGACGATATCGGTCATGTTTTATATTCCATTTTTCGGGTTATTATTCGTTGCTTATAAATACGTGCAAAGATCGGGAAAGTCCATCCCCCAAGGACTAAGAAGACGCTAAAAGTGCGACCAGCCGGTCTGTTTTGTTTGAACAATTTCGCCTGATACATCAAGCAGGATAAGGCCGGAATCACCCGCCTCCATCAGCCCTATGCGCGCCGCCACAAAGCCCTTTTGCGCCAGAGCCGCCACGAACGCGTCAACATTTTCCGGCGCAACGGCGCATGCCAGCACATAATCATCACCGCCGGCTATCAGGCTTTCCAGCGTGAACGCGCCCTGTTCCACCAACGCACGCGCGCCTTTAGATATGGGAACATCAGCAGCGTTTATCACGGCTCGTAAATTGGAGGCCGCCGCCATGTGGCTAATATCAGCAAGCAGCCCATCGGACACATCGATCGCCGCGCGCGCATGCGCTCGTACTTCGCGGGTTATCTCACACGCCGTACGGGGCTTGTGATAAGCCTCCAGAAACGGCTCGGGGTCTTGGGGTTTTATAGCGCCGCGCAAAATTTCCAGCCCGATAAAGGCATCACCGACAGGGCCGGTGAGCATTATAATGTCTCCATCTTGCGCCCCACTGCGGGCCACTTGCCGACCGGATGGTATGCACCCCAAAGCCGTGATGGAAATTGAAAGCGCGCCCTTGATAGATGTCGTATCGCCGCCGGAACATTGAATACCGAAATGCTGCTGATCTGCGGCCAGCGCCGCCGTAAACTCCGCGAGCCATGCTTCTGCGGGGGCGTCGGGAAAGGCAATATTAAGCTGGTAAGACAATAAATCCGCGCCCATCGCGGCGAGATCGGAAATGCTCGCCCGCAGCGCCTTATGCGCGATATCGGCAGGCGCGGCGCCGGTCATAAAGTGCGTACCTTCGTTCAAAGTATCGGAAGACACAACCAGCTCATGCCCCGCAGGCAGCGCCAGAACCGCCGCATCATCTTTAAGGCCGTCAATGCTGAGCGGCGCGAAATATTTAGCGATGATATCAAATTCATTCATAATGATTTTTTTTACCACAGAGGCGCAGAGGCGCAGAGCTTTTTAATCAAAGAAAGAGCAATCCCGTTGAAAAACGGGATCCATGCGATCTGTGTTTATATCCTATGGATCCCGGCTTGTGCCGGGATTGCTCTTTTCGCTTTTAATCTGCTTGTTTCCAAAAATGATGGACGGGGCCTGAACCGGAGCCGATTTGCAACTCATCCGCATGGCGTAGCGCCTCGTGCAAATAAGCCTTGGCTTTGCGGCAGGCATCAATCGGAGTTTTGCCGCGCGCCAGATACGCCGCAATCGCCGCCGACAACGTGCAGCCCGTGCCGTGCGTATTTTTAGTATTAATGCGCGGCGCCTTCATAAGCTCGGTGGTCCCGGCGCTGAGGAATAAATCATTGCTCTCATCACCCTTGCCGTGGCCACCTTTGAGGAAAACGGCCTTAACATCCAAACCCAGCAATGCATCCGTGAGCTCTTCCGGCGCGCGCGCTTGTTTCATACCGGTGAGGATTTCCGCCTCGGGGAAATTCGGCGTGATAATATCGGCGAGCGGCAATAATTCGGATTTCAGCGCGGCAATCGCATCATCTTGCAACAGCACATCGCCGCTGGTCGCGACCATCACAGGGTCGAGCACGACATAAGCGGGCTTATGGGTTTTCAGCGCGGCGGCAATCACATGAATGGTTTGCGCGTTTCCGGCCATGCCAATCTTCACCGCATCGACATGTATGTCTTCAAAAATGGCGTCCAATTGCTGCGCTAGAAAATCGGCGGGCGGAATATGAACGCCGCGCACGCCAATTGTGTTTTGCGCCGTGAGCGCCGTAATCGCCGCCATACCGTAACAGCCCAGCGCAGAAAATGTTTTCAGATCGGCCTGAATCCCCGCCCCGCCAGAGGGGTCCGAACCTGCAATGGATAGAATATTTTTCATGACGTCTTTTTAACCACGAATACATAAAAATGCACACGAATAAAAAATATTATCACAGAGCTTAAAGAGGAAAAAAGAGATAAAGGATTCAAATTATTAAAAGCTCTTTTATCTCCACTTTATTCTTTCATCTCTGTGGTTTTAAAACTTTTGTAAATTGCTGCGCGGCGATTTGCGGATCGGGCGCGGCAGAAATGCTGCGCATCATGGCCACACCTTGCGCGCCCGCCTTAATAACATCCGCAGCATTCTCGGGGGTAATGCCACCGATTCCTACAACGGGAACGGGCGATAGCGCCGCGATTTTTGCAAATTCCCCGCTCCCCTTTTCACCCGTACCAAGAATATCCTTTCCTTTCTTTGTTTGGGTTATGTAAAATGGGCCTAAGCCAATGTAATCCGTAACTTCGGGGTTAACGACACGAATTTGATCTTCAGTGAATGCCGTCTGGCCGATAATGGCATCCTCGCCCAAAATGCTGCGCGCCTCTTGCGGTTTCATATCGCCTTGCCCCAAATGCACACCCGCCGCCCCGGCCGCAAAAGCAATATCAGGGTCGTCATCGATAATCAGGGGGATATTGAAAGGCCGCAGCAATTCTACAAGCATGGAGGCGCTCATCAGCGTTTGCGATTTATCACCGCCTTTATCGCGCAATTGTACCATGGTGACACCACCCCCTTTGCCGTACTGAGCCGCCTGCATGACAACATCAACAATGTCCCGCCCCTCACAAAGCGAAGGGTCCGCCACGAAATAAACAGAGAGATCGAAATTTTTACGGAAGGACAAAACACCCCAGCCTTTCAGCGCGCATTTTTCGCTCAAATTAAAAACTAAGCGCCTCATCAATCAGCGCCTTTTGCTCGGCGGCGTGGCGGGAGGCCAGTCCGGTGGCGGGTGCGGCGGCGGCTTTGCGGCCGATATATTTCGGACGCTCATATTTATGCTGCAACTCGGTGAGCACCTCTTCGATGAATGGCTCGACAAATGTCCACGCGCCCTGGTTTTTCGGCTCTTCTTGGCACCAGATAATCTCGGCATTGTTATAACGCATCAATTCCTCGCCCAGCGCACCCGATGGGAAGGGGTAGAGCTGCTCCAGACGGATAATCATCACATTATCCAGCTTGCGCTCGCGGCGCTCGGCCAGCAAATCGTAATAGACTTTACCGGTACATAAAATAATGCGGCGCATATCATCCGGCCCGACCAGATGATCGAAATCATCATCCCATAAGAATCGGTGGAAGCTGCTTTCGCCCGTGAAATCCTCAATCTTGGAGACAGCCAGTTTATGACGCAGCAAAGATTTAGGCGTCATCAAAATGAGCGGCTTGCGGAAATCGCGGTGCATCTGGCGGCGCAAAATATGGAAGTAATTGGCGGGGGTTGTACAGTTACAAACCTGCCAGTTATCCTCGGCGCTATTTTGCAAGAACCGCTCTGGCCGCGCGGAG
>Ga0136600_1001462_pt1 | contig 10748 bp, 7 predicted proteins | sample AntRauMFilla2698_FD_104634 | JGI IMG/M metagenome (GOLD analysis project Ga0136600, IMG submission 104634) | Saline lake microbial communities from Rauer Islands, Antarctica - Metagenome Filla 2 #698 | ecosystem: Environmental > Aquatic > Non-marine Saline and Alkaline > Saline | place...
AAAGCAATATTACCGAATGGACCTTCATCGCCAAAAACCTCCCAGAAATTCAGGCCGTGGTATCCTGGCGAAGGCTCACTGAAAAGTGGGTATTTGCCATTTCCCCAGTTGAAATTACCTCCATCCACAATTACACCACCTACGGATGTACCATGACCGCCAATCCATTTTGTGGCTGATGCTGTTACCACGTTAGCTCCATACTTGATGGGTTGCACTAAAGCACCGCCGGCGCCAAAGGTGTTGTCTACAACAAGAGCAATTCCGTGTTTTTTGGCTAACGCTGATAGTCCTTCAAAATCAGCTACGCTTCCTCGTGGATTGCTAATAGACTCAACATAAAGAGCTTTTGTATGTTCGTCGATGTGCTTTTCAAAAGCTTCAACAGTGTCTTCTTCTGCGAAACTGACATCGATTCCCAATCTTGGAATGGTGACTTTGAACTGATTATACGTCCCGCCATATAAATTTTGCGTAGATACGATGTTATCACCTTTTTGGGCTAGATTGGTGATAGCTAAAAACTGAGCAGCCTGACCTGAGGCTGTTGCTACTGCGGCAACTCCGCCTTCGAGGGCAGCGATACGTTTTTCAAATACATCCGTGGTTGGATTCATAATCCGGGTATAGATATTTCCGAATTCTCTTAGTCCGAATAAGCTGGCTGCATGTTCGGTATCCTGAAAGTTGTACGAGGTAGTTTGGTAAATGGGTACCGCCCGGGATCCTGTAGTTGGATCAGGTTCTTGTCCGGCGTGTAATTGTAAGGTTTCAAATCTTTGTGAACTCATTGTATATATAATTTTTGATTTATTATTTAATAAAAAAGCCCCTTTCGGGGATGAGTCCGAAAGAGGCTTATAAATACAAGCTCCTCGCACTCATCTTTCCGGATACATAGGTTTTATGTAACCGGCAGGATGTAGCACCTTTCCAATACTTAAAGAAGTACCGGATGGTTGCCAAGGCTTCAAAGGACCTGATCCCTCCACCTTTCTTGATGATAATGCATGATGTAAAAGAACGAACGAAACTAACTTCCAATAAAAAAGTCCTTTAGATCATATACTCTAAAGGACTTCGAAAATTTCTTTTCTATATAAAACGCCTTTAGTGTAGTGCTTGCATTGAGCAACACATACACATCATACTACCTGCGTTATATTGGTTTTGTAATTTCATTGCACAAAGATTACGATTTTGAAATATTGAATGCAAGAAAAAATTAATACCCCAAAAACAGTGGTTATTTTTTGAGTTGTTTTAATATTTCTTCTATCGCTCTATCCAGTTGTGGATCCGAATTATTAACTCTGTGTTTAAATGTATTGTGAACTTCGATATCAGGAGAAACACCAGTTTTTTCGATGTTATCGCCATCTAAAGTATATAAACCCCATGATGGTAATCTGTAAAAAGAGCCATCAACCAGATCTTTTCCGGAAGTAAAAATTATCCATCTATAGGTTTCAGTTCCCAGTACCGTACCAAGATTTAAATGCTTGAATCCTTCCGCTGTTACTTCGGCATCTGAGAGTGATTGCTCGTTAATTAACAGGATAATTGGTTTATCTGCTGGTGCAAAATTTGATTGAGGAGCAAGATCAGCACCACGGTACGCCCAGTTTGCATATTGCCTTTGGGAAAGGAATCGAAGTACATCATCATGAACGTTACCTCCCGTGTTATAACGTAAATCAAAGATCAATGCGTCTCTGTTATAAGCTTCAGAGGTCATTTCGATCAGGAAGTTTTCTAGTTCTCCACCACCCATATTTTTCATATGGACGTAAGCTACTTTCTTGTCGGTTTTGGTATCTACTATTTCCTGATTTCCTGAAACCCATTCGTCGTATAAATCAGTTCTGTCTGAAAAGTAGGAGACGGGATGTATCTTAGCTGTGGTGGTTGAATTATCGCGCTTAAAAGTAAGGGAGATTTCGTCTGGCATCATCGGTGCACTGAAATAGCGTTCTCTGTTTAGTCTATTATCCACAGCCTTACCGTTTACCGCTATAAGTTGGTCACCAGCTTTTATGTCATTTCCTGAAATATGAGTGGGACCTGTTTCAATGATGCTTGCCACTTTAAATGGATTGTTGGAATCCCATGTAATACCCATACCTATTGACACGGTTGAGTAGTATTGATCTTCTTCATCCCCGGAGGAGTTAAAGCCCATATGCGATGAGTTTAATTCTCCCAGCATATCATTATTCATTCTCCTAAGATCAGCTCTTGAATTCACATAAGGCAGAAAAGCTTTATATCGGTTTCTTATTTTTTTCCAGTCAATGCCGTGGAACGTCTCGTTGTAGAAGTTCTCTTCAATATTTGCCCAGAGCTCATCAAACATTTGATTGAATTCATCTTGCAGGTTTCTCTCGAAAGAGTAGCTGATAGAGATTTTAGTTCCTTTTGCAGAAGATGGATCTAATGTATGAATAGCACCTCGGGATAATCCATACAATTGTCCGTCAACTTCAATTATTTCAGATACAAAACCCAACCCTTCAAGCCCCTGAGTTTTAGGTCGTTCGAATGGTTCAAAGGTTGTTACATACAAGGAAGAATTTCCTTCATCATGATTACTTATGTATAGAATCATGCTTTTATCACCTTTTTGTGTAGCGAAAGGACTTCGTTGCTCGCCGAAATTTTCCCCAACACGTTCTACGCGCTGCATTATATTCGTTGTATTGATTTCAATGGTCAGTTCTTCAGTCTCGTCTTCTGATTCTTTCTCCTCTTTCTTTTCTGTAAATAGCTCATCAAACAACGTAGATTTATATGGAGTATCGTAATTGTTTAATGGAATTCTGAATAAGTCTGATTCTCCAGCTCCTCTGGGATAAGAAGGAACAGATCTGCTTCCGGTGTAGTAAATATATTTTCCATCTGATGACCAGAAAGCCCCTGATTCACTTACACCGGTATTAGTTAGATTCATCGTTCTTTTTGAATCTAAATGATGAACAAATATATCCAGCTCGAAATTACGTTTGGCACTGAATAGAACATATTCTCCATTTGGGGAAAACATCGGAGCTACATTCTGAAAGCCCCAGAATTCGTCTTCAAGGAGTGTTTTACTGCTGAAATTCTCCAGATCAATATACCGAAGTTGATCTCTTCCGCTTAAATAAACCCCGGCTGTACGATCATGATTTAACACCAGATCTCTGTTATTTCTCGCGTCAGAAGTATGTTGCTTTTCGGTACCACGTCCATCAGCAGAAATGGTAAACCAGTCCTGGTAGCCGTTAACAGTTTGATTGAATATCAGTGTTTTGTTATCAGCTAACCACTTTACTTCGAGTACACGACCTAATGAACTGGTAGTTAGTTGCTGAATAAATTTACCTTCTTCATCAGAAACGAAAAGCTCTCCTCGTGATACAAATGCCATTTTTTTCTTATCTGGTGAGACATCAAAGGCGGATATATTGTCTTTTACATCGAAGCTTTGGGACTTAGAAAGGGTATAATTTTTGGAAATGGTGACATCTATTTTGGATGCTTTTTTTGATTTAGTATCGTACTGAAACAGTTCATAATCCTTTTCAAATACTACGGTACTTCCGTCAGCATTTACAGAAGGATTATAAATAGAAGTGATGAAATCCGTTAGCGGCTTCTTTTGGCCATTTTCCAATGAGTATAGATTGTATTCATTATTTCCTTCATCAGATACAAAGTAGACGTTTCCATTTTTGTCAATGGTGGGTGAAAAGTCTTTTCCTTCCCAACTTGTATGTTCAGTATAAGTGTCAGTGCTTGGGTTGTAAGATTTTATATCAGGGTTGAAAGAACCTACATATCTTTTTCGCTGGGGTGATAAAAAGCTTTCCCAGGACTCATTAAAGTAAAAGTCGCCCGAAACGGGATGCTTAATTAAATTGTGAATGGTGTTATGATAATGACCAAATAATCGAAGGGGAGTTCCGCCTTCTGCATTTATTTCGAAAGCACTTATTCTGTTATATCTGTTAGAGGCGAAGTAAATTTTCTTGGAATCCCATGACCATGATTCAACTTTGTCATTAGCTTGATGGAAAGTGAGTTGAGTAATTTCCCCACCTTGGACAGGCATCACATAAATGTCATTATTTCCATATTGATTTGAACTAAAAGCTAACCATTTACCATCAGGGGATACACTTGGACCGCTTTCATTGCCATCCATTGCTGTTAGTCGCCTGGCTTCACCACCTTCTTTTGGCACTATCCAGAGATCAGAATCAAAAGTAAAAATAACTCCATGTTCGGAGATGGCAGGGTCGCCTAGGAAGAGCGAACTTTGAGCCGATAATGTAATCGAGAAAAAGGGAATAAAAAGGAATGGAAGCAGATAGAAGAAACGGTTAAGCATAGGAACTCCAGTATTAATATTGAACCAGAGTTTACTTCTAAGAATTGTAAAAATCAGTATAGGTTTATTAATCGTTACATAGACTTCTAAAGTTATTCCCTGTCCTGATCTATTGATACCCCGTTGTAAAACGGGGTATCAAGACAAAAGTAAGAGAACTATAATCTATTCACTCATTGGATAACATTTGAAATGGTCAACCAATCTATGCCAGTACTGTTCGGAATAATCTGATACGAGCAAAAAACCCAGTTCAATACCCGAAATTCCTAACCATATTCTCATTCTCACGCCATTTATCGCGTACTTTAACATGTAGATCAAGAAAAACTTTTCTTCCCACAAACTCCTCTATAGACTCTCTGGCGGCTATTCCAAGTTGCTTAATTGCCTTACCACCTTTTCCAATGATCATCCCTTTTTGGGAACTTCTGTTAACAATCACCTCAGCGTTGATGTAGTCCAGATCTTTCCGTTCTTCATAAATAATGATATCAACGGTGGCTGAATAAGGAAGCTCTTCGTGGTACTGAAGAAAGACCTGCTCACGAATTAATTCTGCAGCAAAAAACCGAACTGGGTGTTCGCTTAATTCATCTTTAGGATAGAAGGGAGGTCCTGGAAGTAGCAATTTAGAAATACTTTCCATCAAGCCCGGAACACCATCTCCATTTAAAGCCGAAATATAAACTGTGGAGTTAAATTCGAAATAGTCGTTTAAATCTTTTGCCAGCTTTTCGACTTGCTCCTGATTCGACTCATCTACTTTGTTGACAACTAAAATCACTGGCTTTTTCATCTGCTTCAAAGAATCAAAAGCGTATTCAGGCATGTTATTTTCTCTGGCTTCAACGATAAAAAGGATTACGTCGGCTTCTTTTTCGGCTTTTTCAACAAAACGCATCATAGCCTTTTGAAGCTCATACTTTGGATGAATAATACCAGGAGTATCCAGAAATATAATCTGGGAATTTTCTTCTGAATGAATACCGATAATCTGATGTCGGGTTGTTTGGGCTTTATGCGTTGTAATGGAAAGCTTAGTGCCTAGAATTTGATTCATCAGCGTTGACTTACCAGCGTTGGGTTTACCAACGATAGCTACGTACCCGGATTTATGTGGAATAGAATCAGTCATTATAGGTTTCCATAATCCTTAAATATTTTTTCACTGTATTTTCCAACCCATCAAAAATTGAGTCACTAATAAGTGCATGCCCAATACTAATTTCATTTAAGTGAGGAACAGCAGTAAGAAAAACAGCTAGATTTTGTTGGTTCAATCCATGTCCTGCGTTTACTTTCATTCCAAGTTTATGTGCTAGTTCAGCGGCTTTTGCTAGTCTGTCTAATTCTTTTTCTGCAAGTTCTTTCGTCTTGGCATTTGCGTAATTACCTGTATGTAATTCAATAGCTTCACTTCCAAGTTCATGAGCTTTTTCAATATCTATCGTATTCGGATCTACAAATAAACTGATCTCAATGTCAGTTTCCCGGATAGAAGGAAAAACACGATTCTTATAGTCATCGAAGACATTATCCATATTCAATCCGCCTTCTGTTGTAAGCTCTTCGCGGCCTTCAGGTACTAGTGTACAAAGGTGAGGATGTACTTCTTTTAGGATGGAAATCATTTCATCAGTAGCGGCCATTTCAAAATCCAGGGTTCCTGACACTGACTTTTTTAACTCAAAAACATCTTCGTCTTTGATGTGCCTTCTGTCGCTGCGTAAATGGAATACGATGCCTGAAGCTCCTGCCTGTTCACATATTTTTGCAGCCATAGCTGGATTAGGATATCCTTCGCCTCGTGCATTTCTTAAAGTCGCAACATGATCAATATTAACGAGTAACCGCATTAAACTTAATTTTTTTGTCTAGATTTATAAATGATTTGTATTAAATTAAGATAAGCATTTAAAATCAGCTTTTTCATCTAAAGACACATGATGTCCTATAAGCATCTTCTATTAGTGTGGATAATTTTTGCTTCTTGTGGTTTAGTAAAACGTGGCGTAATTCCGTGGGAAGAACGAGCTAAGAAAGTTTCGGCTCAGAAAGAGAAGGAGGTTAGTATACCTCCCTCAGCTATTGCTGTATCAACAACAGAATCGAGAGCACTTTCAAAAGATGAAAAGAAACTTAGAAGCAAGTTAGATGAAGCTTTTAAAGACTGGAAAGGAGTTCCTTATGTTCTTGGTGGAAATGGATATGACGGGGTAGATTGTTCGTCTTTTCTTCAGATTGTATTTGCTGATTACTTTAATATGAAGCTTCCAAGAGTTACGACTGATCAGATTAAAACAGGGAAATCAGTTAAAAAGAACGGTATCAAAATTGGTGATATAGTATTCTTTAGAACAGGAAAAAATACCTTACACGCCGGTGTAATGATTAACGATCAGCAATTCATGCATGCATCAACAAGTTCTGGCGTTATGATTTCAGCCCTACAAGAACGGTATTGGAGTGATGCCTATCTAACTACAAGAAGGATTTTATAACTCTCTTTCGTCGAAGATGTGTCGTACCATTCGCTTATAGGTAGGAGTAAGTTCAACCTTTCTGCGAGCCATCATTGCTTTCATAACTTCTAATGCTTTATCAAATCTGAATTCTGGATTCTTCAAACCATCCACCCAGGTATAAGAGGGGATATATTTTGGGGGGAATCCAGAAGTGAAAATATTTGATGACACTCCACATGTTGTACCTGTGCTCAACATAGAATTGATAGAAGTTTTAGAATGATCACCCATCACAGTTCCAAAAAACTGAAAACCGACTTTATAAAGCTGTCTCGTTTCCCAGTCCTGAATTCTAACAAAATCGTAGTTGTTCTTTAGGTTTGAAGTATTGGAATCAGCACCCAGATTACACCACTGCCCAAAAATTGAATTTCCGGCATAGCCATCATGTGCTTTGTTAGAGTAGGAATGAAAAATAGTGGCTGCAACTTCACCTCCAATCTTACAATGAGGTCCAATGGTTGTGCCATCATAAATTCGAGCTCTCATTTTGATGGTTGCATGATCACAAACTGCCAACGGTCCTTTTAAAATTGCTCCAGCTTCAATTACTACATCACTTCCGATATAAATGGGTCCTTTATCAGCCATTAAAATCACGCCTGGCTCAATGTGAGCTGAATCAGAAATATAAATCTTTTCTGAATTTACCTGAGTTACATGATCCAGTTGTTTGTTTGAGCTTAAAGAGTCGGCAACAAGATGGATGTCTGCCTCAATCTGAGAACTATTTATTCTCATTATGTCCCATAAGAACTCAATAAAATTAGGTTTAAAATCTAATTCAATCCTGTTTGCATCATCTAGTACAGACGTAGTTAAATTGATTGGTTTTTCAGATAAATAAACAACGAGTTCATTTTCATAATAAAGTGCCTCGCCTATATTGAGACTCTTAATCTTCTGTATTAATGCTTCTGAGGGTAAAAATCTGGAATTGATGTAATAGCAGGATTGGGTGTCATCTTTCTTGGGTGAGACAAAGACGTCTTTTCTGTAATCAGCTATATCCCAGGTTGCTAATTCCGGACTTAAAGAGTGATCCCATTTTTCAAAGATGGTAAAAATGCCTACCCTTAAATCCCAAACTGGACGTGTTAAAGTAAGTGGTTTAAAATGTCTGGAGATTACATCTTCAAAAAAGCTTATTTGCATCAAAATAATTAGAGACTTATATAAAATTTATGTCGGTATAATATCTATATTTATAGGGTAGAGTTAAAGCATAAAAAAAATTAAAAAATATGTGTGGAATAGTTGGCTACATCGGGGATAAAAAAGCAAGCGAAGTAATAATCAAGGGATTGAAGAGATTAGAGTATAGAGGATATGATTCAGCAGGGATAGCTTTTCATAACGGAACTCTTGAAATAAAAAAAGGGAAAGGTAAAGTCGCTAAACTTGAGGCGATGCTCGATGAAAACGACAATGCAACGTTATGTATCGGGCATACCAGATGGGCTACCCATGGTGAACCAAACGATATTAATTCTCATCCGCATACCAGCAATTCTGGTAAAATAGCGCTGGTTCATAATGGAATCATTGAAAACTATAATTCCTTGAAAAAAATCTTGGAAGGACAAGGTCATACGTTCTATTCGGAAACAGACACAGAAGTTTTAGCTAAACTAATAGAAGAATTATTTAAAAAGCATCCTGATGATTTCAAGAAATCAGTACAACTTGCGCTAGCTCAGGTAAAGGGTACTTACGGTGTGGCAATCATACATGCAGATTATCCTGATCAAATTATTGTAGCCAGAAAAGGATCCCCCTTACTAATTGGAGTAGGAAAAGGTGAAATGTTGATAGCTTCGGATGCTTCAGCGGTAGCAGAATATACTGACCAAGTTGTTTATCTGGATGATGGTGAGATGGCTGTTATCAAAAAGGACGGGTATAAAGTTCTAACGCTGGATAACGACTCGCTTATAAAAGAAGTTCATGAATTAGCTATTAGCCTTGAGGAAATTGAGAAAGGTGGGTATGACTATTTTATGCTGAAAGAAATTTTCGAGCAGCCAAAAGCAATTTCAGATTGTCTAAGAGGAAGATTAGACCCCAAAAACCTAACTATAACATTAGGTGGATTAAAAGATGTTATGGAGCAGATAGCAAATGCTAAAAGGATTGTGATTGCTGCGTGCGGAACAAGTTGGCACTCTGGAATAGTGGGGGAATATTTATTTGAATCTCTTGCCAAAGTACCCGTTGAAGTTGAATACGCTTCTGAGTTGAGATACAAAGAGTCTCTTATTGGAGAAGGAGATGTGATGATAGTTATCTCCCAAAGTGGTGAAACTGCGGATACTTTAGCTGCTCTTCGTCAGGCTCAAAAAAACGGAGCGTTAGTAATTGGGGTAGTAAATGTTGTTGGTTCATCAATAGCTCGAGAAACCGATGCTGGTGTATATATCCATGCGGGACCTGAAATTGGGGTTGCTTCTACAAAAGCTTTTACTGCACAGGTTACAGTGTTAACACTAATAGCTATTCATTTAGCGCAGTATAAAGACACTATATCTGAAGAAAAGGCTAAATCTTTGATAGAAGGACTTTCAAAGATTCCGGAGAAAATGCAACAAGTGCTTGATAAGAGCGGCGAACTTGATGAGGTTTCAAATTTATTTTCTTACGCACCAAACTTCCTGTACTTAGGTAGATCTGTTGGATTCCCAGTTGCATTAGAAGGTGCTCTTAAACTAAAAGAGATTTCCTATATACATGCTGAAGGTTATCCAGCTGCAGAAATGAAGCATGGACCGATCGCCTTAATTGACGATATGATGCCTGTAGTTGTGATTGCGGGGACCCATCATACCAATGATAAGATGGTTAGTAATATCGAAGAAGTTAGAGCTCGCAAAGGAAGAATAATATCTATTGTGACAGAAGGGAACGAAGAAGTGGAAAACTTATCTGAATTTAGTTTTTCTGTACCCGAAACAATGGATGAATTATCACCACTACTTACAGTGATACCGTTACAGATACTATCATATAACATCGCTGTAAACAGAGGATGCGATGTAGATCAACCTAGAAACCTTGCCAAGAGCGTTACAGTAGAATAAAAAAATAGGCGCTGTTTTTTTATTATAAAATTGTGGATAACTTGTTTTTAACTTTAGAATTCACTTCTTTCAAGTACTTAGTAAAGTTCATGTTTAGTTATTGAAAAGAAATGAAAAACTGGAAAGCATTAATATTTAAAATCACTATTTTAGTACTCGTAGGGATTGTCGTTTTTACAGCTTAATTGAGCTATAAAAATGTCCTAATCTATAATTGTTAAATACCCATAAATATATGGACACTAAGATTGATTTGTCTTATTTGCGTGAAGTTACTGGCGATGATAATGACATAATTCAAGAGATGTTGGAGCTGTTTATAAACGATACTCCACAAGCACTTAAAGGATTACAAGAAAAATATGAAGCTTCTGACTGGGATAGCGTCAGAGCTGAAGCTCATAAAATTAAACCTAGTTTTATGTTTGTCGGTTTGCAAAATTGCCACAATAAGCTGACTAGTATTGAAAACAATGCTAGAGAGAAAACAAACCTGGAACAGATACAAGAAGAACTCAACGCTGTTTCAGATGAGTTTAATGATGTGAAAGACGAGATTTCGGGTGTAATTAAAGAGCTTAACTCGTAACAGAATAGATCATCTCAAGATGTTCTATACCATCTACAGGGTAGACACCGCTATCTGATTTAAACCCTAGGTCTGAATAATAGCCTTCAAGTGCTGCCTGAGCCTCAATTCTTATAACAGATGTTGAGAAATGTTCTAGACAATAGTCTATGCTTTGTCTGATTAAATCCTTTCCCAATGTA
>Ga0136600_1001464_pt1 | contig 10739 bp, 10 predicted proteins | sample AntRauMFilla2698_FD_104634 | JGI IMG/M metagenome (GOLD analysis project Ga0136600, IMG submission 104634) | Saline lake microbial communities from Rauer Islands, Antarctica - Metagenome Filla 2 #698 | ecosystem: Environmental > Aquatic > Non-marine Saline and Alkaline > Saline | place...
CTGCCGGTAGAGCAAATAAGAGCAGCCCGAGAATAGCTCGAATAACGATTAATCGACACTTAAAATGAAACATAGAACCCAGCCGGGAAAGCCTTCAAGGGACTGGCGACTTCCATCCCCGAAGCCGCCGCGCTCCCGGATTGCGGCTCCACCACCGGGACGTTGGGATTAGGCTCTGAGTTCAGGAATAAGGGAGAGAAAGTGGTCTTTATTCCCAAATTGGAGACACCTTGCGTATCCACCGTTCGCAAAGTTATTTGCGCCCGTGGCTTATCCGCCAGCTTTTCGGTCAGATCAATTTGGACGATTTCAGGCTTGGTCGGTCCGACGGCATCGGACTCCCAAACAAGCTTACCATCAATCAGCACTTGATGGTAAAAATAACCCGGGTAGGCAGCAGGTGGCTCCCCGGTGGCATAATAATCGTCATCCACCAGAAAGCTCAGGTAATAACGACCCGTCGGGCTGGCGGGTAAGGGGAATTGTGTTGTGGCAGCGGCATAGGCACCGGCGACGGACTCGGTTTCAAAGGGAAAGTCAAAGTGGGTCAACTGATCACGGGCGTGCGCCTTCCACTCACCTTCGGTTGCGAACTCCCAGCCATCACGGCCCGGGCGCAGCACGGCAAGTGCTTTTGATCTGAGTTGGTTGAATTGAGCAGTGAGCTCACGTAGTTCCTCCGCGTGGGTTGCCTGTGCAGACCAGGCGTCCAGTAGCTCTTCACCAGTCTCCCCTGTCCCCACCAGCAAATAGGTCGGAGGGTCCGTATCGTCATTCCGGATATGGCGGATCAAATCCAAGCCACTCATTCCTGGAAGCCCTATATCGAGAAAAAGGATAGGATAGGATCTTTTCTTCAATTGCTCCAAGGCCTTTTCCGCAGAGTCCACGCTGTCGACATGATACCCGTTTTGGCTGATGCGACGCTCCAGCAGTAGCCGGCTGACAGCATCATCTTCTATCACTAAAACATCCATTATATTGATAAAACAGCAGTCACAATAGCACTTGCATGAATGCCGAGGCCTCGGCCAAAGTCGGTCAGTCCTTCACCGCTTGTCGCAGTTATACAGATATCCTCAATGGGAAGGCCAACCAACTCTGAAATCGACTTGCGCAAGGCAGATACTTTGGAGTCGATATTCGGGCGGAGGCATTCCAAAGCAATTGAGACATGACTAATCTGCCAATCTCCGAGATCTGCCAACGCAACTTTCAAGTATTCCTTACTATCAGAAATCCCTTGCTGGCACATTTGGTCAGCGACCTTGCCGATCACTATTTTACCTGTCACACCGCTGATCGCATCAGTGATCGCATGCAAAATCACATCGGCATCACTGTTGCCTTTCAAGGCCGGGGCATCATCAAAAACGAGACCACCCAAGATTAGAGGCTTATCCGAATCACCCTCGACGAAGCGATGACTGTCCAGCCCAAGTCCTGTCTTAACTCTCATGCTGCGATCTAATTCAACTGGCACGAAGGCGGAAAGCACTAAATAGAACGAAATTGAGGTTTTTCATAATTTCATACCAGATTCAACAAGGCTTGCCTCTGGAACTGGAGTCTTCAGCTCTGTCTGGACAGCTTGCGTCGCCGCAGCTTGTGAAGGCGTGAGCTAGGCCCTTCCGACTCTAAATGCTCGAAAGGCCAAACCGTTCTAACGTCGGGTTAGTTAATTTTTTGAAATCAGCTGATCGTCGCCTAATCTGAGTTGCAGCCATGGCAGTCCTCTGCCATCCTCGGACCACCCTGCGAAAGGGAGCCAGAAGGCCCCTTCCTTCATGTCATGCTGGTCGGCTACGTCGTCCTGTTTGATCAAATCGAGTCGATTCTAGAAGCACGGCAATTAAACAAAAAAAAAAGCGCCGTCCCCGAAGGAACGACGCTCAACAAACAACAAACTCTGAAACTACTTATTTAACAAAGCATAAAAAGATAGACGGATTAGTGGCACTCGCGTTCAAAATATTAGCTCTTTTTTTTCACTTTTTAAAATTAGTTCCATAACCCCCTACAGTTCAGTATACTTAGCGCTTCGACCCTTGGCCTTTTCTACCGGATATTTTGCGGCATTGTGCAGCATTTTCGCCTCAATTGCCGCAGCGAGGTCGATTCCGGTCATATTAGCAAACTGAACAGCAAAAATGAAGACATCCGCGATCTCCTCTTCAATCTTGGTTCGCAATCTATCATCCTGAATGTTACTCCGCGACTCCTCTGGTGATTGCCAGAGGAAATGCTCCATCAGTTCGGCCGCCTCGGCAGCAATAGCCATAGAGAGATTTTTCGGTGAGTGAAACTGCTCCCAATCCCGCTCTTGAGCAAAAGCCAGCACCTTATCTTTTATTTCCTGGAGTTTGGTTTCTTGGTCATTCATCGCTTATAGTTTCATCTTAAGGTGCTTTAGAAGTGTTTTGCCAGGCTGTCCCCCAGCCCCCCGGAGCGGCTTCGATAATGCCAACACTTTTTGTAAAGTTCGCGCAATTCGTCAATTTGCTCCACATCCTCTGCGCCCACGCAGCGTGAAGCGACATATTTATTCATGCTGAGCGCAATTTTCAGCTCATCAATTAAACAGCTGGCGTCCTCGCTACCCAGCTTCGCCTTACCCAAGGCGTCAATCCAGGCTTGGCAGCTACCAATAAGATTAAGCAGCGAAGGCCTAGACGGCTTAGGCTGGAAGCCGCGGCGCTTCGCACCATTGAGCTGATTCACATGCGCCAGATAGCTGCGATTCACAAGCGGCACGTCAAGGGATGCATCCATTTTGCCGCACTCCAGAAGTGCGTCCACATAGGCACCGTTCTCGTCGCATAGTAGCGACTGCAGCCCAGCTTTGAGAGCAGGTTCCTCTACGTCTACATTCCAGCTGCACAGGCCCGCCCAGACTATTCCAGGTAAGCAGATAGGCCAGCTTTGAGGGTGCCCGCCATCGCCCCAGTGCGTCATGAGCAACCCTGCGGCTCCAAACATTTTGCCAGCCGCAGCGGCAGAACGAACATTAGCAAGCATGGTGGGCAAGCGTCCGGTAAAACTCGTCCAGGTCGAGTCGCCGGGGGCGACGTAAAACTCGCGGCTGAGCTCCGCGAGTATGGCACATTGCGTCTCAAATGGATGCTCCACTTCATAGCCCCAAATGATTGGCCGAATCGCATCCGGCAAATTTCCTATACTGGAGGGCTCTTCGAATAAAACATCAGCCCAACACATCGGCTCGGCTCCGTGTTGAGTGGCCAGTCCACAGACCTGCGCGAGAAAATCGGCATAGACCTTGTGCTTACCCTCGTCCCTGACCCGCGCCGCGCTAGCCCCCTCGCCAAGCTCCCAGGGTTCGTCGCCACCGATGTTAAACTTCCTGCTGCTAAAATTAGGCAGTAGTTCGGAGTATAGCCCGTCGAGAAACTCAAGGCTCCCCGCGTCCGGTTTAATCACGCTTCCCTGTGGCCGCCACTCTCCGGAAATAGGATGCCGAAAGCCTTCGGGGCATTCGGCCAGATGCCGATACGCATCATGCTCCAGCCAACGTTCCATGTGTCCAAAAGAATTTTGGTTCGCAACCAGTTCAATATACCGCTCGCGGCAATAACTATCCAGCTTCCGAATCTCAGCCGCTGTCAGAGGCGAAGCATTGGACCAAACTTGCTTATGTCGCGAATAGGCAAATGTGTGTTCCGTGTAGAGTTGTAGTTGATTATATCGGAGCGCAGCCAGTGTATCGACGAGATGAAACAGATGCTCCATTGTGGGCACCCGATCACGCGAAACATCGAGCATGTAGCCGCGGTTGGCCAAGTCCGGCCAGTCAACAATCCGGCAGCAGGGAACAGGCGCGCCTGAATATTGCCCATATATTTCATTCAAGGTCTGCCGACCATAGAACAAGCCGGCTGAGTCTGACGCTCTCAGCTGAATTGAGTCGGTATTAATTCGCAGCTCATAGCCTTGCGCAGGAATCTGCGTCTTATCTAAAAGTGCTTCAGGCTCACCTCTGGCGGAGTGCACCCCTTCCAAGCGCTCGAACTCGCGCGGTTGAAAAATCAATTTCATCAGCCTGCTATACTCCCGGCGTCAAGATGAGAACCGCAAAGGAAAAGTAGATGATGAGGCCGAGCACATCCATCACCGAAGTGATGAGTGGGTTACTCGCCACAGCCGGGTCGATTTTGAGGCGCTGCAGCAGAAAAGGAAGCAGCGATCCGAAGATGTTAGCCACCAGAACGATTGCAATCATGCTGAGCCCGATGATGAGTGCGATACTCCCGTCGCGACCGTAGACAGCCCCCACTCCGTAAGCGATGATGCCCATCGCAAGCCCTAGAAGCACTCCCACCGACATCTCCTTGGTCAGCGCCTTCAGCCAATCTCCGGGATCGAGGTCACCGGTCGCCATGGCACGCACCATCAGTGTAGCCGACTGTGCGCCGCTGTTACCTCCACTGGCAATAACCAGAGGCATAAAGAGTGCCAGCGTGATAAATTCTAAAAGGTAATCTTCGTAACTAGAGATAACGGCTGCCGAAATCAGGTTAACGAAAATCAAAATCAGTAGCCAAACAATACGCTTTCGAAACAGCTTAACGGCACTGGTCGAGCTATAGCGCGATTCCAGCGGCGTCACACCGGCACCCAGTTGAATATCCTCCGTCGCCTCTTCCTCGGCCACATCCATAATATCGTCCACGGTGACGATTCCCACTAGCACGCCATCGGAATCCACCACAGGCAGTGCGCTGATGTCATAGCGCTGAACCATCTCGACCGCAACCTCACGGTCTTCGTAAGCCGAAATACTAACAAAGCTGTAGTTCAGAATATCCTTAATCACAGTCGAGGGTTCAGCCATAATTAGCCGCCGCATGCGTAGAATGTCTATCAAGAGGCCATTCCCATCAGTCACGTATAGAATATTAAAAATCTCGCTGTCCCGCCCGTATTTCCGGATATGGGCAAGCGCCTGATCACAGGTCCATTCGGCCCGGAGTCGGATATAATCCGGAGTCATGAGGCGACCGACGCTCTCTTCAGGATAGCCCAGAAGCTGACGCGCCTCCAGCAAATCCTCCGGAGAGAGTAATTGCATCAGCCTGCGTTGAACAGTCGCCGGCAATTCCTCCAGCATCGCCGTCCGGTCATCCGGGTTCAGATTTGCCAGCAGGTGCCTCGTATCAGAATCTGTGAGCGCTTCCAGGATTTGGTCCTGCTCTTCCGTCTGTAGATGGGCAAAAACGTCAGCGGCCCGATGGCGCGGCAGCGACCGATACAATAAGATTTGATGTGGCTTATCCACTTGGAAGATGAGTTTTGCCACTTCCGGGTTAATCAAATTCTCCAGTTCCGAAGACAGCGCCTTCAGTTGTTCGGACGCAACCAACTGCTTGATTCTTTTTTTATCCTCTGCGGTTTGTTCGGCCATTGTCTTTCAAGTATAGACATACGCCTTGGGAGTAAAGCGGGAAGATTTCATTGCCCTTAAGCGCCAGGAGTTCTGTTATCCATAAGGTGACCTCTTCGCTCCGCATAATTCTACAAATGACAGGCAACATATTGATCCTCCTCTTTGCAGCGCTATCTGTGATATATGTTGGGCTATGTGCCTATGCTTATGTCGCTTCCGACTCGCTGATCTTCCCCAGCCCGGAAGCATCCTACACCGATAATTCGGAGATCATTAAGCTCAGCACCTCTCGTGGCGACATGATTTCAGCACTTTTCTTCAAAGCTATTAATTCGAAGCATGTCCTGCTCTATAGTCATGGTAACGGTGAAGACCTGGGGATGATTAGACCTACACTGGAAGCCTATCAAAATAGGGGGATTTCTGTTTTTGCCTACGACTATCCGGGCTATGGAACCAGCACGGGCCAAGCCAGCGAGGAGAGCGTGTATGCTGCAATTGAAACGGCCTATCTATATCTCATAAACGAACTGGGTTATACTCCTGAGGTCATTACACTCTACGGCCGCTCACTCGGCAGTGGACCCTCTGCTTGGCTGGCTGAGCACTACCCGGTCTCCGGACTCATTATCGAAGGGGGCTTCACATCGACATTTCGTGTCCTCACGGGGGTTAAATTACTCCCCTTTGATAAGTTTGATAATCTTGCGCGCCTGCCCAAGCTAGATTGTCCGATCCTGCTAATTCACGGTGAACAAGATGCCGTTGTCACCTTTGAGCACGGGCTGAAAAACCATAAGGCGCTGAACGGAGCAAACGAAGTGCTATGGGTCGCAGCTGCCGGACATAACGATGTCATCGAACAGGCCGGGGATGATTACTGGGGCGTTGTCCGCAGCTTTATCACCGGTAAGCCCTAAAAACCTTTCTGCTGCAGCACTTCCTGCAGTTGAGATTGAAACTGCTCCAAATCTTCTGGTGCAGGGCGGTAATCAGGATTATTCTCATCAGGAATCAGCCCTAACTGACCGGATGCACTCAGTTGCCACCCCAAAGACTGGCCGTCGCTAAATTTCACCGTTCCGCTAACCAGAGAGCCGGGGAGCATGACACCATCGACATCAACAACCACTTGCCCTCCTTTACCATTACCTATACCATCGTCTACTAATTCAGCATCTGCAGTTGCGGCAGGCTGGGCCTCATCTGCGGCTTCTTCCTTTTTCGCTTCCTCTTCCTCTATGACAGGCTCAACCACAGCGACATCGAGGTCATCGACCAAAAAGCGGACATCCATGTAGGTCATAGAGATTTTAAATTCTTCGAGAAGTGCGCGCTGGACGTCGGCAAGCGAACGTCCTTCTTGAATCCACGCCTCCACGGCAGTCTTTTGATCATTAGTTAAGTCCATAGTTACGTGCACGTTGGGCAATGTCTATCGCCAGTCAACACCAAGTCGCAGGCTATTAATCAAGCGCGATTGCTGGAAAGCTGCTTAATGAGGTAGTCGACACCGCGTTTGACGCTACCGTCCTGCTCCATCATGTTTTCCACCTGCTTGCAGGCATGGATCACGGTGCCATGGTCGCGCCCGCCGAAAGCATCGCCAATAGACTTAAGTGGATCACTGGTCAGCGTGCGGCTGATAAACATAGCGACATGACGGGGAAATACGATCTGACTGGTGCGCCGGCGACCAATAAGCTCGCTGAAGCGAATCTGGTAGTAGTCGGCCACCTTCTTCTGGATTTGATCCACGGTTACTTTACTTGCAGCCTCTTCCTGTAGCAAATCGCCAAGTAGCCTCTCCACTGAATCCAGATCAACCTTGTGATCAATCAGGGCACCGTAACCGGCAATCCGAGTCAGTGCTCCCTCCATCCGGCGAACGTTACGAGAGACACGCTCTGCGAGGAAATCCATGATCTCTCCATCTATCTCGATATTCATGGATGCGGCCTTCTTACGCAGAATCGCGACTCGCGTTTCAAAGTCCGGCGCCTGGATATCGCTCACTAGCCCCCACTGGAAGCGTGAGACAAGCCGATTCTCTAATTTTGCAATTTCGTTCGCGGGACGATCACTCGCGAGGAAAATCTGCCGACCAGATTCAAAAAGATCATTAAAGGTATGGAAGAACTCTTCCTGAGTGCTCTCCTTACCGGAAAGGAAGTGAATGTCATCGACCAAAAGCGCATCTACGTTGCGATAATACTTACGAAATCTAGCCAGCTTATTCTCACGAATGGCATGTATGAACTCATTGGTGAACTTCTCCGTAGAGACATACGCAATCTTTGCCGACGGATTATTCAAAAGCATTTGGTGGGCGACCGCATGCATAAGGTGCGTCTTACCCAGCCCCGTCTCGCCAAACACGAAAAGCGGGTTATAAGCACGCCCGGGGGCATTCGCAACTGCTATGGATGCCGCATGCGCAAGCTGCGTGCCGGAACCGACGACAAAATTATCAAACGTATTACTTGGGTTGAGCAACGAACGCTGTGGGCGGTGTGGCGATTCTGCGTTGTTGTCCCGCCGCTCTCTGAGCTGGTGATTTGAAGACGCAAAGCTGCGGTTAGTTGCTTCAGCCTTAGATGATTTATCCTCCTCTACCTCAGCCGGTGTTGCCACTTTTATGCTAATTTCGACTGCCTCGCCGGCAAAACTTCTCGCTTGTTGGCTGATCACATCGAGAAAGTTATTTTCAATCCAGATCGCGTTAAATTCTGAAGCTGTTTCCAAGACAATGCGGGAACCGCTGTCTTGCACGCAGACTAAATCACTGAACCACATCTCGTAGATTTCTGCGGGGAACAGGTTTTTGAGCTGTAGATTGGTACTTTCCCAGAGGGTTAAATCAGTGGTGTTTGAGGGCATGGAGGGAGAGAATCGGTGAATTATTCACACTAAAGCGTAACAATGTAGAGGTTAAGCAACAAAAAGAATGGCTGTGCGATAGTTAAAGTAGTAATTTAAGTTAGAATAAATAACGCTTTCCAAACGCCCGGCATTTGATTGCATACATAAAATACTATGAGGCAATAGCTTGCGTAATTATTAGTTCGTTATAGAAAAGAGTAAGGTTAGTGTAAGTCGTTGAAAATCAAGGCCTCATAAAGAATGACAGTCATGTGACTTTTTATAGAAAGGAAGAGCCTAAACCGCATGGCAAGGGCAAGTTCTGAACAAGTTATTCACAATCAGACGTTCATACTCTTTTACGCGATTTTTAGCTGTCACTTTACAGGATGGTTACAATTCTGCTAACCCTTGTAAAAGCGCGGTTTCCAGCATTTAAGCCTGCCCTAATATAGCTCATCTTTTTAACGCTATGTTTAAATGGAAATAATTCTAAAAAATTATTTTTCTCCAGTCACCTTAGCCATGTGGGCGATGAGCCGATCGTTAAATTCTGACGCTGAATCATGGCCCATTATTTTCAGCGCACGAACCATCGCTGCGACTTCGGTAAGCCGAGCCATATCACGACCGGGTCGAACGGGGATTTCCATTGCAGGAATGGGCAAGCCCAGGATCTCGATACTATTTTCCTCCAAGCCCGTGCGTTCCTCATGCATACCTTGATGCCAAATGGTAAAGTTGATGATTAAATCGAGCCGCTTCTCCAAACGAACCGAACGCACCCCAAAGAGTTCGGCGATATTAATAATACCCAGCCCGCGACATTCCATATAGCCGCGGCTCAGCTCTGATGAAGTGCCCATTAACTCACGCTCGCTAAGCCTCTTTATGTAAGTGAGGTCGTCAGCGACCAGACTGTGTCCACGCTCAATCAATGCCAGCGCACATTCACTCTTACCCACTCCGCTTTCACCACATATCAAGGTTCCGATGCCCTTAATATCCATTAAGGTGCCGTGCACATGCGTCCGGGGCGCAAACTTCTCTTCGAGCAGTAGCGTTCCTTCAGTCGTGAACGTCTTGGATTTCAGCGGCGTGCGAATAAGTGGTGTCTTATACTTATTCGCCAAGTCTATCATTAGCTTAGTGACCGCCAGTTTTCTGGATACAATTAAGCAAGGCACTTTGCGTTCTAAAATCGCTGAAAGAATCGCCTCGGCTTCACTGGAGTTTTTTTCGCGCAAATAGGCCATTTCACCGGCCCCTAGAAGTTGTATACGCTTCGCGGCAAACGCCTTAAAGAAACCAACCATGGCCAGCGCGGGGCGATTTAAACTTCTCTCTTGAATTGATTTGTCGAGCCCGGCCTCGCCGGCGACAAGCTCCATTTGCAGTGGGGCTTTGAATGACTCATAGAACTCACGAACGGTGACCGCTTCGACGAACTTTGTTTTATTTGTAGATATATCGATCATCGCGATTGGGCTGAGAGTTACATGTTAAAGTCATCACCAAGATAGAACTCCCGGCTTTTGGGATCATTGATAAGAAAATCGCTGCTACCCTCACACAGGACAGAGCCTTCGTGCAGCAAATACGCCCGGTCTACAATGCTCAGCGTTTCACGTACGTTGTGGTCTGTGATGAGTATCCCGATATTACGCTCTGAAAGCTTTTTGATGATCTTCTGCACTTCGCTCACGCTGATCGGATCCACGCCGCTGAAGGGCTCATCCATAAGCAGGAACTTCGGCTCCGTCACCAATGCCCGGGAAATCTCAAGACGTCGCCTCTCGCCACCGCTCAGGGTGTAGGCTTTTTGCTTGGCCAGATGCTGCAGCCCAAGCTCTTCAAGGTGCTTTTCGACTCGTTCGTTCCGCTGGGCGCGACTGAGTGGAAGCGTCTCTGCAATCGCTCGTATGTTTTGCTCAACAGTCATCTTACGAAAGACGGAGGCTTCCTGCGGAAGATAGCCGATACCGCAACGAGCCCGTCGATACATAGGCAGCTTTGTCAGGTCGTCGTCATTGAGAAGCACCTTACCCTTTGTGGCTGGAATAAGTCCCACCACCATATAAAAAGTCGTGGTCTTCCTGCTCCGTTTGGCCCAAGAAGTCCGACGATCTCTCCGGCATTGACGCTGATACTTACACCGTTAACGACACGCCGCTTGCCAAAATCCCGCACGAGTCCACGGGTTTCAATCTTTGGTTGGGCAACATTTGATTCCATCATCCAATCATCAAAAACAGTCCGGCTTCACTCCGCAACGCATTCCTTCGCTTAGTGTAGAAGAAAATGACGGAGGTCTGCCGGAGTTGGCGAAGCAATGTTAACCACCCTCCCGATCAGCGGGTGAGTGAGTGGTAGAATAAATTCCATTCTTTCTTCCATACAGGTAATGACTACTCGCCTTTCTTTGGCCCGATCAATCCCTCAAGAGTAATGCGCGACCGCTCTTGGCCCGGCACCC
>Ga0136600_1001465_pt1 | contig 10736 bp, 7 predicted proteins | sample AntRauMFilla2698_FD_104634 | JGI IMG/M metagenome (GOLD analysis project Ga0136600, IMG submission 104634) | Saline lake microbial communities from Rauer Islands, Antarctica - Metagenome Filla 2 #698 | ecosystem: Environmental > Aquatic > Non-marine Saline and Alkaline > Saline | place...
CGGGCCGCGCCCGTCAGATATCCGCGTAGACATGGGTTTCGGCGGCAGCCCCCGGATGCGTGACCGCCCCCTTGTAGGTCGGCCCGACAAGCTGCGCGAATTTCCACACCGCGCCAGAGGCATAATTGGTCGGCCGCGGCCCTGCCCAATTCGCACGCCGATCGGCAAGCTCATCATCGCTCAGCGCGACGGACAACTCCCCCTTGAGAGCATCGATGGTGATCACGTCGCCGTCGCGCAGCATCGCGATCGGGCCACCATAGGCCGATTCCGGCCCGACATGGCCCACGCAAAAGCCCCGCGTCGCCCCGGAAAAGCGCCCATCGGTGATCAGCGCGACCTTCTTGCCCATGCCTTGCCCCGACAGCGCCGCCGTGGTCGCCAGCATTTCGCGCATCCCCGGCCCACCCGCGGGGCCTTCGTTGCGGATCACCAGCACTTCGCCTTCCGCGTAGCCGCGCGCCTTCACGGCCTCGAACGCGTCTTCCTCGCTTTCGAAGACGCGCGCGGGGCCGGTGAACACCTGCTCCGCCTCCGACATGCCCGCGACCTTCACGATGGCCCCTTCGGGTGCAAGATTGCCTTTGAGGCCCACAACGCCGCCGGTTTTGGTGATCGGCTTGTCCACCGGATAGATCACGCGGCCATCGGCCTCGCGGGTGATCTTGTCCAGCTCTTCGCCCATGGAATAGCCCGACACGGTCATGCAATCCTCAACCATCAGGCCCGCACGGCGCAGTTCCTTCATCACCACGGGGACGCCACCGGCCTCAAACATATCCTTGGCCACGAACTGCCCGCCGGGCTTGAGATCGACGAAATAGGGCGTGTCACGGAAAATATCACACACGTCCTCAAGGAAGAAATCGATCCCCGCCTCATGGGCGATGGCCGGCAGGTGCAGGCCCGCATTGGTCGACCCGCCGGTGCAGGCCACGATGCGCGCGGCGTTGATCAGGCTGTCGCGCGTGACGATGTCGCGGGGGCGGATGTTGCGCTCGATCAGGTTCATGACGGCGGCACCGGATGCCTCGCCATACTGGTCGCGCGATTCGTAGGGTGCAGGCGCGCCCGACGAATGCATCAGCGCAAGGCCGATGGCTTCCGATACGCAGGCCATGGTGTTGGCGGTGAACTGCCCGCCGCACGCGCCCGCCGACGGGCAGGCGACGCGTTCCAGAATCGCCAGCTGTTCGTCGGAATAATTGCCGGCCTGGTGCTGGCCCACGGCCTCGAACACGTCCTGCACGGTGACGTCCTTGCCATCCAGACGGCCCGGCAGAATCGACCCGCCGTAATAGAACACCGATGGTACGTTCAGCCGCACCATCGCCATCATCATCCCCGGCAGGGATTTGTCACAGCCCGCAAGCCCAACCAGCGCGTCGTACGAATGGCCGCGCATGGTCAATTCGACCGTGTCCGCGATGGCTTCGCGGGACGCCAGCGATGACCGCATGCCTTCGTGGCCCATGGCGATGCCGTCGGTCACGGTGATGGTGGTGAATTCACGCGGCGTGCCGCTTGCGGCCTTCACGCCCATCTTCACCGCCTGCGCCTGACGGCTGAGCGCGATGTTGCAGGGTGCGGCTTCGTTCCAGCAGGTGGCAACGCCAACGAAGGGCTGGTTGATCTCATCCTCGCTGAGGCCCATGGCGTAATAATACGACCGGTGTGGCGCGCGCTGCGGCCCTTCGGTCACGTGGCGGCTGGGCAGTTTCGATTTGTCGAACGGGCGCTTGAGCATCGGATCCTCCGCGAAGAAATGTTGCACCGGAATAGGCAAGCCAGCGGCGCGGCGCAAGGAAAAGAGCCACCCCCCACCACAAGGCCGGGGCAGTCTGACATGTCCCGGCCCAAAGCGCGGCTCTGCATCGCCCATGGCTATCGCTGCGCGCCCGGCTACCATCACACCCATGGTCATCGCCCCGCCCCCGCGCCCCACCGCATTCGCGCGTTTCATCGCCCCGGCCCGCGCGCGCCCCGCGCTGTGGCGGCTGGGGCTTGGGCTGGCGATCATCGCGGCAGCGCAGGCGGGGTGCCTTTTTGCGCTGGTCCGGGGGATCGCCCTTTTGCAGGGGGCGTCAGCCGCGGATCTGTGGTTGGGCAAGCTGGCCATTGCCAGCACGCCGCAAAGCGCGCTGACGCTGCTGGCGCTGTTCACCCCGCTGCTGGTCGCGACGGCGGTGGTGGTGCGCGCCGTGCACAAACGCCCCGTGCGCAGCCTTTTGGGGGCGGGCGCGCTGCGCGATGCGGTGCGCGGGGCCGGCGTGACCTTCATCGTCTTCACCCCGCTGGTGGGCGGGGCTTTCGCGTTGGGGCTGACGCAGCCGAACCTGCCCGTTGCGGTTTGGGCGGCGGTGCTGCCGCTGGCCCTGGCCGGGGTGGCGGTGCAGACCCTCGCAGAGGAAGCGATCTTTCGCGGCTACCTGACCCAGCAACTGGCCGCGCGGTTTCGCACCCGCCTGATCTGGGTCGGGATCCCGGCGGTGCTGTTCGGGCTGTTGCACCTGGATCCGGGCCGTCTGGGCGCGGCCGCCCCGGCCATTGTGGGTGCGGCCACGCTGTTCGGTCTGATCGCCACGGACCTGACGGTGCGGTCCGGCAATCTGGGCACTGCGTGGGGGGTGCATTTCGCCAACAACACCGTGGGCCTGGTCGTTCTGGGCTCGCCCGGCAGCCTGACCGGCCTTGCCCTGCGCGTCAGCGATCAGGGCACCGGCGATCTGGCGGCGAGGCCCGCGCTGATCCTGGTCAGCGTCCTGCCGCTGGCCATCGCCTGGCTGATCCTGCGCCGCCGCCGCCGCACCTGATTGCAATTTGCCCAAGGCGGGCCTATTTCGGCGCTAACGCGATGCAAGGCTGCCACAATGAACTGGATTTCCAACTACGTTCGTCCGACAATCAATTCGCTGTTCTCACGCCGCGAGGTGCCCGAGAATCTGTGGACGAAATGCGACAATTGCGGAACGATGCTGTTTCACCGCGAACTGGCCGACAGCCTGAACGTGTGTTCCAACTGCGGCTACCACATGTATATCGGGCCGCGCGACCGTTTCGACCGGCTGTTCGACAACGGCTTTTTCCGCGAAATCGCCGTGCCAGCGCCAGTGATGGACCCGTTGCACTTCCGCGACCAGAAACGCTACCCCGACCGGATGCGCACGGCGCAACGCACCACCGGCGAACCCGAAGCGATGCTGGTTGCCGAAGGCGAAATCGGCCGGACGCCCGTGGTGGCCGCGTGCCAGAATTTCGCCTTCATGGCCGGGTCCATGGGCATGTATGTGGGCAATGCGCTGGTGGCGGGTGCCGAACACGCGCTGAAGCGCAAGACGCCGTTCATCGTGTTCGCGGCGGCAGGCGGGGCACGGATGCAGGAAGGGATCCTGTCGCTGATGCAGATGCCGCGGTCCACCATTGCGGCGCAAATGCTGCGTGAGGCGGGCCTGCCCTACATCGTCGTGCTGACGCATCCCACAACAGGCGGCGTGACGGCAAGCTATGCGATGCTGGGCGATATCCAGATCGCCGAACCGGGCGCGTTGATCTGTTTCGCAGGCCCGCGCGTGATCGAACAGACGATCCGCGAAAAGCTGCCCGAAGGCTTCCAGAGCGCGGAATACCTGATCGAACACGGGATGCTTGACCGCGTCACCCCGCGCAAGCACATGCGCGATGACCTGATCACGATCGTCCGTCTGCTGATGCGCCAACCCCCGGCGATCAAGGGCGAACTGCCCCCGCCCGGGCCCGCCCCGCGCGACGAGGCGGTGCCGGAGGCCGCACCGGTTCCCGCAGCCAAGCCGTGACGGGGGACCCATGACGGGCACAGGGTCCGACCTTCTGCTGGACAGGATGATGGCGCTGCACCCGAAGGTGATCGACCTGGTGCTCGACCGCGTCTGGCGGTTGCTGGGGCAACTTGGCAATCCGCAGGACCGCCTGCCGCCCGTGATCCACGTGGCCGGGACGAACGGCAAGGGTTCCACCGTGGCGATGCTGCGTGCGGGGCTTGAGGCAACGGGCGCCCGGTGTCACGTCTATACCTCGCCGCATCTGGTGCGATTTCACGAACGCATCCGCGTCGCGGGCGATCTGATATCGGAACCCGACCTGACCGCCCTGCTGGATGCCTGCCTTGCCGCCAATGGCCCGGACCCGATCACGTATTTCGAGATTACCACCGTCGCGGCGTTGCAGGCCTTTGCCCAGACCCCGGCGGACTGGACCCTGCTGGAGGTCGGCCTTGGTGGGCGGCTGGATGCCACCAATGTTGTCGCGGCCCCGGCGGCCTGCGTGATCACGCCCGTATCGATGGATCATGAGAAGTTCCTGGGCGACACGTTGGAAAAGATCGCGTTTGAAAAGGCCGGGATCCTGAAGCGTGGCGTGACCTGCATTGTCGGCCCGCAACAGGACGCAGCGCTGGAGGTGATCGAGGCGCAGGCCGCGCGGGTTGGCGCGCCCTTGTGGGTGTACGGCCAGCACTGGCATGCCACGCGCGAACGCGACCGGCTGATCTATCAGGATGAAACGGGCCTGCGCGATCTGCCTCTGCCGTCCTTGCGCGGCGCGCACCAGATCGGCAATGCGGGCATGGCGGTGGCGGTTCTGCGCCATCTTGGCCAGCCTGACGCGGCGTTTGAGGGCGCGGTCACCGGCGCCGATTGGCCTGCACGGATGCAGCGGCTGACCGATCATCCGCTTGCCTCGCGGCACAGCGGGATCGAGTTGTGGATAGACGGCGGGCACAACCCCGATGCGGGGGCGGCCCTGGCTGCGGTGCTGGCGGACCTGCCACAACGGCCGACCTGGCTGATTTGCGGAATGCTGAACACCAAGGACGTCACCGGGTATCTGCGCCCACTGGCCGCGCAGGCGCGCGGGCTTTATGCCGTGTCAATTCCGGGTGCGCCCGCAACGCTATCGGCCCAGGCGACTGCTGACGCCGCCCGAACGGCAGGGCTTGAGGCGACGGAGGCGCAGAATGTCACGGCCGCGTTGGAAAGCATCGCGCGCCAGGATGCCGCCGCGCGGGTACTGATCTGCGGATCGCTCTATCTGGCCGGGGCAGTTCTGGGCATGGCGGGCCCGCTAGACTGAAATCATTTCTAGTATTATAGAAATGATTGGAACTGCCGCGGCCAGACTCAGAAATCCAGATTGGCCACGTTCAACGCATTGGTCTGGATGAACTCGCGCCGTGGCTCAACCACATCGCCCATCAGCTTGGTGAAGATATCGTCCGCCTCGGCCAGATCTTCGATCTTGACCTGCAACAACGTGCGCGCCTCCGGATCCAGCGTCGTTTCCCACAACTGACCCGGGTTCATTTCGCCCAAGCCCTTGTAACGCTGCAACGAAAGCCCCTTTTCGCCTTCGGTCAGGATGGCGTTCAACAGATCCAGCGGTCCATAGACGGGCAGCCCCTTGTCCCGGCGCATCAACGTGGCGGGCTGGCGATAGAGCTCCTGCAACGTCTCGGTCATTCCGCCCAGACGCCGGGCTTCGCCGCCGCGCAGGATCGGGCCGTCCAGCACCCGCACTTCTTCCACGCCACGCACCGACCGCACGAGGCGGATGCCCTGATCCTGCGTCGGGCGCCCCACCCAGCCGCGTTCGTATTCCGCCGAGATCAGATCCAGCCGGGTGGCAATCGCATTGGCGGTGCCTTGAAGATCACCATCCACTTGCCCCGTTGCAAAAGCCCCGGCGATTGCGGCCTGTTCCAGAATATGGGTCGCATAATGGGTCGGAAAGCTCATCAGCGCCCGGCGGGTCACACGCGCATCCTCAACCACGCGCAACAGATCCTGTGCCACGATCTCTTCGCCGGAGCCAAGCCTGAGCGTTGCCCCGTCGATCCCCATCTGGATCAGATAATCGTCCAGCGCGGGCTGGTCCTTCAGGTACACTTCGGACTTGCCGCGCGCGACCTTGAACAGCGGCGGCTGCGCGATGTAGAGATACCCGCCTTCGATCACCTGCGGCATCTGCCGGAAAAAGAACGTCAGCAGCAGCGTGCGGATATGCGCGCCATCCACGTCAGCGTCAGTCATGATGATGATCTTGTGATAGCGCAGCTTGGTGATGTCGAATTCATCGCGCCCGATGCCGGTGCCAAGTGCGGTGATCAGCGTGCCGATCTCCTGACTGCCCAGCATCCGGTCAAACCGTGCGCGTTCCACATTCAGGATCTTGCCGCGCAGGGGCAGAACCGCCTGATTGGCCCGCGACCGGCCCTGCTTGGCCGATCCGCCCGCACTGTCACCCTCCACCAGGAACAATTCGCGGCTTTCGGGGTCGCGCGCCTGACAATCCGCCAGCTTGCCCGGCAGCGACGCCACGTCGAGCGCCGATTTTTTCCGCGTCAGTTCCCGCGCGCGCCGCGCTGCTTCGCGGGCCAGTGCGGCCTCCATGATCTTGGTGATCACGATGCGCGCCTCGGCCGGGTTTTCCTCGAACCACTCCCCCAGCTTTTCGTTCACAAGTCCCTCGACCGCGGGGCGCACTTCGGAACTGACCAGCTTATCCTTGGTCTGGCTGGAAAACTTCGGGTCGGGCACCTTGACGGACAGCACGCAGGTCAGCCCTTCGCGGGCGTCGTCGCCGCTGAAGGTGACCTTTTCGCGCCGCGCCGCGCCGGACTGCCCGGCATACAGGTTCAGCGTCCGCGTCAGCGCGCCACGAAACCCCGCCAGATGTGTGCCGCCGTCCCGCTGCGGAATGTTGTTCGTGAACGGCAGGACCATTTCGTTGTAGCTGTCGTTCCACCACAGCGCCGCCTCGACGGTGATCTCATCGCGCGTGCCGATGATGAAGATGGGATCCGGCATGAGCGGGCTCTTGGACCGGTCGAGATAGCGCACGAATTCCTGCACGCCGCCTTCATAGAACAGCTCCGACCGCTGCGGGGTCGCCGCGCGCGCATCGGTCAGAATGATGCGAACGCCGGAATTCAGAAATGCCAGTTCCCGCAGCCGGTTTTCCAGCGTCTTGAAGCTGTATTCGGTGTTGGTGAACGTCGTGTCGGATGCCAGAAAGCGCACTTCGGTGCCGGTACGGCCCGGCGTGTCGCCGGTGACGTGCAGATGCTCGACCGTCTCGCCCCGCTCGAACCGGGCGCGGTGTTCCTTGTCATTGCGCCAGATCCGAAGTTCAAGCCAGTCCGACAGGGCATTGACCACCGAAACACCAACCCCATGCAGACCGCCAGACACCTTGTAGGAATTCTGGTCGAATTTGCCCCCGGCGTGCAGCTGGGTCATGATGACTTCGGCCGCGCTGACACCCTCGCCCTCGTGGATGCCGACGGGGATTCCGCGCCCGTTATCGCTGACGGAAACGGAATTGTCGTCATGGATCATGACGTTTACAGCGTCCGCGTGACCCGCAAGCGCCTCGTCGATGCCGTTGTCCACGACCTCATACACCATGTGGTGCAGGCCGGACCCGTCATCGGTGTCTCCGATATACATGCCGGGCCGCTTTCGCACAGCCTCCAGGCCCTTGAGAACCTTGATCGAATCCGCGCCGTATTCTTCAGATGCCGTGATCGCGTCGGCCATATGTCATGCCCTTCATATTTCTTGGAATTTATATCTGCGGAGCGGGGGAATGTCACGCCTCGGTCACGCGAAAAGGGGCGCGGAGCGTGGGGTCATTTACGCCCCCCCACGCTGGCATGCCCGGCACCGCGGCGCAGCATTTGCCGAAGGCCACGGACCACGCTGGATGGGCTTGAAACGCGCGGGCCAAAAGGTGCGACCGCACGGCGCAGCCGTGCCGGGCCCAACGGGATGATCCGCGCCGCAGGCGGGGGGAAGACGGGCGGGAGCCCCCCGGCCCGGGTAGGCGCCCATACATCGGCCGCAACGCAGCGCACCGGGAGTCGATCATTTCACCTTTCAGTGAAATGATTTCCCCTGTGTGGCCCGACAAGCTCGATCCGGCTTTCCCCTGCCGTTTCCCGTACAGCGATATGCTGCGCGCGCGCGCCGAGATCTTCGAACAGATCAGCGCCCGTACCCGTCAGCCAGGCTTGCCCCTGCAGGCCCAGAAGTTCATCGTAAAGCGCCGCGCGCCGGGGTGCATCCAGATGGGCCGCGACTTCGTCCAGCAACAGGATCGGAGCCGCCCCCGTTTCGGCCGCAAGCGCGCGCGCATTCGCCAGCACCAGCGAAATCAACAGCGCCTTCTGTTCGCCGGTCGAACATTGCGCGGCATCCATGTCTTTCGCGGCATAGACGGCCTCCAGATCGGCACGATGGGGACCGAAGCGCGTGCGCCCTGCGCGGTAATCGTCGCGCCGTCCTGCGGCCAGTGCCGCGGTCAGAGCGTCGCGCATCGCGGCCTTGGTGGCGTCTGGGGGCGCGTCTCCCCCGCAGAGCGGTCCGGCAGGTTCATCCACTGCGCCCTGGTCGATCCGCAGCCGGGCGGCCGGAAAACTGGTCTGCGCATCGGATTGCGCCGCCGAGACGCGCGCCACCGCCGCCTTTCTGGCGTGGATGATCTGCGCGCCGCACTCGGCCATCCGGGCCTCCAGCCCGTCGAACCAGCGCGCGTCCGTCACGTGATCCCGCAACAACCGGTTGCGATCCCGCATCGCCCTTTCATAGCCCAGGGTCGCGGCCGCGTGGTCGGGGAAAAAGCTCAGCGTGATCCGATCCAGGAACCGGCGGCGGCCTTCGGCCCCTTCGATCCACAACCGGTCCATCGCGGGCGACAGCCACAGGATGCGCACCAGATGCCCCAGCGCCGTTTGCGCCGCCGCCTTGCCATCGATCCGGGTGGCGCGGGCCGCACCCGGTTCCGCCCGCGTGTCGATCTCATGCGCCAAGCCCGGGCCTTGCAGCGTGGCGCCGATGCGCCAGCCGATCCCGTCCGGGCGGCGCGCCAGATCGGCAGTGGTGGCCCGGCGCAGCCCCCGCCCCGGCGACAAAAGCGAAACCGCTTCGATCAGGTTGGTCTTGCCTGCCCCGTTGGGGCCGTGAATGGCAACCGGCCGCGCGTCGATGTCCAGATCTGTCCGCCGATGAGAGCGGAAATGCGACAGGCTCAGCCGGGCAATATGCACGGGCGCACCCCCAAGGGATCCGCGGCGCCCGTGCTGTCCCGCACGCCCCGCACCGTCACACGCGCATCGGCATGACCACATAAACGGCGCTGTCGTCATCGCCTTCGCGCATCAATGTCGGATCGCCGGACGCATTGAACAGAAAGGTGGCATTTTCGCGGTCCACCTGGCCTGCGATTTCAAGCAGGTATTTCGCGTTGAAGCCAATCTCCAGCGGCTCATCGCCGTAAGCCACCGCCAGTTCTTCCTCGGCCGAACCGGCGTCGGGGGCGGTGACCGACAGCGTCAGCCGGTCCTCATCCAGCGACAGCTTGACCGCGCGCGACCGTTCAGATGACACGGTTGCGACCCGGTCCACGGCCTTTGCAAAATCGGCGGCATCGACTTCGAGCTTGCGGGTGTTGCCCACTGGAATGACCCGTGTGTAATCCGGAAACGTCCCGTCGATCACCTTTGAGGTCAGCGTCAGGCCCGGCGTGGCAAAGCGCACTTTGGTTTCCGAAACTGACACCGCGATCTCAGCCTCGTCATCGTCCAGCAGCTTGCGCAATTCGCCCACGGTCTTGCGCGGCACGATCACACCGGGCATGCCATCGGCCCCGGCGGGCAGCGGCGCGTCGATCCGCGCGAGCCTGTGCCCATCGGTCGCCACGCAGCGCAGCGCCATGTCGCCCCCACTGGTTTCGGCGATGTGCATGTAGACGCCGTTGAGGTAGTAGCGCGTCTCTTCGGTGGAAATGGCGAATTTCGACTTGTCGAAAAGCCGTCTGAGCACCTTTGCGGGCGCTGTGAAATTGGCGGTATATTCCGCCGTCGTCATCACCGGGAAATCTTCCTTGGGCAGCGTGGCCAGCTTGAATTTCGCCCTGCCCGCGGACACGTGCAACACCCCAGCGGCCGTATCTGCCGTCAGTTCCACCAGCGCCCCGTCGGGCAACTTGCGCACGATCTCATGGAACATGACCGCCGACACGGTTGTGGCCCCGGCCTGATGGACCTGCGCGGCTGCATGGTCCACGACCTCGATATCCAGATCTGTCGCGCGCAGGCGAACCTGATCGCCTTCGGCTTCGATCAGGACATTTGCAAGGATCGGGATCGTGTTGCGACGCTCCACCACCGACTGCGCCTGCGACACAGCTTTCAGCAGGGTGCCGCGTTCGATACTCAGTTTCATGCCGCCGATCCTTTAGACAGAAGGGACTGTGACGCTACTGTATTTCGTGGGGTGCACAAGACCTTTTCCCGTCTGACGCAGGCCTTTCCACGAAAGCCGCGGACCGGGTCAAGCTTCCAGCGCGCGCCGCAGCAATTCCAGGTCTTCGGCAACCTGGCTGTCCTTGGCGCGCAGGGCATCGATGCGCTTCACACCGTGCATGATCGTGGTGTGATCCCGGCCCCCGAACCGGCGCCCGATTTACGGCAGAGACCGGCTGGTGAGCGATTTGCACAGATACATCGCCATCTGGCGGGGGCGGGCGATTGTCCGCACGCGGGTCGGCCCGATGAGTTCCGACAGGCGGATGTTGTAATGCTCTGACACGCGGCGCTGGATCTCTTCGACGGTGACTTTGCGTTCGGACACGCGAAGCACATCGGCAAGGCAATCCTGCGTCATGTCCATGGTGATTTCGCGGCCCACAAGGCTTGCCATCGC
>Ga0136600_1001470_pt1 | contig 10722 bp, 7 predicted proteins | sample AntRauMFilla2698_FD_104634 | JGI IMG/M metagenome (GOLD analysis project Ga0136600, IMG submission 104634) | Saline lake microbial communities from Rauer Islands, Antarctica - Metagenome Filla 2 #698 | ecosystem: Environmental > Aquatic > Non-marine Saline and Alkaline > Saline | place...
AAAAAAGTGGGCCCGGAGGGACTTGAACCCCCGACCAATCGATTATGAGTCGATCTATAATTAAGCTTTATGCATCATATAGAGCAAAAATTGATAACAGTGTACCTTTAAATGTACCTACAAGATTGTTCATTGGTGAAAGGAGATTCATTCTCGGTGTATTATACACCGTTGTTGTTTCCATACCCGTCCTTCTACCAAATAGTGAATAAATACTTTCCTTTAATTGAATTACTTGGTATAAGGCCGAAATTCCTGCTATCAAAACTAAGAGCTGGATTATCTCCCAAAACATAATAATAGTCATCTTGATAAATGACCTTTTCAGAAGTTTGATAGCTTTTGTTTACGTTTTCAAATTCATTTTGCTCTACTAATTTTTTTAGCAGAGATTTTTTCCAATAAAAATTATGAAAATCTTTATTGTATAAAGCGAATCCCTTATGAGGAATAGTGAATATTAAGGAGTCTCTCATTTCATAGTATTTAATTGGCAAGTATGCTTTGAAATTTTCTCCAGGTACACCAACTATTCGTTTAACACTAAGTCGATCTATATTATCAAAAACTATTACATCACCTTTTGTAAAAGTACTTTTTTTTATGATAATGATGTAGTCACCGTTTTCTAGATAAGGGTGCATTGAAGATCCTTCTATCTGAATAATGTTTGGGGCTAAAAAAATGAATGCTAATATTATGATTAGTAATATGGTAAATAAACTACCCGAGAGTATTTTCTTCATATTTCCAAATACTTATATAGTAATGAATCAATTTTATAATGTGTTGTAGGTAGGGGCTTGATCTCATAGATTATACTATTTGACTCTACAATACTAATAATTATACCAAAATCACTTTTGAATTCAGTAGCATGAGAGTTTTTATCTAAAAAAGCATCATCTATAAAATTATTAATTGGACCATAATAATACATATAGACATTGTTTCTATCTATTTTTACATCTTCAAGTCCATTAATAAGATATGTTATACATGACAAGCATGATGCTCTTGTATTTAAATATACATGAATAGATTTTTCGTCTTTATATTCAATGTATTTACTTCCATTTAGTTTTTTGGATGGTTCTTTATTGCAAAATAATAGTAAAACTGAACAAACTAATAAAACTGCTGCTGTTTTAATCATTGTATTTCCAAATCTCAATTTTGGGATTTCCATCAGAACTAAATTTATTTTCAGTTTTTCTTGTATCATTATTAGGAACGCAACGTAAAAAGTACCCATCACCACTGGAAAATAATGGTCGTATAAAATTTAACGAATGGGAACGATAGGAACCTTCCACAGGTTCTTCAATATAAATTTCTTCTCCCTCCTGTAATACACGATGACCCTTCGTATTGTACAATTCAATACCAAAAGCTCTGAACCCTTTTTTGTAGTTTTCTTGACTGAAAATATTATGGACCATGTAGAACGTATCTGTGTTCAATCGATAGAGTCCTCTTGTAACTGTTTTACCCTCTAACCTGTTCACAAAACTAACTTTCTCCTGGAGGCCTTCCGGGCCGGATTTCGAGGTGGTGGTATCAATTCCATTATAGTATGAAGGTGTGAAAGTTGTGGTAAACAGATGTTTCCCACTTATTGGATCATAGCCTTTGGCAAAGGGTCTATGAATAGATTGAATAACAATGAGAGAATCTCCATAATTGATGATACGATTCTTTGGTTGCATAAAACGCATCCGGTTATCATATTCATCATAAGCGAATCTTTTGACTTCTTTTACGGTTGATCCGTTCAGGAGTATAGTTTCTACGTGAAAATTAGGATCGTTAGGGCGACTGAATTTATCACCATCAATTACAGAACTGTAGGTGTTTGAGTTTAATCCGACAAATTTTCTGGAATAGCTTCTGGGATTTCCATCGAAATATTTTATGATATTATGATCTCTGTCTAATAATAGGCCTGTATAACCATAACTGATGTACAACTGATCATTCTGTAGAGCATTAACCCACAGCATTGGCTGATTATTAAGACCAGGATATAGTCTGGAGATATCAAGCTCCTGAAGTGAGTTTCTGGCTACATCAAATAGATATACTTTTTTCTTTCCTGTATATATGTAGAGCGAATCCCTATTTACATATGTTATTTGTTGAATATTTCCAATTTTTGGATTGTCTGGTAATTTTAAATTGGATTCTAGTTCGAAATAACTATTAAAAACCTCATCTTTTTCCAGTGAACTTTGAGAATAGCAGATGCTGTTTGTAATTATGAGGAGTAATATAAAATTGAATATTTTCATTTTTCATAAATAATAATAACCCCGAAATAATATTACGGGGTTATTATGTGAGTTAAAGTTACATACGTCGTCTTCCGTCATCAGTTAAATCTGAGTCCCTAACATTAGCACCGGAACCTGATGCGCACTCATTGCCGCTTGTACCACAGTCAAAATGATGCCAAAGAGCACCACCGATATACCCTGAATTTGAATATTCATAGCTCCCAAGTCCCATTCGAGCCTCAGCTTTCTCAACATTAAGATTCAAACCGAATCCAATACCCAATGTAATTGCTATTGTTGCCACAGCATATGTTATTTTTTTCATAACAAGATCATTTAATTATAAGTATATGTTTAGTTGGCTTTTATATGGCCGCCATGAATTTAGAAGATTTATTCGTAAATGAAATTTTTTTTTACTATGGTAAAAAGTTAATAAAATCTATCTTTTGGAGGCAATATTAAGCCGATTACATATCAAATAAATAAATTAAGTAGTGTTAGAAATTATGAGATTTTAAGCTGATGCTCTTACAACGACCAGTTACCACCGTTGTCATAATCTGTGTTTCGATTATTTTGGGGATAGTGTCTCTCTACTATATTCCCGTACAGCTATTCCCGCCGATCTCCTTTCCTGCGTTCACCATATCAACAGAGTGGGAAAACTACCCGGCAGCCATGTTGGAGGAGCAGGTGACCATTCCGCTTGAATCCCGCTTATCATCAGTGACCGGGGTTCATTCCATCCAATCTTTGTCACGTAACGGTGAATCATTCATCACCCTGACTTTTCCATGGACAGCCGACAGAAATCAGAAATATCTGGAGGTCAAAGAGAAGCTTGAGCATGCCAGGGGTGCTCTACCAAATGATGCGTCCAACCCGATTTTACAACATTCACTGCGTGGAAGCGCTCCGCTTTTTGTGCTGGCTGTTACCCCAAATGACAGTTTAGTGTCTGATCCGATACGTTTGCAAGACTGGGTACAAAACATTCTCACAAGACGGATTGAGGGTATTGGGGGAATTTTACGGGCAGAGGTCTTCGGACTTGAACAACCAGGTATTAGTTTTACAATTGATCCTCTTGCATTGAAGCGATATCAAATCCAGATTTCATCGCTGGAGCAACAATTGCGAACACTATTTGAGGCTACGTTCAGTGGACAGGTGTCCGATCGTCAGCTTGAGTTCAATATGCGTTTTCAGTTGCCCAACCAATCGATACAGCAGCTCAGAGAGTATCCGATTCAAACCGAGAACGCATGGATTTCGTTGGGTTTGATTGCCGATATCCGGGAAGAGATCCACAAGCCAAGATCATTCAGTAGGGTAAATGGTAAACAGGCTATTCTCCTCGAACTTTACACCGATCAGTTTGTGTCGGTCGAAAAGGTGAATGGAGAGATCAGGGATTTGATTAACGGTCTAAATAAAACGTATCCCGGAATCAAGACGGTGGTGGTGGAGGAAGGTGTAAGTGAAAGCCGGGAAACATTGACACAACTCGGTCAAACACTGTTGTTCAGTACTATCTGTGCTATAATCGTCATCTTTATTTTTTTGAGAAGAGTTCGACGTTCGGCAGTTATGGCGCTGATCATTCCGACCAGTTTGTTGCTAACTATTATTTTACTCTATCAGTTTGGAATATCGCTGAACTCGATCTCTATCGCCGGGCTGTTGCTTTCGGTTGGGTTATTGGTGGATAACTCCATTATAATCATAGATCTGATTGATGATACGGTTCAGAAGCACGGAGTGTCGATGGAGGAGATGAAGAAGGCATTACGTGGTATTCGCCTCCCGATTTCGGCAAGTACATTTACGACAGTCAGTATTTTTATTCCTGTATTCTTTTTAGGCGGTTTTGAACGAGTGTTATTTGAGGATTTGGCGATCAGTTTTACCATCAGCCTGTTGGTTTCGATGTTTGTGGCATTGGAAATTCTTCCCGCGATGCTTTTGCATTATAGCGGTGTAAAGTCGGGAAACAGTCATTCTGCTGTAACGAATAGCTTATTATATCAGTCCTATTTTTCAAGCTGGAAATGGGGTGCCCGCCATCCTGTTAGTACGGTGATATTGTTACTGATTATTAGTATCGCAACAATCACGACATTTCTTGAAATTCCGTTAAAATTACTTCCGGAAAGACCTGATACGGAGATGAAGTGGTTGATTGAAATGGAGCCCGGGACTTCATTACAAGCCACGGAGAGAGAATTAAATAATTTCGCGGGATATATTCAGCTACGTTATCCTGATGCCGATGTGATTCTAAAAGGTGGTAGTTCTGCATCAGCCCGATTCGAAGAACTTGCATCTCAGGGGACAAATCGGGGAGTGCTGAAAATTTTGCACAATGATTCAAACACATTGAATGAAATCTCTCGTCAGTTGGATAAGTTGGCCTCTAAATATACAAGTATGAATTTTCAGAGACTACCCGGCCGTGATTTCATTGAACAAATTATCTATTCACACGCTTATCCCTATGTGATCCATTTTCTTTCAAATACCTCATTCGACCCCAAAAAAGCCGAAAAAGCGAACAATATTATTAAACAGCATTTAAATCCATCCAAAATAAGATTTGAAAATCAACGGGGGATACAATGGAGGCTGCCGTTTCGAACGCAGTCAGCTTATAATTTGAATCCTCATCAGGTACAGCTTTACAGTCAGTTACAAACCGATGGTAGTATTATCTCGGAAGGGCAGTACCAGGGGAATCAGCGTACGCTACGAATGTATCTCAATACCGATAAGTTTCCAGAACGAGAACTGTTTTATGTACCACTTTTCGGACAATGGGTCCCCGCAGATTGTGTGCTAACACGGGAGATATCGTACACTCCGGTTACTTTGCAGAGATTTAATAACATGAGCTCTATTCCTGCCGCTGTCAATTCAGAAACTCTTGATTTGAAGAAGGTCCAAACAACCTCGCAAAATTTGCAAAGGGAAACAGGCTATTTTGATTACAGCATAACAGGGAACAAGCCTGTGCTGGATCAGCTATCTAAGAACTTCATGTGGCTGTTCTCTGGTGCTGTCGTACTAATGCTTGCTATTATGACAGCCCAATTCGAAGGATTCACGCTTGGTGTTATCGTTTTAGCATCGATCCCCTTTGCCTGGGCCGGTTCAATTCTTCTCCTGTTTGTAAGTGGAGGCTCTCTCAATCTGTTTTCAGTTTTGGGATTATTGATCGTTACCGGTATAGCTGTAAATGACGCCATTTTGAAAGCAACAGCCTTTCGTGACTTTTCGATCAACCAGAGACCGCTTCGTGCAATGATAAATGCCGGGAAACTGCGCTTTCGTCCCATTATTATGACAAGTCTCACTACTATCGCCGCCTTGCTTCCTTTTTATTTTATGAATACTACTCAGAATATCTATCAGATAGCCACGGCAACTACCATTATCGGGGGACTTATTGCTGCCACAATTCTGAATCTCTATGTTTTACCTTTTTTACTCATCAAAGTTCAACAAAAATAAATGAACTCGTTTACTTTCAATTCAACTTTACTTACTGGGTTTCTCTTAATGCTAATTTTGAGTTCCTGCGCAGATTCGAGTAATCAGGCTAAGGAACAGATCGAAGAAGACAATGTGCCTGAATACAGGCCAATAGTCCAGTTTGTACCCGCCGATACAGGATTTTTCCGACATACAATTCCGGCCAAAGGTATCATTGAAAGTGATCAGATTATACCTGTTACCAACCGAATGGAGGGCTATGTAGTATGGATGGAGATCGGTCATGGTGATTTTGTACGAAAAGGAGACACGCTGTTGCTCCTGGAAAATAAAGAGCTGAAACTCAATTATCTGGAAAAACTAAATGCCTACAATACTCTACTTCAGAATTATGAGGCAAGCCGAAATAGTTATTCTTTAGATACTCCTGATTCATTACTCGAATCACAATTTGGTCTAACTCAGTCTGCGTTGGAGCTTGAGGCGCTTCGCTTACGCAAAAACTATTTGACGATTACGGCACCAATCAGCGGTAGGGTTGAATTATCTCAGGGGAGTCTGGTAAATCACCATATTCAGGCCGGGCAGACTTTATTTCAAATTGTGGACACAAAGAAACTGTATCTCAAACTGAGTGTCTTGGAAATTTATAAATCTCTTCTTAAAGAGGGACAGAAGGTCACTCTCACAGAGCAGCCCGCGACAAAAGCCGTGATTACAGGTATTGGCTCACTCGTAAATGAAGAGGAAAACATGATCCGTATCGATGCTGTTCTGAGAGATGAACCAGACGGGAAATTCGTTCACTCCAAAGTGTGGGCTGAGATAACCACAAAAATAGTTTCCGGTGAAATTCGTGTACCGAGGGAAGCAGTAATTGAGCGTAATGGTCGCCCACTTGTGTTCAGGCTCGACAGCGACAATAACAGAGTTGAATGGATCTATATCGATGAATATGAGGAGAATAACGAGTGGGCTATTCTAAAAACAGGCCGCATCAGAGTGGGTGATTTAATCGCTGTTGATGGTCATTACAATTTATCTCATTTTCAAAATGTGCTTCCAACAAGAACGCTGCCCACAGATCGAAACTGATGCATTTTCTTCTGAAACACCGGTATTGGCTTCCTCTCGTCTATGCTCTTATTCTCGGCCTCGGGATTTTGTCTTGGTACCACATACCAACAGAATATCTACCGGGGAAAAAATCTAATCAGTTTACCATCCGTTATCACTGGCCGGGAAAACAACCAATTGAAATAGAAACGGTGATCACAAGAAAAGTTGAAAAAATTTGTTCAGAGCTTACCGGCGTTGAATCACTATCATCACGAAGTACAGAGGGAATTTCAGAAGTTTATGTCACATTTAAGCATGCCGAAACGCTCACATTTCGCCTAATAGAATTACGTCAGGAATTAAATAATCTCGAACGTAAACTGCCTGAAAGTGTCTCACGAGGGTCTGTAATTGGTGGTGGTTCAGAATCGGCTTATGATCGTCAGGCTTTACTAACCTATTCGCTGATGTTTAGCGAAAATGGCGCTCCGGATCACGAATGGTTAACACATACACTGGTACACCCTTTAGAGCGGCTAACAGGGGTTGATAAAGTTCAGCTCAATGGCTTGCAGCGTCCGACTATCAATCTGATGTTTGACCTGGAAAGGATGGACAAACTCAGTATTTCAACCGATGAAGTCATTCAACAGCTCTTATCAGCCAATCGCCAATTGTTTGGCGGATATGTAGACAGAGGAAATCAGCGTCGGGAAATTTACCTCAATAGACAAGTAGATAATTTGAGCGCACTCAGAAATATGCCTGTCCTTAGTGGCGAGCAATCTATTTTATTTAGTGAATTTTGTGAAGTTGAGATGAGCAGCGCTATTCCCCGATCGATCCTAAGAGTAAATGGACAAAAGAATGTCTCTCTATCAGTATATAAAGATGATTACCACGATGCGCTAAATCTGTCTAATCAAATAAAAGAGTTGGTAAGTCGACAGATAGGGCCTTATCAGTCCCGGGTTAAAGTTTTATTAGAACAGGATTTGGCCGAGGATATACGAATACAATTGTCTTCTGTAAACCGGCAGATGCTTATCAGTTTTGGCTTTATCATTTTAATTCTGAGTTTATTTATTCGACGAATAGACGGTATATCCATTGTGGTAAGCAGTATCGTACTTGTGGTGGTCTCCGGATTGCTTCTAACCTATATCACTGGTTACAGTTTCAATTTATTGACGCTTGCAGCTATAACAATGTCGTTGGGGCTGGTAGTTGATAATTCGATCATCGTTTATGAAGAATTAAGTGATGATCCTCCCGAGCATGGCGAGCTCTATCTGACTTGGATTGTTGACCAGATGAAGTCTCTGTTAAATCCAATCGTTGCGAATACGCTGACCACACTAATTGTTTTTCTGCCGGTAGGATTATTGTTTAAGGAGTATTTCGAGATGATAATCCCTATTGCCGTCACGTTGAGTTTTTTTATCGGGACTTCTGTGATCGTAAGTCTGAGCTGGATTCCATTCTGGATATTTCGAATTAGAAAAGGGCATAAATCTGAAACAAAAAAATGGAATGTGCAGGGATTTTGGATAGTATTTCATACCCTGAAATACCGCTTGCGCTACGTTTTATTAGTTGTCCTGATTCTGGGATTCGGTTTTCCATGGCAGATAGTTCCGGTATCATCTAACTCGGAATACTATGATTGGTATAAAACGGCTGTTAAGTGGACGGGAGGAGTGATTTACCCGTTCTTTATGGATACTAATTTTGGTAGCCAGAAATTTAAACAGGCAGATCATGAGACCATTTCGCTCAATATGATTGCTCCGGCCGGGACAAAAATTGAATATCTTGATAAGATTATTCAGCCATTTGAAGATATTATTGACAAAGACTCATCGGTTGTCTCGTTTTACAAGACATTCATAGATGAAACTTACGGAGCTCAAATAAGGAGTACGATTCCACGGTCAGAACTCAATTCAGCAAAGCCCTATTTTTTGTATAACAAGCTTAGCTATCTTGCTAACAAAACAGGCAACGCGGTTTTTAATCTGAGTTTTCAGGATGATTCGCGTTCGTTTGGCGGTAAGATGCTCGGTGGCAGCTATAGGTTTTCGCTTCGTGGGGCGAATTATCAGGATCTGAGTAACTTTGCGTTAAAAGCGGCCAGATTATTATCTGAATCGGGATTTGTTGATGATGTATACGCCCATGCTGAAGACAGAGATGCACAATATAAACGTAATCAGCCTGTGTTCAATCTGAATCCTTTTCAGCTAATTAATAAAAACACGTCTTTCACAGATCTACAGCGAGATCTATATTTTTATTTGCAACAGCAACAACCTCTCTTTCCTGTAGATCTCTCTCGTGAACGATATTTGCTTCAACTGTCAATTTCGCCTAATCCTATGACGTTGAAATGGATACAACAGGCCTCGATTCCGCTTTCAGGATCAGATATTTATATGAACGAGCTTGGTGATTTCTCTTTTGAGAGCGTTCCCACGGCAATTATCCGTGAAGATCGTCAATATTTGAAAACAATAAGTTTTAACTTTGCCGGATCATTCGCTCAGATTCCGGAGCTTCTGAAATGGGTAAAAAACCAAATTGATCTTCCCCCGGATATCAGTCTGGAGTTTGATTCAGGCGTAATTAACTGGGGGAATGACTCCCTTTCTACCGGTGCTCTGATGCTAATTGTGCTTCTGGCGTTTGTATTCATTTGGGCGGTGGCCTCGGCGGCGTTGGAAAACTGGAGCGCATCAGGGAATGTACTAATTGCCCTCTTACTCACTCTCGGCACTATAATGTCTTTCTCTCTCTTTATTGATGAGGATTTCAATATATCACATTATGTGGGAGCATTGTTTACGCTGGGAATCGCAATCAATAATGCTCTGTTGCTGCTGCATGGTAACATTCAAAATCAACGGCATGGAGTGGGTGGATTAAGAGGTTGGATTTACGCATATAAGCAGAGAAGCCGTCCAATTATAATTACATTATGTACCACCATGGCCGGGGTATGTCCACTGATCTTTATAGAAGGTGCCGAATTCTGGCGAAATGTATCTTATATGGTTTTATACAGCCTTCCAATTTCAACAGTACTTGTATTTATTTTTCTGGGAAATTTCACATTTAGAAGCAATTATATTCAGAAAAATATATCATCATTTTGATGTTACAAATTTAAGAGCGCAATGCTCATGCTTTTTATACGAAAATCAAGTCTTCTGTAGTTACTTGTTTGCCTAATTATTTAAACAACCAAATCCTGCAACTCAAGGTCATTAATTATCTAACTTGGAAAATCTACCCCGGAAAAGTTCATACTTTCTATGTTACATCTGTAATTAACTTTCAACCCCACACAGAATAGTTCAGCTATACCTTTTGGATTAAATCTAATCTTACTAATTGAACTGAAATCTCAATCCCCTGTATCCAGGTAGTTTGATTCTAATCTCAAACGAAGCTCTAACTATATCAAAACTGGCCAATCATTTACCTGCAAAAGTGCAGTTATTCCTGGATGAGATTTATTACTATATATCTTCAATAATATTGAATACTCTATTGATAATTTCAGATCGATTCTCATGGTCAAAATCTAATTCATTGTTCTCTGCGAGCCTTATTAAGACATTTTTAACCTATCTGTTCGATTTTCCTTTTTTATTCTGCGAGTATTACGATTCAATATTGAGCGCACTCCGAAAAGTCGCTAAGGATATACTGGAAATGGAGAAAAAATAACTACTCACAGAGATAATATGATGGTTAATAAGGTGGCTTTTTGGTATATTTATATTGAATAATAACAGATAGATATAATGTTTAAAAAGACACCTAAAAATCCACAAATAGATCTGCTTAGCTCTGCCCGGCAGCATCTTGACACCCGTCGGCTAACCCT